>Ga0181520_10006011_pt1 | contig 18868 bp, 15 predicted proteins | sample PEATcosm2014_Bin_29_FD_132451 | JGI IMG/M metagenome (GOLD analysis project Ga0181520, IMG submission 132451) | Peatland microbial communities from MTU Mesocosm Facility, Houghton, MI, USA - PEATcosm2014_Bin02_30_metaG | ecosystem: Environmental > Terrestrial > Soil > Wetlands > Peat | place...
GGCGGCCGAAATTTCGCCCCGGCCCGCCACGCTAATCTGCGTTCATCGGCGTAATCTGCGGTTGTATTCAACTTTCCAAATTCTTCGCGCCGAGCGAAGAAATTCGCGGATAGTAGTACAGATTGCTCAGACAATTCGGAATTTCGCAGCGGGCGATCGGGATTCGCGCCCTGGCGCGTCATTGAGGGGCGGGCACGGAAACCCGCCGCTGCCGGGCCGGCCGGCGCGCCGATCGGCAAACCGAGGACAGTCGGCAAGCCGTTGACAGTACGCGGCGAAGCCCGGAAAATCCCCGCCGTCGAGGGAGAACCGGTCATCTGAGAATCTTGCGAGTCCGCGGGAGCCGGTGTGGGGGAAGCGATTTGTCCAAGCCAGGCGCCGCACGTCTTGCAATCACTGCTCTTCAGCAAAAGAAGCGAAATCACACGGGGTCGGCGTGGCTGGCGCGGGCGGCCCTGGCGTGCGTCGCCGCATCCGTCGTCGCCGCCGTGGCGGCGTTCTGGTCGCCGTCGCATTCGGAGACATCGGCGCGCAATCTCGGCGCCGCTTTGACGAACGGCGCCGGCGGGCCCAGTAATCTGGGCGACGCCTCGGACGGCACGTGGGCGGACCCCACGACGGGTTTGACGTGGCAGGTGAACCCGGCGCCCAAAACAATTACCTGGCGCGAGGCGAAAGCGTATTGCCAGGGCCTGTCTTTGGAAGGCCGTCACGACTGGCGGCTGCCGACGATTTCCGAGCTGCGGAGCTTGATCCGGGGCTGTCCGGCGATGCAGAAGAGCGGATCCTGCGGCGTGACGGATTCGTGTTTGAAGTCGGATTGCTGGAACGAACGGCGGTGCGCCGGTTGTTCCTACCGGGGCGGTTCCGGTCCGGGCGGCGCGTATTGGCCGCCCGCGATTTCGGGAGAAGTCGGTTGGTATTGGGCGTCTTCACGGGTCGCGGCCAACGCCGGACTCGGCGTGTGGGCCGTTAATTTCGCCGACGGCGTCGTGCTCTATATCTATGGTTCCCCGGTAAACTCGGCGCGTTGTGTGCGTTAACCGCGGCGGGCGAGGACGGCGAATGGGCCTAAAGTTCGAGAAATTGGCGGCGAATGTGCAGGACGCGGCGGCTCGCGCGGCGCCGCACCGGCAAACAGCGCTGCTGATCTGGACGATCGGTCTGTTTCTGGGGCTTTATCTGATGGGCGCCTTTTTGCACGCCGTCGTCGATGACGAAAGCTATTACGGCCGCGCCGCGGTGTCATTTGCCAATGGCGACGTCCTGTTGCACCGCGTCGACGTCGACAAGCCGCCGCTGGCCATGCAAGCGTTTGGCGTGGCGCTGGCGATTTTCGGACGCTCGGAAATGGCGCTCAAACTCCCGAATGCCATGGCCTTGGCCGTCCTGCTCGCGGTCGTGTTTTTCTTGGGCAAAGATTTGTTCGGCGGCGCCGTCGGCCTGCTCGCCGCCGCGTTGCTGGCGACCTCGCCCTTTCTGGCTCGCGTCGGGATCGGCGCGATGTTGGATCCCTTCGCCTGTTCGCTGCTGCTGTGTTCGCTGTTTCTTGCCGTGCGCGGCCGCCGGTTCGGCGCCGGTTTTTTCATGGGCCTGGCGCTGTGCACGCGGCAGATGGCGGCGGCATTCCTGCCGATCACTTTTCTGGCGGCCTGGCTGATTGCCCGACCGCCGGAAAAATTCTGGCGTGCGGTCAAGCAATTCGCGGGCGGTCTTTGCGGCCCGTTGGCGTATCTGTTCGCCTGGTCGGCGTTTTACGAGCGCGAACCGTTCGCCTGGCTCGTTACGGAAATCCGCTCCGGTCACATCGTCGAGGCCGCGGCGCACACGAGTTTCTGGACGCGGCTGAGTTTTTGGTTTGGCTTGACCGCCCGCGATTTTTTTCTCACGCCACGCTTCTGGCAAACCGCGGCCGCCTGCGCCGTTGCTCTTGGCGCCATTCGGCTGGCCCGCCGACGCCCGTTGGCGCCGCTTGGCGGTCCGGCAAAAATCGCGTTGTGTCTTTTCGCCAGCGCGGTCCCCTATTATCCGCTCTCCCACGCGCTGATCGGCATTTCCCTGACCGCCGATCGCATGATGCTGCCGCTGTTGCCGCTGGTCGCGTTGCTGGCGAGCTTTGCCATCGTCCGGATTCTCACGGCGGTCGGCCTGACCGGCGAGCGGTCCAAGTGGGCCGGCGCGCTGCTGTTGGCCGCGTTGGTCCTTGTCGGCGTCAATCGGAATGTGCGGGCGTTTTATGTCGCGCGGACCAACGACGACACGCCGGAGATTGCGCGTTTCATCCGCGGCCTGCCGCCCGGAAAAAAAGTTCTGCTTTCGGACGGACTGGCCCGGCCGTTTTTTTTCCCGTTGTTCGGGGTCGACATTCTCGTGCCGACGAAAGCGGCGAAAATCGATCAATTGGAAACGTTCGTCCGCCGATACCAGGACCGGCGCGTCCTGCTGGCGCTCAGTCGTCACGAAATGGACGAACTGCCGCGGTGGCAGGCGGCGCTCGCGCCGCGCTATCGCTTCGATTGGCTGACGCGGTCGTCCCGCGGGTTGCTGGCGCTCTACGAAATATCGCCGGCGGCGCGGTTCGTGGAGACGCCGTCCGGCGCGGCGGTCGAAACGTACGTCGACGGCTCCCCGGTCGCGACGCCCGTCTCGGTTGCGGCCGTCGACGAGCGGTTGCAGGCGTTTCTCGCGGTTGCGTTGGAAGCCGCCGGCGCGCCGTACGCCAGCCTCGCGCCCGATCCGCAGCGGGCGCTCGCCGATGGTTATTTTTCGCGGCTGACGCTTCGCGCGCCCGGCGCCAAACTGCGCAGGCTGCGAACGCGCGCCATCGACATCGAATACCGGAATGGGCGACTCGATCTGCTCAAGTTGTTCGGCGCCGGGCAACTCGTGGTGACCGATTGCGACAACGCGGCCGGCGCGATCGAGGTCGACGCCGAAGGTCTGGCCGCTTTCATCAAGGGGAATAACCCCGACTTGAGAAATGTGACCGTCGCCTTCGCCGACAGCGGCGTGGACCTCGCCGGCCAATTTCGGTTTCTCGGCAAATGGGCGGCCTTTGCCATGAATGCCGGGCTGTGCCTCGATCCAAACGGCAACGTGCTGCTCGCGGCCCGCGGGGTCGAGGCCGCCGGGCGCACGCTGCCGTCCGTTTTTCTGGGCCTTGTCGACCGGAGTGTGAATCCGACGCTTTCTTCCCGAATCGAGGCGCTCGATCTGCAAGGCGAAACTTTGCGGACAGCCGACGGATTGTTGATACTCGAACTGCGGAAAAAGAATTAACCCGGATCACCTGTTTTTTTTGAACGCCGCAAGGCCCTCGCCCGCGTCGGCGAAACGAAAATCCGCCGGAATCGAGGGGCAGGCGTCGGGTTCCTTCCCTCGGCAGTTTCCGTCCGCCGCTCGCCGGGCCGCCGCGGCGTGCTCACGCAGGGGAGGCCGATCTCGGCGGGCGGGCACGGGGCCCGCCCCGGGATTCGGGATTCGGGATTGGGAAAGGATGGCGCCCGCGGGCGCGCCATCTCGAGGGCGGGCACGGGGACCCGCCCCTTCTACACGGCCGGGCGCCGCGCCGGTCGGCGCCGCATGGCTGGCGTCTTGGATTGTTCATTGTCCACTGTTAACTGTTCATTGTTCACTGTTCGTTGTTCACTCTTCACTGGTCATTGACCCGCGGTTTCGTTCTTCGCGCTTCCGGCATAAAATAGCGCCGTGGCAACCCAAGCGCGCTCGAGCAACATCCTTCACGGCGTCGTGAGTGCGCCCGCGCTGTGCCTCGTCTATTCCGCGCCGCTGGCGCTGCTGTATTGGGCGCTGGCGACCGCGTGGCCGCCGCTCGCCGTGGCCCTGGCGCTGGGCGTGGCGGTGGTTCCGTGGGCGCCCCCGGCGTGGCGCACGCGGCATCGCCGGCTGGTGGCGGCGAGCCGCGGTTCGTATCGGCTCTGGACGGTCATCGTCGTCGCGGCAGCGCTGGGCGTGCTCTGCTTGGTCGATCGCGCGACGCTGGCGGCGGCGGTCGCGGCGGCGGCATTTGCGGGGTTCTTTTTCGCGGGGCCGGTGGGGCCGGCGGCGGCCTGGGTGGCGCTGGCGTTCGCCATCAGCTTTGCCGTCGCGCGGCAGCCGTGGCTCACGCGCGACGGCTTGCGGTTCGCGATCGGCGCCTTGGCCTTCATCGACCTCACGGCGCTGTTCGTCGTCGGCGGCGAGCGGCGGTTGCGGCGTTTCGAGTGGGTCGCCTTCGTGCTGCTCGCGCCGGCGCTGCTGTCGGCGTTTGCCTTTTTCCGCGGGCCGGCGCCGACGCCCCCGGCCGACCCGCGCGTCCGGTTTTTCCTGACGGGCGGCGCCATCACCAACGTCCCGGACATCGGCCTCGGCGACGTCCCGGCGATTCCCCTCCCCTCTTCCGCGCGCCTGCTTTCCGTGACCGTCGACTGCGATGGCGCGCCGCTCTTGGCCGCCGACGCTCCCCCCGGCTTGACCCGGTTGAGCGCCCGGCCCGAGACGCTCGAACCCGCGCCGCTGGCCGGCAACGTCGCGACGATCTGCACGGGCCGCCGCGCGCTGATCTTCGCCGCGGGCGATGGCCGGGTCGTTTTTCGCCCGGCCGATGGTTTGGACCGGCGCCGGCGGCTCGACGAACCGATCCGCCGCGTCTTCGTCGACGAGGCGGCGCAGGTCGTCTACGCGGCCGGCCGCTTCGATCTGCTCGCGGTCCTGCGCGCGCCCAATCTCGATTCCGCGGTCGAGCGCCGCTCGGGCGTCGGCGTCGACCTGATCGCGGCGCCGGGCGCGCCGGCGCTCTATCGCCTGGCGCTGCTGCGCGGCGTCGAGGCGCTCGAGCCGGCGACGTTGACGCCGCGCGGCGTTTATGCGATGCCGACCTGCCTCGGCGGCGCCCTGGCCTACGATCGCGAGCGCGAGCGGCTGTTTGTCGCCGACTGGCTGTCGGCGGCGATCGTCGTCCTCGAGACGCGCAACCTGCAGGCCGTGACGCGCCTGCCGGCCCCGCGGGGCGTGACGTGCCTCGCCTACGACCGCGCGCGCGACCTGCTGCTGGCCGGCGTCGAACTCTCCTCCGAGGCGCTGGTCTTCCGGCCGGACGCGGCCGGCCCGCCGTTGCGTTTGCCGGTCGGCCGCGGCGTGCGCAGCTTGACGATGGCCGGCGACCGCGCGCTCGGCGTCGGCGCCGCGGGCGCGTTCGAACTCGATCTGCCGGCGATCGCGGAGAGCTTCGGGAAATGATCGTCGATACAACGACAACGAAAAGGCTTGAGCGAGAGGCGAAGCCGCGCCGCCTTGCGGCGGAACAACTGCCCCCGATCGCCGAAAAGAGCCGCCGTTTCTATACGTCATATCGGTCCTATAAGTCCTATCGGTCATATAGGTCCCATGACTCGCATAATTTCCAAAAGCTCCTCCAGATCTCCGCGCCGAGTTGGCGCGGCGCCATCATCAATTCGGAGCCAAGAAATTGACCGATCGCAGAACCGTCATCATTCCCGATTCGCTCCACCCCGCCTGGCGCGCGCTCGACTTTTTCGCCGGCGCCGTGGTGCACGGTCTGCTCCTCGCCTTTCTGGCGCCGTGGCTCGGCGTTCCCGCCTGGCTGGGTGCGACGCTGGCCGCGGCGACCGCCTGCGCCCAGGGCGACCGCCTGCGTGCACTGCTCGGCGCCCGCGCCGCGCGATTGTTGCTGGCGCTCTACGCGGCGATCGTCGGCGCGGCGGCGGCGGCCGTGTGGCTGCGCGTCGCCGCCTACGACCCGTGGCTCGCCGGGCTGATCCTCCTATATGGGCTTTGGACTGCCGCGCTGCTGCGCTTCGACCTCGATCCGTTGCTCGGCGTGTGGGTCGCGCCGGCGTTGACGGCGGCCGCGCTGCTCGTCGTGCAGGCGCGTTTCGCCCCGTTGGCGCCGGTCGTGGCTCTGCTGGCCGCCGGACTCGCGATGGTGCTGGCCTCGTTGTATGCCGGCCGCTTGCGGTCGGTCGGCCGCTGGTTCTTCGCGTTGTCCGTCGTGACCGCCGCCGCGGCGGGCGCGAACGACATCTTCGCCCACGGCGCGGACTTCACCGGCGAACGCTGGCTGCAAACGGCGGGCATTCACCCCGTCCTGACCTGGACGGGCCGCCCGCATCGATTCAAGAACGTCCTGGGCCTCGACCTGCGGTTCGCACGAGTCGACGCCTTCGACCGGCTGCTCGTCGGCTCCGACAAGGGCTTATTTCTCTTCGACGTGGGCGAGATGCGACAATTGCCGGTCGGCCCCGCGCCGACCAGTCTAACGCTCGATCTGGCGAACAAACGGCTCTTCGTGCCCACCGGCGACGGCTACCTCAACCGCCTCGACAACCGCGAACTCTTTGTCGCCCGGCAGCAATTTTTCGGCCGCCCGGGGCGCGTGACGCGCTACGCCGCCGAAGGCGTGTACGCGCTCGACGCCGCCGGCCGGCTCGGGCTTTACGACGCCGAAACCTTGCGGTCGCTGGCGCATTGGGACGTCCCGCTCGACGACGTCGCGCCCGACGGCGAAGGCGGTTTTTTCGCGACAACCGCCGTCGGCCAGCTTACACATCAGCGCAGCGGCGCGGCCCCGCCGCAGGCCGCCGCGTTGCGCCGCTGGGGCGGCCGGCATTCGCTGGCGTACGATCGCGCCGGGGGCCGCCTGTTCGCCGGAAATATGCTGTCGGGCGACGTGCAAATCTTCGACGCGGCGACGTTGCGGCCGCTGGCGACGATCGCCGTCGGCCGCGGCGTCAGCGAACTCGTCTGGAGCGCCAAGCACGAGACGCTCTTCGCCGGCCGGTATTTCACCGGCGACCTCATCGCCTACGCCGGCGGCGGCCTGCGCGAACTGCGGCGGATAAATCTTGGCCGCCGCCTCAGTTCCCTCGCCCTCGACAACACCGAAGATTACCTGCTCGTCGTCAACGCCGCCGGGATCTTCTCGCTCGAACCCAAAATCGCGTTTCCCAATCCCGAGAAACCGCAGTTCGAGCCGCCGCCGTTGCCGGCGGAATAATCGTTCGATGATCAACGGTCGGTCGCACGATTCCCGGTCGGAGTCGGAAGGCGCGATACGTTGGGTGAGTGAGCGGCCCCAGTCCCCAGTCCCCAATCCCCGGTCCCAAACCCCGGATGTCCCCGCCGGCCCCGGTCACTCAATGCCGCCGCCGGTCCGCGGAAATCTGTGCAATCTGCGTGATCTGTGGATTGCCCGAAACCCGAAACCGGAAGCCGATCCCCGAACCCCGAATCCCGAATCCCGCTGTCCGCGATACCGCCGTTCCCGGTTCTGCACACCATTGCCGAGCCGGCAAAAGGCCCCCCCAGCGTTGCCTCGTGGCGACCGGCTTTCGGATTTCCTCGTAAACGTTTTGTCGCAGGCTGTCAGTGACGGCCTGCCTCGAACTCCGGGTCGTCCATGAATTTCGGGACGATGCCCTCGTTGTTCGCCGGGATGACGCACGTGCGGACCTCGCGGTATTACCCGCAGTCGGGACACGCGGGACTGGGGGTTGGGGATTTGGGATTGGGGGATGGGGATGCATGGCGCGTGCGGACGCCGACGCCGTGAGCACAGTCAACCCCGACGCCGCCGGCTGCCTACTCCTAGCGGCGCGCGGATTGGTTGAGCGCAACGGCCGCGCGGACAAGTGCTTTGAGCGCCTTCTCGTCGATCTTCTCGCCCTCGTGGAGGTCGATGGCGCGCCTGGCGTTGCCATCGAGGCCGGCGTTGAAGAGGCGCGTGGGATCCTGCAACCAAGCCCCTTTGGCGAAAGTTATCTTCACATGGTTCTTGTAGGTCTCGCCCGTGCAGAGCATCCCGTCGTGATACCATACGGGAACGCCTCGCCACTTCCACTCTTCGACCACCGCGGGATCGGCCTGCTTGATCAGCGCGCGCAGCCGAGCAAGGAATTTGCCCCGCCAGTCGCCCAGTTCCTGGATCCGCGCGTCGATCAGCTCCGAGGGAGACTCGCCTTTCGCACCGTTTTTCTCGATGTTTTTCACCGTCATCGCCATTTCTTTTTGGCCGCCTTGGCGCGCCTCGTTTTCCAATACGTTCAACACAATAAATTGGGCGCCAACGCCGGCATGTCAACGGCGGCGATGGGTTCCAACTGCACGAGCCCCGCCCGCCCCCGTCTTCGAGACTGTCGATAAATCGATCGCTGCACGCCGCACGTCCGCCGAGGTGTCTCGCCAATCCTGTAAACGCGATCCACGCTGGAATAAGCGGCGAATAATGCGCCCACGAACAAGTTCGTTTTCCAACTTTTGGCCGGTCAGGGGAAAATCGACAGCCTCCTTCGCGGGGGCAGGCTCATCGGGGCGCCATATTTCGAATCGCGCCTGGAAAGGCGCTCTTACAGCGAAAAAGGCGACGGCGGCGCGGCCGTCCGATTCCCCGATCACGGTTTGATCGTGTCGTTCACCCATTGACGCGTCTTCTCGAAGGAATCTCTCGTGTCGTCGACGGATTTCTCGACATCGCCTTTAACGCCGCGCCACGTCGTGTCGGTGGCGTTTTCGGCTTGGTTGAGTTTCTTCTCCGTTTGCGCCCATTTTTCGCGCACGGCCTGGAGCCTGACCTTGGCGTCGGCCTTCGCCTCGCCGCCAATCCGGTCTACTTTATCGCCGGCGAGATCCAATTCATCGTGGATGACCCCCAGTTCTTTTTCCATGTCGTCGATGAATTCCGACTTCTGCGCGAAGGGATAATCCGGCGTCCCTTTGCGCATCGCCGGCGCGGCGTTTCCGCCCGGCACGGCCGCGACGCGGTAACTTGCGGCGGCGAAGCTGTGATTGGCCGCCGTCGCCGGCGTCTCGTTGCTCGCGACGATCCCCACGACCAGAGCGACCACCAAAAGGAACGCGATTCCCAATTCTTCGTATTTCACGGTTTTGCCTTTCGTCGAATGTCCAATACCCGCATGCCCCGCGGCTCCGATTTCCACGCGTTCGGCTTCCCGCCGTTTGCGCGGCCGCGCATTCACACCTGCAAGAAGCTTAAGAACGACGGCGCCGGACCACAATCAACCGGCGTCGGAAGAATGGTCAGGGAATTCCCTACGAGCTGCGAAGGCGGGTCGCGTCAGTCGCGCGCGCAGCGGAACCCCTCGTAATACAGCATCGAATCCGGCGGCGCCGAATCGCGCAGCGAATTCCGCACGCTGACCGGCGTGCTGCCCCAGCCACCGCCCTTCAACACGCGGTCCGCGCCGGTCGTCGGCCCCTGCGGGTTCACCCAGCCGCCGGCCGGGGTTTCCGAATAATAATTCTGGTCGTACCAGTCGCTCACCCAGTCCCAGACGTTGCCGACCAGGTCGTACGCGCCGTAGGGGCTGGCGCCGTTGGCGGTTTGAAACGCGCCGCCGTGATTCGTGCCGTCGAAATAGCCGACCGGCGTCGTCCAAGGCTGCGGCCCCGCCTGGTACGGATTCGTGGAGCCGTCGTAGTTCGCCGCGTTGTCGAGCCACGTGTTGCCCCAAGGGTAGATATAGGCGTCGCTCCCGCCCTTCCCGGCCTTCTCGCGCTCCGCTTCCGTCGGCAGCCGCCGGTTGATCGACGCGCAATAATCATTCGCGCCGTACCACGAGACGAGGATCACCGGTCGGTTCTCGTAGCCGGCATCGACCAACCAGGTCGTGCCCGATTGGTACAACCCGAGATCGTTGCCCGCGTGCGGTGACGCGGCGCAGGGGTTGCCGTCGCAGACGTTGCCGTGCGCATTCAGAAACTTCGCGTAGCTGGCGTTGGTCACTTCGTAGACGTCGATGTAGTAATCGGGCATGTCCACCTGATGCAGCGGATATTCGTCGACGTTGCAATTCTGATCCGCCGGCTCGCAACCCATTTCAAAGCTGCCCGCGGGCACCAGGACCATGCGGGTCGTGTCGTCGTCATCGCTCGGCGAGCTATCGTCATCGGCCGGCGAGATGTCGTCATCGGCCGGCGACACGTCGTCATCGGCCGGCGACGCATCGTCGTCGGCCGGCGACGCATCGTCATCGGCCGGCGAAACATCGTCGTCAGCCGTGATGCTGCTCGTGCTGCTGCCGCTGCCCGCGCCGCAGGCGCCGGCGCCTGCCGCCAAGACGATCGCCAACAGTATCCGTAATAACCAGTTGCTGTGTTTCACGACGACACCTCCGGTTAGGCACGCCTCCAGAATACCCGCCTTGCGAACGCGCGTCAAAACGCCGGCGGGCGGCGCTGGGGCGCACGTTCGAAAAGGCAATTACCAAATGTAATCGCTGATTTCGTTTCTTCGGTTCGCCGGGCGCGACAAAGCCGGCCGAACATGGCGTAACCATATAAAATTGCTAGCAATAAAAACCAATGCGGGCTTGGCGCGATCCTTGAAATATCTCAGATCGTGGTCAGGAAAGGAGACACAATGATGGTGGGATTGGTTCTCAACGTGGGGCTGGCTTCGCTCCTTTGTTTGGGTATCGCGGCGATGTGGCAATTCGAGAAATCGGCGCGTGCGATCCAGGCGCAGATCGATGCGCTGGAGGCGGACACGCGCAGCCGACCGAGGCCCGAACCGGAGTTAACCGACCCCTCTTGAGGGGTTTGGCGCACCTGTCCGTCGGCCAGGCGTGAGATCGCTCGCGCGGCGCCGGCGGGCGACCGGACGGCGAGCCGGAAGCAGCCGGAGTCGGCGCGAGCGCCGGCAGGCGGAGGAAACGCAGCACGCGTCCTCGCGCCGCAAAGGAGGAGAAACCGCGGAACGGCAAGAACGAACGTTTGTGAAAAGAAATATGACAATTCGCGTCCGCCATTCGCGGCGCCGCAAGAGAAAACGTTTCAGCGGACCTATGTGAATTTGTTTGCTCATGAAAACCAAAATCCCGTTCGTCCCGGGTTTTGCGATGTTGCGGGTTCGAGCGGGGTCCAAAAAGGAGATCCGACGATGATGGAAGTAGTAGTGAACGCAGGGATTGCCGTCGTCTTGTGCGTCGCGCTGGCGGCGGTCCGGCGGCTCCACGAAGCGGGGCAAGCCGATCCTCGCCGACTCGACCGGGGCCGTGCGCCGGCGTCGACAGGCAACGCCGTGGACCATGCGCCCGGCGAAACGGCGGCGAAAGCGGGAGCGTATCCGTATGAACGCCGCCGCGCCGTCCGGCCGGCCGCGGCCGTCGCGCCGGCGGCGGTCCCGCCGCAGTTTGAAGGGCGGCCGCCATTCCAGCCGGCGCCCGTGCTCGCGGTCCGACGCGCCTACGGGTTGTTGCCGGTCGACAGGTCGTCGAGCGCTTCGCGCAGCCGCTCGACGAGGTCATAGCCCGCGCCCGGCAGATCGCCCAGCTTGACGCCGGCCTTGGTCCGCACGCCGTGGAAATCGCTGCCGGCCGTGTGGAGCACGCCGTAGCGCGCCGCGAGGCCGCGCCAACGCTGGGCGGTCGCCGCGTCGTGATACGAACAAATCGCCTCGACGCCGAGCAGGCCCGCATCAATCAGCTTGCGGAATTCCGCCTCCGGCAAATCGCGCGGGTGCGCCGCGACCGGGGCCGCGCCGACGGCCCGCAACCGGGCGATGGCGTCGCGGACCGGCAGCGACTCGTCGCCGACGTTCGCCGGTCCGTCGCCGGCCATCACCTCGAAATAAAAGTTGACGTAGCGATTGGCCGCCTTCGGCCCGACCAGATACGGCCGCAGCAGCGGATGCTCGCGGTTGGCCGGCGTCGCGGCGAGCGCGTCGAGAAAGCTGGAGCCGGTCGGCAGCCGCGAGCCCGCGACGCGCCGCACGTCGTCGACCGTCAGCGCGAAACCCAACTCGACGAACCGCGCCACGCGCCGCTCGGTCTGCCGCCGGAACATGGCGTCGATTTCGTCGAACCACGCGCGCACGGCCGGCGCCGCCGGGTCGACGCCGTAGCCGAGCAGGTGCAACTCGCGGCCGTCCAAGTGTGTGTTGAGTTCGACCGCGCCGATGAACTCGACCCCGGTCGCGCGCGCCAGCCGCAGCCCCGCGGGCAACGCGGCGATCGTGTTGTGATCGGCGAAGGCCAGGCAGCGCAGGCCGAGCGCCTGCGCCATGGCGAACAGCTCGGCCGGCGAATGCTGGGCGTCGGCGCTGGCGTCCGTGTGGACGTGCAGGTCGATCATTGGCCGCCCGCGGCGCCGCGTGGGTCGTACGGGCCGTCTTCACCGACGACGAGCGACACGAGGTTCAGCGGCACGGTTTCGAAATAGAGGTTGACCACACGGATCCGCGGGTCGAGATCGTGACCGAGTTCGGTCGCCGGTCGCTCGGCGACGGCGAACAGCCCGGCCCGTTCCGCCGCGAGAAATTTGTCGCTCGGGCACAAGCCGATCACCGGCACGCCGCGCTCGCGGCACGCCAGCGCCAGCGGGTAGGAGCCGATCTTGTTCACCAACCCGTCCGGGGTCAGCGCGTCGCAGCCCAACAGCGCCACATCGCCCGGGGCGACCAGCGCCGGCAACGCCGCGTCGACGACGAGCGTCGTCGGGAATCCCGCCGCGGCCAGCCGCCGCGCCTGGGTCACGCCCTCGCGCCGGGGCCGCGACTCGCCGACGACAACGTCCGGTTTGCCCTTCAGCGCGAGCAGCGTCAACTCCACCAGCCGGCTGCGTGAGAGCGTGACGACGCGCGCGCAGTCCGCCAGCGCCGCCGCCGCGTGCCGCACGGTGCGCGCCTCCCGCATCTTGCGTTCGTCGGCGGCGTCCGTGAGAAAGTCGCGCAGGCGCGCCGGGTCGCCGCCGCGGGCGAGCGCCTCGACGTCGCAGGTCAGGTTGATCAGTTGCGCAAGGCTCGGGTGTGCACGGCGGATGCGCGCCGCCGCCGCCGCGGCCGGCTCGCCGCCGTGCGTTGCGAGTTCGAGCAGGAGCAGACCGGCCCGAGCGGTCAGTTCGCTTGCGCCGCTGACGCCATCGGTTATGATTTCGTTGAGTCGCCGTTCCAGTTCTTTCATGCGACGAAGCATAGCAGACCGATGGAGATTCGTGAATTCGGGAAAGGAGCGATTACGATGCGCATCGAAGCCCTGGCGATCGGCCGCGAACTGCTCACCGGCCGCACGCTCGAAGCCAACGCCAACTGGCTCGCCAAACACGTCGCCTCGCTCGGCGGACGGCTCGCGCGCATTGCGGTCGTCGACGACGACGCGGCGGAGATCGCTGCTGCCGTGCGCGAGGCCAAAGCCCGGGGCGCCGACGTCCTCGTCGTCACCGGCGGGCTCGGCCCGACCTTCGACGATGTGACGCTCGCCGGCGTCGCCCTGGCCGCCGGCGCACCGTTGGCGATCGACGCGGCGGCGCGGCGCTGGATCGAAGAAAAATATCACGATCTGTTCCGGCAAGGACTGATCGAAATCGACGGCCTGACGCCCGAACGCGAGAAGATGGCGCGGCTGCCGGCCGGCGCCCGCTGGTTCGAGAATCCGGTCGGCACGGCCCCGGCGGCGGCGCTCGCCTGGGACGGCCTGGAAATCTGGTGCCTGCCCGGCGTGCCGCGCGAACTGCGCGCGATCTTCGACGCCGCCCTCGCCGCGCCTCTCGCGGCCCGCCTGACCGGCGCCGGCTTCGCGGAGGCGACCCTGCCCACCGACGCGCTCGACGAATCGACGCTGACCGCCGTCGCCCAGCGGCTGACCGAAAAGCACCCCGGTCTGCACGTGAAAACCAACCCGACGTATTTCGGCGACGCCGAGGGTCTGCGCGTAACCTTCAGCGCCAACGCCGACAGCCCCGCCGCCGCGCGGGCGTTGGTCGAGGCGGCGATCGGCGAATGGAAAGACGCGCTGGCAAAGGCGAGTAAGCAGTAACAAGGGAAAAGGAAAAAAAGGAGCGCGACCCCTTTTGCGCTCGCGCGCAACCGGTCGCTGCCCGCGGACGAGCGACCACTGGCCACTGACCAATGACGGCTGACCACTGCTCGGACAGGATCGTTTCCACGCCCGTCCGGCCGGCCGCGACCGGCGGATGCTTGCGGTTTATGTCCGTTCGACGATGAGGATCGCGCTGCCCAGCGGCCGCGGCTCGGCGGGTTCGCCGTCGGCGAGCACGTCGTCGAGCGGCGCCGCCTCGATCGGCCGGCCGTCGATCAGCATGCTCGCGGCCCCGCCATCCATGTTCACGGCACGGACGCAACCCAGTTCGCGCAGCAGCTTCGCCAGTTCCGTCAGGTCGATGCCGACGCTCTCCTGCGGCCGTCGACCGCCCACCGCAACCGCGAACAACCGATGGTCGGCGGTGATGCCCCAGGCGACGCGCGGCAGCAGGTTCTGCGCGGCGCGGGTGCGCGGCCCGAACGCCTGCGGCGGCGCCTCGCCGTCGAAACCATCGGCCGCCAGGTCGCCGTCGTAGAGGCCGTCGGCGAGCAGCGCCGGGCCGCCCGCGACGGCGGCGTCGATCGACCCCAGGCCGCGCATCGCCGGCAACTCGTAGCGCACCGGGTCCTGCGGTTCGATTTCGGCGAACGGCCCCAGCCCCGCCGGACCGGGCGCGATCGCCAGCAAAAAACCGCCAGGCGGCGGCGCGGCGCCGGCCTCGTGCAGCACGTCGACTACGCGCCGGCCCTGCACGCTGAGATACAACGCTGCCGGCGGGACCTTCTTTTTGAAGGCGTTCGTATACAGCGCGATCTCGCCCGGCTGCAGCCGCTCGCTGTCGACTTTTCGCGCCACTGCGGTCGCGCGGCGAATGTGCAGGCGCAACCCGATCGGCCCGACGCGCCAGATGTCGACCAGGCCCTCGACGTCCATCAGCAGCGCCGTGCGGTTGTACGCCGGCGCGCCGACCACTTCGCCGTCGCAGACCAGCAGGCCCACCGGTTCGCCGACGCGCCGGCCGGGCCCGGGGTCGTCGTCCGCCGCCAGGGCGAAACCGCCGCTGACGGCGAAACGCGCGCCGCCGGCCGCGGCGACGTTCGCCAGCACGGGCTCGTCCGGCGCGGCCACGGCGCGCAGCCGCCATTTTTTCGGCGAAATTTCGAGAATGTCGGCGCGCAACGGCCCGAAGCGATAGACGCCGCTGAGTTCGCCGTGGCGCAGGCCCGGCGCGAGCTTTTCCCACTTTACCTCGGCGCCGGTCGGCCGCGGCGAGGCGTACGGCGACGCGGCGCGCGCGCGCAGGCGCACGAATTGCGAGTAAAAATGGTCGATGCAATTGGCCGCGTCTCGCGCCGGCGCGGCCCCGGGCAGCGCGATAAGCTGATCGATTTCGTAGAGAAACGCGGCTTGCATCACCAGCATCGCCTCGCGCTTCGTGCTTTCGCGGCCGAGCCGTTCCGCGAGCGCCAGGAGGCCCAACGCGCGCCGTTCGCAGCGGGCCGCAGTCGCCTCGGACGTCTGGCCGATCAGCGAGGCGTAAAATTCGATCCGCAGGCGCTCGCGCAACCGGTCCGTCAACTCCTCGAGGCGCGCAAAATCGTCGCCGCGCACGCCGGGCGCCAGCCGGCCGCCCTGGACGCGAACGCGGCCTTCGGCCCGCAGCGCCTCTAGGGAATCGTGCGCCAGCGGGCGGACATCCTGCCCGCGCAGCACCACGTGCAGCAACGCGTTGCGCACAAAGGCTTCGCCGTAACGCTGGTCTTCGCCCTGGCTGGCCAGCCAGGCGCAACGCGCGATCAGCCGCGGCGGCTCGTGAGGCGACACGGGTTCTCCGTTCCGTTGGACGACGCCGCCTATCATAGGGAGACCGCGAAATGAATCAACCGCGAAGGCGCCCGGGGGTTCGGCAGGTTTTGTTTTTTTGACCGCGAACACACGCGAATGCACGCGAATATGGTTGGGCAGGATTTGGGCATCAACCGCGAATGCACACGAATGCGCGCGCATAAGCACGAAACAATCGGAAATAGTGGGCCGCGAACAAATGCAAATCCAAACGAATCGCTCTTAATCAGTTATTATTCGCGGGCATTCGCGGGCATTCGCGGTTAAACCCCGTCCACTCATCCGCGGTTCCATCCCATCCGTTCGCGGTTCGGTCATCGTTTCTTCAAGTTGCCGAAGCCGTTCGGGTGGCACGCGTAACACGAGACGCCGCTCAGGCCGCCTTCGAGGAAGCTGCCGTGGCAGGTGGTCGAGCACGGGCCGAAGCCGTTGGCCTGCACGTAGGCGCCGTGCTGGGCGCCGGAGACCCACCCCTCGGCATGCGGATAGATCGCGTGGCATTCGAAACAGGAAACCATCGAATTGCCACCCTTGAAATTCGTGCCGTGGCAGGTGGTGGCGCAGTTTTGCGGTCCGCCGAGCTCGACCGTAGTGATGCCGTGCGAATAAACGTTGGACCAGCCGTTGCGGTGCGGATACAACGGGTGGCAACTTGCGCACGCGACGCCGGAGTCGCCGCCTTCGAGGTCCGACCCGTGGCAGAGCGTCGCACATGAGGCGTTGTTCGCGAGGTAGTCGGCGCCGTGTATCAACGGGTTCTGGTAGCCGGCCGGATGCGGATACAGGCGGTGGCAACTGTAACACGACACCTTCGTCCAACTGCCCTGGTAATTGGCGCCGTGACAGACGGCGCAGCCCGCCGTGCCGTTGGCGATCGCGTAGATACCGTGAAGTTTGGGGTCCTGAAAATTCGCCGGGTGCGGGAAAATCGACCCCGCGCCGACCGGCGTCGTGGCGCCCGTGAAGGCGTTGGAATTCGGCTTGGAACAGGACGGCAAAATCACCGAGCCCAAAACGGCGCCGGCGACGAACAGCGCCAGCGCGACCGACGGCAGAAAGCGCGCGCCCGATTGCAGCCGGGTCATTGGCCGCCTCCCGTGCTGTGCTGGTGGCAGGTCCAGCACATCTTGTCGTGGATATTCATCCCGCGCACGCGCGATTGCCAGCCGTTCGGATGCGTCTGCACGCCCGTCGATGGGTTATGGCAATCGACGCAGTAGCCCGGCCCGCGGCCGTGATGGCAGGTCGCGCAGCCGACGATGTCGCGGCGCGCCGCGTCGCCGTGGAAATTGGCGCTGCCCTTGGTCATGAAGCCGGCCGGATGGCCGAAGAAATATTTCGAATTCGACGAGATGACGCCGTCTTTGCGGTGGCAGGCCGCGCACTCCTTCAGCGAGTGGCATTGCACGCAGCCGGCGCTGTCGGTCTTCGCTTCGAGGGCGTGCAAGGTCAGATAATCGCCGCGGTGAATGAAGTTGCGGGTCACGGCTTCCGGGAATTTCAGTTCGACCTTCAACCCCGCCTTCTTGCTGTGACAATCGAGGCAGTAGGCCTCGCGATGGCATTGCGCGCAGGTCCGCGCGCCGCGCCGGGCGTAGTCGGGGTGCTCGCGCAGGAAGTTGTCCGTGTGGCGGAATTGGTTCCAGACGCTGAGCCCGGCGTCCGCCATGCTGTAATGGCACTTGGCGCATTGCAGGCCCTTGATGTTTTCCTCGTGGCATGCGCCGCAGGCCCTGTGGCCGCCGGCGACGTACGGCTTTTTGTCGAGATCGGCGACGTGGCAGGTCTGGCAGTTCGCCAGCGAAGGCTGGTGTTCCGAATGCAGGAAAATGTCGCGCCGATTGACCGGCGTCCAGGGGCGTTTGGTCTTCGGATCGACGTGGCATTTCTCGCAGTGGTCTTTGATGTCGTGGCATTTGCCGCACGACGCCATCTGCGGCAGAACGCGCGCCCGGCCGTGGTCGGTCAGCGTGTCCTGGTGGCAATCGAGGCAGGCCGTGCCGCGGTCGAGGTGCATTTTGTGCGAAAACGCGGGCCCCGCCGCACCGCCGTAGACCCACGCCGCGCGCCCGATGAGGAGGGCCGTCAGCGCCGCGGCGAGCACCAATAATCGGCTATCGTTTCGCATAAATTTCACCCGGATTCAGTTGCGGCGGCGTGCCGAAATTGTACGAAAGCTTCATCAGGCCGCGCACATCGGATCGGTAGTAAGGGCTCGAGAGATAAATGCCCGAGGCCTGCAGATCCAGATCCTTGATGATATGATAGCCGATCGTGCCGTCGCCTTCGAAGCCCTCGCTGACTTTGTCGATCGAGCGATCGAGCTTGTAGTAGATGCCGTCGAGCGCGATGTACGCCTTTTTCACGATGTCCTGATAGAGATACGCGCGGCCTTCGAGATAACCGTTGTCGGAGCGGTCCAGCTTGTAGAGCCCCACGTTGAACGAGTTTTCGCGCTTTTCGCCCCAGAGCGGGCCGACCGAGCCGCCGAAGCGGTTGCCCGACCGCGCGTTGTCGTATTGGTAGTTGTCGTACTCGGCCCCGAGGGCCACGCGATTGGCCGCAATGTATTTCCACTCGCCTTCGATCTTGTCGATCGTCTCGAAGGTAAAGACCGAGAAAAACGAACTCATGCCGAGGTACGCCGAGGGCATCACCCGCTCCCAGCGCGCGAGCACCTTCATGTCCGTCATCGGCCGCACGACAACCGACCCGGCGGCGTCGAAGATCGAGGAGTAGAGGAAATCGTAGTAGAGGTGGCCGAGAATATCGACACGGCTCGCCGGCGTGATGATCAGGTCCGGCCCGATGAACAGCCGGTCCGGCGCGTGATTCTCGATGAAGCTCGCGCCCGAAACGCCGATTTCGAAATACGGCCGATACGCGCCGTAAATCCGGCCGCCGTAGCAGTAGTTGCCCGCGTAATCGCCGGTCTTCGAGAACACCGGGACGCCGCCGAAGCCTTGAATGCCGAATTGCTCGATCGGCTGAAACTGGAACTGCGCGCCGTCAATCTGCTCGTTGACGTCGCCGATCGTCGTCAGCCGCCGGCCCGCAGACACGTCGATGATGTTGCGGTCGTCGTGCCACCGCACATACAGCGAATCGAGTTGCGCATCGCCGAGCGAATGGTACGTCGTGTCCATTTTGCTCAGCACGTCGCCGCGGCCCCACCCGGAGAAATAGATGTCGAGGTGGTCGGCGCCCAGGTTGGCCGCGCTGACGTCCAC
>Ga0181520_10006012_pt1 | contig 18865 bp, 13 predicted proteins | sample PEATcosm2014_Bin_29_FD_132451 | JGI IMG/M metagenome (GOLD analysis project Ga0181520, IMG submission 132451) | Peatland microbial communities from MTU Mesocosm Facility, Houghton, MI, USA - PEATcosm2014_Bin02_30_metaG | ecosystem: Environmental > Terrestrial > Soil > Wetlands > Peat | place...
AGATGGGTACGTCCACACGTCGGGCAAGAAATGAAGTCCGGCGGCAGCGGCTCTCCGCAATACTTGATAACCGGATCGCTTCGGAACAGACATTTTTCCAAATTAGTAACCCCGTATCTCCATAAGATCCAGAATGACCAGGTATATCCAGTTAATTCAATTGGCTTTCAATCTTTTTAGTTATGAATAACTCCAGCAACTGGGGCAACGCAACCAATACTGATGGTCTTTAATGCTTCCTCGTCATCCACAACAGTATCTATACAACCATCTCTTGTTAATGGAATAATAACAATAGTTGGATTGATCTCGCTACACAATCCCTTAATTGCTTGCACGCCTTCCAAGAGTTCTTTATCACATGCCACTGCAATCACTGCAGATGGTTGTTTGGTTTTGACATATTTGATTGCCAATTTACCTCCGGGCGCGATACAGATACCTTTATAACCGTATTTCAATGCAGCCTCTTTCAAACGATTGACGGAACAGTTTACATCACATTTAACACATTGCAATCCCTCTCCATCGTATGTGGCTTTGCAGGTTTTACTGTGACGAAGGCAATGCGGCAAAAGAAGTACACGTTCCGAAGGCGGAATTTGGGAAAATCGTTCCAATGTTTCATCCATTTTTATCCTCCCTAGTTTTTTTAAATTGCCCAAGAACAAGAAGAGGAAAATAAATTCGGTATAGGTCGTATCGCAAATAAAAGGCTTTTGGAAAACCTGTGCCGGTGAAAGCTTCTTCTGTCCATGATCCATCATCATTTTGATTCTTGAGGAAATACAAAATCCCCTTTGCCACAGATGGATGTAAATGACGTTTGCACGCGATCAATCCCATGAGGCACCATGCAGTTTGTGATGCAGTACTTTGTCCTTTGCCTTTCAGGTCGGGATTATTATAAGTTTCACAGGTTTCCCCCCACCCACCGTCAGAGTTTTGATTTGCTTCCAACCAATCCGCAGCTTGAGAGATATATGGCTGTTCCATGTTTTCACCGGCAACGTTGAGACTCAAAAGTACCAAACCTGTACCATACATGTAGTTAACTCCCCAACGGCCGAACCATGAACCATCCGGTTCTTGAACCTGCTTTAGGTATGCAATCGCTCGTTTTAAGGACACATCAGCAGGGTCCGTCTTCGCGATCAATTCGATAGCATGGGCAGTTACATCCGGACTAGTCGGATCAAGCGGAGTCATAAAATCGCCGTAAGGTACCTGCGAGAGAATTTGCAAATTATTATTACTATCAAAGGCGGCCCAACCACCTTTCTTGTTTTGCATTTTCTTCACCCATTTGAGCCCCCGAGTTGCCGCCGCAAGTTGCATTGATTGTTGGTCATCCGTCGCAGTTTGGAACAATAGTCTGGCCGCTACCGAAGTATCATCGATATCAGGATAAAAATCATTATTGAATTCAAAAGCCCAACAACCAGGTTCGGTTTTGCGATTTTTAATTTTCCAATCACCATATGAATTAATTTCCTGCTGTAAAAGCCATTTGGATGCTCTTTGAATTGATGGATCAGAAATGGGTAATCCTGATTCTAATAGCGAAAGAGCAGACCAAGCAGTATCCCACACCGGAGAAACGGCAGGCTGCATCCTCAAAGTGTTTGCGTCGCCAATCAAGAAGGGAGACAAGCCATCCATTCCTTTCTCAATTATCGGGTTTTCAAGAGTATAACCCAAAGATTTCAAAGCCATTAAGGAATATACCCATGGGAGCAGTATCCCACCCCAACTTCCATCTTTTTCCTGATGCTCCAGAATCCATTTTTCCACTTTACGCTTTGCCCGGTTCCTCAAAGGTTTAATTGGCTGGTTCTCCAATATTTTGAATAACCGGTCCAGGTCGAGAAACAAATTACGAACATTAAAAAAACCCTCTCTCTTCGCCACTACGTAACGCCGTTGTTCCAAAGGCTCTAAATAGAGTTCTTTGATGCAAGCCTTTTCCGGTATTTTACAGACAGGTTTCAATGCTAGAATCAGCATTAAAGCCATTATGGTTTCTCGAGACCAACTGGCAAATTCATAAATGTTAAATAAAAAACTATTAGGTAACAAAGCTATTTCGAGTGGAATTGAAGGAGTCCCCCGGTAATCATATTGTCCGAACATCGCTAGCCAAATACGAGTTATCGTATTTACTTTCATAACGCCGCCGTTGGACAGAATAAATTGGCGAGCCATCAACATACATGGTTCTGAGGCCGAAATTCCTGCTAATTTCAGCGCAAAATACACCTGGACAGTCACGTTCAGGTCTCCAGGACCGGCATGAAAACTGCTCCAAGAACCATCATCTTTCTGCTTCAGCCGAATAAAATTAATGATTCGATCTCTTTTATCAGCATCCATATTTTCAGACATAAAATAGATAAATGGTATGTAGCCAGCGGTAACACTCGCATCCGCCTCCAATTCTCCGACCCAGAATCCGGTTTTATCTTGTTTCTGGAGTAGAAATTCCTGAGTTTTCTTGATCGCTTCGTCAAGTATTTCAGTGTAAACAACTTGATCGATGTTTTTCATAGCTGTGTTACCTTTTAGGGGTTGCAACGTAATCATTATTGATGAACCAGTCAACTGACTTTTTGAAAGACTCTTCAATTGGTGTTTGTGGCATACCCAGTTGATTGATCGCTTTGGAACAATCGAAGTGACGGAATTTACGCGAAGCTTTTACTTCAGCGATTGGTATTCGGGGACATCTACCGATTATCTTCCCTTCCATAAACTCGTCCATATACCCCATTGTCAGAGCAAACCATATTGGGATGTTATAATTGGGAGCCTTGATACCGGTTATTTTTTCCAATATCCCCATGATTTGCCGGAGAGTAATATTTTTGTTGCCCAACAAGTATTTCTCTCCAGGTATTCCCTTTTCGAGCGCAAGGATATGTCCCATGGCCACATCTTCAACATCCACGACATTAAGTCCTGTATTTACGCAGGCGAACATCTTATGGTTGAGATAATCCAAAACAACCCTGCCCGTCGGTGTTGGTTTAGTATCGTACGGGCCAATTGGCATGGTAGGATTAACAATAACTGCAGGAACTCCGTCCTGGCACATTTTGAGCACAATCTGTTCAGATAAAAACTTAGATTTTTTGTAATCTCCGGGAATCTTGTGAACATTACCCGGCATTGTTTCATCGCCGATGCCATTTTCAGCGATTCCTAGTGTTGACTCTGAGCTGGTATAGACTATTTTCTCAATATTTGTATTTTTAGCAGCCAGAAAAACATTTTCAGTACCTCGGACATTTGTATCGTAAATTATCTTGCTGTTAGACGACCAAAAAGTGTATAGTGCCGCTGTATGAAACAGTGCTTTACAACCGGCCATGCCTCTTTCTAGAGATGTTTCATCCAGAAGGTCACCTTCAACCAGTTCTAAATTAATATCTTCAATGAATTTTAGGCTGCAGCCTTTTCTTACCAAGGCCCTAACCGAATATCCTCTGCCGACGAGTTTACGCGCCAGATTTCCGCCGATGAAGCCGGTTGCACCGGTTAAAAATACCTTCATTCCAATCCCTTATGAGATTTCACCAACATAATTGGACGTGAATTCAGCCAGATTTTCTCCTAATGTGCCAGCCCGTTTCCTGTAATCCATCAATCCTTTGACACAACCGGGATGAACGAGAACGTAAGCAAGCCCTTTTAAATGAAGAAAATCATTAGTTCCCACGATATTGTCTATTACAGTTAAATTTTCGTTAACTGAATCGAAAACGGGTCGTACTACTAAAAAAGGTATATTATTTCGGGTTGCTATTTGTGCCAGTTGATAACTTTCCATATCGACTGCGACAGCATTAAATCTTGCGCCTAATTCGCGTTTGATATCCGGTAAAGAGCAGACTTTTTTAACAGTCAATCCATTTCCCGATCCATGGTTTAAACCCAATTTGGAAAGTCCCATATTAGCGATTGCAAGCAAGCGTTTATCAGGGTATAAGATTGTTGACGTATCCTCCTCGTTTATCACAGTGTTATAGAGTAGAAAATCTCCCGTTTTACTTTTTTCATCGAGCCCGCCACACACACCGGTAGACAAGATCGAACTAATAGGATATTTGCTAACAGCATATTCCCCCGCAAAGACAGCCTTTTGCCAACCCATCCCGGTCGCAACCAGAATGACCTCGTGTCCTGTTAGGGTCCCTTCGAAAATTCGGAAATCAGAATGGCGATAAGTGTTTTTTATTTTCATCTGTTTCGCCACACCTTGGATTTCCTGTTTTACCGCGGCAAATATGGCTAGCATAATTAAACCAGCCCTTTAATTGTCCTAACTAAATTAGACGGATTAGCCATTATGGCATCTATTGCGCTTGCTTCGAACCCACAGTGCACCATACAATCGGAGCATTCTCGATTATTACCTGGACCATATATATCCCATGACGTCTTTTCGCGTAACTCCCTGAATGAACTAAAATGCCCATTGGTCAACAGGTAACATGGGCTTTTCCATCCTTTTGGGTTCCGGGTAGGCATGCTCCAAGGGGAGCACTTTAAACCAATTTTGCCTGCGAGAAATTCAATGTAGAGGGGAGTGTTGTAAAATGGCACTTTATGGCGAAGCCTGTAAATTGGTTGGAAAATTTCAATAATTTCCTGACGATTCAAGAAAACATCATTGTCAACAGAGCTGTAGTTGAAAGCAGGGGCTGTTATAATCCCGTTTACGGGAATATGAGCCAGCATAATAAATAGTTGCTCTATCTCATTGATATTCGTGTTCTTGTAAATCGTGGTGTTGGTAAAAACCCGGAAACCTGCTTTTCTTGCAGATTTGATCGCGGTGACAGCGGAATCAAATACGCCGTTTCTGCCCGCAAATTTATCATGCGTTTCTGCCATTCCGTCCAAATGTATTACAAAGCTTAGATGAGAAGAAGGATGAAATTTACCTATTGATTTTTCAAGAAGGATTCCGTTTGTGCATAGATTTACAAAACGCCCCTGTCCGATGATACCATTTACGATGTCTTCAATTTTCGGATGGAGCAGCGGCTCACCACCGGTTATGCTGACCATTGGTGCACCAGCTTGTTCCGCTGAGCTTAAACAATCCTTAACTGATAGAGTTTCATCAAGAACATCGCTAAATTCCCGGATGCGGCCGCAACCATTACATCTCAAGTTACATCTGAATAATGGCTCCAGCATTAAAGTGATCGGATATCTCTTGGTTCCCCGTATCTGATTTTTCGCCAAATACCAAGCGAAGGCAGCTGATAATTGAATAGGATATGCGGTAGTTTTCATATCTTCCTCAAAAATAACGACCTTTTGAGCTTGTCAATGGAATTTGTCCCAAGGCAAAACATTACGATTCGAAGGACGCAAATAACCTCTTCAAGGTAATTGATAACATCATCTGACGATTTATCAGCTGCGAGAAGGAGTGGTCCGCCTATTCCGACCGCATCCGCTCCTAGAGCGATGGCTTTCGCCGCGTCCATGCCGGTTTTAATTCCACCACTAGCTATTATCGGCAAATCAGGAGCCACTTTTCGCGTCATGACCAGAGTATCTGCTGTTGGAATTCCCCATGAGGCAAATTCCGATGCCACCTTTATTTTTGTTTCATCATCAATTCTCATTCTTTCGATCTCACTCCAACACGTTCCGCCTGCCCCTGCAACATCAATCGCTGCCACACCTGCCTCAACTAACATTGCAGCTGTTTCTTCAGAAATACCACAGCCGACTTCCTTAATTACGACCGGAACGGGTAATTCAGAACAAACCATTTTTATTTTCTTTGCCAATCCAGAAAAATCGGTATTACCTTCAACCTGGAGAGCTTCCTGTAGCGGATTAAGATGCAAAACCAACGCATCTGCGTCTATCGCTTTCACAGCTTTCAGTAATTCTTTAATTGTAAAGCCATAATTCAATTGAACTGCACCAATATTTGCGAAAAGAAGAATGTCCGGTGCAATATGTCTCACCCGGTATGTTTCCGCGACTTCGGAGTCATCAACCAAACATCTTTGGGACCCAATTCCCATTGCCAATCCTAATGTCTGGGCGGCTTCAGCCAGGTTTTGATTGAGGCGCTTAGCTGCTTGAATTCCTCCCACCATCGGAGAAATAATAATCGGGGCTTTAACCTGTTTCCCAAAAATTTCAGTTGAAAGATCAATATCTTTGAGGTCTGTTTCGGGTAGTGCCTGGTGGATAAAATGATATTTTTCCAGACCCGTCGTAACATCTTTAAAACTAGTATATTCACTTAAGGTAATGTTGAGATGATCTTTTTTCCGTTTTTGATTTTGATGATTCATTTTATATCCAATCCCGCACTAATAGTTCTTGGGTATCAATAATTTCTTCCAGCCATAAATTCAATAACGTCATTCATATCACTCTTTGCTGATTGTCCTAGTTGCAGGTTGCCAAAATTATTTTTAGCATTATCACAAAAAGTCTCCACAAATTTCTGGGCACTTTCTCGAGCATTCACCTCATCAAGGATTTCAAGAATCCGGTTAACGTTGTCTTCAGACATTCTCTTTTTGGCGTAAATCGTCACCAATTCATTTTTTAGACGTTCGGGCGCATTTTCTAAAGCATATACAATAGGGAAACTTTTCTTATGCCGCCTTATATCACTACCTGATGATTTGCCCGTCTCATTCTGGTTCCCCCAGATACCCAAGATGTCGTCTTTTATCTGGAAGGCAAGTCCCAAGTATTTACCCATGTCCTTGAAATTACTGGTTACGGTCTCATCTTCCGAAGCAAAGGCAGCCCCAATTTCCATTGAACCGGATATGAGTGCGGCAGTTTTTAATTCAATCATTTTTATATAATCTTTCACAGTGATGTCAAACTTGTCCTCATAACTTATATCAAGATATTGTCCCTCAATCAGATTCAAGGTTATTTCGTCCAATTTTTGATAGGCTTGTAGCTGTTTTTGAAAACTCACGCCACAAGTTTTCATTTGAGCTAAAGCGTAACTCGATAGTATATGCATTGCAGTTCCAGCATTTATTGCCTGAGGTTTACCCCAGATAGCCCACACGGTGGGACGATGTCGCCTTTCTCTATCATCATCTTGAACGTCATCAAGTATTAAGGAAAAATTGTGTGTTAATTCCAGTGCTGCAGCGGCCCATTGAGCTCCATTAATATCACCGTTTAATGCCTCACATGAAAAAAGACACAACGCCGGGCGCATTGCTTTACCAGAATTATCTCGAACACTATTGCCGTTAACGTCTAACCATCCGAGGTGATACTCCATCATCTTATATAGTTCGGAATTGTGGTCGTGGATGATAAATTTAATTTTTTCATCTACATCCCGACGATATTTTTGAAAGATAGCAGGTGTCTTCATAATTTTTCCTCTAGTTTTTTTAGTGAAACCTGTGCACACAATTCTGGAAAAAGAGTAACCACCGAATTGGCAATTCCTTCTGCATCAACGTGTAGCATCGAACGCAATTGTTCGGATGAACCATGTTCTATAAAATGATCGGGTAATCCCAAAGTTTTAACCTTTACCTTTAACTCAGGATTGAGGGAAAACAGCTCTAAAATACTGCTGCCAAATCCGCCGCACGTTGTATTTTCTTCTATTGTAAGCAGATTGCCCGTTTTTTCAGCTTGTTGCAAAATGAGTTCGCTATCCAGAGGTTTGGCAAATCGAGCATTTATTACGGCGCAATCCAATCCTTCTTTCCCAAGAATAGTTGCTGCGTCCATGGCGCTGTTCACAACCGGCCCTATTGCCAATAAGGTAATATCATTCCCTTGTCTGAATATTTCCCCTTTGCCAATTGGTACTGTATGCCACATTGGATCCAATTCTACTCCTAACCCACTTCCCCTGGGATACCGTACCGCAACAGGTTGATTATACCCAATGGCACTGTAAAGTAAATGGCCAAGTTCATTTTCATTGTATGGCGAAACAATCGTCATATTCGGCAAACATCTTAAAAAGGAAATGTCAAAGGGACCCTGGTGTGTTGCCCCGTCTTCGCCCACTATCCCTGCGCGATCAACAGCGAATATTACTGGCAAATTCTGAATGCAAACATCATGAACGATTTGGTCATAAGCTCGCTGGAGAAACGTCGAATAAATTGCGACTATCGGAACCATGCCTAAAGAAGCTAACCCAGCAGCAAATGTCACTGCATGCTGTTCACAAATTCCAACATCGAACACTCGGTCGGGAAATTCTGATGCAGTTTGCGATAACCCGGTCCCCTCTATCATGGCCGCGCTGATCGCCACAATCTTCTCATTATCTCTCATCAATCTTGACACAGCCTGACCAAATGCCTGGCTGTAAGAAACAGCGTGCGGTTTGGTTTCTCCAAGTGGTGAAACTCCATGATATTTAACAGAGTTATTTTCCGCTTCGGGAAATCCTTTGCCTTTGTCTGTCATTACATGAATAATCGTCGGGCCGTTTTCCGAATCCCGAGCTCTCATAAATGCCGCTTCCATTTCTTTAATACTGTGACCATCGATCGGACCGAGATAGGTAAATCCAAGTTCATTCCAAAAAGCATTAGGAACGATAACGCTTTCCATGCTACTCTTCAAACGTTTGCTTAATGTCCATGCTTTGTCTCCAAAAGGCAGATGTATTAGTGCTTTTCTTGCTGTTTTCTTTGCGCTCTCATAGCGCGCATCAGTCCTTATCTGATTTAGTATCTTTGCTATGGCTCCGACGCTAGGTGAAATAGACATGCCGTTGTCATTCAGGACAACGATGATTTTTTTACCCATTTGACCGGCGTGATTCATAGCTTCAAATGACATCCCTGCGCCAATGGAACCATCGCCTATCACTGCAACCACGTTGTAACTCTGGTTATTTAAATCGCGGGCAACAACCATTCCTAAAGCAGCTGAAATTGATGTCCCAGCGTGTCCTGTTCCAAAGGCGTCGTAGCAGCTTTCAGACCGTGACGGGAAACCCGATAACCCCCCAAATTGGCGTATCGTTGGAAAACGATCTCTTCGCCCAGTAAGGAGCTTATGCGCATAAGACTGGTGACCAACGTCCCAAATGATTTTATCTTGCGGAAATCCAAAAGTTCGTAGTAAAGCGATTGTAACATCTACCGATCCTAAACTTGAGGCAAGATGACCGCCATTAAGTGAAATAACCTTCACAATTTCTTCACGTAATTCACCTGCAAGCCTATTTAAATCATCGATATCTAATTTCTTTAGATCAGCTGGGGAATCAATTTTGTCAATTAGTCTGCCGTATGCAGGTTCTACGTCGGGTTTAGCATTTTTGGAGTACTTTGTCATTTTATAACTCCCAAAGATCATACATTGCTAACCTAAATACATAGACTAAATATGTATCATTTAATATATACCATGCCGGTTTCAACAAGTCAACTGCCTTTCATTCAATTGGAAATATTCGATGATTTCAATACGCATTGGCAGGCTTTTAATAAAACCAGTTAGGTTTTTTATTGACAAACGTTCAATGTAGTAATATATTATTCTCAACTAATAAAATTGTTGAGAGTGAGGTAGCGATGAGAAAGCAAAATGAGCTTGTAAAGGGGAGTGTAGATTCTCTGCTGCTTTGTTTAATAGGACAACAGCCAATGTATGGTTATCAAATCATCAAAGAGCTTGAAGATAAAAGCCAAGGCTATTTTAAATATAAAGAAGGAACGTTATATCCCGCCCTGCACCGTTTGGAAAAAACGGGTTTACTTTCAGGCAAATGGGAAACAATATCCAGCGGTCGGCAACGAAGATACTACCATCTCACTGATAAGGGAACTTTGATTCTGGCAGAAAAGCGAAATCAATGGACCAACTTCTTTACAGCAATGAATATGATCATCCATCCTCTAAGTGCCTGAAAAAGTGCCACAATGAAAATGAAGTTGGCTCAGTACTTTCAAAGTCTTAAGATCATGTAATCTTGGACGAAAATTATAAAAAGACACGATACTTGAGTTAAAAGATCATGTAGAGGATCGTTATCAGGAAAAGGCGGGTTTACTCGCAGGTAAGTGGTGACTAAATATCGGAAGTCGACATCGACGGTATTACCACATTACCAAGAGAGGAAGTGGGTTATTGCAAAGAGGCGAGCGCAATGGTTGGACTTTCTGTCTGCATTGAATCTGATTTTTAACCCTGTTAATGTCTAAAGTAGGTGTCATCATGAAACTGAAATTAAATCGATATCTCCAAAGCATTAGAGAACATCTGGGAATGGATCCGATTTCAGAAAGAGAAGTTATCCGGGAATTGGCAGACCATGTTGAGGATAGCTGCCAAGAGATGCAAAAAGCCGGTTTTTCAGAAGAAGAAGCTTTGGAAAAGTCTATAACGCTACTCGGTCCCGCCAAAATTGTGGCTAAACAGATCTATGAAGCCCACAATCGTGGAACTTGGCGGCAGGCATTGCTTGCTGCGATGCCGCACCTATTTTTTGCTGCGATGTTCGCTCTAAAAATATGGGGAGGCACATCAGGTTTACTGATTATCTTCGGTGTCATTGCGGGTATTGGACTTTATGGATGGTGCCATGGTAAACCATATTGGCTTTTCCCATGGCTTAGTTATTCACTTTTCCCCGTCGTGGCCGCAGGCATTTCACTTCTTTATCTTCCAGCGGTTTGGGCATGGATAACGTTAGCGCTTTATGTCCCTTTGGCATTATGGCTTCTTAGCTTCATAGCGATAAAGTTCATAAAACGCGATTGGTCTTATAGTGCTTTGATGCTCCTCCCGGCGATTGCATTTGCCGGTTGGTTCCTGGCAGCAGGGCAAAAAACTAGTTTTTTTGGTCTCAAAATCAACTCTATGCATGACCACGCACCTTGGACAAGCTTAACTTTCATAGTGCTCGCAATATCAGCCGCATTATTCATTAGGTTACCACACCGGTGGCTCAGAATTACGGCGCTAATCATATCCGGTCTGCTCATAACTCTAGTAACAACATTAGTGAGTAATGAATTGGGATTGGTGTCATTTATCGGTCTGGCATTGCTGCTGTTGAGCTTCTTGCTGGTGCCCGCTTTCGTGGAGCGCAGGGTGAGAGAGAGAAATCTGTCTGGTAATTTAGATAATAAAGATTTCAGTCAACAACAATTTTAAAGCTTCCTTCCTTGGCGATGGACTCAATTTTTAATTCATTCCGGCGATGGAAAATTGGCAAACAGGCAGCCCTTCGATTCAATTTCTTCATAATACGCAGATGCAACCTGTCGGCCCATTCTTTCTGTTATCACAGTCTTGTTATGGTGTGCCTGCGTCAGCCATTGAATGTTGTCCTAAGCTTGGATCCTTGTTGGTTGTATCTTCTAAATGCTCTCTTGCTAAGGACGAGGAGTTCCCCTTTTTTGTCAATAGGCATGCAAGTACAATAATCTGTACGTAGAAGAAGTAACTCCAAAGGCTACGCCACGCGAAGAATAAGGGTAAGACCGCAAGAATCGGGCCAGCGTAAGGATAGCGTTTCGCGTTACGCATATACCACACAGCACATCCAATGAAGACAATTGCTTCCATTGCAGTGAAGGGAAGTGACGAGCGGATATTTAGAATCCCACTTGCGACCAGTGAAACTATTCCAACGCCTAAAGGAAATAGACGGTCGGTCATGGGAGAAGTGACAGAAGCCAACCAAATTGATGGTGATTGGATAAAGAAAGATGCGTTCATCAATATAAATATTCCGGCAATAATGGCGCACACGAATCCGAGTGATTTAAGTCCTGATTCGTGCCAAAGCAAAATGAGGTAGAACGGCAGAAAGAACCAGGCAGTTTGTTTCGTAGCTACTGCTAGCCCCATGGCAATAGCGGATAGCCATAGATTCTTGTTCAAACTCACCCATGCAATGAGCAATAATGGGAATACTATGCTGCCCGTTTCCCCATTGGCCAGGCTGTTCCACAATTCGAGGCTGATCGCTGCAAAGACTATAAAGAGTAGGCACTTCTTTGGTGGGATCATGAATGTAACGGTAGCTAGCCCGATCAGCACAAAGATTAAATAAACAATTCTAATATCCTTAATTCCGGCCGCAATAAATGGAGCAGGCAAAAGAAAAAAACCAGCCGGGTAGCATACTCGTGATTCAAGTTCGGGAGGAGATTGTGATGGGTGATGGATAGCTCTATCCCAAATCGCCTTCAGCTGCGTCTCTGAAGGATAAGGGAAAACATTAGCCAACTTGCCGGCGCGCAAAGGTGTGACTCTGTCAAACGAACCGTTGTATTTCAGTAATGCAGCAATAATATTGCCGTTGCTATATGGATTCTTCCCGCGGAACAGGTTTTCAATAGCTTGCTGCTGCAGAGCAGTGCCATCATTATATTGAAATCCGTGTTCCATCTGACTCAGAAGCTGTGCAAAATCGTTAGTTGGGTTGTTTTCTTTGGGTGCAATCCAAACTGCCATTACCAATTCGGTAAGTCCCAATAAAGCAAGGAGGGCAATAACGACCATGGCTCCACGTTTAATGAATTTCCGGTGGTTCCCGAGAACATTGTTTGTATTTGGACTTACGATAAAAAGCATGGCTACAAACCAAAGTATCCACAAGATAAAACCTGCTAACCAGAATCCACTGGTATTTAAAGAAAAGCCGACACCCGAGATAGCTGAAGCAATTAATTGGATAACCAAAGCAAAAAACAAAAGAAAAACTTGAGGTTTTAAGTCATCGGGGAACAAGGTGTGAAGGCGTGACAATAATAAATTTTCATTTTTCTTTAATGCCGGAAGATGACCTTGGTTTGAATACAAAGAGGACTCCTCATCTATTCACTAAACCTATTTATTATAACATTGCAGAATGCCTACTGGCAGTCTGAGTGTCTGGGCACGTGACATGCTATCGGCCATAGAAAATGCGCCAATACCTCAACCAGTACCAACCGTTGAGTTCCCATCGACCGAGCTTAGAGATTCATTAAATTGGGGGTTGACAAATTTAATACCTAGACGTACTATGTATATCATGTTGGTATTTTAGATGAGAATTCGTCAACAAATCGGTGAGGTCTCCGGTACCATTTTCACGGACACATTTGTGGTTGTTTGTTGCCTTTTATTTCCTTCCATTTACGAAATACACTGGAGGGGTCTGGAAAAGTACCGAGCCGCACCATCGACTCTCGTTGCACTCAGTCATAAACGTGATAATGATATCGTAATCATTGGCACATGGACTCATTTTAAAAAAACGTTTTTCCACAACCAACGCCGTCCTCACTTTGCCGCCCGTGAAGATCTGTTTCAACCAGGCTTTTTAGACTATCATTTCATGTTTCGGTTCATTCAGGGGCACATAATCCACCGCATCAATGTCGCACCTTTCTTGAGGAGTCTGCGCGCTCATCCCATTTCACACATTGTTAACAAGCGTGTAGCGCCTCTCATCAGGGACGCAATGAACATTGAGGGCGACGTCAAATTAGGAGATGTCCTAAATCAAACCGGCTTAGATGATTTTGCTAAACAGTTGCCGGCGAAAACAGCTAAAGGATTAGCCCAAGTTCGTTTGTCCACTTTTTTGGGATATAAATACCGCTGTCTGCATGACCATTTATCTGATTCGGGCATATTTAAAAATGGCTTGTCACATAAGATCAGGGAGCAATGTTTGAAACAGATTGACCAGCAAATAGGAGTGTTTGCCAATATTCTGGATAAAGGTGGCGTGTGCATGGTAGCTCCCGAAGGAGACCTATCACCCGACGGCAGTTTCGTGGGTGTTAAAAGTGGACTTCACCGGATCTTGGCACGCACGAAAAATACTGTCACTATCCAACCTGTTAACGTGACATATGATTTTATGACGATGGGCCGAATAAGGCTATACCTTAATGTTGGAGATGAATTCGAAGTTAACCATCTTACCAGTAGGATGGAACTGGATGATAAAGTGCGGCTAGGGATTGTTGCCCAGAGTCAAGTGACAATGGGACAGATCGGAAGTGAATACTTTTTGCGAAAACTTGAGGCCGACGATATTAATACTGACATCCATGAACTTAGAGAAGCTATCGGGCAAAGAATACAAAGCCTGAAAAAAACTGGTTTAAATTTTGATGAGAGACTGCTGACCTGTAACAATTTTGAAAAAAGATTAGCTGATTTCATTGCCTATTGCGTTAAGCATAAGATTCTTCTTACTTACAACAACAGTTTTATTATCAATCGCACTGTGGAAACCCCGGAAAACGATTTCCGCTTTAATCCTGTAAGGTATAGTTATAATGAGCTTAATACGTTTCTCAATTATTTTCCGGTCCTTGCAGAGCAACCAATTTAATCTTAGACGTGAATGTGGTGAAGAGGTAAATATCGACTGAGATCAAAAAACTAAATGAACCGAACGGATCTGACGAACCCACTTGCTGTAAGAGTCCGAATCTAACATTCCATCCTGGCAATCTTCAGGTGCCACAATATTCGCGACATGAGATAATATAATTGCTATGAGGATTTATCTGGGTCTCGATATCGGCTCAATCAATGTCAAGCTGTCGCTGATTGATGAAAGTGGTCATAACCTCTATGTTGACGTTGAGAGAATTGGCTCCAATACTAGAATCACTGTCAATTTATTGCTGAACAGATTAAATCAAAGTTACAAGCTGGAAGAAATCACATCGATTGGTTTATCTGGTTCTGGCAAGACTACGATCCCGAAAGAATATCATTGGGCTGAATACAGCAGTTCTTTGTCCATCGCCACTGGATTGTTGCATAGTTATTACGATGCCAAAACAATTATAAAGATAGGCGGCCACAGTTCCATGGTAGTCGGATTGAAAAATGGATTAAAAGAACCATGGGAGGTGGCTGCAAATACTCTATGCGGAGCGGGCACAGGTTTGTTTCTCGAACAGCAAGCACATCGTTTGGGGCTTAATCTCGATGAATTTACAAAACTAGCTTTGAGCCACGATGGGGAACCGCCTCGGGTCGCTGCAAGGTGCAGCGTTTTTGCGAAAAGTGATTTGATTCATCTTCAACAAAAAGGCGTGCCGATTGAGTCCATTTGTTACGCTCTCTGCGAAAGCATCGCGCGTATGGTTATTTCTGAAAGAAAGGGAGTCTACGAAGAACCGGTTTATTTTGTAGGAGGGGTCGCTGCCAACGCAGCGATAATTAAAGCCATAGAGAATTTGCTTTCAACGAAGAATAATCACTCTGTACGAGTTATAGTACCGGAAAATTATCTCTTTATTGAGTCTTTAGGAGCGGGGCTGCTTTCAATAGGAAAACAATCTGGAATAATTATCTTACCGGAAACGAAAGCGCACCAAACATATTTTGAAATGCCGGGATTAGTTGAGTTCCCGGCGCCAGCCAAAAACACGAACCAGACCATTAGCACAGCATGTGATGGGTACTTGGGAATAGACGTCGGTTCCACGAGTACCAAGGCTGTAATAATTGATGAGGCCGGGAAAGAATTAATCGCAAAAAATTATTTAATGACTGCAGGCAGACCTGTTGAAGCGCTGAAGCAGGTCTTCAGAAACCTGCAAAATGATGGGGCTGACCGGGTAAATATATTGGCAGTTGGTGTTACCGGCTCCGGTAGATATTTGATTGGCAGTCTTGTGGGTGCAGATTTGATCAAAAACGAAATCACAGCGCAAACAAGAGCTGCCGCAGATATAGATCCTGAAGCAGATATAATCGAAATTGGTGGGCAGGATTCCAAACTCGTCATTAAAAAGAATGGCATGGTAATCGATTACCAGATGAACAAGGCGTGTGCCGCCGGGACAGGTAGTTTTATAGATGAAATGGCAGAGACACTTGGGGTGTCTGTCAGGAATGGTGAATTTGCCAAATTGGCTTTTACCGGCAAACATACAATCGACCTGGGGACAAAATGTGCAGCATTTATGAGTCAGGCGGTTACTTCAGCTCAACAGGAAGGAATACCTCTCGAAATAATCACTGCCAGTTTATCGAATTCAATTGCGAAGAATTATCTTTCTAAGGTAGTAGGCACCAGAAAACTGGGAAGGAAAATTATCCTCACTGGAGCGGTCTTCTACAATGAGGCAGTAGTTTCAGCTTTCAACCAAGAGCTTAAAGATAAAACACTAATTGTTGCACCTCACAGGGAAATCAGTGGCGCAATTGGAGCGGCTTTGTTAGCCAAAGAATCGATGATTAACAAAACCACTAAATTTAAAGGTTTTGGAGTTGTTGTTGAAAACGTCTGCAATCTAGCTGTCTTTAATTGTGAGGGATGTGACAATAATTGCTCAATAACTGAGATGAAAATACCTAATGAAAAACCAACGTTTTATGGCAGCAGATGTGACCGTTATGATAGCACCACCAATCATAATAAAGTAGTGACTGCATTTGATGATCGTGAAAAATTGCTCTTGCGAGAATATCATGAAGTCTCAGGGAGCCAGTCCTTGGCAGTAGGGATCCCCAGAGCCCTGGTGATATATGACTATGCGCCGTTATTCATTAGTTTTCTTAATAAATTAGGAACGAGCGTTGTAATTTCAAATCAGACTAGTAAGAGGACAATCGAGCATGCGTTGGAGTTAAGTTACGCTGACAGTTGTTTCCCAATCAAGTTGCTTCAGGGACATGTTGATTCATTAAAAAATGCGGACTACATTCTTTATCCCAGCGCCATACGAATGGGTATTAAAGAAGGAGAGGAAAACCAGAAATATGCATGTCCGCTGGTACAGGCTTCACCGTATATTATACGTCACGTTTTGAATCTGGAAGAAAAGATGCTGATTCCCAAGATAGATTTTAGTCGAGGGAATCAAGAAGTAATTGCAAGCCTCACTCATATCGCCGTTAGAATGGGATTTAGTCGACAAAAAGGGAAGGAAGCTGCACTTGCCGGTCTGACATCGCAAAGAGATTTCGAAAACGAAAAGCTAAAGATTGGGGAAAAGCTACTCAAACAGGTGCATGATAAAGACCGGCTTGGGGTAGTGCTCTTAACCCGCTCTTATATGTCTCAAGACTCCGGAGCTAATCTGGGCGTCGCTCAAAAACTAGCCCAACTTGGTGTTGTGCCGATCCCTTTGGATTTTCTTCCTTTACATTCAATTGACATTAAAAAATATTCTGACCGGCCATATTGGTCCTATGAAGGAAAATTCATCGCCGCAGCCGCAATCATCGCTGCGGATAAACAACTTTATTGTTTAGCATTAACTAATTTCGGGTGTGGACCCAATTCGTTCATATTGAAAATTGTCGAAGACATTATGAGCGGTAAGCCTTTAGGGCAACTCGAAATTGATGAGCATGCGGCAGAAGCCGGTATTGTCACCAGACTGGAAGCTTTTGCCGATACTATTAAAGCACATTACTATTCGGCATCGCCCTCATCCGTTCGAAGTCGGAAGATATATCGTGGAATTGTTAATTTCCCCAATGATAACAAAACAATATTAGTGCCGAGGATGTCGCCCAATGCCGAAGCGATTGCGGCAGCGCTTCAAGCTTTCAATGTCAGTGCGATGGTGCTGCCTGAACCAAACGAGAGCAATCTTTTATATGCCAATGGGGTAACGTCAGGAACGGAATGTCTGCCTTTCCGCATCACTCTTGGAGATTTCATGCGTTTTTATCATGAAAACAAACCAAATATCCGGGAAGTGAAAGGTTTCATGGTCGGATCGTTTGGGCCATGCCGACTGGGAAAGTATGCTGTTGAGCAAATCAATATATTAAAAGAGATTGGCTTTGAATTACCATTAATTGTTAGCGTGTCCAATAATGCTTATGGCGACTTAAAACTCGGGTCGTCTTTTAACCGTTTGGTTTGGCGAGGCATTGTAGCTATTGACTATCTGCAAAAGATGCTTTTACACACCAGGCCTTACGAAAAACAAAAAGGACTTGCCGACCAATTATTTGGAAAATATCTTGTTATAACTGCAGATCAAATCCGGCTAAAACGGGATTTAAACCAAATGCTCAGACAGGCATCTTCTGAATTTGTTTCTCTTATTGATGCTCGTACATCGCAAAAACCGTTGATTGGGATAAACGGAGAGGCATACTTACGTGCCAATCAGTTTAGTAATAAAGACCTTATAAGGGTATGTGAACAGGCAGGGATGGAAGTCGTGTTGTCTCCTGTAACTGAATGGATCAATTACACATCCTTTAGAAAGCTTGAAGATTCAATCAGCAACCGAAAGGCTTTTGGAATTATGAAGAGTTTCATCAGTAAGTCGATTCAAGAACATGACGAAACCTCTATTGCCAATTGTTTTGGAGATCGACTGACCAAAGAAGCCTCAACCTCGAAACTATTAGAAAAGTCTGGGCGTTATCTTTCTCCAAGCTGTGGGAGTGAGGCGGTGCTTAGTCTGGGAAGTGGAATTGAATGGATGGAGAGCGATAAATTCGCAGGAGTTATATCTGTAATGCCCCATGGTTGTATGCCTGGCGGAATCATTGCAGCAATGGCTGAAAAATTCAGCGTGGTTTATCACAAACCATGGATTAGCCTTACTTACGATGGGTTTCAAGAATCTAACAATCTTGCTCGAATCACAGAGTTTGCTGAAATAGTCAGGTTTTGCAATAACAAAAATAAGTTACCGACATAGCAATTATCAATGATATCACCAAGACGTATACACAGAATGTATACACGGAATGCTTGATTGAATTTAATAATTAGAACTATTTAATATAAGTCAGTAATATATTAGCTTCTTAGTAACAAGAATTCATCAAAATCACGGCATTCCGTGTTTCGGAGGGAGTATGATTCTCCCCCGTCTCCACCAGAAACACGGGCGAGCCTTGGATAGGCTCGTTAATGATGCGG
>Ga0181520_10006013_pt1 | contig 18864 bp, 12 predicted proteins | sample PEATcosm2014_Bin_29_FD_132451 | JGI IMG/M metagenome (GOLD analysis project Ga0181520, IMG submission 132451) | Peatland microbial communities from MTU Mesocosm Facility, Houghton, MI, USA - PEATcosm2014_Bin02_30_metaG | ecosystem: Environmental > Terrestrial > Soil > Wetlands > Peat | place...
AGCTCAGTCGCGATCCCAACACCTCAATTAACCTGGAAGACGTGTCGCGCGATGGAACGCTGGTGGCGTACGACGTGCGCCAGGGTGGCGCGGATGAAAGCACAGTGCGGATTTTCAATGTGAAGACCGGCAAGCAGCTCGAAGACGAGTTGCCCAGCGGAATCTACCTGAGCGTAGCCTTTACGCCCGACGGGAAGGGGCTCTATTACTCGCGCATGGATCAGAAGGGGACGCTGGTCTACGAGCACGAATTGGGAGCGAGGATCTCGCACGACGCGCTGGTGTTCGGGAAGGAGTTTCGCGGCGAGACATTGGGGCAGAACGACCTTATGGAGGCTTATTTGTCGGACGACTACCGCTATCTGATCGTCCAGATCGATCGCGGCGTGCCGGCCAAGCGGGTGGATATTGTTTACCGCGACCTGACGAAGGCCAGCTCCTATTTCGAAGTTCTGATCTGGGGCGTGGATTCGAGGTTCTCCGCCGACTATGTGAAGGGCGCGTGGTTCGTAAGCACGGATTACAAATCGCCGAACTGGAGAATTCTGAAGGCCGACCCCGGCGTAATGCCCGAAGCGTGGACGACAGTTGTGCCCGAGGGAGCGGACGCGATCGACGGCTTCAACGTCGTGGGCGACAAGATCTACGTCAACCACCCGCACGATGTGAAATCGGAGACCGACGTTTATACGCTGGATGGCAAGCCGACCGGCAAAGTCGAAAACGACAGCATCGGGTTGGTGACAACGCTTGCGGGACGAGCCACAGACAGGTACGGGTTCTATAGCTTCGAGTCGTTCATCGCGCCGCCCGCCATTTATCGCCTGGATACGCTTACGGGCAAACGGGAAATCTTCGCGCAGCCCAAAGTCCCTTTCGATTCCAGCCAGTATGAGCTGAAGCAGGTGTTCTTTACTTCGAAGGACGGCACCAGGGTCCCGATGTTTATTGCCGGAAAGAAGGGATTGAAGCAGGACGGGACGGGGCGGCTACTGATGACCGCCTACGGCGGATTCAATTTGAGCCAGTTGCCGCAATGGAGTCCGAGGGCCGCGTGGTGGCTGCAGGAGGGCGGCTGGTTCGCACTGCCCAACTTACGCGGCGGCGGTGAGTACGGCGAGCGTTGGCACGAACAGGGAATGTTTGAGAAGAAGCAGAATGTCTTCGACGATTTCTATGCCGCGGCAGAATTTCTGATTGCCAACAAGTACACTTCGCCGGAGCATTTTGCCATTTATGGCGGATCAAATGGCGGGCTGCTGATGGGCGCGGCGATGACGCAAAGGCCGGAGCTATTCTCAGCCGTGGACTGCGCCTATCCGCTGCTGGACATGCTGCGTTACCAGAAGTTCGAGCAGGGCGCACACTGGATGACCGAGTACGGCTCGGCGGACAAGGAGGACCAGTTTCCTTATTTGCTCAAGTATTCGCCGTACCAGAACGTGAAGAAGGGCACGGCCTACCCTGCGGTGCTTTTCTTTACCGGTGCGAGTGACACCAGGGTGGATCCGCTGCACGCGCGGAAGATGACGGCGCTGTTGCAGGCGGACTCGTCCAGCGGGCGACCGGTGCTGCTGCACTATAGCGTTTCCGGCGGCCACTCCGCGGGCGTGGGCGTGGAGCAGAAGATCCAGGATGTGACCGACCAACTGACGTTTTTGTGGACGGAAACGGGACAGCCTTCCTCGCCGAAGTAACCGTTGCAAGAGGCGGAAACAACCAGCGGTCACACGTGGGAATTGGCCGCGCGTAATCTCATGTCGCCGGGCGTTGGTCCGATAAGTAGAGTACAGAACCAGAATGCATGCCAGAGGCGTATCCGCAGCGGTTCGGCCCCCGGAGATTTACCGCGGGCGAATCGAAGGGGATTGCTGTAGTCAGGCTAAGATCCTGGCGACGGCACGACGGGGGTCGGGAGCAGGAATGCCGCGAGCGGAGTTCGAGACCGGCAGGATCGATTCGCAGGAAGAAAACGCCCGGCTGTCCGCGCTGGCTTCGACGGGAATTCTGGACTCGGAGCCTGAGCCAAGCTTTGACGCCATTACGCGCCTGACGGCCGAGTATTTCAAAGCGGACACAGTGCTGCTGGGCTTTGCCGACGAGAGCCGTGTGTGGATCAAGTCCTACTGGGGCGAGTCAGTGCGCGAGCTTCCGCGCCAGCGAAGCGTTTTTGAAATGGTTCTGGCCGGCGATGGGCCGGTCGTAGTTCCGGACGTGTCCAGGCATCCAAACTTTGCCGGCGCCAGGATGATGATCCGGCGGCTTGAAGTTGCTTCGTTCGCGAGCGCGCCTGTTCGCTCGAACGACGGGAAGATTCTGGGTGCACTGACGGTGTTTGGGTGCCAGCCTCGGCGGGGAATGGCGGTGGTGGAGTTACGCATGCTAGAGAGCCTTGCCGACATCGTTGCCAGCCAGCTGGAGCTGCGCAGGATGCGGATGACCATGCGCCGATGCCGCCCGCGGAACACGCGCGCCCCCAAGCCGGTGGCAGGGGTCTGGCCGCGCAAATCGGACCTGCGGCGAGCTTTGGACAAGCGTGAGTTTGTGCTTTTCTACCAGCCGGAGGTCGAGCTCTCGACGCGCAGGATCGTCGGTCTGGAGGCACTGATCCGCTGGCAGCATCCGGAGCGGGGATTGATTCCGCCGATGGATTTCATTCCGCTGGCCGAGGAGTGCGGGCTGATCCTTCCCATCGGCGACTGGGGACTCTCAGAAGCCTGCGGCCAGATTCAGAGGTGGTGCCACGAGGATCCCGATCAGGGAGCGCCGCGCGTCTGCGTGAACCTTTCCGCGCGACAATTTGCGCGCGAAGGGCTGGCCGACCACGTGGAGGCGCTGCTGCGCCAGTCGGGGGTGTCGAGCGGGCAACTTGGGCTGGAGATGACCGAGTCCAGCCTTGTCTCGGACAATGGCACAGCCATGGAGGTTCTGAGCAGCTTGCGGCGGCTCGGGGTCTCGTTGCTGATGGACGATTTCGGCACCGGCTACAGCTCGCTGCATCACCTTCACTCGTTGCCCTTCGACGTGCTCAAAATCGATCGCTCGTTTGTTGAGCGCATGGCAGGTGGGAGCGTACAGCCGCTGCAGATTGTGCGCACGATTGTGGAATTGGCGCGCGTGCTGGGGATGGATGTGGTGGCGGAGGGAATCGAGACGCAGGAACAGTTCGCGCTGCTGCGACAGTTGGGCTGCCGTTTCGGACAGGGATTTCTCTTCTCCCGGCCAGTGACGGCGGACACCATTAGCGAGATGCTGCGGCTGCCCGGACGTATTCTGCCGGAGCCGGCGGAAACGAAAACCGGGCCGGTGGAGTGCGCGGCCGAGCCGCACCAGCAGGAGAATTCCGAAATGGAAATGGCGACCGAGACTTCCTGATTCGGGAACAGAATGAGTCTTCGGTTAATGGTTTCTCAGAGTTGCCGCCGTGCGACGGCGTATGCTGCGTTGCATGGAGCAGCCGGCACAGACTCAGCCCTCACCCGCTTCCGCAAACTTCGCCGGAATGATGGCCGCGCTTACATCGCCTTCACGCGAAGAGTCGAATCCGGCAACCGGATGGAATGAGAGCGATCTGGGCGACGATGTAGTGACGCTGAGCTACGAGCGTGCCTTGAACGCGCACGCCAGGTACAGGCAGCCGGGCGGGAACGGTTGGCCGGCACGGGCGCCGGAACGTGCAAAGGCGAGCGAAACGCATGAAGCGCCGGTTGCGCTTTTTGATGAGAGCTCGAACGAGCAGGCGAGCGACGCGCCGCAAGCCGCGAACGACCGCGATCTTCGATCAGCGAGTGTGACCATTCGCTTGAGCAAGGCGGAGTGCGCGCGGCTGCACCAGCGCGCTGCGGAAGCGGGAGTGACGATTTCGGCTTACTTGCGTTCCTGCACGTTTGAGGCCGACGCATTGCGCGCACAGGTGAAAGCGGCGCTGGCTGAGTTAAAGGCCGCTGCGTCCAAAGAAAAGCCGGTTGCAGCGGCGAAGGCACGGTGGTCATGGTTTGGGTGGTTGGCACGATTGCTTACGTGCAGGCAATCAGCGTCGCAAAGTGCTTGAGCCAGTGGGCCGCGGCAGACTTTTCGTCAGCAGCGGACCATCATTCCGCTTCAAGCACCAGGCACTTGAGGTATTCGGTCTCAGGCAGGTTGAGTACGACGGGATGATCAAGAGCTGCGCCGCGGCGTTCGAGCAGGCGCACGCGCCGCGATGCGTCGGCGGCGGCAGCGGCAACTGCGCCTTCGAGATCGGCCCAGGCCACATGATGCGAGCAGGAGCAGGTAACGAGCAGACCGCCGGGGCGCAGCATCTTCAGCGCGCGCAGGTTGAGTTCCTTGTAGCCGCGTAGCGCGCCTTCAACAGCGCGCTTGGTTTTGGCGAAGGCCGGCGGGTCAAGGACTATGACGCCGAATTGTTCGCCTGCCTGCGACCAGTCGCGGAGAATCTCGAAGGCGTCGGCTTCGATCCAATCGACGTCGGCGGAGAGTCGCGAGCGATTGGCCTGAAGGTTACGCTCTGCCACTTCGAGCGAGGCGCGAGAGACGTCGATGCCCGTCACCTGGCGGCAGACCTGGGCGAGATGCAAGGCAAATCCGCCCTGATAGCAGCAGACATCGAGCGCGCGGCCGCCTGAGTCGGATTTTGAGGCGCCGAGCCGCTGCGCCCAATCGCGCGCCGCAGCATAGTTGGTGCGCTGGTCGAGAAAGGCGCCAGTCTTCTGGCCGGCGTTGGCGTCGTAATGAAAAGCGAGGCCGTTCAAGTGGAACTCGGTCGCTGCGACGGGTTTTTGCGGATCGGCCAGCCAGAGCGGATCGAGGCTGGGCGCGGGGAGACTCTCCAACTCGCGAATGCGTGGATCGGGGCGCTCAAGAATGGCCGCGGGCGAAAGCTCCTCGCGCAGGACACGAACGCATGTCTCGCGAACCACTGCGTGGAGCAGCCCTTTGGTCAAGAGTTGAAGCACGACGAGATCGCCGTACTTATCGGCTATCAGGCCGGGCAGCTCGTCGGCTTCGCTGAAGCAGAGACGGCAGGCGTCGTTCGCGGCGTCCAACAACGGCTTGCGGCGCGCAATGGCCGCGCGCAGACGTGAGGCGAGCAGTTCGAGCCAAGCGGGCTCGTCGAGGGCGTCGCGCGAGATGAGGCGCAATGCAATCTGAGACGAAGGGCTGTAGAGCGCGGTGCCCAGGAGCAATCCGCGATTGTCGGCGACAGGCAACATCGTCTCATCTGGATTTGGAAGAGCGACTGAAACAACGTCGGACGCGTAGACCCAAAGATGGCCGGCGCGGAGACGATCCGCGGCACGCCGGTTTATGGTGGCGCCGAACGGCCCGGACTGAGTTTGACTTCCAACATCCCGCTGCGGCGCGGGTTGGTATTGCCGGACTGAGGTTTTCTGCGAACCGGGGCGGGGCCGGGAAGGCGCGCCATTTCTCGGCGAAGGGCGCACGATGGGCGCACCAACGAGCTTGCCCGGCGTTGCGGCGCTGACGGGCCGTTTTGCGCTGCGCCCCTTTGGCTTGGCGCCAGTCTTCGAATTGTCCCGCTTCGCCATCAGGCTCTAGTATCAGGCCTGAGAATGGGAGCGAATCGGAGTCCCGCTATTTTGACTGCAACGATTGCAGGTAACGGCTTAGATTGCTGATCCTGAGAGCCTTCACGTTCGCTTCGGCACCGGTGGCGTCCATACCGCTCAGAACTGGTCCCCAGACCGGCATATCGGCCGTGCCATGCGATGGATTGTCCGCGCCGAACTGCAACACCGTCATGACATGCGTAGAGGGAAACTTCCCTCCGTTGTTTTTGCTCAGGAGAGCGAGGTCCGCAGGTTGCTTCTTCAAAGCTGCGGCCACAGGGCCCTGTCCCCTGCCGTCCACTCCGTGGCACGGGGCGCAGTAGTTCACGTACATCTGCTTGCCGTTGGTGGCGGAAGTCCTGGTGACCGGAATGACGACCTTTCTTGAGGTCGATTGATTCGCATATCCGATGCCAGCCAGTAGGGCCAGGGCCAAAGCGGCGAAAAAGAGGTTTCTCACCATGTTTTCCTCGGTTCTTAACCTCCGGGGGAATTTAATTTCCTCCTTTTTTGCACACCAGGATGTGACGCGCGACACATTCGAAGGCCCTACTGGTTACCAGCGTGCTTCCCGGGACACGCTCTGCCCAAATTGAGCCGGCTCTATGGGATGGGCACTGGGCTTCCAAGTCAATCGCTAAACCGCTTCATTCGCGCCGAATTGAAGCGGCCTATAATAAAGCATGGCGACTGTCCGGCAGACAATTCCGGCAGAGGATCCGAGCACACCCGCGTCTACCGCGCAGGGTGCGCTCGCGCACGCCCCGAACGCCAAGGCCCACCCTAAGGACGAGCGCTCCATTGGCGAGCGCTTCGAGGCGCTGCTGAAGCAGGCACATGCCAACCGGCCCAATGAAGACATCTCATTGATTCGAAAGGCATGGGAGTTCTGCGTCTCCCACCACAAGGGGCAAACACGCGCCTCAGGCGAGCCGTACATTGTGCACCCGCTCGAAGTGGCCGAGGTGCTGGTGGAGATGAAGCTGGATGCGACCGCAGTGGCCGCGGCGCTGCTGCACGACGCCGTGGAGGACACGCAGGCGACCAGCGAGGAGATTGGGGACAAATTCGGCGACCAGGTGGCGCACATCGTCGAGGGCGTAACCAAGATCGACAAGATCCAATTTGCAAACCGCGAAGACCGCCAGGCCGAGAACGTGCGCAAGATGCTGCTGGCCATGGTGTCGGACGTGCGCGTGGTGCTGATCAAGCTGGCCGACCGGCTGCACAACATGCGCACCCTGGAACATCTGAAGCCCGAACGGCAGGAGGCGATCGCGCGCGAGACGCTGGACATTTACGCTCCGCTGGCGCACCGGCTGGGCATGGGCAAGGTCCGCGGAGAGCTGGAGGACTTGGCGTTCCGCTACACCGATCCGTTGAGCTATGAACAGGTTGCGGCAGCAGTGGAGGCACGGCGCGTGGACGGGGAGCAGTTCCTGCGCGGCGTGGAAGACACGCTGACGGAGCAGCTCAGGGAAAACGGCATCAAGGCGCGCGTGGAGTGGCGCATCAAGAGGCTCTTCTCGATCCACCAGAAAATCGAGCGCACCAAAGTCTCCTTCGACCAGGTATACGACCTGCTGGCGATTCGCGTGATCACCGAGGATGTGGCGTCGTGCTACGCGGTCTTCGGGATGATTCACACGCTGTGGCGTCCGGTGCCGGGGCGCATCAAGGATTTCATCGCCATACCGCGCGCCAATCGCTACCAATCTCTCCACACCACGGTGATGAGCGCCGGTGGCCACCAGTTTGAAGTGCAGATTCGCACCGAAGAGATGCACCGCATCGCCGAGGAAGGGATTGCGGCGCACTGGAAGTACAAGACGGGCGGGGTGGTGACTGCCCGGGACGAAGAGCGGTTGAACTGGATTCGTCAGCTCGTCGAGTGGCAGAAGGAGATGACGGACCCGAACGAATTCCTCTCCAGCCTGAAGATGGACCTCTATCCCGACGAGGTGTACACCTTCACGCCAAAGGGGAAAGTGGTGGTGGTTCCCGCGGGCGCGACGCCGGTAGACTTTGCCTACACCATTCACACCGATGTAGGCCACTCGTGCGTGGGGGCAAAGATCAACGGGCGCATGGTGCCGCTGCGCACCAAGCTGCGCACGGGCGACATCGTCGAAATCGTCACGCAGAAAGACCACAAGCCGAGCCGCGACTGGCTCACTTTTGTTAAGAGTCCGCGTGCGCGCAACAAGATCAAGCATTGGCTGAACGAAGATCAGCGGGTGCGTGCGGTGGAGATTGGACGCAAGCTGCTGGAGCGCGAGGCGCGCAAGTTCAAAGTGCCAATGGCGCAGATCGGCGATCAGGACCTGGGGCGCATCGCGCAAGAGTTCGGCGTGGCGACGGCCGCCGATCTGTTGGCCACGCTCGGGCAAGGCAAGAACACCGCGCATCAATTATTGGGGAAATTGACGCCGGGCTTCGCGGCTCCGCCCGACGCCGACCCGGGCGCGACGTCCAAATCGGGCGAAGCGGGCATGACCGATGCGGTGCGAAAATTGCACCTCACTGGTTCGGATTCGCTGCAGGTGGAAGGCCAGAACGACCTGCTCGTCTATCGCGCGCGATGTTGCAACCCCATTCGCGGCGAGGAGATTGTGGGCTACGTGACGCGCGGCAAAGGCGTGGCAGTGCATGCGCGCAGTTGTCCCAACGTGCAGAACCTGCTCTACGAGAGCGACCGGCGCATTAACGTGGAATGGTCGCGCGCGCCCGAAGGAGTCGGACAGGCGCAGCGCTACCCGGTGAAGATCATCGTGAACTGCGAAGACCGCACAGGCATGCTGAAGGAGTTGACCGCCGTCATCTCCGACGAGAATACCGACATTCGCGCCGTCGATTTGAGCCGCGACGAAGAGGGCGAAGCCATCATCGAATTTGTCGTGGAAGCCGAAGATGTGCGCCATCTGAACCGCATGGTGCTCGGCTTGCGACGCGTGGAAGGCGTGCGCCAGGTGCAGCGGACGCAGAAGGTGTAGGAGCAGGTTTCAGGGTTCAGGGGTCAGCCAGAACCCGCATTCACGCTGTTTCCGGCGATACCATCAGAACATGCATTCGGCATTAGCAGGCCGCGGAGAGGTTCTGAGCGGCGTCCACGTCATCGATGGCGGGCTGGCCACTGAGCTCGAGTACCAGGGCGCGCGGATCGACGGGCCGTTGTGGTCGGCGCACGTGCTCGAGGACGAGCCGGAAAAGCTGCTCGCGGTTCATCGCGCATACATTCAGGCGGGCGCCGAGTGCATTGCCACTTGCAGCTACCAGGTTTCGCGGATGGGCTACGCGGAGGTTGGTCTTACCGCGGAACGGGCCGTTGCGGCGTTGCTGCACTCCGTTGAGCTGGCGCGATCTGCGACTGCGGAGTTTCCCGGTCGTCGCGTTCTCGTTGCGGGATCGCTGGGACCCTACGGCGCGGCGCTTCACAATGGTGGCGAGTACCACGGCAACTACGATTGCTCGTACGACGACCTGGTCCGCTTTCACCGCGAGCGCATCGAGGTCTTTGCCGGCGCAAAAGGCGCGCAGGCCCCCGATCTACTTGCCTTTGAGACTTTCCCTTCGCTCGAAGAGGCGCGCGCTGTGGGCGAAGCGATGACGCCCTGGCCCGACATACCCGCATGGTTCAGCTTTTCCTGCCATGACGAGAGACACGTGTCGCACGGCGAGCGCGTGGCCGATTGCGCGGCGCTGGTTGCCTCGTTGCCGCAGACATTGGCCATCGGCGTGAACTGCGTTCCGCCCAAGTGGATTCCGGCGCTGATTGCGGAGTTGCGCAGCGCTTCAGACAAGCCGATTGTGGTTTATCCGAACTCGGGCGAGGGATGGGACGCGGCGGGGCGTTGCTGGACGGGCGTAACCGATCCGGAGGATTTCGGCGTTCACGCAGCGGAGTGGTTCAAGGCCGGAGCGCAAATGGTGGGCGGCTGCTGCCGCACGCGGCCTGAGCATATTCGAGCAGTGACGGAGGCGGCTACTTCTTTCTTTACTTGAGCTCGCTAGACGAGTTCGAGAGCCGCCATGCCTTTGCGGGGCGCAATGAAGTGGTCGGCGCGGGAGGCGATGGCGATGCCTTCGCGGTTGATAAGCTTGCGAATCTGGCCGCGGGCGTGATCGGCCCAGGGGCCGCGATTGTCGAGCTTGACGTAGGCGCGCCAGTGGCGCAGGGCGCTGCGGTGTTCGCCGGTGCGCTCGTAGGCGAGGGCCAGGTTGTAGTGTGCGTCGGCATAGCGGGGCGAGAGCGTGACGGCCTTCAAGTAGGCGGCGATAGATTCTTCGAGGCGCTCCAACTCGTCGAGCACGTTGCCGAGATCGAAGTAGGCAAGCACATAGTCGGGATCGGCCTCGGTGGCGCGGCGGTAAAGCTCTTCCGCGCGGCCGTACTGGCGCAGGTGAAAAAACAGCGTGCCCAGGTTGATGCAGGCCGCCGCATACTGCGGGTCGATGGACAGGATTTCCTGGTAGAGGTTGATGGCGCGCTGTTTCTCGCCGGCTTCCTCGAATTGAACCGCGGCATGGAAGCGCTCCTGGAGGCCGCGCGCGTCGGGCACGCCGATGCGGCGCAGCGGAGCCGAGCCCGAGACGGCTTGCTGCGGCCCGCCAAGGCGTTCAAAGTCGAAGAGCAACTGGCGGCGGATGGGATCGACCATAGCGCCGCGGTGGCGGAAGGCGAGACGCGTTCCCGTGCGCACCACACAAGCCTCCAGCAGCGGGTTGCTCATGCCGGCAACCGCCTTCATCGCCAGGATGGAATCGCGAATCGACGCGGCGGGCACTTCATCCTCGCGCAGCGAGCGCAGCGTGCGCAGTTGGCCCAGATCCTGGAAGGTATAGATTTCCTGTTGGGAGATGAGCCCGGCTCGTTCCCAGGCTTGCAATTGGCGGGCGCTGATTTCAAGGATGCGCAGAACGTCCTGACGGCTATAGCTGGTCACGCTTGGATGCTCCCCCAGGTGAAACCAATTGACCGCGGCATGCGAGCTCAACTTCCGGCTGCCGATGCTGAACTCAGATTTCCGGCCAAGACCTTGGACCGCAAGTCAGATCCGGACGAAAATTCTCGGAACACTTGCGGAGGAATCGTTCCCATTGCGATTATGCCAAGAGCGCGCGCAAATAGGCGCACTGGAATCGATGCAGTCACTAAAAACTCGTGGATAACGAGTGCATGATTTGGTTCATTCGGCGCTTGCGGTTGCCGGAGGCCTCAAGAGGCTCCAGTGGAATACAAAAACGCGTCGGACCGGGATAAGTGGGGTCGCAGACAGAAGTGCCGACTGGCATCATTCGGCCAGGCTGAGGAGCGGCCCGAAATGGTCTGTTCTCCTCCAGTCCGTGCCACGACCGGAAAGTTGTACCGGGTTGCGTCGGCGGGGCGATGCATTGATCCGATGAATGGCCTACGATTTTCATTGTCTGTTGAATTTACGATATGTTAGGCTCCCGCTCGCGAGCATGTTTGGACGCAGAGGCACCGGGCCACATGGTGAACCCTACCTTCTGCTTCGCCTCGGTCGATCCTCCCCGGCTCGTGTCAGTCAGGGGTGGTACGGAAGCCTTGCTCGGATATAGCCAACGAGAACTCCTCACCGGCAAGGTCAGTCTCAAGGATTTAATCCATCACGGAGACGCCGGGATCACGAAAAGCATCTTCTCATCCGATCTTGAGGCCCGTTCCGGCTGCTTCAATCTGCGCCTGCGTCACGCTGACGGGCGCATTCGCTGCGTCAAGGGGTTCTACACCAAGAAGCCTGCCCGCTCCAGGGAAAACGTTCTTCTCGAACTGACCCTGGAGGACGCGCGAAATGTACGCGAGCCCAGCGACGCTTTTCTGTTGACGAGTTTCAAACCGCTGATTGAACAAACGAACGATTACATCTACATCAAGAATCGCAACCATGTGATCCTGGCGGCGAGCTATGCGGTGCCGTTCCTGACCGATACGGAGAAAGACCGCGCCGAACTGACGGGAAAGACCGATTACGACCTTCACCCCGAAGCCATCGCCGATCTGTCCTACGAACTGGAGAACCAGGCATTCGCCGAAAACCGGCGCATGAACCAGGTCCAACAGTTCGCGGCACAGGATGGATCGATCCATTGGCTCGACGATCGCAAGTATCCAATCGTCGGTCCCGACGGCGAGATGGCCGGCATCTTCGGCATCGCTCCGGAGATTACCCCGCAAATCGAGGCGCGGCTGAAGCTGCGCGAAAGCGAAGATCTGCTGCAACTATTCATCGAGCACGCACCGGTTGCGCTGGCCATGTTCGATCGGGAGATGCGGTACCTGGTCGTGAGCCGCAAATGGCTGGAGATGCATTCGGCCGTCGATGTGGATGTTCTCGGGCGTTCGCACTACGAGATCATGCCCGAGGTTCCGCAGGCATGGCGCGAGGAGCATCGGCGCGCACTGGCAGGAGAAAGTCAAAGAGCCGATGAGAGACAGCTTGTGAGGAAGGATGGATCCGTGCAATGGGTCCGGCGCGAAATCCTCCCTTGGAGGACAGGCGATGGCATCATTGGCGGAATTATCATCTTCACCGAAGACATCACCGAGCGCAAGCTTGCCGAGACGGCGATTCATGAGAACGAGGAATCTCTGCGTGAGGCACAGAGGATTGGCGGTCTGGGCAGCTATTCGCTGGATATCGACGCTGGACTGTGGACGAGTTCGGATGTTTTGGACGAAATATTCGGAATTGATAAAGGTTATGACCGCAGCGTTGAGGGATGGGCAGCCCTGATCCATCCCGACGATCGATCGTCGATGCTTGCCTACTTTAAGGATGAAGTACTCGGCCAAGGCAAACCGTTTGACAGGGAGTATCGGGTTATTCGCCAGACAGACGGGGCGGTGCGATGGGTGCACGGCCTGGGACGGCTGGAGTTCGACATCAAAGGTCGTCCGATAAGGATGCCTGGCACCATTCGCGATATCACCGAGGCCAGGCAGGCTCAGGAAACGCTGCGCGAGAGCAAGGAATTGCTGCAACTGTTCGTCCAGCATGCGCCGGTCGCATTGGCCATGTTCGACCGCGAGATGCGCTACGTGGCTGTGAGCCGGAGATGGCTCGAGGACTACGATCTGGCGGGCCGCGAGATCATCGGACAGTCGCATTACGAGGTCTTCCCCGACGTGCCGGAGCGGTGGAAAGAGGCGCATCAGCGCGGCCTGGCGGGCGAGCGTCAACGCGCCGACGAAGATCGCTTCGACCGTGCCGACGGCAAGGTGCAGTGGATCCGGTGGGAGATCATCCCCTGGCGGGCCGGCGAGGGCTCCGTTGGCGGCATCGTGCTGTTCGCCGAAGACGTTACGCAGCGGAAGGAGACCAAGGAGCGGCTTCGCCTTGCGGCGAACGTCTTCACGGGCGTGCGCGAAGGCATCGTGATCACCGATCGTACGGGGACGATTCTGGACGTCAATGACGCATTCAGCCGCATCTCCGGGTATGCGCGCGAAGAAGTGGTAGGAAAAAACCCGCGGCTGCTTCAATCCGGCCTGCAAAGCAAGGAATTCTACGGGAACATGTGGCAATCCCTTTTGCGCGAGGGCTATTGGTCGGGGGAACTGTGGAACCGCACAAAGGGCGGGGACATTTACGCGGAGATGCTCACCATCAATGCGATCCGCAACTCGAGCGGCGAAGCGGAGCAGTATGTGGGGCTGTTCAGCGACATCACAGAGATCAAGGAACACCAGCAGCAGCTTGAGCGCATCACGCACTACGACGCGCTGACAGGCCTTCCCAATCGCGTACTGTTCGCTGACCGGCTTCGCCAGGCAATGGCTCATGCGCACCGGAAAAAGAATCTCCTGGCCGTCGTCTACTTTGACCTGGATGGATTCAAGGGAATCAACGACCGCTATGGGCACGCGACCGGCGACGCGCTGTTGACGGCGCTGTCCTTCAGGATGAAGCGCGCCCTGCGCGAGGGCGACACGCTGGCCCGGCTGGGAGGAGACGAGTTTGCCGCCGTCATCCTCGATCTGGACAGCAACAAGGCGTGCATGCTCACCTTGAACCGCCTGCTTGCGGCGGCATCCGAAGAAGCCCAGATCGGAGAGGCAGTGTTGCGCGTTTCAGCGAGCGCCGGAGTCAGCCTTTATCCGCAAGCGGGGGACGTGGACGCCGACGTGCTTCTCCGCCAGGCCGGACAGGCGATGTATCAGGCCAAGCTGGCCGGCCGCAACTGCTTCAGCATGTTCGATCCGAGCCAGGACCTGATTGTTCGCGACCGGCTCGAGAACATTGAGCACATCCGCCAGGGATTGGCTGCGCGGCAATTCGTACTCTTTTACCAGCCTAAAGTGAATATGCGCACCGGCCAGGTGGTGGGTGCCGAAGCCCTTATTCGCTGGCAACACCCAGAGCGGGGATTGCTGCCGCCGGGCATGTTTCTACCGGTGATTGAAGATCACCCGCTGGCCGTCGAGCTGGGCGAATGGGTGATGGAGAGCGCGCTCCAGCAGATGGAATCGTGGCAGGCGGAGGACTTCCACGTGCCTGTGAGCGTCAACGTGAGCGCGATCGAGGTGCAGCAACCGGATTTCGCTGATCGCCTGCGCATAAGGCTTGCAGCGCATCCGCAAGTAAAGCCTTCGAACCTGGAACTGGAAGTGGTGGAAACCAGCGCAATGCAGGACGTCGTGCGAACCTCGCAGGTCCTGGCGGCTTGCCGGGAGATCGGCGTATCAATTGGCCTCGACGATTTCGGAACAGGATATTCCTCGCTGACCTATCTGAAGCGTCTCCCCGCCAATGTACTCAAGATCGACCAGAGCTTTGTGCGCGACATGCTGGAAGAACCGGAGAACCTGACGATTCTGGAGGGCGTGTTGGGGTTGGCGGCGGCGTTCAACAGACAGGTGATCGCGGAGGGAGTGGAGACAGCAGAACACGGCTTGATGCTGCTGCAAATGGGGTGTGATCTGGCCCAGGGATTCGGCGTTGCGGCGTCAATGCCCGCGCGCGAATTGCCGGCGTGGGCTGCTTCATGGCGTCCCGATCCCCGCTGGGCCGAAGTGCCTGTGGTTCGCGCGGACAACCGGCAAGTTCTGTTTGCCACCGTAGAGCACCGCGCCTGGCTGGGAGCTTTGGAAGCCTGCCTGCAAGGCAGACGCGCCGTTCCGCCGCCGCTCGATGCCGGCCAATGCCGCGTGGGTATGTGGCTGGAGGGCGAAAAGCAGTCGTCGCGCGGCACGCAATCGGGAATCCTGGCGATTGAAAGCCTGCACCGGCAGGTTCATGAATTGGCCTCGGATATCGTCGCATCCCAGACCGATGGCCCAAATCCCGAGGGGCTGGCTCGCCTTCGCCAACTGCACTACTTGCAGGACAAATTCCTGAAGCGTCTGAAGAACTTCACCTGAACCTGCCCCGCCAAACAAGAACCCGAGTCCGCGAATCCACGGCAGTTGAGTGGGACGATTGTGCCTCACAGCGTTTTCGATTCTGCTCTTAATTGAGTGCGGGATGCCGGCGATGTTAACAAGTGAGTCGAAAACGCCCTAACGATGAGCCGCTGTGGCACTGGCCAGAGCTTCTTCGGGCAGGGCCTGCGGCTCACGCAGCGTAAGCACGGGGCATCGCGCGTGGGCAAGCACGCGATAGATGGTGCGGTCGCGGGTCAGGTTTTCCAGGGCCAGGCGGTGCGTGGCGCCGAGAACGATCAGGCCGGCGCGCCGCTCCGACGCGAGAGCCAGAATCTCGATGGATGGATTGCCGTGAGCGACGACCGGCTCAACGGCGGAGCAGCATTGGGCGCCGGTTTCCTCGGCCAATATGCGCAGCTCGACCATGGCCGACGAATCCAGCCCAGTGGGCAAGTGTTTGCGCTTCATCACTTCGATGGGCGGAAGGACGTGGAGCAGAACCAGCTTTGCGTTCTGGGTTGCGGCCACCTGACAGGCAAGCGCCGCGCTCGGGCGAGAGGTCTCTCTGAGTGTGGTGGCATGGAGGACGACGCGTTCCTCGCCCCTGGCCACGGGGAGATGAGCCTCGGGTCCCACGGTCATGACCGGGAGGTAGACCGAGCGCAGCACTTGCTCTGCAACAGAGCCAAGGAGCAGCTTGCCAATCTTGCTCCGGCTCCGTGTCCCGAGCAGCACACGGTCGGCTTTGAATTGACCGACGGCGGCTGCAATCTGCTGTGTGGGGTGCCCCTCGCGCACCAGCGCGTCGCAACGGATGCCGCGGCGAGCGGCCACTTCACACCATGGCCGCAGCATTTCGTGCGCGGTTTCGAGTGCGCTGCCTTTGTCGAAGTACGGCATTCCCGAAGCGTCGGCGCTGAATAGCGCGGAGGAAGAAAGAGCATGCAGAAGAATAAGGCGCGCCCCGATTTCACCCGCCTGTTCCAGGGCAAACGGCATGAGATGGTCCAGATCGCTTAGGTCGGTGGCGACAAGAATCGTGGCTGGATGCGTCCAGCGGCCCAAATCGGAAGCCTGCATGGCGAACACCTCACACCGGAAAGCGTGTCACCGAGTCAAGGGCCGTGATGTGCCGGAGCGCACTACGGAATGTGATTTAGATCACTCTCTGGTTGCCAAATGTTGCCAGAATCAGGCTCCCAATTACCATCGAAGATTCGTCCTGCGCCGGCTTCATCGTTTTGAACGAATGGACCGATATACCGTAAGGCTCGCGGTGAGCGGGCTGAAAGGGTGAGGGCTGTCTCATGTGGGCCGAGCTCGACGAGGCATTTCTTGTAAAGGCCAACGCCCAGTTCTGGGAGCCGATGATCGCCATGCGGTTGGAGCCGGTGGCAGGCTCCGAGGAGTTCTGCGTGGCAGCGGGGCACCTGATCGGCAGCGTGAGCCTAAACGGAATGTGGAAAGGACGCATCGAAGTGCGCCTGGCGGAAGCGCTTGCGCTGGCCGCCACTGCAGCCATGCTCATGCAGCCCGTTGAAACAGTAACGAAGGCCGACGCGCTCGACGCGACTCGAGAGATCGCCAACATGCTTGGGGGAGTGATCAAAACATCGCTGCCGCGGCCCTGCTCGATGGACGTGCCCGAATCCTCAGTGGCGACAGACGGACTCTACATGGGGCCGCGTACGGCCGACGTATTGTCGGTGGCCTTTCGCCACGACACGGGAGCGCTGCTGGTGCGGATATGGGAAGAGGCGCGCGGATAATCCCGCCGCCGGAAAATGAAGGCGATTTCACAATTCGTGTGCGTTATCTGGGGTCTTGCAAGGGGGCTTTTTCTTAATGAAAAAGGCCCTTGGCGGTCGGGGGCGTGGCCATTGCAATTGTGGAACCGCTGTAGCGCTTACAATCGCCTCATGCTGCTTGCCGTCATCACCATATCCGACCGCTGCTCGCAGGGGCTGATGGCCGACACCGCTGGCCCGGCCGTGGCCACGCTGCTGAGCCGCGAGTGGCCGCAGGCGGAGATTCGAACGTCGCTCGTGAGCGACGACGAAGACGGGATTGTGGCGGCGCTCAAAGAGCTGGTGCGGGCGAACGCGGAACTGGTGCTGACCGTGGGCGGCACCGGCCTGGGTCCGCGCGACCGGACGCCCGAGGCGTCGCGGCGCGTGATCGATCGCGAAGCGCCGGGACTGGCTGAGGCGATGCGCACGAAGGGAGCGGAGCGCAATCCCTATGCGCGGCTTTCGCGAGGTGCTGCGGGACTGCGGGCGAATACGTTGATCGTGAACCTACCCGGCAGCCGGCGCGGCGCCGAAGAGAGCCTGGAGGCAATTCTGCCTTTGTTGCGTCATGGGCTCGAGGTCATGGCCGGAGCGCAAAGCCATCCGTAGCCGAAACCAGCACGCCCAGTAGTGGGCCTACTGCACACCAGGTAATCGTTTCCCTGAACTCGTCTGTTCTCTGCTTTCGAATGACGACGCGTGGGCGCACGACCGGCAAAAAGTGTTGAATGCGAAGGAGTTTTCCGCGTCCTTCCATTCCGCCTCTCCTGAGAAAAGCCCGGAAAAGGGTACAATCGTCGTTGCCCATGAGACGAACCGGCAAGGCTCAACGAATGCGCCGCCGCTCCACTGCCAACATCCACGACGTGGCCAAGCGCGCCCGCGTTTCCATCGCCACGGTATCGCGCGTTGTCAACCGCGTCTCCACTGTGGATCCAGTTCTGGCCAATCGGGTTAGGAAGGCCGTGGAAGAGATCGGCTACCAGCCCAATCCCCAGGCCAGGGCGTTGGTGTCAGGGCGCAGCCACATCCTTGGCCTCATCGTTTCGGATCTAACCAATCCGTTTTTCCCGGAGTTGGTGCAAGAGTTCGAGAACCTGGCCGTAGCGCAGGGCTACGAAGTGATGATCGGCTCGACCAGCAACGATCCTGAGCGAACCGAGTCGCTGATTCGCCGCCTGCTGCAGCGCCGCGTCGATGGCGTGGCTGTGATGACGTTTGGCATTGAAGAGGACCAGGTGCACAAGATGGTGGAGCAAGATGTTTCACTGGTCTTCTCAGACGCCGGGCCGGAACGATCCAACGTTCGGGTGCTAAAAGTGAACTATGGTGAAGGAATCCGCGAGGCGGTGCAGCACCTGGCAGCGCTCGGTCATCGCCGAATCTCTTTCATCAGCGGGCCGCTGCGCATGCGCACCGCCGTGACGCGCCGCGATGCTTTTTGCAAATCAATGACCGAGTTGGGACTCAATGTTCCCCTCGCCTATATCGTCGAAGGCGACCACACCATGGAGGGGGGCAAAGCGGCGATGGAAAAGCTGATCGCCCCGGCTGATTTGCCCACGGCGGTGATCTGCTCCAACGACATGACCGCGATCGGCGTTCTGCACGCACTTGACGAAACCACTCTCAAGGTTCCGGCGGACATCTCCGTGGTGGGATTCGACGACATCCACCTGGCCCAGTTCATGTTGCCTCCGCTGACCACCGTGCAGATGTCGTGCAAAGAGCTGGCGACTGCGGCGGTGCAGGCATTGCGCGCGGGCATTGAGCCGGACCACCCCCAGTTCGCGCAAAAAGAATGGCCGGTTGCGACGCGTCTTGTGGTGCGCCGGTCGACAGGCTTTCCGCGCGGCACTCTACCAGCGATGGGAAAGGCCACAGTGGGGCAGCGCCGAACTCCTGCAAAAACGTCGCGCAAACCCTGAAATTCAAGTGGAATCGTCCGCGAACCCGGCTGTATGTCCAATCCAGGCAAGTGGGTAGCACGATTATCGAAAACGTGTGACGAAGCGCACAGGCAGCGATGCGAGCCCGCAAATACGGTTCTGATATGCGCGATGGAAGGGCGAGAATCCGGAAGCTCTGCGTGTTGGCGTTGCTGGCTGGATTGCTGGCG
>Ga0181520_10006014_pt1 | contig 18864 bp, 15 predicted proteins | sample PEATcosm2014_Bin_29_FD_132451 | JGI IMG/M metagenome (GOLD analysis project Ga0181520, IMG submission 132451) | Peatland microbial communities from MTU Mesocosm Facility, Houghton, MI, USA - PEATcosm2014_Bin02_30_metaG | ecosystem: Environmental > Terrestrial > Soil > Wetlands > Peat | place...
CGCAACGGCAAGCAGGTCTGGGAAATCGGCTATCCCAACCGCAACGGCAGCGAGTTCTTCAAGGGAGATCAGTATTGGCTTTGGGGCTGGGGCCTGCGTTACGGCGATCTGTTCCCCAACGACATCACGTACACCATTGGCAAGAGCGATTACCATAAGGACTGGTTCTTTGAACAAGTGCCGCATGCGACCTCCGATGCCTGGAAGAATCCCGCGGCAAAGGACCCGCTGAATCAGGCGTTTGGCTGGGTGAATCTCCCGACCGGGAATCAGGACATGTGGCGCCAATGGGGCCAGGGCCGGGCCACGACTTGGACGGTCAAGTTCAACATGGACAAGGCGGTTCAAGGCACGGCGACGTTGCGTGTCTCGCTGGGTGGCTCCGACAGCACGACGCTGAGCATCGGCGTCAACGGCAAGCCCGCGGGCGAAATCCGGCCAATCTCGACCAATGCCCTGCGGTACAACACCGACCGTGGCGTATGGCGTGAATATTCCCAGCCGTTCGACGCCTCCCTGATGAAGGCGGGCGAGAATACCATGACGCTGACCGTTCCGGCCGGCGATTGCACGTCGGGCGTTTGCTACGACTATCTGCGGCTGGAGTTGCAGGAGAAATAGGGGCTGAAATGGCGTGAGCCGGCGATTGCCCGAATTTCCGGGAGGCCGCCTTTTCATCCTCCCCTGGTACGCCGGGGGAGGACCGAGGTGGGGGTTCTTCGCCAGAGGTGCTGCCATTTCGAAGCCGCGACCGACGCCATAGCGGTCGACCCCCACCCAACCCTCCCCCTGAGTACAAGGGGAGGGGTAAGAGGTTGCTTCGCATCGAGTTACCCTCGCCCGGAAAATCGGGCACACTCCTGAGCCGGCGATTGACAGGCCGGGCCGCCATGCGATATTGTTGCGCATCAGGTGGGGCCGGATGTCAATTCTCCCTCACCGGCCCGGCGCCGAAGAATCGGCGGTTGAGCGAACGAGTTCATATCAATTGGAGCGTGCGATGAAGACGTTGTTGAGCATCGGCCCGCGCGGCCTGGTTGCCTTTGCGTTGATTGGCCTGGCACTGGTTCTGCCGCCACCGCTGGTGCGAGCCGCCGACTTGCCGGCGGTGGCCAAACCCACCAACGCCCCCGTGACGATTACCGATGGCGGCACGACCTGGACGCTGGACAACGGCATGGTCAAGGTCACGATTGCCAAAGCCAACAGCGGCATTCAGTCGCTGGTCTATCACGGCATTACCGTTGTGGGACGCAGCCCGAATTGGGAACAAACGCCAGCCAGCCCGGCCACTCCGTCGGTCACGATCGACCCGGCGAAGAACGGCGGACAGCGAGGCGAGGTGGCCATCAAGGGCGCCCCCGGCCGGGGTATCGGCATTGAAGTCCGCTACTCCATGGAACGCGGGGTCAGCGGGTTTTACACCTACGCTCAATACACGCATCCGGCCAGCAGTGGCGCCGGGAGCTTTGGCGAAAACCGGTTTATCCTTGAGTCGATGAACCAGACGTTTGACTGGCTCTCGGTTGATAAAGACCGCAACCAGCTTATGGTCAGGGGTGGAGACCGCGGCACCGTGATCCACGCCAAAGAGCAGAGCATCACTGGCTCAGGGAACTATAAAAACTCCGTCGAGCACAAATACACTTATTGCGGCATCATGTACCGTCTGCCCGCGTACGGCTGGTCCAGCACCAAGGACCATATCGGCGTCTATTTCATTAACCCCACCACCGAATACATCGGCGGCGGCGCTGAGAAGATGGACCTCGTCTGCCATATGAGCCAGACCATTCTGGACTACTGGACATCCGGCCACTATGGCGGCGGCGCGGGATGCAGCATTCCGGCCGGCGAGAATTGGACGAAAGTCGTCGGCCCGATTTTTGTCTATTTCAACGCCTTGCAGAACGCCAAGGACGCCACCCCCGCCGAACTGGCCACGCTCGCGGCCACGCAGGGCAATCCGACCGTTCCGACCACATGGCATGACAATGCCTTTGCCCTCTGGAACGACGCACTGGACAAGGCCAAGGAAGTCGAAGCCGCTTGGCCGTTCGACTGGGTCTCCGGCGTGGACTATCCGCACAAGAACGAGCGTGGCAACGTCACCGGCCAGTTCGTCCTCAATGACCCGCAGGCCGCCAGCACCAAACTCCCCAATCTGACGGTCGGGCTGGCGCATCCGGATTACACTGGCACGGGCGGGGCTTTTGCAGCGAGGTCGGGTAACGGCAATCTTGTGACCTGGCAGCACGACGGCAATTACTACGAGTTCTGGAACAACGGCACCGAGGACGGCAAGTTCACCATCACCAATGTCCGCCCCGGCACCTACACACTTCATGCCTTTGCCGATGGTGTGCTGGGTGAATACGCCAAGACCAATATCACCGTGACGGCCGGCAAGGACCTGGACCTGGGCAAGGTCGAATGGACGCCGGTTCGCAACGGCAAGCAGGTCTGGGAAATCGGCTATCCCAACCGCAACGGCGGCGAGTTTTTCAAGGGCGATGAATACTGGCGCTGGGGCTGGTGCCTGCGCTATGCCCTGCTGTTCCCCAACGACATCACGTACACCATCGGCAAGAGCGATTACCACAAGGACTGGTTCTTTGAACAAACCCCGCACGCGACGAACCTGGGTTTTGTCAATCCCGCCGCCAAGGACCCGGCCAATCAGGCCTTCGGCTGGGTGAATCTCCCCACAACGGCAGGCCAGGACATGTGGGGCGCCTGGGGCCGCGGCCGGGCGACCACATGGACGGTCAAGTTCAACATGGACAAGGCCGTTCAGGGCACCGCGACGTTGCGAGTGGCGCTGGGTGGCTCTGACAGCACGACGCTGAGCATCGGTATGAACGGCAAGCCGGCCGGCGCGATCCGGCCGATCTCGACCAATGCCCTGCGGTACAACACTGACCGCGGCGTATGGCGTGAATATTCCCAGCCGTTCGATGCCTCGCTGATGAAGGCGGGCGAGAATACCATGACGCTGACGGTTCCGGCCGGCGATTGCACGTCGGGCGTCTGCTACGACTACCTGCGACTGGAGCTACAGGAGAAGTAACGAAATCACATCAGTAGGAGCGTGCGATGAAGACGTTGATGTCCATCGGCCCGAGTGGCCGCGTTGCTCTTGGGTTCATCGGTCTGGCACTGGTCTTGCCGTCGCCGCGGGTGCGTGCCGTCGACTTGCCGCCGGTTGAGAAACCGACGGTCAATGCACCGGTGACCATCACGGATCAGGGCGCGACCTGGACGATGGACAACGGCATCATCAGAGCCATCATCAACAAGGGCAACAGCCACATCACGCAGATGTTCTATCACAACGTGCAGATGATGGGCCCCGGCGGCATCTGGGAACAAGTGCCGCATGGTCAGGTGAAAACGGCCATTACCATCGATCCTGCGAAGAACGGCGGCGATCGCGGCGAGGTCGACATGAAGGGCGTGAGCAGCCCCATGGATATCGAAGTTCGCTATTGCCTGGAGCGGGGCTCCAGCGGCATATACACATACGCGGAGTTCTCACACCCGGCCAGTTATCCCCGCGCCGGCGAGGGCGAAAGCCGCTTCATCTGCCAGCTCAACGGCGTGTTTGACTGGCTTACAGTTGATGCCGACCGCAACATGCTGATGATTGCCGGCGCCGACCAGCGCGGCGCCACCGTCATTCACGCCAAGGAGCAGAGCATCATTGCCACCGGCAATTACAAGAATTCCGTCGAGCAGAAGTACAGCTACTGCGGCGTGATGTACCGGCAGCCGGCGTACGGCTGGTCCGACACCAAGGACCACATCGGGTTCTGGTTCATCAACCCCACCACCGAATACATCGGCGGCGGCGCTGAGAAGCTGGACCTCGATTGCCACATGGGCGCGACGATTCTGGACTACTGGACATCGGGCCACTATGCCGGCGGGGCTGGCTGCAATATCCCGGCCGGCGAAAACTGGAACAAGGTCATCGGCCCGATCTTTGTCTATTGCAACGCGCTGCCCGCGCCGTTGACCGCCAGCGCGGCCGATCTGGCCACGCTGCAAGCCACGCAGGGCAACCCGACGTTGCCGCCGGCGTGGAAAGCCAACGCCACCGCTCTGTGGCAGGATGCGATGGGCCGGGCCAGGGTCGAGACGGCCCGCTGGCCTTACGACTGGGTCAGCGGAGTGGACTACACGCCAAAGGCGCAGCGAGCCAACATCACCGGGCAGCTTGTGCTGGATGATCCGCAAGCCGCCTCGAGCAAACTGCCGAATCTGACCGTCGGTTTGTCTCATCCGGATTACACCAGCGGCGCCGGAGGTTTTGTATCGCGGTCGGGCAATGGCAATATTGTCACCTGGGCCCACGACGGGAATTACTACCAGTTCTGGACCAACGGCACCGAGGACGGCAAGTTCGACATCACCAACGTGCGCCCCGGCGCCTACACGCTGCACGCCTTTGCCGACGGCGTACTGGGTGAGTTCGCCAAGACCAACATTACCGTCGAGCCCGGCAAAGACATCGATCTTGGCAAGCTCACCTGGCAACCCGAACGTTACGGCAAGCAGGTCTGGGAAATTGGCTATCCGGATCGCACCGGCGACAAGTTCTACAAGGGCGACGCCGCCAATTACTGGCTGTGGGGCTGGCCGCTGCGGTATGCCGATCTGTTCCCCAACGACATCACCTACACCATCGGCAAGAGCGACTATCACAAGGACTGGTTCTTTGAGGAAGTGCCGCACGCTTTGTCCGACGCCTGGCAGAATCCCGCGGCCAAGGATCCGCTCAACCAGCCCTTTGGCTGGGTGCAGATTCCGCCGCCGGGCCAGGACATGTGGAACCAGTGGGGCATGGGCCGCTCGACCACCTGGACCGTCAAATTCAATATGGACAAGGCCGAGACGGGTCAGGCCGTGATGCGCATCGCGCTGGCCGGCTCGGACAGCACGGCCGGCCTGTCCAATCCGGGCGCCATGGGCAAGTTTGATGTTGGCGTCAACGGCAAGAACGTCGGTACGGTCCAGATCATCTCGACCAACGCGATTCGCTACAACACCAACAAGGGAGTTTGGCGGCAGTACGCCCAGCCGTTCGATGCATCGCTGCTGAAGCAGGGTGAAAACTCCGTGACGTTCACCGTCCCGGCCGGGGAAGTCACCTCCGGCGTCGTTTGGGATTATCTGCGTCTGGAGCTCAACGAGAGCGCCACCCCCGGCAGCGCCTTGGCGCCGCTCAGGTAGCCGCGCAGGGGCGATGGCATTTGCAGGTTCCCAGCAGTTGTTCCCATTCGGCCGCGCGAACCGGCCATGTGAACCGGGTGGTCATTGCCTGAACCTGTTCCCAGCGTGCCGACCAGTGCTGTTGGGGATGGCGGGCGATTTCCTGCATTGTCGCCACCAGCCGGTCACGGTAATTGCGGGCGAAAACCTCCAGGTCGCCCGGATGCCGCGGGCCGGGAACCAGCACGCCCATCTCCATCGTCGTTTCCGGCAGCGCGCCCAGGTCGCTGGTCACGACGAGCAACCCGGCCGCCATCGCCTCCATCACCGCGATGCAACTGGTCTCGGCGAACGTGTTCGGATAGGCCAGGATCATGGCCGGCTTCAGGGCAGCGGCCAGGTCCGATTGCACGAGCGATCCGTGGTATTCCACGCCCTGCGACGATCGGCATGTGGCATAGAGCCGGACGTAAGGGTCGCCGTCTTCATCCTGGCCGTAGACTTTCAGGCTGGAGTACACGTGCAGACTCGCGCGCGGGTCGTGCCGATGCACATCCGGGAAGACGCTCAGCAGCACATCCAGTCCGCGAAACGGCGTGCTGGTATAGGTCAGCACGGCCTGAGCGGTTTTGGCCCGGGCCAGTTCGGCCGCATCGGCGTACAGGTTCACAAACGCCGGGGCGATCGCGTTGCGGATCACCGCGATGCGATGGGGATCCAGCCCGTATTCCCGCTGCATGGCCGCGGCGTGCCATTGCGACACGCACACAATCGTGTCCCACTCCTTGCGCACCTCCGGCCGTTTCAATGGAAACATGGCCGGTTGGTCAAACGAGCATTGCGTCCAGAGAATCAGCCTGCATCCGGCCGGAAGATGGGGCCGCAGCGCCAGACAGATATCCGCCGGTCCGTTGAGGACGATCAGCGCGTCAAATGCGGCGAATTGAGCGGGATTCAAGGGCAGGTTGGATTGACATTTCACGCCCTGAAAGGTGCGTGGGCGGGTGGTCGAGGAGAACATCGTGACGGCATGTCCGCGAGCGCCCAGGGCGGCGGCCAGATAGCTGAGTGCCGACTGCGACCCTCCCAGCGGCCGTTCATAGGGCGTGCCGGCGTCGTAATCCCAGTTGATCACATCGAAAAAAGCGAGATTCACGATGGACCGCGTTTGGCAGAGCGAGTATCCCCCTGAACGCCAACATGTCGCCGGCCCGCGCACGCGGGTCGCCTGATGGGAGGGATCAAACGCAAGACGCCGATAACCGCCACCCCAGGCGGCCGCCCGCGAGCCTGCGCCGGCGAAAACGAGTCATCGGCGCTTTGGGACATGTCGCGCCGCCACTGGAAACTCATATTCGCCGATCCGTGCCGGCGCGAGAGAAATGATGACGCGCCAGCCGACGACCCATCGACGGGCAAGATAATATGCCGGCCGCGCCGCCGCAAGTATTTTTTTGTCTGCCGTATTTTCTCTTTTGCCTCGCCCGATTCTCCTTGACCATCGGCCGGCAGGGTCGTACTGTTGACCCGTTCATCGGCCGCTCGGAGAGCGGTCGCGTCTTTCCGCCGTGAGGTCAAGGATGGCCAAGCCCAAACACACCGTTGCCCTTTTTGAGGTTCTGCACCGCAATCCCCAGGCGCTGACGCCCAAGCCGCCGCCGTGGTGGTCCAGAAACCGGCCGCCCGTCATGGCCACCGCGCAAAAATCGGCGGCGGCATATCCCGTGCAAAAGGCTCCGCAGCCGGCGCCGCCGGCCGCGACGGCGCAGCCCGCTTTGCCATTCCCGCCGATGGCCGATGTCCAGCCTGTGCAGCCGCCGGGCGAGTTGCCGCCGGCGGTGGCATCAGCGGCGGATTCCCTGCCGGCCGCAACGGCTTTGGGGGACGAGGCAACCGGCGATCGCCCGGCGCCATCGCCGCCCGGAGCGACCGAATCGCGTCTGCCGCAGATCAAGGACCTGCGTCGGATGCTGACGCCAACCAGCGTGGCGATGATCGCATCGTTCGCGGTGGTGCTGGTGATCGCGGTGTTTCTTATCAGCCGGCTGAGGAACCGGGCGTATGCGTACGGCGCGTCGGTATCGACGGCCGTCTTGCGTCAACAGCCGCCGCATCCTGACGTGCTGAACGTGCGCGGCGGCGTATCCGGTGGTGCGGCCACGGCGGGAGGCGGTTCGGCCGCCAAGCCGCCGGTTCTGGCGCGGGGCAGCTCGGCCGGGGCGATTAACGTCGGCGGTCCCCAACCCGCCGCGCCGGGGGCGACTCCGCCGGTGCAGAACCAGCGCAAGGTCGGCCTCAATTATGTGCTGGTGCAAAGCTACGCGGAAAAGCAATATGCCGACAACGCCTGCCAGTTCCTGGCCAATCGCGGTGTGGCCTGCTCGGTCGAATTCGGCGTGCCCGGATGGGCCCGGTCGTATTGCGTGGTCGGCACCGACGGCTACACCGGCCCCGGCTCGCCCGATTGCCAGGCGATGCTGCAAAAAATCCGCGGCCTCAGCCCCGGCTACGCCCGCGCCGGCAGCTACATCGCGTTCAGCCCGATGGTCGTGAAGTGGAAGCTGGCCGATCACTAACAAGGCGAGTGGACCGCCAAGCCGCCAAGGACGCCAGGGAAGAAAACGCGCGCCAGCGCATAGGGGTATGATTCTGGGCTTGAGCCGAACGCCCCAAAGCGATCTCGGCGTTTTGTCTACCTGTTTCTTCTTGGCGTATTTTTTTCCTTGGCGTCTTGGTGCTCTTGGCGGTTTATTTGCATTTCGCCGCTCGATCGCAGTTTCCGAATCTCGTCGCGCGAGAGCAGCCGCCAGGCTCCGGCGGGCATGCCGCCCAGTTCCAGCGGGCCGAAACGAATACGGCATAGCTCGCGCACTTTGTGGCCCATGTGGGCCAGCATCTGCCGGACCGAGCGATTCCGGCCGTCGCGGGTGGTGGCTTCCTGCACGGTGATTTCCAGCGTCGTCCGTTCGGCACTACGACGGACAATGCGGATGCGGGCGCGGCGGCGAGTTGCCCCGGCAGCGGGCGGCACCGGCCGTGAGGTCGCCGCGCCGCCGCCTTCCAGCGAGCGGAGCAGCTTGTCATCGACAAATCCATCCACGGTCGCCCGATAGGTCTTGGCCACGCCGTAGCGAGGATGCGTCAGGCGATTGGTCAATTCGCCGTCGTTGGTCATCAGCAGCAGGCCGGTCGATTGGGAATCCAGCCGCCCGACCGGATAAACCCTGGCCGGCACATCGTCCGGCAGCAGATCGATCGCCAGCTTCTGCACGCCCTGGGCGACGTTGGTGCTGTAGACGTTTTTCGGCTTGTTCAGGAGAATGTAGACCATCTCGACGGGCAGGCGCGGAGAATCGCCGGCCCCGCGATCGGGTCTCGGCCCGCGCAGGCGAATCTTCTGGCCGTCCACGGACACCCGATCCACGCCGGGCTCGATCAGGATCGGCAGACGTGTGACGACATGGTCATTCACGCTGACGCGCCCCTGAAGAACCATCTCCTCGATGGCCCGCCGCGAAGCCACGCCCGCGGCCGCGAGGATTTTTTGAATTCGTTGTTTCATCGAGTTGCCATTGCGAAAAAGAACATATAGCCACAGAGCACACAGAGCACACAGAGGCAGAGCAAAATAGCGAGGCTTTCTTCTCTCGGTGTGCTCTGTGGCTGAACTCCCAGCATTTTAGTGTGAATTCGGGATCGTCACTTCCAGCCAGGCGCAATCGCTCAGTGTCTTCAAGACCGGATTCTTCGTCGCCGCCGGTAACAGAACCGTATCGCCGCGGGTCAACGCCGTCGGTTCGCTCAGGCCGTCCACTTTGATCTCGGCCCGGCCCTCCAGGACGATCCAGATGACCGGCTCATCATACGGGACTGGCTCTTCCACGCCCTCGGTGAAGCGGACTTTTTCGATCGCGAACTGCGGGCCGGTGACAAGGCGCGTGACCGTCGTGAACAGCCCGGCCACGTGCGATCGCGGCTGCTTCGGCTCAGGGGCGCCGGAGAAGTCGATACATTCCATGGCCGGCTTGATGTGCAGATCGCGCAGTTTTCCGGTGGCCGGTTCGATGCGGTTGAAATCGAACACGCGGAAGGTGGTGTCGCTGGGAGTCTGCACCTCGGCCGCCAGGATTCCCGCCCCCAGTGCGTGAACGGTGCCGCTGGGAAGATAGAAGCACTGGCCGTTCTTGGCGGGAATGGCCCGGATCAGCCGTTCGACCGAGCCATCCGCCAGAGCATCGCCGAATGCGTCTCGCGTCGTGCCGGGGACAAGGCCCTTGAGGATTCGCGAGCCGGGTTCGGCATCGACGACGTACCACGCCTCGTTCTTCAGATGCGCCTCGGGATGTGCCGCGGCGTAGGCCGGATCGGGATGAACCTGCACCGAAAGATCGGCCCGGGCATCGAGGAATTTGATGACCAGCGGAAACTGCCCCTGCGGCCCGGCCAGCGGCACATCGCCCATCAGATCGTGGCCGCATTCGCCAATCAGATCGTGCAGAGTCTGCCCGGCCCGTGGTCCATTGGCGATAACGCTGCTGAACCAACCGGCGGACTTGTCCGCCACGCCGGGGGGAAAGTCGTAGATCTCCCAACTCTCGCCGATCTCTTTCCCGGCCGGGAGTGATTTGCCCAGCAACGTTTCGATCCGGCGCCCGCCCCAGATTTTTTCCAGATATCGAGGCTTGAATTTCAGTGGATACAGCATCGGTTTGTCCCGCATGAGTTTGAATTATTTTGCACAAGCCCATCGTAACCTCCGCGGCCGCCGCAGCCAAAGCGTGCGGGTTGTCGCTTCTGGCGGGTGTTTCCGCCCATTGATTCGGCAAAATGGCCAATTTTCCCTTGTCAAAAGCGTCGGGGCTTTGGACAATAGCGGTTAAGGCTTACGGGGATGGTTTGCTTGTGGGCGTTTGTTCGAGGGCGATTGCGCCTTCGGCATGGAGGTTTGGGAAAATGGCCAACGATTTTTTGACGCCGCCGGAGAATCCCTTTGCGCCGTTTGTGCCCGCCGCAGCTTCCCCCTGGGATAAGCGTTGGGCATCGCATCTGCTTCGCCGCGCCGCGCTGGGGCCGACCAGTGCCATGGTCGATAAGCTCACCGCGCTTTCGCCCGCCAAGGCCGTCGATGCGCTGCTCGATTACAATCCGGCCAACGATCCATTCTCCGCGGAACTCGATTCGCTGGCTGATTTTCTGACGCTCTCCAATGCCGATCAGGTTCAGCAGTGGTGGTATCACCGCATGCTCAACACGACGCAGCCGGCCCAGGAACGGATCGCGCTGTATTGGCACAATCACTTCGCGACGTCGGCGTCCAAAGTGATGGACGGCAAAATGCTGGCCGGCCAGATTGACCTCTTCCGCCAAAAGGGCCTGGGCAGTTTCCGTGAATTGCTCAAGTCCGTCACCAAAGATCCCGCCATGCTCGTCTGGCTCGACGGGCAGACCAATCGCAAGGGCAAACCGAACGAGAACTACGGCCGGGAAGTGATGGAACTCTTCACGCTGGGCATCGGGCATTACACGGAACAAGATGTGAAGGAGATCGCCCGCGCGTTCACGGGTTGGCAGGCCACCAGTGCCGGCGTCGCGCTGAATCCATCGCAATTCGATGCCGACGACAAAACCGTTTTCGGCGTTACCGGGCCGCTCGATGCCGATGGGGCGATCGATCTGATCCTGCAACAGCCGGCCGCGGCGGAGCATCTTTCGCAGAAGTTGCTGCGCGCCTTCGTGCATCCCAATCCGACGCAGTTGCATATCGATTACTACGCCAGCCGGCTGCTCGAACACGACTGGGAGATCAAGCCGGTGCTGAAGGAAATGCTGACCAGCCGGCTGTTCTTTAGCGACTGGGCCTATCGCAGCAAGATCAAGAGCCCGGTGGAGTTGGTGGTGGGGGCGGTGCTGGCGATGGGCGGCAGGGCCGGTACCGAATTCGTCCGCCAGCAGGCCAACCGCATGGGTCAGACATTGCTCTACCCGCCCAACGTCAAAGGCTGGGATGGCGAGCAGGCGTGGATCAATTCCAACACGTTGCTGCTGCGATTCAATCTCGGCCAGAGATTGGCCACGCCCAGTTCGGAATACATCACCAAACCCGATCTGGAAACCGCCATCAAGACCCGCGGCGCGCAAACCGCCGATGAGGTCATCAATTGCCTGGTCGATCTCTTTCTCGACGGCCGCCTGGATGCGCAAAGCCGCACGGACCTGGCCGATTTCATGTACATCGGCCCCGACGGCAAGACCACGACGTTCGCCTATAACCACAACACCTACACCACCAAGGTCCGCCCCGTCATCCACATGCTGATGGCGACGCCGGAGTATCAACTGGCCTGAACCCGGCGCGAAAGTGCCGCGCGGGTCTTTTCCCGCATGGGTTTCCATTGGAGTGCGTTATGAAAACCTCCCGACGTGATCTGCTGAAAGTGAGCCTTTCCGGCGCGGCCGTGGTCAGCATCGGCTCGACGATCCCCGCGTTTCTCACGCGATTCGCCCTGGCCGATACCCCCGCGACCAATCCCGTCGCACGCGACAACATTCTGGTGGTGGTGCAGCTTTCCGGCGGGAACGACGGGCTGAACACCGTCATCCCCATCGGCGATGATGTTTATCACAAATCCCGCCAGGTGATCGGCATCAAGGACCGCAGCCTCATGCTCGACGACACGCTGGCCCTCAATCCCTCCATGACCGCGTTCAAGGAGCTTTTCTCGCAGGGCAAGCTCGCCGTCATCAACGGCTGCGGATATCCCCAGCCCAATCGCTCGCATTTCCGCTCGATGGAAATCTGGCAGACTGCTGATCCGATCAACTTCCAGACCAGCGGCTGGCTGGGCCATTACCTCGATCACATGGTCCGCGGCACCGACCAATCGCTGACGGCCATCAACGTCGGCTCGCAGCTTCCGACGGCCCTGGTGACCGACGGCGCACCCGTTCCGTCGATCCAGGCCATCGCCGATTTCGGACTGGTCGCCGATCAGGGTATCATCGCCCGCGATGTCGCCGCCGAAAATAAACTCATCGCCGCCATGAACGCCGTCCGCGAGGAAACTCCCGCTCTGCAATTCCTCACCCGCCAGGCGACCAACGCCATCGTATCCGCGGCTGAAATTCATCGCCTGACCAACAACTACAAGCCCGATGTCGCTTATCCCGGCGGTCTGGGTCAGTCGTTGCGGCTCATCGCCCAGCTTATCGCGGGGAATCTGGGCACGCGGCTCTATTATTGCGAGATCGGCGGCTTCGACACCCATTCGGCCGAGGAACCGCAGCACAGCCAGTTGCTCGGCGCCGTCGCCAGTTCCATCTCCGCTTTCCACAAGGATCTGGCCGCCAAGAGGATCGACGACAAGGTGGTCGTCATGTGCTTCAGCGAATTCGGCCGCCGCGTCGAACAGAACGCCAGCAACGGCACCGACCACGGCACGGCCGCCCCCATGTTCGTCTCCGGCGGGGCGGTCAAGGGCGGTCTCTACGGCCGATATCCGTCCCTTGCCGACCTGGACGCCGGCGATCTGAAATACACCACCGATTTCCGAAGAGTCTACGCCACGATCCTGGAAAAATGGCTCAGCGCCGATTCCGCCGCCGTTTTGCAAAACTCCTTCCAGCCGATGGATTTCATTTAATGGCCGCCCTTGGTTAGAATGTCCGGGCCGGTCGCATCGCGGTGCATTCACATCGTGGCGACGGCCGGCAGGGCTTTCTTCAATGGAGTGACCATGCAGATGGTGGAGGCGGTCATCAAGCCGCATCGCATTGATGCCGTCAAAGCGGCCTTGGCGAAGTTGGGAATCCTGGGCGTGACGGCCGTCGAATGCAAGGGTTTCGGCCGGCAGATGGGGCACACCGAGCGTTATCGCGGCGCGAAGATGGACGTCGGATTCGTGCCCAAGGTTCTGCTGAAAATTTGCGTCAAGTCCGAGGACGTCGAGAAGGCGACCCGCGCGATCGTCGAAGCCGCCCGCAGCGGCGAAGTGGGCGACGGCAAGATCTTCATCTATCCCGTCTCCCACGTCGTCCGCATCCGCACCGGCGAGGCCGACGAGCAGGCGCTGTAGGACGGAATATTCAACGCAAAGGCGCAAACGGCGCGGAGTTGGCGCGCGCCCGGATATTGCGCGGAAAGGGGCGAGCATGTGGATTCGAGTACTCAACTTCAACCTATCCCTCTGCCGCGGTACAGGGAGAGGGGACAGGAAAAGATCGCCGCTTGCGTTTGCTGCCGGTTTCCTGGGGTTCGCGCTCCTCGGCCTCCTGTCCCTGACATCCATAGCCTCCGGCCAGATCACCACAACGCCGCTGAATCCCACCGGCGTTTACGCCGTCGGCGAGAAGATCGCCTGGCACGTCACCGCAAAGGCCGCCGATTTGTCCGCCTACGCGCATGTCAATTACACGATCAAGAAGAACGGCCTGACGCCTTATGCCTCGGGCTCGCTGGATCTGTCCTCCGGCTCGGCGGATATCACCACATCCCTCAATGAACCCGGTGATCTTTTTCTGGAGATCACTCCGCCGCCCGCTGCGGCGCCGGCCGGCGGACCGCGCGGCGGACGGGGATCGGGCGGCAGTTCTCGCGTTCTTGCCGGCGCATTGATCGATCCGGCCGACATCAAGCCCGCCGCGCCGCGCCCGGACGATTTCGACGCCTTCTGGGCCGGGAAGATCAAGACGCTGGAAGCCGTTCCGCCCAATCCGCAGCTCGTCACCGCCGACAGCGGCAATCCCGCCGTCACCTATGATAAGCTCACGCTGGACAACATCAATCAGACGCACGTCTACGGCCAGCTTGCCCGGCCGGCAAAGGATGGGAAATTCCCGGCCCTGCTGATCCTGCAATGGGCCGGCGTATACGGCCTGCAAAAGGGCGGCGTGGTTCCCTATGCGCAAAAGGGCTGGATGGTCCTGAACATCGAGCCGCACGACATCCCGTTCGACCAGCCGCAGGCGTTTTACGACAACGCCAGCCGCACCACGCTGGCCGATTATTACCACGTCGGCAATGACGACCGCGACAAGAGCTATTTTCTGAGGATGTATTTGTCGGCCTATCGGGCGGCCGAATATCTCGCCAGCCGAAGCGACTGGGACGGCAAGAATCTTGTCGTGATGGGCACCAGCATGGGCGGCCAGCAGACGCTGGTGATGGGCGGCCTGTATCCCAAAGTCTCGGCCATTATGGCGTGCGTCCCCAGCAGTTGCGACGCGGCCGGCCCCACAATTGGCCGGGCGGCGGGTTTCCCCGATTGGGCCGCACAGGCCGCTCAGAAGAAGAATCCAAAAATCCTCGAAACCGCCCGTTATTACGACCCGGAGAATTTCGCCTATCACATCACCTGCCCCGCGCTGGTCGCGATGGGACTGATCGACGAAACCTGCCCCGCCGCCGGCGTCAACGCCGCCATCAACCAAATGCACGGCCCGATCGATCGGGTGGTGATGGTCAATTCCGCCCACCAGGAAACCAACAACTCCCAAGCCCCCTTCAAAGACGCCTCCAACCGCTGGCTGACCGCGATCTTGAACGGCCAACCGCCGACGACCGCGCCGGCGGCCAAGCGGCCTGGATCGTAGCGGGGCGACCTATGGCTTTAATGGCGATCGACGTTTACGCCGATCTTATTCGGCGCGGCAGGTTTGGAAACACGGAACTGGCTATATGCTGGTCATTGTTAACCGCATGACGTGGTTCGTGTTGGTAGTGGCCGTAGCGCTGGCAATTGCCGGCTGCGGAGGCGGCCCGAAGCCAAAGTACGGCTTGGACTTCAATGGCCAGCGAGCCCAAAAAAAAATTCCAGCCATTCCGAACGACTGGGTGAATTACAACACCTTCAATAACGCAAACGAAGCCGCGTGGCGGCCACCCGGAATTGTCGACTATTCCAAGCCCTATCACGCCCGAAAGAGCGTGCGCTATTATGGCGGCACAATTACTGATGAAATGGACGTATATTACTCCGGCAAATCATGGTCGATGAAAAGCGCCGACGGCGGCACGGATTGGGAGAGCATTGTTGTCTCATATTCGTATGAGGATGAACAAAAAGGGCGGGATCCCTGGACTTGCGGATACCACGGTGAAGCTGGCGGAAAAGATCTTACCCTGGATGAGGCCGAGACAATGCTGAAGAGCTGGGGCATTAACCGACTGCCGTAAGATGCAGCGCGCGAAGAAATGGGTCGGCAGCTGCCGCCGGCTCGCGGGAATTGTTGCGGGTCGGGAAATGAACGCGCCCGGATGCGGCAGGCAACGCCGCCTCAGTTCGCCAGTAAACTCTCCAGCAGTTTCGCCGTCTCCTTCGGCATATCGCGTTGAACATTGTGCGGGCCGGTCATGATCGCGGTTTTGTAGCCGCGGGCGATGGCACGCTGATAGAAGCTGTAGAATTCGTCTTGGCTCGGCTGGTTGCCCTGATCGACAGTCAGGACGTACGTCACGGGAATTTTGGCGGCGGCCGGATTGTTCAGCGTGATCTTGTCGCTGAAGGTCTTGGCCGGCTGGGGCACGTCCATCGGCGGCGTGGGATTGGTCGCCCAGTTGAACGGGATAAAGCCATTTGCACGCGGCATATCCCGGCCGCGGGGGAACACGTCGTCTACCGATTCGCCGTCGTTGGGAAGCAGTGCGTCGATGTAGATCATGCGCCCGATGCGATCGGGAACTTTCTCGGCCACGCCGCTGATGACCATGCCGCCGTAGCTGTGCCCGACCAGAATGATGTCGTGCAGGTTCTCGAATTTGATGACGTTGACAATGTCCATGATGTGCGTGTCCAGCCCGATATCCGGCGTGGCCAGATGCACTTTCTCCCCCAGCCCGGTCAGCGTCGGCCGGTAGACCTTGAAGCCATCGGCTGTCATGATCGAATCGAGCTGCTGAAACGACCACGCCCCGCCCCAGGCGCCATGAACGAAAAGGATGACAGGTTTGGCCTTGGCTGGCTGGGTCGCAGGCGAATCGGCCGCGGCCAGCGGAGTGTGGGACGTGGCGCAGCCGTTGGCGAGGCCGATCAGGAGCGTGGCGATGGTGCAGAGAACGGTTCGGCGCATGATGGATCCTCCGGGTTGGTGATGCGATGGACGGGACATTCGTTGGAGTGGAATTGTAACAGGTTCCGTTGCGGGGTCAGGCCGTCGATCCGAGCAAGATTAGGATGAAGAGCAAGATGAGGAAGATGATTACGAGCAGGAGAAAGAGCAGGATTGGGATGGCGTGCGAGAGGAATTGGGCTTCGGGCATGCGGTTTGCCGCTGAACACCACCACCGGCCGCTGTCCCCTTGTCATCCCGCCCTTGGTGTATAATAGAAAGCCGTGCGGAACCCACCGGCTGGGCGTTGATCGACCGGCCGGGGAACAGAACGGAGATGGATGTGTTTACAGGCATTGTGGAAGCAACGGTGAAGGTGTTGAGCGTGCGCGATGAGGCGGGGTCGCGGCGGTTGACGCTGGAGCGGATTTGGGATGATCTCAAACCCGGGCAGAGCGTGGCGGTGAATGGCGTGTGTCTCACCGTCGCGGACATGACCAGCGGGACCGGCAAGGCGGCATCGATGACGTTTGATGTCGTGGCCGAGACGCTGAAGCTCACCAATCTTGGGCGGGTTGTGGCGGGAGACGGCGTGCATGTCGAGCGGTCGCTGTCGGCCGGCGGGCGGCTGGATGGACATTTTGTGCTGGGGCATATCGACGGCATGGTGAGCCTTGTCAGCCAGGTTGAGGATGACACCGGCGTGCGGCTGATCCTCAAGGCGTCCAGGGAACTGGCCAAATACCTGATTCCCAAAGGATCGGTTTCGCTCGATGGAGTCAGCCTCACCATCGCGTCGATAAAAGGCGAGACGTTTGAGGTCGCCCTGATCCCGACGACCATGCGCCTGACCATGCTGACCAACCGGCCGCAGGATTGGAAGTTTAATCTCGAAACGGACATGCTCACCAAAGCAGTGGTGACATGGTTGGAACAGAATCATCGCGGCAGATGAGGTTGACGGACGAGCGTATCGGATAGAGGTTGATGCTCGATGGACTACCGGCCGACGATTGCGATCACGATGGGCGACCCGGCCGGGATCGGGGCGGAGGTGATCGTCAAGGCATTGGCCGATCCGGTACTGCGCAATAAGGCGCGGTACATCGTCTATGGGATGAATGAACTGCTGCATTACGCGGCGGATCTGGCGGAATTCGACGTTTTCTGGTGGCGCGACCAATACTCGGGGCGGCTGCGGAGCTATCCGCACGATGTCGTGGTGGTGGATTATGATCAATACTCGATGCTCGGCTCGGCCATCCGCAGCCCCAGCAAAATGGGGGGCGAGGCGTCGATGCGGTTTTGTCTGGACGCGATCGACGCGGCCAATCGCAAGCTGGTTGATGCGGTGGTGACGGCGCCCATCGCCAAGGAAAGCTGGCGGCTGGCGGGGTTTCATTATCCGGGTCACACCGAATTGTTCGCCCATCGCACGGGAACCCGGCGGTATGCGATGATGTTCACCGGCGGGCCGCTCAAGGTCGTGCTGGCGACGGTGCACATTCCGCTCAATGGTTTATGGGGGCGATTGAACATTGGTGCGGTGTTTCAGCCGATCGAATTGGTGTATCAGGCATTGGTGGAGTGGTTCGATATTCCCAAGCCGAAGATTGCGGTGGCCGGTGTGAATCCGCACGCATCGGAGCATGGACAGTTTGGCGATGAAGAAGAGCGGATTATCGAGCCGGCGATTCTGATGGCCAGGGATCAGGGGATTGACGTGACGGGGCCATATCCGCCGGACACGATTTTCCTCAAGGCTCGCGACGGGGCGTTTGATGCGGTGGTGGCGATGTATCACGATCAGGGGTTGATCCCGGTGAAGCTTTTGGCGTTCGATCAGGCGGTGAACGTGACATTGGGATTGCCGATCGTGCGGACCAGCCCGGATCACGGGACGGCGTTTGATATTGTGGGGCGCAACCGGGCCAATCCCGGCAGCATGCGGGCGGCGATCGAGTTGGCGGTGGATCTGGCGATACGGCGACGCCGGCGACAGGAATCGCAGGCGGCACAGATACCCGACGCGAGGAAGGAATAATCCGCGGCAACCAACGTCAGGTCGACCATTCTTCGAATTTCGCCCAGCGCGCATCGTTGGGCTCGGCGACGGTCGAAAATTCCTTGCGGATGAAGTTCAGGTCGAGGTGGCCGCGATACGCCGCCATGAGTTCCTTATCATCGGTCGCGCGGACGCGCGCATACTGGATGGCGGCGATGCCGCCAATGATGGCATAGCGGATGGAGCGAGCATCGAGCGTGGCGACCAGGACCTTAAGAGCTCGAGTGATCGTCGGCCCGCCGGGCGGCAGCGAGGAGTCTGTATTGGACACGCCATTGCTCCCGTTCGAGTTGCCTTGCCTCGCTGGCGCGCTCTCGCCGTCGGCGTGACTCTGGGTCGTTCGGCGCCATGGCGCGCGCGGCGTCCAGGAGATCGCAAAACGCCAAAAACCGTTCCGTCGGCGTGCGCGACCGGTTTGTCAAGGCCCCATTTGTGACGCCATTTGGATGTATAGACTTTGAGCATTAAGTGACTTCATTTGCGGCCGAGATCAATCTTCCCGGCACGCTGCTTTCCTGGTACTCTTGTTCTGTCCACGCGGA
>Ga0181520_10006015_pt1 | contig 18861 bp, 12 predicted proteins | sample PEATcosm2014_Bin_29_FD_132451 | JGI IMG/M metagenome (GOLD analysis project Ga0181520, IMG submission 132451) | Peatland microbial communities from MTU Mesocosm Facility, Houghton, MI, USA - PEATcosm2014_Bin02_30_metaG | ecosystem: Environmental > Terrestrial > Soil > Wetlands > Peat | place...
GAGAAAAATTGTGAAATACATCCCTCAGCGGCTAAAGCCGGCGTCAATCCAATCGACTTATCGGCACGAATAAACTCGTGCCCTTTCAAAACCGCTCTTGGGACGAGTTTTTCCGCAGCCTGTAAAGCCCGCGTTCGTTTTTGTGGCGTTTCGGCACGACTCAAAAGGCTGCGAAAAAGGCCCGATTCTGTTGTGGAATCGTCCATGAAATGCCGCAGGGGCTGAAGCCCACCTTTTTATTGCTGCGATCTCGGCACGACTGAAAGTCGTGCCCTGTTACACAGCACATGATGAATTGAGTTTTTCCGCGACCTGTGAAGTCGTGCCTGTTGCAAAGCAGGAAATGAACTCGGCATTCCGCATCTTGTAAAGCCCGGTTCGCCGCCGTCGCGCGTAAGCGGAATGGGGAATTGCCGCGTCTTTACAAAGAAGCGAACCATCTCCGAACCCGTGCCGAGGCGTCTATTCTGAAAGCAGGCCCGGAATATCACTTTTTTGTAGAACTGGCGCGCACGGTGGAGGAGCGGCAATGAGATTGAAGAAGTGGACCGGATTGGCGCTGGCGGCGCCGCTGCTTCTCGCGGGCTGCAAAGGCTTTTGGAACCCGATCGGCTCCTCCGACTTCACCCTCTCCAATAGCGGCACCATTACTGTGAGCAGCCCGGGCGCTACGTCAGGCAACACCTCCACGATTACCGTGACGCCATCGAGCTCGTTTAGTGGAACGGTTGCACTTACCTGCGCAGTCACCACGTCGCCGTCGAGCGCTACAAGCCCCGTCACCTGCAGTCTTTCTCCGACATCGGTTACGATTAGCAGCTCGACGGCGGAAACGGCTACGCTGACTGCAAGCACCACATCCACTACGACTACCGGATCCTATGAAGTTACAGTTACCGGCACCGCGGGCAGCGCTTCGACGACCACCACGGCGTGCGTCACAGTAGGAACTGTCTCGGGCAATTGCAGCACCAGCGCGAACTCCAGCGGCAACTTCTACGTGATGAACGTGGAGACGAAGCAGGTCGCCGGCTACTACGTGAATGCCGGCATCTTGACGGTTCTCCCGGGCAGTCCCGTCACGGTGCCGGCGACACCGCTCGCCATCGCCGTGTCGCCCAATGGCAGTTTGCTCTACGTCTGCACCGCCGATGGAATCTATGTGTACACGATCTCTTCCACGGGACAGCTGACGCTCGGCAACGCCTCTGGTCCTATATCTTCCGATCAAGCAATCAGTATGCAGGTGAGCCCGGATAACGATTGGCTGATTGAGGTCGCGACGGGCGCGCCCTACGTCTATGCCATTCCCATTGACTCGTCCACCGGCGCGGTGACTTCGAAGATCGAACAATTCGCGGTCCTTCCTGCGAGCACGGTGCAACAGGTTGCCATCTCGCCGGATGAAACATTCGTTCTTGTTGCCATGGGATCGGAGGGGACCGCGACGGTTCCTTTTACTGCCGCAAATGCAAATCCGTTCGGCGCTGTGGGGAAAATTGCGCCGGTGAACTCAGCCGGTGCAGCAATCTCGGTCGCGGTGGATCCGTTGCAATCCGGCCAGACTGCTCCACGGCTTTTCTATATTGGAGAGACTGCGGCCACCAGCGGTTCCAACACCGGCGGGCTGCGTGCCTTCAATTTCAGCACGCTCAAGGAAATCACCGGGTCGCCTTTCGGCAGTCAGGGCCTGGCGCCTTACTCCATCCTGCCTATTTCGACTGGCAACTACGTCTACGTGGTCAATCGGCAAACAAGCAGCGGTTCCACGGGAGTGATTGCGGGCTTCTCGATTTCGTCCAGCAGCAGCACGTATTCGCTTACGGCGCTGGGAAGCAATTTCGCAGCGGGCACGAACCCAGTGGCCATGGCGGAAGACAGCACCGGGACCTTTGTGTTCGCCGTGGATTACGGCGGCAGCCCAGATTTGAAGGGGTACACGTTCGACTCGACCAATGCGGGCTACCTCGATGGGGTCATCTCGGCGGCTACTGGCACCGATCCTGTGCAGGCTAGCGCTATTGCGGCAGCGCCCTAAGCTTGATGCGGCGGCTGCGATGACGCCTGCCTGGCGGCGACCGAGTTTGCCGTTGCAATGCCGGGTTACCTCCACGCTTCGATGCGTTGCCGATTAACCTTTCGTCACACACACGGTGCTATCCTCAAGAGGAAGACCCGTGGCTGCATTGATGCGATTTCCGATTCCAGATGCCCCCCTCGTCAGGAGTCAAAGATCCAGGCTAGTTTGTATCTTGGTCCTTTTTTTCCTTGTACTTGCGGTGGGCTGTTCCCGGCTCAGGCTTAGGCAGGAGCATCATGAGACGGTCTACGTCTGGACGCGGCAAATGTATCTGCGCGATCGCGTTGCCGCTGTCTCGAATCGCGTGGGCGAAGTCACCAACGGCGAAGCTCTTGAAGTGATGGAACGCGGACGGCGCTTTTATCGGGTCAAAACTCCGAAGAATGAGGTCGGCTGGATTCCTGAGCGCGCAGTCATCGACGCCAAGACCTACGACGCCTTTGTCCAGTTGGCAAATCAACACAAGAACGATCCGGTGATCGCCACCGGCACGCTGCGCGACGACATTTATCTGCATTCGAGCCCCGGCCGCGAAACGGATCGCTTCTACCTTCTGGCTGGAAATGCCAAGGTGCAAATGCTGGTTCGCGCCACCGTGGCGAAAGCTGCCGTTCCAGGTCCGGCTGCTTTCATCCCGCATGAGAACCCAGTGAAGGGAATGACCGCGACGCCGGTCAGTGTAGAACGGGGTCCCGCTCCTAAACCGGCGCATGCGCCGGACTCCGGCGAGGCAAAATCGGGCGAGGGAAAATCGACGGGCCCGGAGGCGCTACCACCCACGTTCGAAGATTGGTGGCTTATTCGCGATGGCCAGGGCCGCGCCGGATGGGTGCTCGGGAGCCGCGTGGATGTGGATGTGCCCGACGATGTGGCGCAGTACGCCGAGGGCCAGCGCATTGTGGGCGCGTATGTCCTTGCCAAGGTGCATGACGACGAAGCGAGCTCGGCGGATCATGAGGTTGCGGAGTACGTCACTGCGCTGGCGCCGCCGAAATCAGGCTTGCCGTTTGACTTCGATCAGATTCGCGTCTTTACCTGGAGCGTGAAGAAGCATCGCTACGAAACTGCATTCCGCATTCATCCGATTCAGGGATTCCTGCCGGTGCGTGTTTCGACTGAGGCGTCGCCGACCGGGACTGAGCCGGTCTTCAGCTTTTTGGTTTCGACTTCACCCGATTTGGCGATCGAGCCCGGAACCGGCATTGCGCGGCCCGTCGCACCTCGAACGATCCATTACGCGATGCGCGATACGTCGGTGCGCCGCATTGGACCGGATATGGCGCCCATTCCCACCATGCATGAGCCGGGGGAAAAGGACAAAAGCAAACCAGCTAAGGGTAAGAAGCGCAAATAGGAGCTAGCGGAGTTAGCCGTCCGCTGCGCGAACGTGTTGGCGGAGCTAGATCGGCTAGCGCAGCTGACAGCGCTAGCACCGCTAGCTCTGCTCCACTCCGCTTCTCTACGCCAGCTTCCACGGGTCACGATACGGGCGAGTGAGCAATTCGCTTGCGCCTGGGTCGTTGAGGATTTTTTCCTCCGCAACATCCCAATGAATTTTGCGGCCGACCAGCATCGAGATCAGGCCGAGATGGCCGGGGATCGTGGAGTGATGCGCGACTTCAACGGGCGTGATGGTGGGCTTGCGCGATTTGACGCTGTCGAGGAAGTTGCGCCGATGCTCGTGCGATTCGTACAACTTCACCTTGCGCAAATCCTCGGGCAGCGAATCGCCCGTGGCCCACTCGGGGTTTGACGCATCGAAGCCGCTGCGATCGACCCACACCCACCCATCGGTGCCGATCCATTTGGTCCCCATGCTGATGGCGGGGGAACCTCCGGCGATGGTCATGGTGACGTCGGCGGGGTACTGCGTCACTTCCTTGCGATAGGTGCACTCGACTGAATATTTGGTTGCGGTGTTCCAGACGGCGTTTGCGGCAGGGAACTCGCCGTGGCCTTCGACTTCCGACGGGCCAGACAGATCGAAGCCCATGCCCCAATGGGCGATGTCGCCGTGGTGTCCGATCCAATCCATCAGCTGGCCGCCGCCGGTGTTGTAATTCCAACGCCAGTTCTGGTAGACGCGCTGCTCAATGTAGGGCTCCATTTTGGATGGGCCGATCCAGCGGTCGTAGTCGAAGTCGGCGGGGGGCTCGGTGACGGCGAGATTCCAGGCAGGAGTGCCGGGCACGATCTGCGCGGGGCTTGTGATCTTTTCTGGAAGAGAGGAAAGCCTGGTGAGCAGTGCGGGAACGGTGCCGGGAAAATCGTGGTGACCGCCGGGCAAGCCCACCTCGACGTGGGTGACGGTTCCAATGAGACCGTTGCGGACGATCTCCGCGGCTTTGTGAAATTGAGGCAGGGAACGCTGCCATGAGCCGGTCTGCCAGATGACCCGATTCTGTTGGACGGCCCTGACGATGGCCTGCTGCTCCGCGATGGTGCGCGCGAGCGGTTTTTCGCCGTAGATGTCTTTCTTGCGGGCTGCCGCTTCAGTGGCCACGATAGCGTGCCATTGGTCTGGAATGGCAATCATGATGGCGTCGACATCGTCGCGCGCGAGCAGTTCGCGATAGTCGTGATAGGCCTTGCAATCTTTGTTTCCGTAACTGGTGTTGATGGTGTCGACCGCGGTCTGCAGATGCTTCTTATGGATATCGCATGCGGCGACAACCTGGCAGTCGTTCTCGGCGAGAAATGCCTTGGTGTTGGCGGGCCCCATCATGCCCCAGCCGATGACGCCTATGGTGATGCGATTGGAGGCCGAAGCGCGACCGGCGCGTGCCCATGGGCTGGAAGAGACGGCTGCGGCTGCTCCAGCGGCTTTGAGAAAACGCCGGCGCGTGATTGCAGAAAATGGATTGGAATTGCCTGAAGAGATGTTCATCATGTCTCCGAATGAAATCGTCAGCGTGCCCGATCCAGTTTCGGCAGCCAGAAAACCGTGCCGCAATTTGGAGGACAACGAAGGCAGGGGAAGTCTAGCACCGGAGACCCATCTAAGCGACAGGACCGACCGACGCGGCATAGTGTGATTCGAGTTGCGCGGCAATTGAGCGCGACTCTTCTGCGTTCTCGATCCACTCAAGTGGTGCAACCCAATTTGCGTTGGCGGACTCAAACCCCCCAGGGTGTTCCATGCCGAGGGTCGATCTTGAATTCACGAATTGCGATGTTCGTTTTGCGCGCTTTTTTTGTCTGGGTTCTTGGCCTTCAAATCGCATCGGCGCAGGCGCGCATCGATCCGTCGCTGCCTGAGGAGCCAATTCCGCACAACCGCGCGTTGATCCTCTTTGCCGGATACGACACCGTGCACGATCCTGACTTGGCCGTGCCTCTGCTGCGAGCTTGGCAGAAATTCGAGCTGGCCTATCGCTCGACAATCGATTTGTCTTCACCGATTCGAGCGGGCGCGACGACCTTGTTCGACAGATCTGTTGGTGTTGGTCCGTCTTATGGGCCGGGCGGGCGGGGATTCGCTCAACTCTATGGGTACAACGCTGCCAACCTTGCCTCGACTTTTCTTTTCACCCAGGCCGTTGCGCCCGCGGTCTTTCACCAGGATCCACGCTACTTTCGCAAAGGTTCCGGAACCGCAAAGTCGAGGAACTGGTGGGCGCTGCGGAGCGAGTTTGTTGGATTTAGCGATCAAGGAACGCAAATGCCGAATTATGCCGTCCTGGTCGGCTATGCGATGTCGACCGCGCTGAGCAATGCCTATCTGCCTTCGAGGAATGTGTCTGCCGGGAAAAGCCTGGAAGGATACGGCATCAAATTCGGCACGGGATTCGGCTTCAATCTTTTGCACGAATATGGAGCCGTGGCGCGCGTGAAGCAGATCATCCAGCAGCAGACAGATAAGTTGACACAGCCGAATCATTCCTCCGCGCCTTAAGGTGTTCGCTTGAGCGCAGCAGCAGGAATAGTCACCGATCCCATGCGGCCTGAGTTTTCGTCGACGACGACAACGCGCACCGAGGCAAAATCGGCTTTGCCTTCGATCGACTGGTCGAATGGGATTCCGTCATGCAAAACCTTTTGATATGTAGCAGGGGTCATCTGCAGCCGCAGTGAATGGCCCATGACTTTGGCGCGCGAACCGGTGTCGTCGCGGAGCGCAACGAAAACGTCGAGTTGATCGGTCCATCGCTTGTCTTGTTGCGCCACTTCAAGATCGGGGGTGGCGATGTTGAGCGAGAGTCCGGTTCCTCCTTCTCCCCACACCGGTGTCACAGTTACCCCAATCTCGTTCATATCGCGCGGTAGCCAGATCGCCTGATGGAATCTGTCTTTGAGTGTTGCCGGTTCCTTGCTGTAAAGGTAGCCGGTGCGATAGCGCAGCTTGAGATCGCGCCCATTCGTGAGTTTAATTTTGATCAGGTGGTATTTGTCGTCCGCGGGGAACTCGGGGCTAAAGCTGAGCAGGTATGCGGCACGGCCGTCGGCGACGATGGTGTCGAGTTCAGCCGCGATATCGCCGGCGCGGCGGAGGGCGCGGCCTCCGGTGGCCTCGGCCAGTTCGCGGAATGTGCCCTGGATGGGATGTGTGTCCTGATGCATCTGGGCGGTAATGCGACCGGGTTTCATGCCTGGGTCCGCATCGCCCATGACTGAAAGCTCCGGCGAACGTGAGGTCAATCCCACAGGTACCGGGTTCCGCTCGCGCAGTTCCGCGCCAATGGCACCGACCTCGAGTTGCGATGCGTCGAGCGGATAAATGCTGACGTGGGATTCATTGAGGGATTCCCGTACGCGGATAGCGATGGGGTCGAGATCTTTGGCTCCTTTGTCTTCCCGCCCAGCAGCCTGACCGCTCCAGTCCGCCAGGGCGTTGTCGCTGGATATCCAGACCAGGGATTTGTGTTCGGGGTAGACCGCAAGGTGACGTGCGATGATTTCCAAGCGGGCGAGTACGTCCTGTTGCGGGTTGCGGCCCATCGAGCGCAGCTGCGGGTCGATGCCACGCTTATTCAACTCGGCCACGGCGCCCGGGCTGGTGGCGTTCCCCTCTGGATCCGTGGTGTCATTTCCATTTATGTAGGCGAGGTCGCTCGTGGAATGGACCCAATCGAATTGTTGGCGATTGTGCTGTTCCTCATCCTGGGCGCGGGCCAGGTCCTGTGCGCTGGGCATCCAGTGTGTCAGGGTTGTGGCAACTTGCGCGTGGTCCGCTGTAGGCTCGAGAAGGACTTGGAATCCGTAACTCTTCATGATGTAGAGCCCGACGCGCTCTTCGGGCTGCAGCGTTTTAAGGAAGCGCAGCATCTCCAAGCGCGCATAAGTCAAATCGCCAAAGGCAACGTTGGCGGCATCGATCAAGAGGATGGTGATGTTGCCGTTCGCGGTGGTTCGCACTTGCTCCGCGCTCGCGGGGCGGTTGGTGAACGATGCTGGTTCGGCGGGAGCCGCGGCTTGTGCGGACTGTGGATTCGCCGCTGGAACTGTTTCAGCACTGGCACGGCTGAAGAAGCGGATGGTTTGCTTTTGTCCGTTGTCGTCAACCTCAAGATCTTCGGGTTTCAGATCGGTTACCGGGTGGCCCTTTTTGTCATAGGCGACGAGCGCCACGTCTACGAGACGCGTTGTCGTTCGCAGAGTAAAGGCTGAATTCGGGTCCGGGGGCGTTGACATTATCGGCGTATCCGGCAACTCAGTGGCCGGGGCTATCGCGATCTCGGGAATTTCCGGTTCTGGCGCGGGGATTGGGGCGGGTGGAGCGACAGCTACAGTTTCGGAAGGAGCAATGGGCGCAGCGCCTGAAGCGTTTGAGGTTTCAGCGAGGTTTGGACTTCGCAGACCTGGAGGCGCGCTCGCAGAGAGAGGCGGGAGTCCGACCGCCGCGTCGTGTGCATTCGAGATTTGAGCGAGATTGGCTTCCTCTCCCGTGAGGACACGAGAGTCGGAGCGGAACACGTGGTAGTTCTGAAAGGAGACTTCATTCACCGAATTCTTCAAAGGCTGCATCTGGCGCGCTAACGCAAACTTGTATTTCGGGTCGACCTGGATCGTCTGCCCAACCGCGCTGGACACACTGCGCACGGGACAGATATAGCTTTTCCCGGCGATCTCGACATTGCTGTATTCGACGAGGATGTTGGCTTTGGAAACGGGGTCAGTCGGCTTGAGCTCGGCCTCTGCGATCAAGCGCAGGATGGCTCCGGTGGCTGGATCGATGGCCAATGCTCCGTGGTAGCCCACAATCTGGCGAAAGGGATGAACGTTCGCAACGACGGATGCTCCAATCTCGGCGACACAGCAGTAGTTCACTTCGTAATGGGATTTTTCTTTTGGAACCGCATAGCTGAAGATGGCTTCGAGACCTGCTGGGCCCTGCTCCCAGTGGCCCCAGGCGAGCTTGCTTTGCGCGGCATCGAGCAAAACGGTGCTGAGGATAGGGCCGAAGACGCCGTAAGTGCTAAGACCCTGAGACGCCGGCGCGGATTTTTTGACTGGACTCGCCCCCGCGTCCTCAACTTCGCGACCCTCGCGATAGAGCACCGTGACATGGGAGTGATTGACGAAATGCAGGGGCGCATAGGGGACGAATGACTCGGGTGTTTGCAACTGTGGAGTGTCTTCGAAGCTGGTTGTATCGCGCGATGCAAAGAAGTTGGGCAATCGCGGAATTGCGTCGCGGACATAGCCGACGACGAGGCCCATCATGCGGCGTTGCTCGGCTAAATCCGGTGCGGGCTTGACGGGAAGCTCGGTTGGAGGAGGATCGAGAAAGGCTGCTTCGTCAGCCACGGCGGCAAGAGCCTGCTTGCTCTGATCGCCTGCCAGGCTGGCTTGGATTTGAGCGAGCTTCGCGGGGGTGAGCCGCTCCGTCAATTGAAGGCTCGCAATTTGCCATGCTGCTTCTGAATCTGGCTTGCCATGGAGTTCAGACAAAGCCTGCTCCAGTTGCTGGACGTTGACGCGTTTGGCTGCAATGGCGGGAATCGCAAACACCGCGCATAAGTAAACGAACGCAACTAATCGAACCATGGCGTTTCTTCCTCGAAAATATGGCTTCGCTTGTTTGACCGCCTGCAACGCTAGATCGGGCCTACGATCTCTTCCTTGGATAGGCGGCCTCAACTTTGTGCCTGCGCAAGCCGAATCGTTCCCCGAAGCCGGGAAATGACCGATTGAATGCTAGGACTGGCAGCTGTTGGAGTCAATGATGGATGGAGGCGGGACGTGTCTTGTCACAGGCAACTGTGATGTCTTCTGTGAAACAGGGGTGGCGTTGAAGAGCCGCGGTGGCCTGGCTTAGCTTCGTCCGCGCAATTCGTGTTCCACGACGCGGAGCATCTCGTTTTCGGGAGCGGGCTTGCCGGTCCATATTTCGAATTGGCGCGCGCCCTGCTGCACAAACATTTCGAGGCCGCTGACCACGGCGAGACCGCGGCTGTGCGCCAGCTTGAGCAACGGCGTCTCGATGGGGTTATAAACCATGTCGAAGACAAGGCTGGCGTTGAGCTCGTTTTCCGCGATGGGGAGGGTCTGCTTTACGCCTTTCATGCCGCACGGCGTGGAATTGATGAGCACATCGAAGCGCTGCTTGGCGAAAACTTCGTGCTTGAGGGATTTCGCTTTTGCCTGGCGCGCGAGGGCGACGGCTTTTTCGTGCGTGCGGTTGACAACGAAGACCTCCGCGCCTTGCGCGACGAGGCCGAAGACCGCGGCCCGTGCCGCGCCTCCCGCGCCCAACACGGCGATGCGGGCGCCCTTGAGGCGCAGACGCTTTTCGAGCGGACGAATCACGCCTGCGACATCGGTGTTGAAGCCGTAGAGCTTTCCATCGGCGCCGGTGCGGAGGGTGTTGCAGGCACCGATCTTCGCGGTGAGTGGGTCCATATTCGCCAGGTGCGGCAAAACTTCTTCTTTGAACGGCATCGTCACGGCTACACCGGCGAGGGGCAAATCGCGAATCACCGTCAACAGGTCGTCGAGCGAGCGGGGCTTGAGCGGCAGCATCACTGCGTTGACGATCTCGCGTCGAAACGCGCGGTTGTGCATGAGCGGCGAAAGTGAGTGGGCGATGGGGTTGCCTGCTACCCCGAAGATGCGCGTTGCTGGATCGAGCTGGTCGATGCGGTAGACGTCGAGTAACGTACGCGCGGCCATTTGGCCTGCGGCCGTTTCAACTCCGTCGGTGGGTGAGGCAAACGTGAAGGCAGCGCCAGCCCTCGGGCCGAGCACGCGACTCAGGATGCCTTCCTCACCCATGGCAATGCCGACGACGTTGGTGGAGAGCGAACGGTCTTCAATGAGGCGTAGAACGGCGAGATTGTCTGTCAGCGAGCGCGCGGTGGAGACGACCTTGACGTATTCAGGTTTGAAGCGCTCGATGCGGTCGGCTACCTGTTCGAGACCGCGCGTGCGGGTGAAGTCGTGGAAGCTGATCAGTAGCGCCGCTCCTGTGGCGCGAATCTTGGCAATTTGCGCGGGCTTGGCTTGCTCGGCCGATTCGACTTCGAGGTCGACGATCTGGCAGCCGGCCGTTGCGGCGTCGGAGAGAATCGCGAGCTCCGCCGCCAAGGCCCCGACGAAGGCACCGCCATGCTCCTTGCGGCGGCAGGTGGCGATCACGGTTACGTCTTTGTGCTCAGACAGAAATTGTTTCAGGTAGGGGATCACTACTGCCGGTTTAGGCAGCGAGTCGAGGCGAAATTCAAAAAAGCGGACATCCTTCAGTGCTGCCTCCGCTCGATCCACCATTTCGGCCGGGGTTTCGGCCTGAATGGCGACGCACAGCTTGCCCACCCGCAGCCGAAGGTTGGCGGGAGTTGGGGTCGGGCTCGCAATGGCGGCAGCAAGCGACATAACTTAATTGACGCATATTAGATGGCTTGCGGACCGGATGCAACCATAGAAGTGCACACCGGAGTGTCATATTTTGTGATGGACGGGGCAACCGGTGAGCCGGTTGCGCTGGCTCACTCGTCGCGCAAGGTCTTTGCTGGATCGATGGTTGCAATTCTCAGTGTGGGCCCCAACGTGGCAGCCAGAGTGACCAGAAGGATGGTCACAAAAACCGCCAGGATGCTTGGCAAGTCGTAGACACTTATGCCATAAATTACTGTGCGCATGACTCTTAGAGCGCCTGCGCTGAGCACAATTCCGGCCGCCAGACCCAGCGAAGAGGCGCGGATTCCCGGTCCGGCAATGTGGGCCATCGCCTGACGCACGCTGGATCCAAGGGCGATGCGAATGCCAATCTCGCGGGTCCGTTGAGCCACTATGTTTGCGGCCAGCGAGAAGATGCCGACCGCGCTCAACAATAGGGCGAGTCCTGCCATGGCGCTGAGGAGCGCGACTTCAACTCGCTGCGTGGCGAGAGTTTCGGCCAGCAGGTCGTTTATGCGGTAAAAGCCGGAGAAGGGCAGGCCGGGGTCGACGCTGGCGAGGGCGTGTTGCATCTGGCCGGTGAGGCCTTCAACAGGCCCGACGGTGCGGACGATCCAGCTGGGCTGGAACCAAACGTGGACCATGGAGAGGAATTGCGGTCCGAGCTGCGTGGCGGGGACATAAATGGTTTCCTCGGTCATGACGGGGGCGGTCGGGTTCAGTCCAGACGAGAGCTGCATATCCGCGACAACGCCGACGATGACCATGCCCTTGTCCAAGGTGAGGCCGACAGGGTTGAGACCGGGAAAGAATTTGCGCGCGAAGGTCTGGTTGACGATGGCGACAGGCTGGGTATGGGGGCTGTCGGAGGCGGTGAAGGTGCGGCCAGCGAGCAAAGGGGTCTGTAATGTCTCGAAGTAGCCGGGCGTGATGTAGAGGAAGTCTGATCCGACTCCGTGGCCCGCGCCTGGGCCGTCGTGGAGCGTCACCTGGTCGTTGAGGACTCGCTCATAAGGTACAGAGAGCCCGACAGCGGCGTTTTCGACGCCGGGAATCTTCTGCATGGCAGCGATGCTTTCATTCAGCAGCCGGCGAAAGGCGGCGGGGTCCTGATAGCGCGCGTCGTCGAGCGAAGCCTTGGCGGCCATCACCCCTTGCGGATTGAACCCCGGAGGCAGAGTTTGCAGGTGAATCAGGGTGCGAATGAGCAGACCGCAGCCGGCAAGCAACACAACGGTGAGGGCGACCTCGCCGGCAATCAGGGCCTGGCGCAGACGCAGCCGTTCGCCGCCTGCGATTGCACGGCTGGCCATGGAGAAACGCAGATCGACCTTGCGGACGGCGAGCGCTGGCAGCATGCCGAAGAGGACGCTGGTGAGCATTGAAACCACGAGCGTGAAAGCGAGGACGCGGATATCGAGCGGTACGCCGGCGATGGGGAGATAGTTTTTCGGCAGCAGCGAGAGCAATCCGCGCAACGCGATGAAGCCAATGCCGACGCCGAATACCCCGCCGATGGATGCGAGCAGCAGGTTCTCAATCCAAAGTTGTCTTTGGACCTGCCAACGCGAAGCGCCGAGCGCGAGCCGCGTGGCGATCTCCGGGGTGCGGCGCGCCATGCGGACCAGCATGAGGCCGGCGAGGTTGGCGCAGGCAATGAGCAGAATGAAACCCGCGGTCATCATGAGAGACCACGCCTTGGGACGCAGATCGGATGTTTGGCCTTGTTGGAGCGGGACAGAATAAAAATCGATCTGACCGCCGGTTGGGAGCTCTCGATGGAAGTCCTGGATGCGGAAGGCCCAGGCGCGATTGATTTCAGCGTCGGCCTGCTGCCACGTTGCTCCGTCGTGCAGACGGGTGATGACTTCAAAGTTGGAGCCGCCACCTTCGCCTTGGCGGCTTGGTTGGAGCGCCGTGTAGAGGTCGGCGTTCAACGGGGTGGTTGCGCCTGTCGGCAGGACACCGATCACGGTGTAGGACTCACCCTTTAGTTCGATGGTTTGACCAATCAGTTCGCGGTTGGCGCCGAAGGTGGAGCGCCACAAGCTGTCGCTCAGGATCGCGGCCTTGGGTCCGTGGGGCCGGTCTTCATCGAGCGTAAAGCTGCGGCCGAAGGCGGGATGAATGCCCAATGCGTCGAAGTATTGCGCGGAGACACGGCCTGCCTGCACGTATTGCACGCTGCGGCCGGCCTGCAGATTGACGCCCGAGGCCATCCCGCTTGAAACCGCCGCGATGAGCGAGGGCGCGTTATCGCGCAACACCTCCCACTGCCGGCCGTCGATCCAATGGCGTCCGTCGTAAGGCTCGGCTCCGCGCACCCGCGTGAAGATGGTGCCCATGCGGTCCGGATGTGGGTAGGCAGGCTCTTGAGCATCAGGGCATTCACGATGGAAAAGATGGCCGTGTTGGCGCCAATCGCGAGTGCTAGAGTCACAATCACGGTTGCGGCGAAGCCGGGGTCGCGGCGTAGTTGGCGCACGGCGAAGCGAAGATGCTGGCGGAAACGGTCCATGGATGACCTCCAGGCGCACGAGCCCTTTTTGGGATTGGATGATGATACGCGCGTCGTGGATGAGCGGTTCCTTGACTAAGGAAGGAATCCTGCGAACGCGGACCCGGCTGGATATGGCAACCTAGATTCTGGAGGATTGAGTCGATCATGTCTGCTGGAACCCTGGCTGCCGCTGCTGTAATCGAAGAGATTCATGTGTGGGAGGCTGGCGGAGCGAGTCTCGCCGAGGCTCTGGCTGCGTGGGTTGCATCGCGCCTGGCTGCGCATGAAGCCGCGCTGGCCGCGTTGCTGGCTGTCGAGGGGCCGCGCACGCCGGAAAACTCGCTTCGACTCTACGATGCGGCCATCGAGCAACTGAGTCTGGCGGGCGCGCAGGCTGGCATTCTGAATTCTGTTGCAGCAGATAAAGCCGTTCGCGACCAGGCACAGATGGAGGCGCAACGCGTGTCCATGGCAGGCAGCGCGCTGAGCTTGAACCGCGCGGTGTATGAAGCTTTGGCCGCGATTGACCTTACGGGCGCCGACCCTGCGACCAAACACTACGTGGAGCGCACTCTGCTGAGCTACCGGCTCGCTGGCGTGGATAAGGATCAGGCGACGCGCGATCACTTGCAGGCTCTGCACGAGAAGGCGACGCGGCACTCCCTCGATTTCAGCCGCAATATCCAGGAGGGAGGGAAGGCGATCGAGGCTCTGCCTGCTGAGTTGGAGGGATTGCCGACGGATTATCTCGCACGGCACCCGGCGAATGCCGAGGGGCGGGTGACTCTGACGACTGATCCGCCGGACATGCAGCCGGTGATGACATTTGCGGCGAGCGCGGCGTTGCGGGAGCGGATGTTTCTGGCCTACAACACGCGCGCGTATCCGGTGAACCAACAAATCCTGCTGGACCTGCTGGCGACGCGGCAGGAGATTGCGTCGATTCTTGGATTCCGCAGCTGGGCCGACCTGGCCACTGCCGACCAAATGATGGGATCGGCTGCCAACGTGCGGACTTTCTTGGCGAAGCTCAACGAGGCGAGCCGGGAGGGCGCGGTGCGCGAGCACGAACTGATTCTCGAATTCACGCGCAGCCGAGAGCCCGGAGTGAAGGCGATTGACATTGTGAGCCGGGGCTATTGGTATGAGCAATTCCGTCGGGCCGAGTTTGATTTCGATTCGCAGTCGGTGCGGCCTTATTTCCCCTATGCGCAGGTCGAGGCTGGCGTGCTGAAGACTGCGGCGCGGTTGTTCAAGATTGAGTTTCGGCGCGTGGACGCGCCAGCCTGGGACCCCGCAGTGTCGGTGTTCGATGTGCATGATGGGAGCAAAATCGTGGGGCGTTTTTATCTCGACATGCATCCGCGTGAGGGGAAAGACAAGTGGTTCTCGGCTGCGCCGGTTGTGACCGGTGTGCGTGGGCGCTATCAGCCTGAAGCCGCGCTGATTTGCAACTTTCCGGGTGGAGACGATAAAGATCCCGGACTCATGCAGTATTCCGATGTGGTGACTTATTTCCACGAGTTCGGCCACCTGATGCACGCCATACTGGGCGGGCAAACGGAGTGGGCCGGGCTCTCTGGATTTGCGACGGAGGGCGACTTCATCGAGGTTCCATCGCAGATGCTGGAGGAGTTCTTCCGCGATGAAAAGTTGTTGCAGGCATTTGCGAAACACTACCAGACGGGCGAAGTGCTGCCTTCCGAGATTATCCGAAAGATGAAGCTGGCGGGATCGTTTGGTAGAGCCGACTGGGTGCGCGCGCAACTCTACTACACCACGCTGTCGCTTGATCTGCATGACCAGGACCCGGCGACGATCGATCTGGATGAGACTACCAAGCGGCTTTACCAGAGCCTGCAGCCGTGGACGTGGATCGATGGCAATCGGATGTACGCGAGCTTTGGGCACCTCACGGGCTACTCGTCGAATTACTACACCTATGCTTTCGACAAGGTGATTGCGCTGGACTTTTTCGCGCAGTTCGATCCTGCCGATCTGCTTGGTTGTGAGGCGGGCGCGAAGTATCGCAAGACGGTGCTCGAGCAGGGCGGGTCAAAGCCGGGACGACAGATGGTGCGCGATTTTCTCGGCCGCGACGAGGAGTTTGCCGCGTTTTCAAAGTGGCTGAATGAAGAATTTGAGAGCGAACTCCTGGGAGTTCACGCGTAACCGCTCTTTCGAAATCGTTGCGACGGGAGAAACGATGAGCCAATACCACATTGCTCAGGTCAACATTGGCCGCATCCGCGCCGAGCTTAGCGATCCAATCATGGCTGGTTTCGTCGAGAGGCTCGACGAGATCAACGCGCTCGCCGACGCGAGTCCCGGCTTTGTGTGGCGCCTGCAGACAGGCGAAGGCAACGCAACCTACCTGCGGCCTTTTCACGATGAGCGCACACTGTTGAACATGTCAGTGTGGGAGTCAGTCGAGAACCTGCGCCATTTCGTATACCAAACTGTGCACGTGGAACTCGTGCGCCAGCGGTATGCGTGGTTTGAGAAATTTGCTGGAGCTTACTCGGCACTGTGGTGGGTGCCTGCCGGTCACATTCCTGGAATTGACGAAGCGAAGCGCCGCATCGCCCACCTCGATGCGAATGGCCCATCTCAATTTGCATTTACCTTCAGTGCGATATTTTATCCCGACGAAGAGTTTCAGCGCGGAATTGATTGGTCATCGTTCCGGCCCTGCACAGCAAATTAGGCGGCTTTTGCATCTGAAGGTATTGAGAGAGATGACGAACCGTCTATGATCCCATCCGATTTTCGCCGTATTGCGCTCAGCCTCGATGGCGCGGAGGAAGGCTCCCACATGGGCCACGTCGATTTCCGCGTGGGTGGGCGCATTTTTGCGACGCTTGCGTCGGAAAAGCAAGGCTTCGGCAACCTGATGCTGACTCCGGAGCAACAAGCCGCCTTTGTCGCGGAACAACCGAATTTGTTTATCCCGATTGCCGGCGGCTGGGGTAAGAATGGCGCCACGCATATTCGCCTGGCCGAGGCCAAAGAAGACCTGCTGGTTGGCGCGTTGCGCACAGCGTGGCAGCTGCGCATTGAGAAGAATCAGAAATCCCGATCGAAGCCCAACGGTTCTGCACGGCTACGCAATGGAAGCGCAAACGATCCGGCGGCAGTCGAAGCGGCCAGGACACGAAAGGCCGAGTTGCGCGCCCGTCTGATCAGTCCGACCGCACTGGAAAGCGTGAAGAAACGGTACGGCCTCGACGATTGATGGCACTTGCGAGGACCGTTCCGCAAGCTCAGAATCCGCGGAAGATGCTTCGGCGATTTGCGAGATCGGTCCTAAACCCACGGCAGCGAGCATCTTTTACTCGCTCTGGATGGCGGTTGCAGTTCAATCAAAAATGAGATCCGAAGCTGCGGGGAACTGAGTCGAAGGTGGTCGGGCCTCCGCCCAGGACATCCGAATCAGATTGCGCCTTTGTGGAAAACTATTTTTAGAGTTGAATAACTTTTGGCAACCTTTCCCCGGCAGGTGGCGTCATATGTGGTAATAAGCAGAGGCTTCCCCGATTTACTGCCCTTCCGAGAAAGGTTTACCTCTTTTGAAGGTCCCTTTTGTGGACCCCTTCTCTTGACCCCTCAGGATTCCCTCCCTTTCAACGCCTCTCGAGCGGGCCTGCCGGAAGGCAGGCCCATTCGCTCCACCTCCCGCTTCATCCTGCGAACACCCTCCCGCTAAAATCAATTTGTGACTCTTCCTCATTCTTTGCGCGAAAAATCTAATGAGACTGATCTGCAGCATGTGGACGCACTTTTCCGCGGAGCGGGACTCGTGTGCAGTCGCCGGGGGAACGCAGGAAAGATCGCGCGGCCTGTTCGCCCAGACTCTTTCACGCCCGAGGAGTTGGCAGTTGGTCCGCCGGACGTCTTCATTGCTCCGAACGGGGTCCACCTGCTGCAAATTCCTGCGTGGAGTGCCTTGCCCTGGCTCTGGCATGGATTCACCACTCGCAAAGGCGGAGTCAGCCGTGCCTACTGTGCGGACGGTGCTCCCGGCGAGCTAAATCTCGGATTTACAGATGCCGACGATCGCGATCTGGTAGCCGCCAACCGACGACTGCTGGCGGAGTCCGTTGCCGGCGACCCGACGACTCAACTGATCACTGTGCGCCAATTTCACTCGAACCTTGTCGTCGCCCTTAGAGCGGATACGCGGCGAAAGCCGTCTTCAAAAGCATCTGGGGTTGCCGGCGAAAGCTTAGCTCCGCCGCCGGTGTGCAAGGGAGACGGACTGATTACGGCCCATCCTGGCCTGCTGCTCGCCATTCAGACCGCCGATTGCATCCCGGTTTTGGTTGCCGACCCAAAGCAGCGCGTCGTTGCGGCTTTTCATGCCGGCTGGCGCGGTACTGTTCAGCGCATCGTTGAATCGGGCGTAGGCAGGATGCGCCTGGAATTCGGTTCCAAGCCCGGGGACCTCATAGCCGCAATCGGACCAGGCATTGGGGCCTGCTGCTACGCCATCGGCGAGGAAGTGCTTTCCGCTTTCGAGTCGCAATTCACGTATGGGCGCGAACTTCTTCGTGAGGTTTATGACACCGATCCGGTGCGGACGAAATATCCGATGCTGTTTCTTACTCAACGTGCCCCGGGGCACTCATCTATTGGCCCCAACCTGCATCTCGATCTGATTGAAGCCAATCGGCGGCAGTTGCTCGATGCCGGTGTGCGACCACGCTCTATCCACCTTGTGGGAGGGTGCACCAGCTGCCAGCCTGATATGTTTTTCTCGCACCGTGCCTCGCGAGGCCACGCGGGCCGCATGATGAGCGTAATCGGCATCCGGCCCCGGTAGTCAGCAGCGATTGTCAGTTTCAGAAATGAGCGATGGCTTCGGGTGAAACAATTCCGGGCGACGCTAGCGACGTCAGGATGCCGAGGCTGCGCCGGCTGCCTCCGCGGGGTTCACCAGGTCGCGCAATTCCTTTGAAGGCTTGAAGTAAGGCACGCGCTTGGCGGGGACTTCCACGCGCTCGCCGGTCTTGGGATTGCGGCCAATGCGGGGATTGCGCTGGCGAATCCGGAACGAGCCAAAGCCGCGAATTTCGATCTTGTCGCCGCTCTGGAGGGCAGAAATCACCGAATCGAACACTGTTTCGACGATGACCTCCCCGTCGCGGCGGGTCAGATCGCCCAGTTTGGTGACCTTTTCTACCAGATCTGCCTTTGTCATGTTGTTGAGACCTCCGCACATAGCATAATCGGATTGTCCGCGCACGAGGGCCAAAAATCAAGGCCTGCGCGAGCTTGATCCTTTAGAGTCAGCATTATGGCTGAAAAGTTGTAATTCGCGTATTTGGAAGAATGGCGCTCTCGATCTGCGTTATGATGGCGATTATCTTCCTCAAAAAACTGAGGCTGATGGGCGAAGGGGCGGGGGCGTGTCACAGTATCCGAAATACAGCATCGTGATTCCTGC
>Ga0181520_10006016_pt1 | contig 18859 bp, 10 predicted proteins | sample PEATcosm2014_Bin_29_FD_132451 | JGI IMG/M metagenome (GOLD analysis project Ga0181520, IMG submission 132451) | Peatland microbial communities from MTU Mesocosm Facility, Houghton, MI, USA - PEATcosm2014_Bin02_30_metaG | ecosystem: Environmental > Terrestrial > Soil > Wetlands > Peat | place...
AACGTCGCGTCATAACGCTTACGACTCCGTCGCTTTGCCATCGCAGAATCCTTTCTGAAACTTGGTTAAGGGTATCCATTCTACACCTTAACCGCGCGCCCAGTTTTCCGGGTCCCGCGCAATTCACGATCTGGTTGCAACTCTGTCGAAAAGAGAATCGTGTCCGATAAACCGAACATTTTCTCAATCTGACACTTGGGATGTTCGAAGTGTTCAAACAGCTCAAACGCGGTTAGCAGTACAAAAGAGTCTTGGAAATCTGGATCCCGGTCGCTCAAATCGAAGCCGCGAGCAAAGATGTTTTCACAGTACAAATCAGATCGTAGAAAGGGAAATCCCTCATCCCGCATCAGTCGGACGAAGAGACCGGTCCCTCCACCGTAATCCAGAAATTGTCCATCCGCCGGGAATCGCTTCTCAATTATCTCTTTCGTCGAGCGCGCAAACTGCAAGTTACGAGTCACGCAACCTACGTCGAGCGCCGATATTGCAGAGGAATAAGCTTCCTGCAGCCAATAGGGTGACTCTGTCTGAATGAACCCTGTTTCCTTACACCGGTAGTACTGGACGTCATATTTTCCCAGCACTTTAGCCCTAAAGATTGGATCTGCGGGCCCTCCGGTTACCTTGCTAGTACACGCGCTCATGCGACAACAGCTTACCGGCCAAGTCTTCCGGCGTAGGAGATTGCATTGATCGCTCTGCGACGTAACGCTGATGGAATCCGACGCAGTCGCTGGATTCCCCATCTGAACCGTGGCGCTTTGCCGCAGCCAAAATGATGGTTCATCGTGTAGTCATCCGCCTCGTAATTCGGGAAAACAAATGGCGGATGGGAAATGGTCGTCAGCTCCTGGGCAGGCATATCGAAGTACCAAGCCTGCCCTTTGGTATGAGTCGCTTCGGATCCCGCACCCACATTGGAAACCAGGTTTACGTCCGGCGCAATCGCCAACCCGCAATGCAACCAATTGGCGAAGACCCACTGTCCATCCCATGTGTCCACATGGCCTTGATATATTTGATCGAACGTCGATTCCCAGAATGCTGCTTGGATCGGCGTCGGGAATAGCCGCGCGACTTGCCGGTTTGCACGCATCCACGGCCAATCCTTCATTCGAACGTCGTACTTCTCCCACGCACGGCGCCACGTAGCCCACCCCCATATATGGGGCAATCGAGAGAAATAGTAAGAGTATTGCGAACGGCGAAAGCCTTGCTGAAAATTGACGCCGGAGACGTGCATAATACGTTCATCATCGCGATATCGGCATAATAGCGCTTCACAGAAGGAAAAGAACGATTTACCGGGAACACAGTCGTCTTCAAGAATAATGGCCTCTCCGACTTTCGAGAAGACCCAATCAATTCCCGAGGATACCCGTCGGCGGCAACCCAAATTCACGTCGGAATAGTTCTTCAAGACCTCGCATGGCCAATCGACTCGTTCTACAACTGCCCGCGCTGCAATACAGTTGTCCACATCCGTTGGGTGGCCTGCACGTGGGCCGTCCGCAACAACCAGAAGTTTCTGGGGACGAGCCCACGCGATGGCATCAAAGACTCGCCGCGTCGTTTCGGGTCGATTAAAGACGAGAAAAGCTATTGGTGTTACCAGTGAATGCGAGTCTTGCATGAGGTTGTTTTGCGATGACTGTTTCCGGAATCCACAGGCTTTGCTAGTAATCTTTGGAGTTGCCCGGTCACATCAACAAAGCATCCTAACGAAACGGTTAGAGGCATGTCAGATAAATCGCTGCGCAATCCTTCGTAGCACACGGCGCGTAAATGACCGTTTCGGCACCGCCAAGGGGCGTGGCGCGATCGTGAAAGAGCCATCGGGTAGCCAACGAACATTGTATGCAGTGTTTGGGAAATACTCGGCGACGTCGTGAGCATATCGACCACGGTCGTTCGGCTCGAACACATAAACTCCTTTGTTTAGTCCAAACAACAGCGGGAACAATGAAGTCTTGTGTGACGCGTGCGTGAACACCGCTTCCGAGATGTCGGGAAAACCCTCATTGTGAAAATCGTCGAAAACTATGACGCTGTCAGGACCGACGAGGCGAGGCAATGAATCCAGCAAGTTGCGAACCGCCAGAAATGTATGTTCTCCGTCAATGTGACAGAATTTGAACAAGTGAACGGCTGATTCCTTGGCCAGAAACTCCTCCTGCGTCACGCGATGCAATTGAACGCGGTCTCGGAATGGTGTCCCAAAGTCGGCTTCGAGCCGCCCTAATACTCTGTTGAGGGCGTTAACGCGGTCAGTTGGCGACAGGTCTCCCGCGTTTTCAGCCAAGAACTCAGCTTCGCCAGACACCGCCGGAGAATTTAGGAAATCCGAAAACATCGGATCCACTCCGACAATCGATGACGTGGGGAAGGCACATGCAAGACCAGCAAGACTTCGCCCGCAGAATACACCAATTTCAAGAACTGCGAGTGGATTATTCGGCATAGCATTCGCCAGTGCAGCAAACAGCCGAAACGGCTCAAACTGCAGGAAGCCTCTCAAGCCCGCGATAATGTTGAACTGATCGTTCAGCTTCTTAGGATCGATTGCCATTTGCGTTCATCGGTTCCGTTAGCAGCCATGACGGGGACAGGATAACCTGTCCATTGTGAAGGGTTTCGGGCCTACGGCCAAGAAACTGCGGTGGTACACTTACCTCGAACTCAGCAAGGTCGCCACGCGGCCAATCCAATTCGACCATTTTCCGCTCCACACGCGCGCGGATAGTATAGATGCCGGGTGTCAATGGCGGGCATTGGAGTTCAGCACACAGCCGACTATTCCCGTCCGGAAGTGCGAATAGCTGCGCTGGCGCGGAATAGCAAATCCCAATCGTGTTGCCGGCCTCAGAATGGATGGAAAAACCGAGATTCACGCTATCAATCGGGTCACGACACACGAGCAGAAAATTGAGTACGATCGGTTCATCGGCGCTGAATGACCCTTGGTGGTTGCCCTCGCGGTCGGTCACAAAGACGTCCGTGAGCGCGAGCGGTCCTTTCGGTAGCGTCGGTCGTGAAAGCGCGGAGGACCTGTCGGCCGAGCGACGAATGTGTTCAGCCACTGTGCGACTACAGATGTCATCCAACGATAGGCTCCCCTTATCGAAAAGGAGCACTCTTTGGCAAATCCCACGCACCGTCTGCATGTTATGACTCACAAACAGCACAGTACGCCCGCAACTAGCAACCTGTGACATCTTCCCAAGGCACTTCTTCTGGAACTCCATATCCCCCACTGCGAGAACCTCGTCCACAACGAGAATCTCCGGTTCCAGGTGCGCCGCTACTGCGAACGCCAGCCGCACGTACATTCCGCTGCTATAGTGTTTGACGGGCGTATCGAGAAACTTTTCGACCTCGGCGAACGTGACAATCTCGTCAAACTTGTCGCGAATTTCCGTCCGTGACATCCCAAGGATTGCACCGTTGAGAAAAATGTTCTCCCGGCCGGTCAACTCGGGGTGGAAGCCCGTGCCCACTTCCAGGAGACTGGCAACTCGTCCTCGCAAGGTCACCGTCCCTTTGGATGGTTCTGTGATTCGACTCAAAACCTTGAGCAGCGTCGACTTTCCGGCCCCATTGCGGCCAATGATGCCCAACACCTCGCCTTCCTGAACCTCAAAAGAGACGTCGCGGAGGGCCCAGAACTCCTCTTGGCCGGCACGGCCATCGCGCTCATGTTGCGACTTCCGGAAAGGCCACTTGACCGCGTTGACCAGTTCCTCGCTGAGCCGACGATAGCGGGGGCCGCCACCCTGATGCCGCAGGGTGTATTTCTTGCCAAGGTTCTCGACGCTGATGATGGGGGACAAAGAAGTCGGACGTTAAGAGTTAGGAGTTGAAAACTAGGAGCGGAGAGTACCCTCACCCTAGCCCTCTCCCAGAGGGAGATGGAACGTGTTAGATGATGTCGGCGAAGGTTCTCTCGGTCTTGCGAAAATACCTGACGCCGACAAGCATGAATAGGCCGACGACCAGCAGCGAGAGCAGGAAACCGGGCCAATAGATCGTTGCCTCCCCACCCAGGATAGCCCAGCGGAAACCGTCGATGACGGCGACCATCGGATTGAGCGAGTAGAGGAGGAAGGCCATGTCGCCGAACCGCTGCCGAATCACGTCACTGCTATAACCGACCGGCGAGACATACAGACCGAATTGCACGAGGAACGGGATCACGTAACGAAAATCGCGGTATTTAACATTGAGTGCGGTAATCCATAGCCCGGGACCGATCGCCGCCAAAAAGGCCAACGCCATTAACAGCGGCAATGCGATGATATGCCAGTCAGGCCAGAATCGATACCAGGCCATCATGCCAATGAGGATCAGGAAAGAGATGAGGAAATCGACGAAGCTGGTGATCACGGCGCTGGCGGGGATGATCATCCGCGGGAAATAGACCTTAGAGATCAACTGCGCATTGCCCACCAGGCTCTGGCTGGCCGCGGAAAGTGCTGTCGAGAAGAACATCCAAGGGAGCATGGCGGCGAAAACCATCAGGGCGTAAGGGGCTTGGCCTTCCGACGGGAGGTTGGCCACCTTGCCGAAGATCACGGTCATAATCAGCATCGTTAAGAGCGGCTGAATGAGCGCCCAGGCCACGCCAATCACCGTCTGCTTGTAGCGGACCGAAATGTCGCGCCAGGCAAGAATATAGAACAACTCGCGGTAGTGCCACAGGTCGCGCCAGTACTGGCGTTCGGCCCGGCCCGATTCGAGGACCAATTCGTGCTTCGATCGAGGGGCGTTGACAGCGGACAGCGGGGACTTGGCGGCAACCTCCCGGACAACGCTACTACCAGGCGTTGCCAGCGGGTTGGTAACCGGCGGCAAGAGTTGATCGGCTTCAGTACTCATTGAGGTTTCGCGGCAGGGAGTGGGATCTGCAAAGCGTCAATGAAAGCCACGCGACCACTTGTAAACTTCGCCAGCAATGGACTTCAGCGTCTTCTCCGCATCGTCGGGACTTGCGGCCGTCGTTTGCAGCATGACCTTGACGAGAGGTGGCCAGGCAGGGCGACCCCGGAGCGCCAGGGCAAGGCTCTTCTGACGACCTTTGCGATAGAAGGTCGAGCCGTCCATCTGGTACCAGCAGAGGACATAGCTTTTCTCTTCTCGACGTTGGATGGGCAGAAACTCGGCCTCATTCTCCGTCGCGCCACCCGAATCCGGAGAAACGTACTTCGGTTCTCCAAGACTCCAGCCGGCTGCTGGGTAGCACACTTCCGGCGGGTGCGGAAGGCCGATGATCCTCCTGGGATTTTGAAACACTGCGACGTGAACCGATGCGACTCCGCCGTGCCCGTCACTGTAATTGCGATCGACCGTCGTTTCGGCCCCGAGCCTCCTGAACACGTCGGGATCCAGCGTAACGTCTTCGCCTTTCCATTCTCCCAGCGTCGTGGGCAAGTCCTGGGCCTTCATTTCCGGCAATGCAGAGTCCGCGGGCATGCCCCGTTCCTTGGCCCAGTAGGCGCCGCCGCAAATTGCTAGACAAATGGCGGCAAGGATAAACAAGCGAACTGACATGGGGTGATGTTCCTTCAAGTATTTCGGGCAAGAATGAAAAATGCACTTGCGATGGTGTCTAATCTCCCCGGGCTCTCGACAGGCGATTACGGCGGCGCGGTTCCGGCTTTTTGGCCTTGCGATGCTCGCCCACGCTGGCCACGATGGCCTTTTCCGCAAAAGCCTTGAGGCGAAGCTCAAAGGGTTCGAGAATATCTTGCACGAGGTCGATCGCCAAGGCATTGGAATGACCGGTATTCTCTCCGGCAATCTCCAGAAAACCGACCGTGTGGCCGGCAACCAGCAGCGGCAACCTCATTTCCCAACGATTCTCAGGCTCCTGCGGGAGAGGACTCTCCCAAGAGCCGCTGTAGGCCTCCTGGATGGCCGGCGCGTTGATGTAAAGACGGATCGTCGTCAGGCCCAGCTTGCCGGCCGACTCCGTCAGAGTGGCCCAAAGCGTCTCCCATTTCCGCGAACCTTGAATACGCGCCGTACTCTCGTGGGCCGTCGCGTTGTTTGCATCCGACCGACGCACGACGGACTGCGTGGAACGCCAAAGCCGCGAGAAAAGCAACACGAACTCTCCCCGCCCGAACCAACCGGTGATGGCAAGGGTTGCGACCACGCCGAGAGAGGCAACCAAGGCGACCGTGTCGTTCTTGGTCGCGGTGCTCACCAGGCCGAATCCGCAGGTTATGGCGGAACAGATCGCTACGCAGACGAGCACTGCGTACTTGTTTCCGAAGTGGGCCAGCAGCCGATGGTGCAGGTGGCCGCGATCGGCGGCATAAATGCTTTGCCCCGCCAACCGTCGCCGCAGAATGGCGGCGAAGGAATCGAGGATGGGAATGGTCATCACCGCCAGCGGAGCGGCCAGCAGTACCGTGCCCGCCCCTTTGAGCGTGGCACGAATGGAAAGACATCCCACCACGATCCCAATCAACATGCTCCCCGCATCCCCCAGGTAGATCTTCGCCGGGGAAAGATTGAAGGGCAGGAATCCGAGCAAGGCCCCGGCAAACACCAGGGCCACGATCGCCACCACCGCGTGGCCGGTAAGCAGCGCCAAGGCACAGATTGCCACGCTCAGCACCAGACCGATGACGGTCGCCATCCCATCCATCCCATCCAGCAGGTTGAGTGCGTTGACCGCGCCGGTGAGCCAGAGCACAGTGACGGGTATCGCCAGCAGGCCCAAATCGATTTCCATGCCGAAAAGCCCTATTCTCTGAATCAGCACTCCGCTGGCGATCAACGCCAGGGCGGCCACGACCTGGCCCGCCAGCTTCTGCCGGCCCCGCAGGCCGAAGCGATCGTCCAGCAGTCCCAGGACCACGATCCAACTGCAAGCCGCGCTTGCACCGAGAAGATTGACCCACTCCTCGTTGACCGGCATTCGCCAGGGGGCGCCGCTGCAGATCATTCCCCCCAGCACGACGACGGCTGCCAGGAAAACCGCCGCTCCGCCGCCCAACGGGACCGGATGCCCCTGCAGTTTCCGCTGCTGATCCGGATGATCCACAAGGCCCAGTCGGGGCGAGAGTCTGACCGCAAGTGCCGTGAGAGCCGAACTGAGCAGGCATGCCAACACGAAACTCGCAATTGCAGTCGCAATCATGGTCTGGTATCTCCTTTACCTGTTCCTGGCGAACGGAACAATCCTTGCCAATTCAGGCCTTGTCAATTCACGCCTTTTCTGTCTTGGCGGCCTCAGCTTTAGTCTCGGCGGCCTCAGCCGTCTCAACCGCTTCGACGGCCGGTTTTGCCGCGGCGTCTTGATAGTCGCCCCCCACTTCTTCGTGGCTGCCGTTGAGCACCACGACGTGCTTCCGCGATCCAAAGGCGGAAAGCTTCTCGCAGGCGCGAAGAACTTGCGGCCCCTGGCTCGTATCGCGGCAGACGGAAAGTACGACGGTGTCGGCGTGCTGGCTCACTAACAGCCCGTCGATCACGGAAAGGATCGGGCTGCCGTCGACCACGATGTATGCGAACGCGGCACGGGCCTTTTCGAAGAACGTCGTGGTAGCGCCGTTTGCCAATGGACCGAGCGATTCGAGCAGCAAGTCCCCGGCCGTGATTACGGCAAGGTTCTCGGCGCCCGTGCGATGCACGACCTGGCACAAGTCGCATCCCGTCTGCAGGCACTCGCTGACCCCCGGACCGCGCGGCATGTCGAAGATCCGATGGATCGACGGCTTCCGCAAATCATAGTCCACCAACAAGGTCCGCTTTCCCGAGCGGGCAAGTCGCGTCGCCAACTCCACGGCCAGCGCGGTCTTTCCCTCTCCGGGAGTCGCACTGGAAACCATCACCACGCGCACACCTTCGGCGCCCGCATCCTTTCGCAGGAACAGCCTGGCGGCGATAGAATCCACCGCACGTTCCAAGGCCTTCTGCCATTTGTCGCGACTCTTGCCGCCACCATTCGCGCGGGCCATTTTCTGCGACAGGCGGGGAACGGTGCCCACCACCGTCAGCCCTAGCCCCCGCGAGACGTCGGCCAGCGAATTGATTCGCTGCTTGCCCGCATCCAACAACACGACCAGGAAGATCGCAGCCAAGAAACCGCCCAAGCCCGCCATAGCCGTGTTTCGCAAGTGGGCTCTGCCGTCCGGCGTCTTGGGCGGCTCGGCCTGCTGAAAGACCGTAATCCGCGGCGTGGAGCGGAGTTCGACCTTGAGCTTTTCGCGCTCGTCGGCGATCGGCGAAAGCACTTTATCCAGATACTGTAGTTCACTGCGCATCATCTCCATGTCGATCGACGAATTGCCGAAACGCTCGGTCTTCAAGCGTTGCGCCTCGAGGTCTTTGGCCGCTGCGTGCTCTTGGGCCTTGAGCAACCCGATGCGGGACTTGAGCTTGACAATCTCGGGATCCTGGTCTCCCTGTCTCGCCTTTTTGAACCGCGCCTCAAGTTCTTTTTGTCGCTTCGCCGCCTTCTCGGTAAGAGCCTTCTTGGCCGCCTTGTACTCCTCCGTGACCTTCGTGTACAGAGGTTCCTTGAGCTTCTCGCGAATCATGACCAAGCGCTCGTCGATCTCCTCGATCGAATCCATCAGCCGCGCCAACTTCGGATCGGCCGCAGCCAGGGCTTCCGGGTCCGCATCGTGTTGCACGGCGTTTTCCAAGACCTTGAGCCAGGCCTGCTTGCCCTCTAGGTCATCCTCCGACCGCTGCAATTCCGTACGCAGCCTGACCAGCTCATTTCTGGACTCGATGTATTGCTGCAGGGCCAGTTGCTGCTTGAGGGCCAGCGCGGCGCTGTCGCCGGTTCCCAATTGCTCGGCCAATTGCTTGAGCTCGGTCCGGCGGGTGCGCATTTCGCTCTCTTTTTCCGTGTACAGGTGATCCAGGTCGTTCAGCCGCTGCTCTTTCCGGTGCCGTTCGGCATCCACGACTTCGTTCAAATAGGCGTCGACCACTGCCCCGACCAGGAGGCCCGCTTCGTCGGGATTGGAGGTCGTCAAGCTGACCCGCATGATCTCGGAGTTGGGGGGCAACTCGACGCGGAGGTTGTGCGCCAGCCATTTCACCGGATCGTTCTGCTTCCGCAAAACCGCCTGGCTGGAAATTTCCGGCTTGCGCAGGGCCGCAATCAAAACGACGTCGTTGGCGAGCAGTTCCTTCTGCGTCCCCTTGTAAATCTCGAAGTCCGTGGCATTCGCCTGGTTGGCCTGAAACACGAGTTGTTTTTCGTTGGTGGCAATTTGCAACACCGAGACGGCCGTATACTGGTCCGACGTCAGCAGCCAGACGGGCACCGCCACCGCCGCCCCGCAACAAAGCCCGAGAATCATCGCCAACGGCCATTGGCGACGGAAGGCATGCAGGTAAACGCCGATCCCGCCGGGGGCCGCCCGCCGCACCGACTCGCCGCCAGGCAACGAACGCGCAACCTCTCCTTGACGGAGACCGTTGGACAATGAGTCGATTGCGGGAACGACAACGATTTCGTTGCCCGCCGAACGGGTTTCTTCAAGCACCGTCCACCTCGCCCGTCTCTTTAGGCACAAACGCGCGGTCCAAGTAAAGCAGTTCCAACCAGAGGAAAAGGACAGCCAGCGGTATCATGAACCCGCCGGCCAGGTCGTGGTAAAAGGTCGCCGCCGCCTGGTGGCTGGCCAGCGAGTGTAGAACCGCCGTGGCCGCAATCCGCACCACGTTCGCCAACAAAGCGAGCACCGCGGCACTCACGACGATGATCACTTTCTCAATTTCAGTTCGCCGGCTGATCATCGCGAAGCCCACGCACATCGCCAGGAACATCATCATGTTTCGCAGGCCGTTGCAGGCCTCGGCGACACCCACCTGCGAATCCGACAAGAGGATCACGTTGCCTTCGGCAACTGAGGGAATGCCGAACGTTTGGATGACGAATGTGCTGCAGACCGTCGCCATTTCACGCAACGGCGTGCCCATCAAGTCCGCCAGAAAGGCCGGCAACGGAATCATGAAGACCAGGAACACGATGGCCGGCCAAGCCCACTGCAACGCTTTCCAACCTCCTGCAAACAGCGCGATTCCCGCCAGGCACGGAATCAAGGACGCCGCATCCAGCAGATCGAGATAAAAGTAAGACGAAACGATCCGCATCGCTGCCACGACAGCCATCAGCAAGAGTCCCCAGCGGTTTCCCCGAAATTCGCCTCCCTCGAGCATTTCGCGCCGATACCAGAGCAACAGGCCGGCAAAGATCGGCACGAGAAAACCGAAGGTGTAGTCCGTGTCGCCGTACCATCCCCGCACGAGCATGGCCATAGCGGACCAGTACATGGCCACCATCATCGCTGCCAGTACGATCGCTGCCGCCAGCGCGCCGTAGGGAGATTTGCCCATCGCCGATTCCGGTTGCCTTTTGTCCATTTGATTTACCGTCGTCCGCTGCTGCGTTCTGTTCGCGCGGACTCCGTCCTCCTCACTTGCGCCCTGAAGCCCAAGCACCTATGAAAATCGTTCTTTCTCTTGTACGAAATACAAAACAACGAGCTCCTTCCATGAATCCCGCTTAGACCCATCTTAACACCGCCCGCGCAAGTCCGTAGTGTTTTCCTCGCAAGAAAAGTGTAAGCGTTTGGTTAAAACGGAAAATGCTTTCTAACAATTGGGACGGACACGATTCCCGCAGGATATTGTGTGACTGGTCACGGATTTGAATCCGCTTTCTAGCGCATTCCTAACACCGCGACAACATTCTTTGAACACTCTTAGGTTAGAAAGAAGATTGGCCGCGCGATTCAGGTGCGGCGGATGCGATTTGCCCGATGTTAGGCAAGTTGGCTGAAAACGCCACCTCTTGGCGGCAGCAAGGCCGCCTATGATGCTAACGTTGCGTGGCAACCGCGTCGATCAACCCTCTCTCTGAGTCTTTTCCGAAAGCCCGGGGACCGGTGTTGGAGTCCCGGCTTTAGCCGGCTAAAGCCGGGACTCCAGCACCTTTCGGAACAGACTCTCCGTCTTCATCCGGTGCGCCGCTCACACCGCTTTGCCGGCATATCTTGCCGCATTCCATCTATTTCCCCAAGAGAATGAGTACTAGACGGCTACTCATCAAAATCTCACAGAGTTTTAGCTTTGCGCTCAACATTCCCTAATGTTCAAAGCTTAAAACAGACCGGATTATAAGTTGGAACAGCAGGCAAATAGTGGGTCGGTCTGGCACTTCCAGGACACCGACCAGGACAAGAAAGTCTCGGACGTTCAAGAGGAGGCCAAGGATGAAACGTGAAGGAAGGATCGGGTTTACGCTGGTTGAGTTGCTGGTGGTGATCGCCATCATCGGCATCCTCATCGGCCTGTTATTGCCCGCCATCAACGCCGCTCGCGAGGCAGGGCGGCGGGCGTCGTGCATGAACAATGTCAAGCAGATTGGCTTGGCCTTAAACAACTATGTTTCCAGCTACGGCTTTCTGCCGCCCGGAGTCAAACTCAACAGCAATTATGTCCGCAATAACCTCACCCAAAGCTACGACCCCTGGGCCGAGGCGGGCATGAACGCGAATAATCCGGGCTATAGCGGCGCGAGTTGGATGCTGTATATTCTCCCCTTCATGGAACACCACGATATTTTCGACCACTGGGACATGATTCATAGCGTCATGACGAATAAGATGCTGGCCCAGACTGATATCAAGGAGTTTTATTGTCCCTCGCGGCGCGGCAACATTCGCCCCGGCGACGTGGAAATCATGTTTCAGAAGTGGACCAGCGGCGGCACGGACTATGGCGGCTGTGTGGGCCGCGTGAACTTTTGGGACAACGTGATGAGTCCCTCAAACACGGGAACTCACCAGATGTGCAGCGCCCAGTACATTGTCCCCAACGCCGAGCCCTCCCAGACGTTAGTGCCTCTCAAAATTGGGGTTTTCTATCCCAATAGCAAAACCACATTGAACCAAATTGTCGACGGCACCGCGCATACCATCATGATCGCAGAGTTGCAGCGGCTTCACAATCCAGGTTACACGCCTGCCGGTCAGGATGCGGAGTACTACGGCCCTTGTATGACCAGCAGCGATGGCTGGGCCTTGGGCGGCCTTTCCACGCTCTTCGACTGTGCTGTGTACGATGAAGGCGGCGACACGGGGCAACCGGGTGGCTTCAACAATCAGTTCTTTGAGGGCGCTGGCAGTCAGCATCCCTCCGGCGCCAATTTCGGCGCCGTGGACGGCTCGGTCCACTTCCTCAATGAAAACATCGATTCCCAGACCTATGCCTACTTGGGCAGCATGGCCGATTGTGTGACGGCGCAGTTCACCGACCAGTGACCCCATCCAAAGCGCGATTTGTCCCCAGAAACACCCTGATTCAGGATCATCCCTTTCATGTCCCCGCGAGTTGCTCCCTTGATTCCTAGCGCAAGAAAATTTGCCCTGGCGGCCGTGTGCGGCATAGGCCTGCTCCTGATCGCCGGTTGTGGCGATGGTGGTGGCCGTCCTTCGCTGGGTCGCGTACACGGCCGGGTGACGATGGACGGCCAGCCGTTGGCCAAGGCGGCAGTCCGCTTCCAGCCCAAGGAGAAGGGCCGCGAATCTTTTGGCAAAACCGACGCCAATGGGGAGTACGAACTGACGTACCTTGGGGAGGTCAAAGGCGCCGGCTTGGGCGAAAACACCGTGCGGATCAGTACGCAGAGGACCAATGATCCGAAAACCGAAACCGTTCCCGCCAAATACAACACCCAGACTACGCTTAGCTTCGAAGTCAAGGCAGGAGACAACAAAGCGGACTTCGATCTGCTCTCCAAGTAGTTGCCCCCGCCCTGGCCCGCGCGAAAGTGAGGACTTGGGAGGGCGAGACGTTATTCCGCTTTTATTCCGGATCAGGACTCATGGGAGTTTACGCCCGTTGGTCGTAATAGACCCGGCATTTATGCCGGGTTTGCCATGCGCGACAAGCGTTTTGCTTTGGGTTTCGTGTCCCGCGGTCAGGCCCGTTTACGGGCCTCCTCCCTGTAGGGCAATCCCGAAATTGGACTGATTGTGTCGGGCAGGAACCCGGTATACAGGGTTGACATCGCAAGCAAACATGAAGTGGTTCCCCGCGATTCGGCTTATCCGGCATGAATGCCGGGCCGAATACCTGCTAAAGTCGCAAACGGCCGTAAGTAAACGCCCGTCCGTCGTCCTCTTAGAGCGGAACACATAGGACGCATACCAAACATCCCATTTACCCCTCATCTTTGGAGCTTCACGCAGGCCGCACCCACCCCACCTCACCTCGTACTCAGTGGCTTCCCCCCCCCGTATCATGGCACCCGGTGGTCGGAAATCTGTCCAGATTTCAGTTCTCTGGCGGCGATTTCACATTCCTCTAACGACGCTTTGATAGCCTAAGCACCAGCGCGGAAACAAGTGCCTATCACAAACCGACGGCTACCGTCATATCGTCGCCACGCCACAAGTAACACTTTCTACCTACCGAAAAAATCCAGACCATTCCATTCCTATCACTTTCCCCCAAGCAACCCACTTTCGCGCAGACCAGTTCCACCCTATCCATTTCTCCCAGCAACCAGTTGAGCAAGCCCCTAAGAAATTCCGATTTCACAGAGATTTCACAGAGATTTCACGGCGATTTCGCACGGTCGTAACCACCATTTTTTACATTGATCCTTGACACGTGCATTTTCAGAGTCTCCTTGATGGATTTTGCAGACGTTCATGGAGGAGCGAAATGGGATTTTTGGTCTGCATGGTTTCGTTCAATTTAGCTTTTGGGAGATTACGATGAGAAACAGTTTGATGACGCGCGGGTGTGCCGCGCTGGCTACAATCCTTTGCGTGACGGCATGTGCATCCGTCGCCGTCGCGCAAACTCAGTACAATTGGCAGGGCGGGTCCGGCACGAGCGCGACCGTCTACTGGGCCGCCAGCAACAGCAGTGTTACCCCGTGGGCGACCAGCTCGGTCGGTTCGTTCTACCCCACAACCCCCTCGTACACCCAAAATCAGGCGTGGGTGAACAACGGCACGGGCGTCGCCACATTCGGCTATCTGACCATCAGCGGCTCCGGTGCAGCGAACACGGGGTCGATTAGCGCAATCGGTGACGGGGTCGAACCCAGCCTCATCCCCAGCGACTTCCAACCCATCAACCTGGATCCGAACAACATCATCTCCGCCAACTCGCTCGTCTTTGGCGAGCAAAGCTCGTCTTCGGGCGCGTACAGCCAATACTCGCTCAATGGGGGCACTTTGATGCTGACCGCCAACGGGACCGGCACCTCGCCGAACATCACGTTCGACCTGACGAACCTCCCCAACTCCAGCTACATCTCGACTTTGATCTCCAGCAATCTCGTTGTCGGCACCGGCGGTACAGGGAACTTGGCGTTCTGCTCCGCAGTAAGCGCCAGCTCGGCCAGCAGCTACTATGCCAACAATGTATACCTCAGCGGCCCAGCCAACTTCGCCAATGGCATCGTGGCTGGTTCGCCAATAATGTTCAGGGACTACAGCGCCCTGATTTTTACGACCACTCAAGCGCTGAATTATACCAACCCGGCCACCGGCCTACCGGAGGTCCACAACTTCACCCTGGGCAACCAAGCGGACCTCCTTTGGCTCGCTTCCAACCTTACGTCGGGGACTGTGGGCACGATCACCCTCGATCCCACGATCGGGCTGAACGGCACCTACCCCGGCAGCGTTGATCAGCAGTTTGGATCCTATACGCGGAACACCGGCCAGTACGCCTACGGCGTGAACGGCATTGGCTGCCTTGCACGCATCGGAGCTGGCACCAGCTACGCCGGCAGTAGTTATGTCAACCCCACGCTGTATGTCGGCGCGATCACCGGGAACGGCGACGTCGCGTTCACCAACGGCTATGCGAGCGACGGCGAGGGCGTGGTCGTTCTCACCCAATCGTGTAATTATACGGGCGACACGTTTTTGTGCCAGTCAGGGGTCTATCAACCGAGCGCTAATGAGTGCGTGGCGATGGTGCGGCTGAAGGTCAACAACGCCCTGCCGATCGGGACCAATCTGATCTTTGGCGATCAGGGGACGTCGACGACGGGTTTGAATGGCTATACCACGGCCTATCAGGGCTGTGCGCTGGACCTCAACGGCTGCTCCCAGCAGGTGGCCTCCCTCGCTATTTCCACTGGTACCAGTTCCACCACCACCAGTTGCCACTTCGCCGGCATCAACAACTATAACCCCACGACCTGCGGCACGTTGACGATCTGCAACAACGTGCCCCAGTTCAACACGATCGAGGCCCAGTTCCGCGCGGTCATCGGCAAGCAGATTCTCGACGCCGACACTATCTCCGGCAGCACAACGGCCGACAACCTCCCGAACAACAGCAACAACATCGCCTTGGTGCTCGGCCTGAGCAATCCGAGCAATACCGCCTTGTCGCTCGCCGCGAGCACGGCCAATAACGGGACGCTGACCCTGGGGGTGGGGATTCTTGAGAATGCCGCCAGCCAATACGTCCCCTTCACCCAGTCCAACACCTACTACGGAGGCACGACGATCAACAGCGGAGCCCTCTTCGCGGCAAACGGCAGCACCTATAACGACGGCTTGGGGCACGGCATGTACAACAACGGCTCGGGCGGCACGGCCGCCACCAACGCCAGCAGCGTGCCGAACTCCGCCACCGGCACCGGCCCGGTGGTGGTCAACGCGGGCGGCACCTTCGGGGGCAGCAAGGTCGGCGGCGCGGTCGGCATGCCCGACAGCGTGGCCTTCGCCCAAGGCGCCGTCGGCCCCACGGGCGGCTCGCTCAATGCAGGCGCAGTCATCGTCAACAACGGCGGCTACCTGCTCCCCGGCGGCGGTTACTACTCAGTCAGCGGTGACACCACCGGCAATGGCGGCGACGCTTGGGTGCCTGGCGGCTCGGCACGCACGATGCCGGTCGCCATCGATCCGGCCTTCGTTCCCACGGTCGGCCCGACGTTCCACGTGCTCGGCAATCTGATCCTCAACAGCGGCGCGAACGTCAATTTCAACTTCAACAGCAGCGGCGGCGATTCGATCGTCGTGGGCGGCGCGCTGAATTTGACCGGCTTGGTCACTATCGGCATTAACCCCATCAACGGCGCAACGATTAACAACGACACGCCAATCTTCACTTTCGGGACGCTCACCGGCGGGACTGCTAACATCGTTTCCCCCACTGCGGCGGCCCTCGGCGATAGCTTCGCGATTGTCGGCAACCAGATCGACTTGGTCACCGGCGGGCCGGCGAGTCTGGTCTGGAACGGCAGCCATAACAGCGGCGCCTGGGACAACCAGACGACATCCAACTTCACTGCGGCCGGCGTGGCCTCCACGTTCAAGAGCGGCGACAACGTGACGTTCGACGACACGGGTTCCAATACGGCTGTCAACGTGACCAGCAGCGGCGTTCAACCCGGCAGCGTTACGTTCAACAATAACGCGAAGACTTACACCATCCAAGGCGGACCGATCATGGACGGCCCCTCCTTCCCAACCGCGGTAACCGTTCAGGGTGGCGGCACGGTTGTCCTCGCCAACACGAACACCTACACGGGTGGCACGACGATCCAGCTAGGCAGCACGCTGCAAATGAACAGCGCCGCCGCACTGCCGCTGAACGGCACCGTCAACATCTCCGGCAACTCCACGCTGACGTTGAACTACAACGACGGCGGCTCGACGACCAACAGCAACAGCAGTACGATCAACTTCGCATCGCCCGGAAGTCCGGCAATCAACGTTCCCACGGGTACGGCGACCCTGTCGGGCGCGATCAACAGCACGGGAGTGGGCCTTACGAAGACCGGGAGCGGCACGCTGCTGCTCACCAACGCTGCGGGCAGCAGCGACACCGACTCGAACAACGTCAACGGTGGCTTCGTCGAGGTCAACTCGACCTACGGCGGCACCGATGGCTATGCCGGGTACTCGGCGCTGGGCTCCGGCAGCGTCTACCTCGCCTCCGCCGGCTCCGCCAGCGGCGGGGGACTCTGGCTGAACAACGTCCAGGTAGGCGTCAACCAGAACCAAAGCAAGACCGACACGCTCGGCGATGTCTACATGTACCCCGGCGCCGTCTTCAAGGGCACCGGCAGCGGCGCGGCCCTGGCGCACGCCAGCGCTAACGTCGAGTTGAACTGGAACAAAGCCACCGGCTATTCGCCGGGGAGCGTCATTTTCACCACGGGCACGTCGCCCAGCGACGTCCTGGCCCTCCACAGCGAGGTCGAGCAGACCGACCCGAACTACTACCAGGCCAACGAGAATGTCAACTACACCCTCAACAACTCGGGCTACCAGGGCACCACGAACGCCAATTACCTGATTACCGCGCACGTTCAGGGGGCGGGGACCGTCAAGCTGCAAAGCGGCGGCATCGACGGCAACGTCTTCGGCGGGGCTTGGTCGGTCGACAGCGGCATCCTGCAGGTCGGGCCTTTCGTGAGCACGACCGCCGCGATTACCTCGGCGTCGGGCGGTACGAACGCCGGCCAGTGGGCGGGCCCGGGCGGCGAGGTCCTCAACGGCCTGGGCTTCAAGTCGGCGCAGAACCCCACCGGCTCGATCCTCGCGGTCGGAAATCCCGACCTGCCCAACGCCGTGGCCGTCAACACCGGCGGCATGTTGGCCATCGCCAACGACCAGATCAACGGCAACGCCGTCGCCGGACTGAACAACCCGGTCAACGGCACGCCGTCGTACTACCGGAACCAGGTCGTTCTCAACGGCGGGGCCCTGGCGGCCACCGGCGCGGAGGTCACCTTCAACCCCGCCGGTTCCAGCAGCGGCACGCAGGGTGTGATTGAACAGTCCAACGCAGCCGTCGTGGCCCGCCTCGGCGGCGGCTTCACGAGCGGCAGCACAGGCGTGACCTCGACGATCCTGACCTACGATCCCAACGGTCAGGCCGTGGACAGCACCGGCACACCCATCGCGGGCGACACCGGGCTCCGCACGGTGGAACTCGTGGGCGGCACCCGCGTCCTGAATAACCAAAGCCCCGGGCTGCAGTTCATCAGCGGCTCGGGCATGACGAGCGTCGACAGCGGTCTGGGATTCCTGGTGCAAAGCACCTCCAGCTCCGTGACGCTACAGTACCAAACGAACTGGGCCGGTAACTTGCTGATTGCCTCCAGCAACGGCGTGGGCGGCACGTTCAACATCAAACGCAGCGGCGGCATCGTGAGCGTTGCCTCCGGCGCTCAGATGACGATCCAGGGCGGTTCGACCGTCAACATCAGCAACGACAATTCGAGCACCTTGATTATGTCCACCGTGCCTGATGCCACCTACGGCTTCATGGTTTCCAATTCGACATTGGCGAACAATGGCGTCTTGCCCGTGCTCAACAACGTGCTGCAAGACCCCAATACCGGCAAAACGGTGGCGATTGCCAACAACGGCACCTTCAACGTGAATGCCGGATCACAGACCATGGGGGCGGTCACCGGTACTGGCACGTTCAACGTCACCAATAATCCGCTACCCGGGCAAAACGCCACGGTGGCCTCGGTGCCAGGCATCCAGCAGAGTTCGGCAAGCGTGGCCAGCGGTGCCAAGCTGCAAATCACCAGCCCGGGCGCTTCGGCCCCCAGCATGACGATCGCCAATGCCGGCACGATCGAGGTGGTTTCCGGCACGCAGCAGTCGGTCCAGCAGATCACCGGTGGCGGCGCGTTGCAGCTTGACGCGGGAAGCAAGTTGTCTCTGACGGGGGCGAATGGAGTCCTTGGCTACCAGGGCACGACCGTCAACAGCGTCCCCAGCGCATTCAGCGTCCTGAGCTCGCTGGCGATCGCCGGCACGACCAACGCCTGGACCGGAGATCTGAACATCGGCTATGGCGGTTTTGTGCTCACAAACGCCACCAC
>Ga0181520_10006018_pt1 | contig 18853 bp, 13 predicted proteins | sample PEATcosm2014_Bin_29_FD_132451 | JGI IMG/M metagenome (GOLD analysis project Ga0181520, IMG submission 132451) | Peatland microbial communities from MTU Mesocosm Facility, Houghton, MI, USA - PEATcosm2014_Bin02_30_metaG | ecosystem: Environmental > Terrestrial > Soil > Wetlands > Peat | place...
AAAACAAGCCGTACCGCGCGGCGATTGATCCTGCAAAGCAGTATTACCAACGGATCGGTGACAGCTTTGCGGTCATTCCCCACGCAATGCTCCGCTCCCTGTTTTATCCGCGCGGTTCGCCTCACTTGGGAGTTGAGGTTTCGGTACAAGAAGCCCAACCCGTGCAAAATGAGGGCAAAGCCAAGTTCGCCATTCGCCTGAGCAACTGTGGCACGGCAACAGCGAGGGATATTTTCCTTACGTTTGACAAGCCAATGGAGCGGTCTAGCATGTCCTGGGCGGATATGTGGTCCCCTATCAGGAATGGTAAGGACGTAGCGGGATATGCCTGCCTCGCCCCACTCCATCCAGGTCAGTCCATCGAATTGTGTTCTTTGGGTCTGACACAGTTTCCGTCCAGGGTATTTACAGGCCCGTATGGTTGGGGCACCGTGCGGTTTGGTTTCATCATCTACACTAGCGACCACGCCCCCCAAGCGATTTCTGTCGAGATACTCAACGACGATCTTTGGTCCAAACGCACGAAGCAGTTCTGGGCAATTTCGACAGAAGGATTCCATCTCCCATGAAAAGTCTCTTCGCCTTCGCCCTGATCCTCTTCCTCTTCGTCCCCGCCTGTCGGGCGCAGGATGCCCCACAAGGCCAGCAGGCCCAATTTCTGCCGCCAATCGAGGTCTTCTTCTCGCCCAAGGGCGGCTGTACCGAGGCCGTGGTCAAGGAATTGGGCAACGCCAAGACCAGCGTCCTCGTGCAGGCGTACAGCTTCACGTCGGCGCCCATCGCCAAGGCCTTGCTGGCGGCGCACAAGCGGGGCGTCAAGGTGGAGGTCATCCTCGACAAGTCGCAGAAATCCGAGAAGTATTCCGAGGCCGACTTCCTCGTGAACATGGGCATCCCCGTGCAGATCGACGCCAAGCACGCCATCGCCCACAACAAGATCATGGTCATCGACGGCCAGACGGTCATCACGGGGAGCTTCAATTTCACCAGGGCTGCCGAAGAGCACAACGCCGAGAACCTGCTGGTGATCCGCTCGCCGGAACTGGCGGCCAAGTACGCGGCCAACTGGAAGGTTCATGCCGATCATTCTGACCCCTACGCCGCACGGACGGAGGGTTACTCCCAGACGCATCGAGAGGAGCCGGCCAAACCGGCTGCGGCGCCCGTGACCGAGGGCTACGTCGCCTCCAGGAACTCGGAAGTGTTCCACAAGGCGGATTGCAAATCGGCGGCGAAGATTTCGGAGAAGAACCTCGTCAGGTACAATACGCGGGAAGAGGCGATTGCAGCGGGGAAGAAGCCATGTGCGGAGTGCAGCCCGTAATAAGATTGATTCTCATTCAACGTTTGACCAACGTCGAACCATGAAAACCTACATTCTCAACGGCAAGCCTTTTGAAGTGGAGGAGCACCTGCGGTATCTCGATTGCTTCATTTCCGCAAGCAAACCGAAACTGGAACCTGTCTTCCCGGACTATTACCTGGGCATGCTGGCTCGTCGCGAAGCCGAGCTAGGAAGATCGGCCTGGGATCGGCAATACCGTGAGTTCTTTCGGCAGGCATCACGGTGGGTGCACGAGACCGAGCGGCAACGGTTCCACCAAGAGCTGATCCGCATCGGCAAGGAGAAGGTTTTGGACAGGAATTACACCTTTGATGGCGACGAGGCACACATCATCGACGCCTTGGAGAACCGGGGCAGTCTGGCATTGCGAGTCCTGATGCACTACAGCGACAAGGACATCAATTCGTGCTACCCTTCGCGTCGTTTAATCCACGTCGTCCCACTCGTCCCCAAGGACAATTTCATGGGCGGCCAAGGTCCTGTGTGAATCCTCGTCCATCGGGGGATCGTTCAGCGCTATCGCAGCATTTGGAAGTTCGCCCATCGCCTTACCGTCCAGGTCCGCCCCTACGATCGCCTACGAGGCCGCTGGGGCGTCGTTTGCGGCTGACCGCCTGAACCATGTCCCTGGCGATGGTCGCTCCAGCAGCGATTCAAAGCCCCGTAGCAAGCTACATGGCTGGGCGGCCAGACGGTCGGGATCAACAAGGGCGGGCGGGAGGATCTCGCGTTTTCAGCGTCTATTTCTCGCCCCTGATCGCGAAAATGCCACCCTACTGGCAAAGCGGCATCCGAACGCCTATCTTGGGGCGCAGATTGTGAAACCAGGAATCCGGGCCCTCTCCCGAGCTACGCGACGGCCGAGGAGGTGCGGAAGTTCCTGGCCGGAAATAAGGTTTGATAACTTGCCATACGCCAACAGAAAGGACCGAAGTCCATGTCCAAGAAAAAGAAACCGGAAGAGTATGAGTTCTTTACCGGTCGAGTGATCAAGCGGTCTCGCCCGGGAAGGCCGCCATCCAAGCCAGAAGGGTTAGAGAATTGCTTAGAGGACTTCTCTGACCACACTTGGGCATGGGTCTACCGATTTCGTGAGGTCTGGTCCGACCCCGGCCAACCGTTCAAATATGCGCGGGGTGCGGGCGATTGTCCCAACTGCCTCGAACTCTACGAAGACGCGATAAAAGCGATCAAAATGGTCGAGCTGGAAATTGTGGCGGCCAAGAAGATGATGGAGGAAGGCAAGAAAGCCGCAGTGGAGCGTCTCAAACCGGCGCAAGCGCCGGCAGCCCAAAAGAAGAAGCCGTCAGAAAAAGTGCAGAAAAAGGAAAAGCAGGCGCCGAAGGCGGCCAAGCCGCCGACTAAATTTGACGAGTATGGTTTCCCCACTTAAACACGGTGACGCCAGGTGTAGGTGCGAGCAATGGCACCAGCATGGACTGGCGGATAATCACCATGGAGCCTACCCGCCCCTGTTGCTGGCCGCGAGGGTTCCACAGATTTCCGTTTTCTCCTGGATTTCCAGAATGCCGTCAAAAATGGATTTGAGTCTGTTTGCCTGAATATCACGAATATCCAAAATGCACTTTTGTGACATTTCGGCGTTCAAAGACCGTCTACAGCCTGGCCTATACCAAGAAACGGTCCGAGGGGGAGCCGGCGCAATAACACGGCAAAGATCGGAAAACCTCGGATTGGTCTACGCTATCCGATCGCACTCACGTTGGTTGCCGTATGCCTTGCCGCCTGCCTCCGGTTGATGCAAGAGAATTCGAGCGGGCGAAGCCCACATCAGCCCCAAGGGGGGGCTGCACATCCTGGTCTAGGCATACAGCTTCACGTCGGCTCCCTTTTTCGCCGCGACCAACAGCCCGCCTGGACGCGCCAAAGCGGGGCGTGCATGTGCAGATCATCCTGGACAAGATCGGCCTGTGGGAGGTGCGCCCAGCATATCGTGACGGGTCTACAAAAATGCCCCCGGCCTCGTGGTGGAGAACCGGGGGGCTTTTTCATGGTCAATCAAATTGCAAATCTGCAAATCTGCAAATCTGCAAAAAACGGCTACAACAGCCCTTCCGACTTCAGACGCCGTCCGTGGCGATAGAGCGCATCGGGCGACCTGCCTGTGCGCGTCTGCCACTGTTCGTCACGGTGGCTCCTGTCGTTGGGAAACTGCCTGAACAGAGCCAGGGCGATTTCTCGTTGCCGAGCCTGGTCGTCAGCCCGTCGCACGGGCGAAACCTCTTGCTTGAAGATCCGTTTCATGCTGGACTTCACCAGCTCTTGCCAAGGCCGCAACGATTTACCGTGCTTATCCAGCCTGTAGTCCTGCCAGGCTTTCGTCATGTGCCGCAGGTCGAGCCTGTAGTCAGAAGCCCTGGCTTCGGCAATGACGAACTCGACAACTTCCAGACATTCGATGGGAAGCATGTCCTCATAGCCTCGCATCGCCTGATAACGCATGAAGGCCGCAAGCATCTCGTCGGACGGCTCGTGCTCAAGTATGGGGATTCGACTCGCCACGGCGTCGGCTAGCGGGTCGCGGCGAAGCGGGATATTGGCGATGCCAATGATGCCGCCGATGAAATCGAAAGACTTCCTGTCGTGTTTGCTTTTGATCGTATAGGTCATCGGCCGGGGCTTGCCCGGTTCGCCACCCATCGCTGCCATGATGATCTGCAGCGCCTGCCTCTGATCAAAAAGGGCAGGGATGTCATCCAGGACGCAAGTGTGCTCGGGATGCTCTTCGAGAAAGGCAAACAAGCCCAGCGCGCTCATCCGAGCGTTTCGATAGGCGTATGGCACGTTCAGGTTCTTCAGCGTTTCCAACACCGTGTAGGTCTTACCCGATCCAGCTCGACCTGTCAGGTAGCAGCCGTTCTGGTATCGCTCTGCGACACCACGAGTTCGATCGCGGACGAGATCCAACCGCCGCTCGTACTCTTCGAGATATTGTTGATCGTCCGCCGACAAGGCCAACTTCCCTGTTTGCTTGTTGGTTTTTGTCCTTGCAAACGAAATCATATTTTTCCCTTGATGCCGACCAGAAGCGGTAGGGCGACTTACCCTTCCGCCTCCAGGTCGTGATATGAAACCACAACGCGGGAGGAAGCTGAAACGCGGCGGACCGCGACAGTAAAGATTGCGGAGAAATCGGGATGCCGGGGGGGAACCCGCCTGAAAATGAAAGACTCGCACGAAAAACCCCTGAAAAACGTTTTGGAAAAAACGCCATCTGGGCGTGCGCTCGGAACACTGGCTCCGCGAACCGTGAACTTGAGATCGGCTGGACTGCCAGCCCGGTTTCCCCGGCTCTGTCGCAGAAGGTACGCGACTTTCACCGATTGTTACCAGTTTAGTTTCGGAGTCAAGTACCCCCACGCGAATTTTCAGGTAAGGGGTTGCAGCCCGATCGCGCGGGCGGCCTGGACAACACCAGACAGATCCAGGGTCTGTTCTTCGATCAGTGGACGCCGTGGCCGACGAGATCAAAGAGCGGTTCGGAGAGATTGCCCTGCGGAGGGGTAACAGCTTTCAGGGCGAAAGCCCCAGGACGCTGTAGCGTCGATTCTGAGAGGCTCAGAAAATCGGCCGCCCGTAGGCTGTGGCCGCCGTGAGCGGCTTCTGCGAGGCATTAGCGGCCTTCCGCGGCCAGCACCAGGGCATACGGCGGCTCGTAGCTGGTATGCCGTGTTCCACCGTAAAGAGCCTCGTGTCAAACCAGGAAAGCAGGCAACACGAAGGAACTGCAATGGCACTTCGGGCATACGAATGGCATACGGACACGTTGCCTCCATGAAAAAAGGACTTACGGCCATTCGCCGTAAGTCCTTTTACTGCTTGAAGTACCGGAGGCGGGACTTGAACCCGCACTCTCTTGCGAGAACTGGATTTTGAGTCCAGCGCGTCTGCCATTCCGCCACTCCGGCTTGCATTTCAGTTACATTGATTTTGCGTTGTAACCATTGTCACTCCTTCGTCTTGCGATAAAAAAATGTTGGTCCTGCGTTTGGTTCGCGGGGAAGTTGAATCGCAAACAAGTGCAGCAAAAGTGCAGCAATGGCTTCCATTCACCACAAGGGCGAAGCGTGGCACTGCCAATTCATGTTCCACGGAAAACGCCATACCTTCAGTCTCGGAAAGGTCACCCAGGACGAAGCGGAAAACAAGGTCAACCAAGTCAACTATTTGCTCATGCGGTTGAAGCAGAACCTGCTGCAACTGCCGAACGGTATAGATATTGTGACTTTTATTTCGTTCGATGGCAAGCCACCCCACGCAACTTCCGAGAGCGAAGTCCTCACCTTGGCCGGGTTGCGGGATCGGTATTTAGAGACTCATCGGAACGGAAGCCTGGAACAATCGACCCTGGACGGGATCGAATTACATTTTAGACACCTTGTCGGCACGCTCGGCGAGAAATTCCCCGTTCCGGACATCTCCTTGGCAGATTTACAGCAGCATGTCGACCGCCGCGGAAAAAAGAACGGGCTTAGAGGTAAGAAACTGTCTCCAGCGACCATCCGCAAGGAAATCGTCACCCTCCGCACGGCCTGGAACTGGGGCGTTCAAATGGGGCTCGTGGAGGGTCGATTCTCGATTAAAGGACTTAGGTATCCCCGCGTCAGCGAGAAACCTCCGTTCATGGTGTGGGAAGAAATTGAGAGAAGGGTCAAGGGACTGACGGAAGAAGCGGCCGGGGAATGGTGGGACTGCCTCTATCTTCGGGGCAAGGAGATCTCGGAACTATTGACGCATGTAAAGACGAAAGCTCTCCAACCTTGGGTCCACCCCCTCTGTTGTGTGGCGGCCTATACTGGGGCTCGACGGGCCGAGATGCTTCGGATGCTCGTCTCTGACGTCGATTTCCAAGGCAACACGATGGTGATTCGGGAGAAGAAGCGTACCAAGGGCAAGACGACGACCCGCAGAGTCCCCTAACTCCCTTTCTTGCTGGCATTCTCAAGGAATGGCTGGCCGTGCATCCGGGTGGTTCAAATCTCTTCTGCCAAGCGGCCGTCGTGCGAAGCAAGACGAAGCGGACCACTGCCGTGCCCGTTAGGAGTCGCAACGCTGGGCAAGCGTCGTGCCCGGAATGGCGTGCTTAATCCGGTTATTTCTTTTGGCCACAGGTGCGATCATGGCCGATGGTAGCACGGCCGGAGACACTACACAAAGATTTTGTGACGGCGTTTTACGGCGACTTGAAACGGCCGGCCGCCAGGCCGGCCGCGGCGTCTCGGCCGTGGGTTCGTTGCTACGCTGCTTCGCTGCCATTGACGGTGACGGCGTTGGCTTTCTGCTGGTAAATCCAGGTGTGGACATCGGCCGCGGCCTTGGCAAGATTGGGCAAATCTCGGTCTTCAAACGTCGTGGAATCGCCCCAGTTGCCGTCCTTCCGGCGAAAGACCCTGGTTAAGGTCGTGTCGTAGAAGTAGCCGGCCGAGGAAGTATTGCGTAGCCAGACGGCCGCCGCGACGTTGCCGTAGAGGTCGAGTGCATGGTGGCGGCCAAGGTTCTTGTCCTCATCCTCCTTGCGATCGCGGAAGGCGAAAAGTTTCATCAAGAGGTACGTGAACGGCAGGGGCACGCGGATTTGCGCCTCGGCGAACTCCCCATTGGAGCGATTCCTGGAGATTGTCAGCGTAGCCGGGGACTCGTCGATGTGAACGGCTTCTTCCACGGTGTGGGCGTGAAGCTTGATGGAACCGATGGGCCGCGCGCGGACTCCTTTGACATGGAGACGGTCGCGGAATTGCCCCAGTGGGCCGACGAGCAGATCGACCTTGATCTCACGCTCCTGGCCTTGCAAATCGAAGTGCTTCTTCCACTGCATGTACATGGCTTCCGGGACGGCCTCGTAGCCGAGCCGGTTCAAGGCGGCGGCGACGGCCTTCATGCTTTCGAGATCGCAGAGCACGTCAGCGCGAAGAAAAAGATCAAGATCGTTGGTCGCCCGCGGCATCGGCAGTTGCGAGAAGAGCGTCCTTTCGCGCGTCTGATCGAGCCGCATGCGTTTGAGGTAAAGACCAAAGCCGCCGCCGATCGTAAGCGGGATAGGGTGCTCGCGCAGTTCGAAGAGCAGGTCAAGCAAGTTGGCCGTCAGCGGGTCCATCCATTCCATGACGGATTATCCTTTCTTCTGGAAGGACTGAAGGATCGCCTTGCGCAGTTGCTCGGCGGTTTCCTGCTCCCGCTTGTCGCCTTGCATCAACTCCAGGTACGTCTGCACCGGGGATGCAGCCAGGTTGTCACGCCTATCGAAGTAAACGAAGTCCTCATCGCTTTCCAGAAGTTCGATGTTGGGGAACCGAGACATTTCTTCAAGGTCGGGGCCGAGTCGCTTGAGGAGCCTTTCCAGGTCGGAACAGTAGAGGGACTGGATCGGTTCGCGGGCCATGACCGCATATTGGCCGGCCGATGAGGAACCCGTGAGCGCCACCTTCAGATCGGCTTCCGCTGCCCACTTTGCGAGCCGGCGGCAGAATTCGTCGGGCGTGAAGGTGGTCTTGGCGGTGAGGCGTTGGTTGATTTGAGGAGGCGCATAATTCTCGGCGAGGAGTTCGAGGAGTTTGTCGGGCTGGATCAACCGCAGGCTTCGCGTCCGTGGCAACTGCCCTTTCGTGCGCTGGATTACGAGGTCCTGGTCGAGGCTGTTGCAAACTTTGGAGACGGTGGCCTGCGTGATGCTCCCGCCACGGCACTTGATTTCGTTCATCACCTCCGTGATGGAATCGTACTGTGGATTGAGGAGGAAGACCCGGGGAACGATCGAACTGTTCTTGCGGTAGACGTTCTTGATCACGCCCGCGCGGCGGAAGTTATTGGGCGACCCCGTTCGGGAAACCAGTATTTCGTCGGGTACCATGATCAGGGCATTTCCGGAGAGGTCGATGCCACTGACCTGCTGATCCTGAAGGAACCGCATCTGGGACTCGGGCAGGTACGGGACCACGACCATCGGGAAGGATCGCGGCGGGTTGCTGTTGCGTTTCGCGGTTTCTGCGGCAGCGGCGATCTCCTTGGGTGTGGAAACGGCTTGGCACTCCACGGCGAAACGGAACGCTTTTGTTCCCCACCCGAGTTCTATCGTGGCATCCGCCTTGCGGGTTTTCGGCCGTACTTTGCCCACCGGCTCACATTTCACTGCAAGCAGTTTGAGGGGTGACGTGTCCACACGGCCCTGGGCCAGCAGTCGGAACATTTCGGACTGGCGGGGTATCTCTCGATATTGCGTCATGTCGTCAGGCCCTCGGCAAATACGATTTCAACTACATTCCTATTATAGCACGTATTCCTGCCTGGGAATACATCGTTTTATAGGAAAGTACACGGTCCTTCAAGGCAGCCGCAAACGGAGAGAAACGGCTAAGAGATCGGTGCAGCGATTTGGCGTGGTGGGTTGGGAATCCCGTGACCCAGAAAAACCCAGGCGAGGGGTATTCGCATCAACGCCAATGCAATGCAACCGAAGTAAGTGCAGCAGAATTGCAGCAGTAAGAAGCGATTCTTGCGTTAGCCGTATCCATAAAGCATTACGCTGTATGATGATACGAAAAAACGCGTCGGACTCGAACCATTGCCTTTTGAGTCCAGCGGAATGCGCCATATTGCTGCGCAAATTCATACGCTGTAAATGTTTATGGACTACGTACCAGTGTCTTGGGATGACAGCCGTGTCTTAGTTCGAATGAAGAATAACAAACATCATGGACACGCTTTTGATACACGCTTTCCATTAGACACACCTGCATGTCTAGTCCAGCGCGTCTGCCATGTCGTGCAGAGCCATTACGACTGCGTTCCAGGAGCCAACGGAATGGGCCAAATGAACGGGTAATCAATCCGTGTATTGTACCGCAAACTGCGTTTACGTCACGCAGGACGATATCTTGGGAGTGCTAATCGCTTGCCAACCGTCTGCGGATTGTCGCGTGCGGAGGTGTCGCACCGCCTCCGCGTCGAAACGGCCCAGCCATGGACAAAGTACAAAACTCTTTGGTTGTTCTTGACTCAGCTCGATCGACATGCCACTCTTATGGCTTTTGCGCGCGGAGTTGGGGGTGACGTGGGGGTGACCGACGCGCCCAAGGCGAGTCGCTCCCATGCCTCACCAATTGACAGTAACTACTGCCGTTGGTGAATGAAGCAGACCACAAATCCACCCCTTTTGGTGGCAAGCCGAGAAGTGTCCTCGCACTCCCGCTAACTGTCATGCTGCCGCGAACCGATCAGCCGCAGTCGCTGCAATGGACGGGGTGGCTTGTCATCTGGGCCGCCCAAAGCCTGCCCGCACCAAGGAACTGGCTGAACCCTGGATTGCGATCCGCGGACGATCGTCAAGGTGGCCAAGGCGGGCAAGATTCCGGTGTTTCGTATCGACAAGGAGTTTCGTTTCAATCCGGCGGCCGTCCGCATTGCGCTGAGCAATAACGTCAGATCGAAGAAGTAGCGATTTGTTGGCGGCCGGCGCCATCGGCCACCTCCAACTACATGGAACCGCGAGTTTGAACTTGGCGGAAGTCAAGTTAGACCAGTCTTACCAGTTGCGGCGAATTAGCGTAGAATAAGCTGCTGCTTGTTGGAAATATTGCGGTTCATCTTTGTTGCCGGGACTGATGAGCGGGCCGGTCTCTCGTAAAGTTGTGCCATGACTGCGGAATAGTCTTTATGAACGCCGAGGAGGAACTGCGCCAGAGGGAACGGATGCTCACGACGCTGCTGAACGCTTCGCCCGAAGCGATCATGCTGATCGATCGTGAGGGAACGATATTAGCAACGAACGAGCTAATGCTCAAGCGGCCATGGTTCCAGGGGCGCGCGTGTCTCGGGAAGAGCGTCTTCGACCTGTCGCCTCCGCACTTGGCAAAATCGCGCCGGGCACGAAGGGACGAAGTCATTCGCACGGGCAGGCCGATCCGCTTTGAGGAGGAGCAGGATGGGTGGGTCCTCGACCAGACTCTCTGCCCGATTCTCGACGACCGGGGCCAAGTCGCGGAAATGGTCGTCTATTCCTTCGATGTCACAGAACGCAAGCGCGCGGAACAGGAAACCCTGGCAAGCAAGAACCGTCTGGAGGAGCGGATGCGGTTCGAGCAGTTGCTTGCTGGTCTTTCCGCAACCCTTGCCGCTTCTTCCGCCAGTCAAGTCGATCAAGCCATCGATCATTGCCTCAGGTCCCTGGCCGAATTCCTGACGGTTGATCGACTGAACGTTGTGGAGTTTGCACCGGACCGCACATACGGTACGAGAACGCACTCGTATGCCGTTGCGGGAATCGAACCATCCCCGATCGAGGTGGTCGGTGTCAAACAGGCTCCCTGGTATCTCTCGCAAGTCATGGGAGGCCAAACTGTCTTCCTCCCTCTCCTGCCCGACGGGCTGCCGGAAGATGCAGTTGAAGAGCGGCAATTGTGCCGCACGCTCGGTATCCAGTCCATCGTTGCCGTGCCGCTGAGTATCGGAATGGAGGTTATCGGGCTGATCAACTTTCAGTTCGTGAAGCAGCCTTGCGACTGGCGGCCGGACGTGGTCTCTCGCCTGCGTCTCATCGGAGAAGTCTTTGCCAATGCGCTGGTGCGCAAGCAGTCGGAACGGGCATTGCGGGAAAGCGAATCTCGCTTCCGCACCCTTTTCGAAGATGCGCCGGTCGCCATCGGCATGGGACGGGACGGAGTAAACCTCCAGATCAATCGCACCTACCTGAAAGTGTTTGGATTCGACCGATCGGATGAAGTTGTCGGGTGCCAGATTGCCGATCATTGGGCGCCTGAGTGGCGAGCGATTATCGACCAGCGCGCCCGTCAACGCTGCGCGGGTCTGCCCGTTACTTCCGAGTACGAAGCGATCGCACAACGCAAGGACGGCTCGCAGTTCCCGGCCTTGATCATGGCTACAACGGTGGAGCTTCCTGACGGTCGAGCCACGCTGGCGTTCGTCGCCGACGTAACGGAGCGGAAACGCGCGGAGGAGAAGTTGCAGGACATGCAGTTGCAACTGACCCATGTCGCCCGGCTTTCCACGCTGGGGGAAATGGTGGCGGAACTCGCGCATGAATTGAATCATCCGCTTTATGCCATTTTGAACTATGCCAAGGCCGCTCGAAACGTGCTCGCCGAAGAAGGTCCGCCCGATCTCGAATGCCTGCGCGAGTGGAGCCAGGAAATTGCCGACATCGCCATGTCGGCCGCGGAGGTCATCAAACGGCTCCGATCGTTCGCGCGACGCGGCGAATCGCCGCGCTCGGCGTGTCGCATCGACGAGGTGGTCCGCGAAGCGTTAGGGCTGATGGCCATCGAATTGCGTGCCTCGCGCGTACCGGTAGAGGTCGCCTGTTCCATCGCTTTGCCGCCGGTCGTGGTCGACCGCGTGCAGATCCAGCAGGTGCTCGTCAATCTGCTGAGTAACGCAAAGGATGCCGTGGCGACGATGCCGGCCCAGCGGCGGCAGGTCCGGATCGAGCTGGCTGTGTGCGGCGCGGAGGTGAAGGTGGTGGTGTCCGACGATGGTCCCGGCCTGCCGCCGGGAAGCGATACGAAGATTTTCGAACCCTTCGTGACCACCAAGCCGGCAGGCCTGGGCATGGGCCTGAGCATTGCCCGCACGATTGTGGAAGCCCATGGCGGACGACTATGGGCCCAGTCCAATCCCAAGGGTGGCGCCGCCTTCTCCTTTACCCTTCCTCTCAGTGATGGAGGCCAATCGGATGACATTTGAACCAGTGGTTTTCATTGTTGACGACGACGCGCGGGCGCGGAATTCGGTCTGCGCCCTGGTCCGATCCTGTGGAGTTCCAGCGGAGGCCTTTTCTTCCGCCGAAGAATTTCTTGCCAAGTACGCACCGGGGCGCCCCGGCTGTCTCGTCACCGATCTCCGCATGACCGGCATGACGGGGCTGGATCTCCAGGACCGGCTCGCCGAACGGGGCATCCGCCTTCCCGTGATTGTGCTTACCGCCTACCCTCGAACGCGCTCCACGGTCCGCGCTATGAAGGCCGGCGCCTTGACGCTGCTGGAAAAGCCCTACGACGAAGAAGAGCTGTGGGATGCTATCCGGAAAGCCCTGTCTCACGAGGCTGCCAGCCGTGCCGAGGACAATCGCCGCAGCCAGATTCAAGCACGGGCCGCGCTGCTGGCGCCTGTCGAGCGGACCGTAATGAAATTGATCGTCCAAGGCAAGCCGAATAAACTCATCGCGAAGCAGTTGAACTTGAGTGTGCGGACCATCGAAAACCGCCGGCATGACGTCTTCGACAAAATGGGGGTCGAGTCGGTTGCCGAACTGGTTCGCCTGGCCATCGAAGGCGAATTAAGCGAGTAACTCCCATTGATCTCTCGGCCGTTGCAGCCGGCCGGCTTGCGGGTGCCCGCAAAAACCTGCGGCAATTGCGTCTTCACGCCGCGCGGCTTTGCTCTACGATACAAGAGTAGGCGTAATCGTTGCACGCCGACTTTTCGTCCTTCCGGTAGAGAAAGAACGGTATTCATGCAAGGCTGCGATAGCAGGTTGTTCATTGTCGAAGACGATCCCAGGTCGCGAAAGGCTTTGGGGGCGCTAGCGTCGTCGCTGAAGATCAAGTATGAAACATTTGCTTCGGCCGAAGAGTTCCTCGAACGTTACGAATCGTCGCTGTCGGGCTGTGCGCTGTTGGATTATCGCCTGGGAGGCATGGACGGCCTGCAGCTTCAGGGAAAGCTCCAGGCCATGAATAGTATGCTCTCTGTGGTCCTGATCAGCGCTCACGCTGACGTGGCCCTGGCCGTCCGCGCCATGAAGAATGGGGCGCTGACTTTGATTGAAAAGCCTTACCAAAAAGACGAACTGAGCGATGCCATCCACAAAGCCATGAAACGGAGCGAAGAAGTTCGCCGGATGCGCGAGGGATCGGCAGACCAGCGGCAACACCTGGAGTCGCTCACGGCGCAGGAGCGGCAGATGGTCGACCTGGTGTTGGCCGGCGTGCCGCAGAAGCGAGCAGCCCGCCTTCTCAAAATCAGCCTGCGTACGGTGAACCGATTGCGTGCGGCAATTTACCGGAAAATGGGAGTTGGTTCGGCCGTCGAACTTACCCGGATCGTGACCGGTTTGGAGGGAAACGCGGTGAACGATGTTCCCGTGCTTGCCGATGACGTCATGAGGCAGGAATCGAGCTTGCCAAGCGTGCAGAATCGGTTCGGCCGCACCCTCTCGAATGCCTGTCATGATGAGATACAAGATTCCGCCAGGTTCATCGCCTACGATCTGCACGACGGCCCGGCTCAGTATCTTTCCATGGCGTTGACGCATCTTCAGAGCTGCGAGCAGGGCGGGGACGTGCGGACCGCGGTTCGGGATGCAGCCTTCCAGAATGCCAAGAAGCTCCTGATGCGAGGCAACGACGAGTTGCGGAGCTTCATCAACGGACTACACGCGACCTCCGCTGCCGAGAGCATCGTCGATGCCCTGCGGAAGCTGATTTTGGCCTTTGAGAACCAACTGGACATCGAACTGCTCCACGATCCAAAGTTCACGCAACCGGACCCCCGAGTGAGCACTGCGATCTATCGTATTGTCCAGGAATCGCTGGCCAATGTCATTCGGCACAGCCAGAGCCGAAAAGCACGCGTCGAGGTCCGGCAGGATGATGGCCAATTCTTCGTCGAAATCAAGGATTGGGGGACGGGCTTCGAGGCAGAACAAATCCCGCCCGGGCGATTGGGGCTCGGTGGAATCCGAGAGCGGGCGAGGTCGCTCGGCGGGGAAGCGCGCGTGATGTCCGCACCCGGCGAAGGAACGCGAGTAATCGTTCGTATTCCTTTCGCGTGAGAATTGCCCGTCGTTCCTCGCTCCTAGTGTAGTGACTCTTACAGATGGGGATTCATCCTTTGAACGAAACCCTGTACGGAACGCCACGGAGGGCGTTCCGAATTCGCGGAACGCCACGGAGGGCGTTGCGGATTCGCAGAACGCCACGGAGGGCGTTCCCTACAGGGTTAAAAACAAAGACCGCCAATGCGGAGTCACTACACTAGGACCGTCCGGTCTTATCTTACCCCGCGTGTTGGCGCGGATTGTTTATGAAGCCATGCCATCGCCGGCACACACCGTGGTCAAATAAGAATAGCTATGAATAACATCGCAAAAATGAAACGAATCCGCGTTCTTGTGGTCGACGATCATCCTGTGTTGCGAAGAATTATTGGCAACGTGCTGAAAAAGTATCCCGACTTGAATCTGGTTGGCGAAGCCGACAACGGCCGGGAGGCTTTGCGAAAAGCCCTTGAATTGCAGCCCGACGTGGTTCTGATGGACGTGAATATGCCGGTGATGAACGGCATCGAGGCCACGCAACTGATCAAGAAGGCGGCGCCGCGCATTCATATCATCGGTCTGTCGATGCACGAAGATGACGATACGGCTGCCACAATGAAATTCGTTGGAGCAAGCGAGTATCTGATAAAAACCTCCCCAGCCGAGCAGGTGATCGCGGTTATCCTGAACCTGTGTTCGCAATGGTAAGCGGGCGAGCACGTCCTTTCCTACCCTTGTATCGTGTTCCGGCTATTCCCCTGGCCCGACGCTCGGATGGCTGCCTTACTGGCATAAATCAATGCCTTGCTTATCCCGCTGACGCGGTCATCTCCTCGTTCAAAGCGAACGAAGCGTCGAGGCAGCATTTTCATCTATAGATAGCCAATCCTGCCGCGTGGCACAAAAATGCCACTTTCAGTAGACGTTCCTAACCTAAGTTCAAGAGACGGTACAGAAGTTGTTCGTCATCGGATGAGCGTTCCATCGGTTCCACTACACTCAAGAGAGGGAGAGAACATGTTTGCAAAGATCAAGACGGGAACCAAGATTCTCGCCGGATTTGGGATCGCCATCGCGATCACGCTGCTTGTCGGTTTCGTAGCTTACCGCGCGATTGCAAAACTCAACGTGCATATCGAGGAGCTGACCAAGAACAACGTGCCCAGTCTCCAGGGCCTGGGCGAGATGCGGTCGGCGCAAATGCAGATTGGCTACTATACGCTGGGCTTGAGCCATAAACGATTGAGCGCGGATCCTCAGTACCGTGCCCACTGTTACGACGGAATCGACACCGGCTTGAAGCAGTTCGAGGAAGGCCGCAAGATTTACGAAACGACTCCTCAGACTACGGAAGAAGCCGCGACGTGGCGTGAGTGCATATCGTTGGTGGACAAGTGGAAAGAGTTCCTTCGGGAGACGTTGGAAGCGTCTCGCGAGCGCGACCGGCTCCTCGCCGCGACCGCTGCGGGAGAAGCCGCAAAGCAGGCCGCCGCGGAGGACAAGCTGTTGGCGGGGGTGAACGACCTCAAGGCGGCGCGGGGGGCAATGGGAAAGAAGCTTGAGGCGATCATGGAGATCAACGTCCAGGGCGCAGCGGCAACTGCGAAGGAATCGACCGAACAGGCATCTGCTGCAATAACGACCATGGCCACGGCTGTGCCCTTGGCGGTCGTCGCGATGTTGGTCATCGGAGCGCTTCTGGCCAGGAGCGTCTCCAGCGTCCTGAGGATTGTAATCGGCGAGTCCCAGCGTCTGTCCGCAGCGGCCGTCGAAGGCAAGCTCCAAACCCGCGGCAACCCGGAACTGGTGAGCCTCGAATTCCGCCCGATCGTCGAGGGCGTCAATGCGACGCTCGACGCGGTGATCGGCCCCTTGAACGTGGCCGCCGAGTACGTCGATCGCATCTCTAAGGGCGACATCCCCGCCAAGATCACCGACAGCTACAACGGCGACTTCAACGAGATCAAGAACAATCTCAACCAGTGCATCGAGGCAGTGAACGCCATGTCGGCCGACGCCGTAATGCTCGCGAAGGCGGCCGTGGACGGCAAGTTGGCCACTCGGGCCGACGCCGCGAAGCACCGGGGCGACTTCCGCAAGATCGTCCAGGGCGTCAACGACACGCTGGACGCCGTGATCGGTCCCATGAACGACGCGGCGGCAGCGCTGAAGGCCATGGCGGCCAAGGATTTTACCAAGCCCATCGAAGGCGACTACGCCGGCGATTTCCGGGCGCTGAAGGACTCGGTCAACGCGGTCGTGGAGAACGTCCGCTCCGCGATCGGCCAGATCACCGAAAGCGCCAGCCAGTTTGCCGAGGGCTCGCGGACGATCGCCGAGAGCGCCCAGACCCTGGCCCAGGGTGCCCAGACGCAGAGCGCCAGCGTCGAGCAGATGACGGCCTCGACCGAGGAACTGGCCCGGAGCGTCAGCGCGGTCAAGGAAAACGCCAATGCGTCGACCCAGGTGGCGACGAAGGCCAACCAACTGGCCGAGGAGGGGGGCAAGGCGGTGCAGAAGTCGATCGAATCGATGGAACAGATCCGCTCCAGTTCCCAGCAGATCAGCGAGATTATCCAGGTGATCTCGGAGATTGCCAGCCAGACGAACCTGCTGGCCTTGAATGCGGCCATCGAGGCGGCCCGCGCCGGCGAGCACGGCATGGGATTCGCCGTGGTGGCCGACGAGGTGCGGAAACTGGCCGAGCGCAGCAACCAGGCCGCCCGCGAAATCTCTTCGCTGATCAAGGAATCGACGACCCGCGTCGAGGAAGGGGCCCTGTTGAGCGCCCAAACGGGCGAATCGCTGAAGCAGATCATCAAGGCCGCGGAGGAAACAGCGGCGAAGATCTCGGAGATTGCCACGGCCACCGTGCAACAGGCGGCCAATGCCGAGGAAGTGTCCAAGGCGATCCAAGGGGTATCGCAAGTGACTGAGCAAGCAGCGGCGGGAAGCGAAGAGATGGCTTCCAGCAGTGAAGAGTTAGGAGCGCAAGCTACGGCGCTCCGCGACTTAGTGGGCCAGTTCCGCGTGGGGGCCAACGGCGCCCCACGTGAGAGACTGGTCAGCGTGTCGGGCCAATCGGCCTAGGAGAGCGTAGCTTGTTGTTTTCCGGGAAAGGCAGCCTCCGTGCTGACGCAGCCGCCTGCCAACCCCACCTGTATTCGTTACAAACCGAAAGGAAAGAACATGTTTGCCAAAATGAAGACCGGGACCAAGGTCCTGGCAGGGTTCGGGATCGCCATCGGAATCGCGCTGGCGGTCGGCTTCGTCGGCTACCGCGGAATCAGCAAATTGGGCCGCCACGTGCAAAGCATCGGTGGAGACTATCTGCCGAGCATCCGCGGGCTGAACAAGGTTGCCAAGGGAATGATTGGCGCGGCGTATTCGGATCGCGGTCTAGGGTTCTTGACGGACGAGACAGCCCGCGGAAAGCAGTACGTTCGGCGTGAGAACTGCCTGAAGCTGATCGACGACGGGGTCAAGATGTACGACCCCTTGGTGAAACGGCCGGAAGAAGAGGTCCTGTGGAAGGAGTTCAAGGGCCATTTCGACGAGTGGACCCGGAAGGAGCAGCCGGTGCTCGACCACTCCCGCGAAAGGGACAAGCTGGTGAAAGCGGGCGCGAAGGCCGGAGACGCCAAGGTCAAAGAGATCGACGCCAACGTCCTCGCGGAACTGGACGCCTTCCGCGCCCCATTCGATAAGGCCGGCGAAACACTGGAGGAATTGCTAAGGCTCACGGCCAAGGATTCCGACGACGCGATGAAACAAGCCGAAGGCGATGCCACGTCCTCGGTCGTGCTGATCTTCTCCGCCATTGGCCTGGGTTCGCTCCTCATGGTGGCCTTGGGAGTTTTCCTCGCCAGGAGCATTTCCAAGGTGCTGGGCGCCCTGATCGGCGAGGCCATACGTCTGTCTAAGGCAGCCGTGGAAGGCAAGCTCCAGACCCGCGGCAACCCGGAGCTGGTGAGCCTCGAGTTCCGCCCGATCGTCGAAGGCGTCAATGCCACGCTCGACGCGGTGATCGGCCCCTTGAACGTGGCCGCCGAGTACGTCGATCGCATCTCCAAGGGCGACATCCCCGCCAAAATCAGCGACAGCTACAACGGCGACTTCAACGAGATCAAGAACAACCTCAACCAGTGCATCGACGCGGTGAACGCCATGTCGGCCGACGCCGTGGTGCTGGCGAAGGCGGCCGTGGAAGGCAAGCTGGCCACACGGGCCGACGCCTCGAAGCACCAGGGCGACTTCCGCAAGATCGTCCAGGGCGTCAACGACACGCTGGACGCCGTGATCGGCCCCATGAACGACGCGGCAACGGCGCTGAAGGCCATGGCGGCCAAGGACTTCACCCGGCCGATCGAAGGCGACTACGCCGGCGATTTCAAGGTGCTGAAAGAGGCCGTCAACGCGGTTGTGGAGAACGTCCGCTCGGCGATCGGCCAGATCACCGAGAGCGCCAACCAGTTCGCCGAGGGCTCGCGGACCATCGCCGAGAGCGCCCAGACCTTGGCCCAAGGGGCGCAGACGCAGAGCGCCAGCGTCGAGCAGATGACGGCCTCGACCGAGGAGTTGGCCCGCTCCGTTAGCGCGGTCAAGGAGAACGCCAACGCTTCGACCCAGGTGGCGACGAAGGCCAACCAACTGGCCGACGAGGGCGGCAAGGCGGTGCAGAAGTCGATCGAATCGATGGAGCAGATCCGCTCCAGCTC
>Ga0181520_10006019_pt1 | contig 18851 bp, 11 predicted proteins | sample PEATcosm2014_Bin_29_FD_132451 | JGI IMG/M metagenome (GOLD analysis project Ga0181520, IMG submission 132451) | Peatland microbial communities from MTU Mesocosm Facility, Houghton, MI, USA - PEATcosm2014_Bin02_30_metaG | ecosystem: Environmental > Terrestrial > Soil > Wetlands > Peat | place...
GGCTTCCATGTCATATTGGTTGGTCGGCTGCGGGTCGATCCCGGTCAACGGGCAGCACCACGAGACGTTGCGCTGATCGAGGACCTTCGGGTCCTGCGGGACGAAGGCGGTGGTCAGTGTCGGGAGGCCGAACTCCTTGTGCGCCATGCCGAAGACGTCCTGCATGGTGTCCCAGGTCGGGCCGGGGTTGGCTTCGTCGAAGCCGTACACATAAGCCATCCGGCGGAGTTTCTCGCCCTGCGGCGAGCGCTTCAACTCGGCCATGAAAGCGGTCAGACGCTTGCGGGCCTCCTCCTTATCCGCCACGTTGACGATGTTGAAGGCGTTCATACCGCCCTGCAAATAATGTTCGAGATCGGAAACCGCGGGCGGCTCGTTCCAATATAGGTCCATCGGGTCGAGGCGGTGCTTGAGGACGAAGTCGCCATATTGCAGGCGGGTCTTCTCGTCCAGCGGCCCGCCGAAGATGCGGCGCATGTTCTCGGTGTTGAGCGCGAACGCGGTCTTGAAGTGCCCGGCTCCGGGCGGAATGTCGAAGGCGCGGACCGTCGCTCGAACCTCCACCATTGTCGGCGGGAGGCCCGCCGGGGTCAGGGTGATCGTGCCGGTATACTCACCCGGCGGCGTGCCGCGCGGGGCATGGATATCGACCCAGATCGGCTGTGACGACTTCGCCGCAACATTGAACGAGTCGACGGGGAGAAGTGGATCGGGCCACCAGCCCGCGGCATTGTCGAACGGCATGTACAAGGAGGCCTCAGTCCACCAGGGACGGGGGATGTTGACATAGCCGACCTCGAACCACTCGATCTCCGCTGCAGCGATGCGACTACCTCTAGCCTTGTTCACGAGGTCCGACACCTGCACGCGAACGTCCTTGAGGGCCTGATCCCCGACGGTGAGGACGAGCTGGAAGCTCCCGTACTCGCCCCCGGCGAGGGAGATCGTGGCGTCCGAAAGACGCGGGGGCTTCGGCGGCTGAGACGCGGGCATCACCAGCGTCATGCTGTTCTGCGTCCAGGCGGCGTATGGGGCATCCGCGCAGAAGGCGATGGCAGCGAGGCAGGAGGGTGACAGCGAAAAGGCAACGGCGCATGATTGGTAGCTCCAGTCAATACTACGACGCCGGCTGTGCGGCCCTGCTCGGCAATGAGATGCCCTCGGAGAAATGGACGGCGAATGACCACAGGGGACACAGTGAACGACACCGTCCTTGAGCGTCTACCATGGGGCAGGCGAGCCGTTTCCCAGTCGTTCTCTGTGCCCTCTGTGTCTCCGTGGTTCAATGCCGTTCGCGCTTCGTCTGCCGGTTCTCAAAGCGGCGTAGTAATGTTAGGGATGGTTTGACCGGGGTTCGCCGGGCGCGGAAGAGAGACCTGCGGGGGAGGAGAGGCGCAGACGATGGGCGAACGCCCGCGCGGTGGTTAGAGTTCGGAGGTCGCTCAAGGAGAAGCCGGGGGTGAGGTCGCCGTCCCATCCCTGAAGGGCAGAGGAAGCGCAGGTGGCGAAGATGATCGACATCGGTTCGCGTCTGGAACTGTTCGTGGACGACTACCTGATCGAGAGCATAAATGGCGTGGCATTACGACTGCACGAGCCGGTGCGGCGGGAGGTCGCCGTTACTCTCGACGCGCCGTGGGAGGGCGATACCAGCCACTATATCACCGTGTTCAAGGATGACGACTGGCCCCAGGCCCCGTACCGGATGTACTACCGGGGCTCGGCCGAAGGCCCCGGACCCGCGAAGCCGCACGCCGATCTTGCGGCCTACGCCGAGAGCCAGGACGGCATCACCTGGTCGAAGCCGCATCTCGGCATCCACAAGTTCGGGGGCAGCAGACAGAACGCAATCGTGTGGATGGAGCCCGGCGGGCATAACTTCACGCCTCTCAAGGACACGAACCCCAAGGCGAATCCGGATGAACGCTACAAGGCCCTCGCCGGCGGCCCCCTGTTCGCACTCGCCTCTCCCGACGGGCTGCACTGGAAGATGATGCAGCAGGAGCCGGTCATCACCGAGGGCGCGTTCGACTCCCAGAACCTGGCCTTCTACGACCCGCTGCGGAAGCTGTATGTCTGCTACCTGCGCGACTTTCGCGGCGGAGTGCGGCTCATCCGCACCTGCACTTCGCAGGACTTCATCCACTGGACGAAGCCAAAGTGGCTGAGCTTCGGCAAAGCGCCGAAAGAGCAGCTCTACACGAATTCGATCACCCCGTACTTCCGCGCCCCGCACATCTACATGGGCTTTCCGAAGCGCTTCATGCCGGAGCGCAAAGTGGTCGCCGACTACAAAGAGCCAGGCGTGTCGGATGCAGTGTTTATGACCAGCCGCGACGGGCTGCGCTTCCACCGCTGGCCGGAAGCCTTCCTGCGCCCCGGCCCGGACATCGAGAACTGGACCGACCGCAACAATCACATCGCCTACGGCATCGTGCCGATGAGCGCCGAGGAGATATCACTGTACGCGCTGGAGCACTACCAGCACCCCACGAACCGCATCCGCCGCCTCAGCTTGCGGACGGACGGCTTCGTGTCCGTGCACGCCGACGCAGCGGGCGGAGAGATGGTCACCAGGCCGCTGACATTCGCGGGGCGGGAGCTGGTCATCAACTACTCGACCTCAGGTGCGGGGAGCCTGAGAGCCGAGATTCAGGGCGAGGACGGGAGGGCGATAAGGGGCTTCGCGTTGGCAGATTGCCCGGAGATATACGGCGACCAGATCGACCAGGTCGTGGCGTGGAAGGGCGGCTCGGACGTGAGCGCGCTGCAGGGGAAGCCGGTGAGGCTGCGGTTCCGGCTGAAGGATGCCGACCTGTATTCGGTGAGGTTCAGGTAGGGAGATCGATGGGCAGCGAACAGCAACGGCTCGCGGGCGAGACGCCCGCGCCACGCGTTGCCCTCCTCACCACACCACATCTGTCTCCGCCAGCCCGATGGTCTCGCGGCGGTCGCCTTGCCTTGCCGCGTTGTACCAGATGCGCCAGCGCGTGCCGCCGTCGATAAGCAACGGGCTGGGTTTGTAGACGCTGTGGCTGTCCCACGCGCCGGGCGCGCCCAGGTCGATGACCGGGTTGGCCGGGTGGCGTTCCCAGTTGGTGATGCCATCGCGAGACCGCGCCAGGCCGACGCGCGAAGTCCCGCAGCCGTCGCCCTTGTCGGTGTCGTCCATCGCGTTATAGAAAGCGTAGTGCCACACCGAGCCGTCCGGGTGCTCGACCCGCCGGACCGAGAACGCCCCGATGCGCCGCCCCTCCCAGCCGCCATTGCCCGTGAAGATCGGGTTCGCCGGATGCTTCGTCCAGTGGACGCCATCGGGGCTTTCGGCATAGCCGACTGCGTCCGGCTCGTAGCGCCGTCCCCCGCTGTACCACAGGCGGAATAGCCCGTCCTCATGCAGCACGCTCGGGCACTGGATCGACAGCCGCTCCCAGGCCTCGGCCGGCGACAGAACCGGATTCGCCGGGTCTTTGGCCCAGTGGATGCCGTCAGGCGAGGTCGCATGGCCGAGGCGCGCCCCCTCCCCGTCCTCCGCCCCCGACACGGCGTCGGCCAGCAGGTCCGGCCCCGGAGGCGCTTCGACGCTGGAGTACCATTGATGGTACAAATCCCCGACGCGAAGCACACTCGGGCGAGTGACCATCGCGTAATCCCAGCCCGAGGGCTCGTCGTGGCAGGTGACGACCGGGTTCGCCACCGGTCGCGTCCAGTGGACGCCGTCGGCGCTCTCGGCATAGCAGATTTCGTCGCGATTAACGCCGTCGCGGCCGCCGTACCACATGCGGAACAGCGACCCGTCGAGCAGGACCATCGGTTCGTAGGTGCACGAGCGGTCGAAGGCATCGGGGGCGATGTCGAGGACCGGGTTGGCGGGATGCTTGGTGGCGATCATGGGTGAACGGCCTCCTATCCCCTCACCGAAGGGACGGCAACGGCTTCCTACCCCCCTGCCCCCCTCCCTCGTAGGCTATGCTTTACCCACATCTTCGCACCTGGGGGCGGCGAACTGGTCTCAGGCCGTTGCCGTCAAGCCCCCGAAGGGGGCGTGCGCCAATTGCCACCAGCGGAAGCTGGTGGATTCGAGCGTCCCTCTTCGAAAAGCCCCGCAAGGGGCGACACAAACTCAGGTACAATGATATGTTTCCGTCGCCCTTTCAGGGCTTCGGAGAGCTTGGGACCCGGATTCCACATGCTTCGCACGCTCCACCCAGACTGGCGCTTGCGCCAGTAAGGCAATTGGCTTCCGACCCTTCGGGTCTGTACGGCTACGACCAGGAGCCAGAGCACAATCTGTGGGTAAAGCATAGCCCTCGTAGGGAGGGGGGACGGCAACAGCAGACGGCAACGGCGGCTGCCCTATATTTCAACTTCTCGACCCTCTTCGCCGCTCTTGTAGATTCCGTCCAGAATGCGCTGGGTGATGAGCGCTTCCTCACCGGGGACCGGCGACGGCCCGCCCTTCAGGACTGCCTCGATGAACTGCCGAATCTCCTCCGAATGCCCCTGACGCTCCGGGTACTGGAAGATTTCGTTCGTGACCTTCTCCAGAACGCCGTCGCGCTCGCGGACCAGCGCCGTCGGCTCGAGCTGGCAGCCGCCCTTGTCGCCACAGACGATGACATTGTGCGCGCCGGTGACGAGGTTCAGCGCCCAGCTTGCGCCGAGGATCACGGTTGCGCCGTTCTTGAAGCGGATCAGCGCAAACCCGGCATCCTCCGGGACGGTGTACTTCGAGGGCGCGTGCGGCATGAGCGGCGACTTCTTGCTCGCGAGCTTCTTATACACGCCCGCCGAGACCGTAACCGGCTCCGGGAAGCCCATCAGCCACAGCGTCAGGTCGAGCGCATGGACGCCGATGTCATATACCGGGCCGCCCTGCGAGAGGTCCTTCGACACGAAGTTCGGGCCGGGAACGCCGCGCACGCGCAGGTACTGAGCCTGGGCGAAGTAGATGTTGCCGACCTCGCCCTTGTCCACCCACGCCTTCATCTGCGCCGAGCCGCTCATGAACCGCAGCGTCTGCCCGACCATGAGCAGCTTCTTCGCCTTCTTCCCGGCGGCGATCATCTCGCGCGCCAGGTCCGCACTGATCGAGATCGGCTTTTCGACCAGCACGTGGCAGCCCTTGGCGAAGGCATCGAGAGTGGGCTGGCAGTGGAACGAATTGGGGGTGCAGACGGTGACGATGTCGAGATCGACCTTGTCGAGCATCTCGCGATAATCGCTGAAGCAGTTCTCCGGCGCAATGCCGGCCAACCCGGCGAAGTTCTTCAGTGACGGGGCAAAAACATCCGCCGCCGCGACGATCTCCACGGTGTCGAGAGCCTGATACCCCGGCAAATGTGCGCCGGTGGCGATGCCACCGGTTCCGACGAATCCGACGCGAAGCTTCTTGGCCATAGTGACCCTCCTGAGGGAAACGCTGAATGCAGAACGCTGAACGCAAAACGCAGAAAAAGGGAAAACGGCAACGACGAACAGCAGACGGCGGATACTTCGCTGAGAGGTCACGGATGCCCTGCGTTTATAGGAGAGCTTCGGCATTGCCGTCTGTGTCAGGATTGCTGCATGGAAGGATGCCGCTGGGAGGATGCCGCTAGAAGGATGCCGTTAGAAGGATGCCGCGTGGGGCGGGCGTCTCGCCCGCCGAGGCCGTTGCCGTTAGCCGTTCCCCCTTCCCTGCGCCGACCGCAGGCCGACAGAAGGAGGGGGGCAGGGGGGATAGGAAGCCGTTGTCGTTGCCGTTAGCCGTTGCCGTTAGCCGTTGCCGTCAGCCGTTCCCCTCCCGGCACGGGAGGGGTGCCCGCGAAGCGGGCGGGGTAGGGCCGTTCGGCGTGGCCGTTGCCGTTAGCCGTCCCCCTCCCGGCACGGGAGGGGTGCCCGCGAAGCGGGCGGGGTAGGGCCGTTCGGCGTGGCCGTTGCCGTCAGCCGTTCCCCTCCCGGCACGGGAGGGGTGCCCGCGAAGCGGGCGGGGTAGGGCCGTCCGTCGTGGCCGTTGTCGTTAGCCGTCCCCCTCCCGGCACGGGAGGGGTGCCCGCGAAGCGGGCGGGGTAGGGCCGTTCGTCGTGGCCGTTGCCGTTAGCCGTCCCCCTCCCGGCACGGGAGGGGTGCCCGCGAAGCGGGCGGGGTAGGGCCGTTCGGCCGTGGGTAAGGTTCGCCGTCCCTCCACGCAGGAATCCCTCCCCCTCAGTCGAACCTCCCTCCTCGGAGGTCCCTTCCGATGCTGGCTTCACCATCCTTCTTCGACTGCAACACCCACATCGGCTGCCCGAGCAAGCCGCAGCCGAATGAGTTCACCGATAAGGCGACACTGCTCGCGGAGTGGGACCGCCTCGGCATCGCTGCCGGCCTCACGTACCACGTGTGGGCCCAGGAATGGTGCCCGGAGGAGGGCAACCAGAAGCTCCTCGCCGAAATCGCCGACGAGCCGCGCCTGTTCCCGCTCTTCGTGGCCCTGCCCGGAGCGACGCGCGAGATGCCGCCGCCGGAGGACCTGGCGAACACGATCCGCGAGGCTCACGGGGCGGTCCGCCTGTTCCCGGTCGAGCACAGCTTCCGCTTCGCGCCTTGGTGCAGCGGCGATCTGCTGGCCGCGCTCGAGGCGGCCGGGGTGCCGGTCGAGATCGACATCGCCCAGACAAGCTGGGACGAAATCGCGCAGGTTCTCGCCGCCTTCCCGCGCCTGCACGTCATCGTCCTCAATGTCTATTATCGCATCGACCGCCTCATCTACCCGTTGTGGGAGAAGCACGCCACCCTCCACGTCGAGAGCCACAGCTACCAGACCCATCGCGGGATCGAGGCCGTCTGCGAGCGTTTCGGGCCGGATAGGATCGTCTTCGGCACCGACCTGCCCGTCCACGAGGGCGGCGGGGCCATCGCCCAGATACAGTACGCCGAGATCGGCGACGACGCGAAAGCGGCCATAGCCAGCGGAACGATGCGCGGCCTGCTGGGGCTCGACGGTCCTGCCGGCGGCTGTTCGTAGAGACGCCCCGCCGGGGCGTCTCCGGGGTGACACCACCATTGCCGGCGGTTGTTCGTAAAGACGCCCCGGCGGGGCGTTTCTACACCATGCCCGCCGTCCCCCGACATGACGACCGCCCCGATATGAGGTGCCATCATGCCACGAGAGACCAAGTCAGCATTGCGCGAACGCGCCCTTGAAATAGCCGCGCGCCTCGACCGTGAATACCCCGGCGCGACCTGCGCTCTACACTGGAAGACCCCCTGGCAGCTTCTCGCCGCCACGATCCTCTCGGCGCAATGCACCGACGACAAGGTCAACGAGATCACGCCGGTGCTGTTCCAGCGCTACAAGACGGTCCGCGACCTCGCCACAGCGACCCCGGAAGAAGTGGAGCAGATCATCCGCCCGACAGGTTTCTACCACAACAAAACGAAAAGCCTCATCGGCGCGGCGCAAGCGATTCTGTCAGGCTTCGGCGGGGAAGTACCGCAGACGATGGCCGACCTTCTCACCCTCCCCGGCGTAGCGCGAAAGACCGCGAATGTGGTCCTCGGCACAGCCTTCGGGGTCGCCGAGGGCGTGGTCGTGGACACCCACGTCTCGCGCCTCGCCCTGAGAATGGCCCTCACCCCGCAACCGAAGACGAAGTCGCTCAACATCGAGAAGATCGAATCCGACCTGATGACCCTGATCCCCCAGGACCAATGGATCAAGTTCGGCCACTGCATGACCTGGCACGGCCGCCGCGTCTGCACAGCAAAGAAGGCCTGGTGCGAGAGGTGCGTGGTGGAGGAGTTGTGTCCGAAGATGGGGGTAGGGAAGACGCCTGCGTAGGCATCGCCGGTAGCCCGGGCTCATGACGCAGCGCTTCGCTCGGCACCGGGCCTGTGGCGGGCCATTTCTGGTCGGGGATCGAAGATGTCAGTTCGGGCCGGTCACAGCCCGATGTACCAATCGTACCCCCTCTCGGCCCAGTAGTCGGCGGGCCGCGAAGCGGCGAAGCGAATCGTGCCGATGCGCTTGATGCTCTTCACCCCGTACTTTACCGGGATCACCAGCCTGAGCGGGGCGCCGTGTTCAGCCGTGAGGGGCGCTCCGCTCATCTCGTAACAGAGCAAGGTCTGCGGGTGGAGGGCGCTCGCCATGTCGATCCCCACATAGTAGCCGCCGTCCGGCGTGGCGAGGGACACATACTCGGGGAGATCTTCCGGCCGGCGGTAGACGTCGGCCGTCCGGCCGCTCCGCGTGATCGGCGGGTATGCGGCCAGGAAGTCCCGGAAGCGCACGCCACCCCAGTGGACCACCTCCGTCCAGCCCTCAATGCAATGCAGCTCTATCACCATCTCGGTGAACGGGAGAGCCTGGAGCTGCTCAAGGGTAAACTCCACCGCTTCCGAATCCGGCACGCCCCCATGGGCCGCCAGCCCGTACACCTGGAGCCGCCAGTTGGCCGCGTCGAAGTCCTCGCCCAGGCCCAGATCGCCGTTCACGCGGGGAATGCGCGCCGCTCGAGTAGGGCCGAACGTCGGCGAGAGGCGAGTCGGGCGAAAGTAGTCCCGCGCCAGCTCCTCGTTTGTCTCGAGCACCCGACGCAGCGGCCAGAGAGCGCCGTCATCCGGACGGCGAGTGATCAGCCAATGCCAGCCCGCAAGCACTCCTGCCACGCCGGCCGCGCCCCAGAGGAAGCTGCGGCGGCTGAGGCGCGCCATCTCGCGCTCGCCCTCCCCGGCGGCGAGGGCGCTGTCCCCCGCCGGCTCCAGCGCGGCCCCATCTCGTTTCGTCTCGCCCGCGCGCTCCCCCGCCTCGCCAGGGGCCACCTCGTAGCCCACCACCATCGCCCGGAAGTTGCTCCAGCCCGCCCGCGTCACCTGGATTACATGCACCGGGAAGAACAGCACGTAGCCGATCATCAGCCAGAAGTGCTCCAGCCGGGCTGCGGGGTACCCGCCCAGCAATGCGGTAAGCCAGCCGAACTGTATCGGCTTGTAGATTGCGATCCCGGTCGCCACCGACCCCGCGCCCATCAGGATGATCGCGGTGTAGATGATCTGCTGCGCCCCGTTGTACTTACCCTGCGGCGGCAGCTCCTTCGCCAGGTGCAGGTCGTGGCGCACCACCTGGATCGCATCGCGGAACGACCGCCGCGTGGGAACCAGCGCCCGCCACTCACCCGAAATCACTGTGTAGGCCACGTATGCGATGCCATTGAGGACGAAGAACCACATGAAGCAAAAGTGCCACGCCATCCCCTCCGCCAGACGATGGGCGATGTGGAACACTGAGTAGAACCATTCGGGGAAGAACCGAAATAGCGTGATGGGGCCTGCGCCGACACGAAACTCGGGGTCGGCCCAGTAGATCAGCAGGCCGCTCCAGATCATCGCGGCCAGCACCGGGAAGTTGACCCAATGTGCCCAGCGCGTAGCGAGGCGGTGCTTCTCCGCCAGTCGCTTCGTGCCGCCAGGCTCCGAAACCGTACCGTCCATGGAGCAACCCTTCGATCCGCTACTCCCCCGTCTCTGGCGTCTAATTTTCGATGAATGGCGCTGACTTCGCCTTCCAGCCCGGTCATCCTCCCTGCATGTCCGCGCAGGTCCTCCGTCCCTCTCCGTCGAACACGCGAGCGGGTAGTCACACGACGCCCTCGCGTGTGTGTCTATCCGCTGCATCTTCTATTATGACATAACAGTAGCGAAACACACGAGGTATACGGTGCACAACGCTAGGGTGATGGTTGTCGGTGCGGCGGGGAAGATCGGCAAGCACCTTGTGGGGCGGCTGGTTGAGCTTGGGAACGAGGTGCATGCGGTTGCCCGGTTCAGCGATCCTGCTATTCTCCGCTCCTTCAAGAAGCTGGGGGTTGTCGTCTACAAGCGCGATGTCAGCAAGCCTGCGGCGTTCCGGGGCATCCCGGATGACTTCGACTGGGTCTTCCATGAGGCCGCGCTGAAGTTCGGCTCCGGGAGCGATCTGGACTATACTCAGGAACTCAACGTGCGCGCTGTCGGGCGGGTCATGGAGCATTTCGCCGGGGCGAAGGGCGTGTTGATGGCCTCCAGCGGCAATGTATACCCGGATACAGTCGATGGATGTACAGAAGAGGACCAGCCTTGCCCGCCTGGTTTCTATGCTATGAGTCGCCTCGGCGGGGAATGGATGGTGGACTACTTCTCGCGCCGGAACAAGACGCCGGCGATCATCCAGCGCATCTTCTACGCCTACCACGAGGAGTTCGGCGTGCCGACGGACATCGCGCGCCAGATCCGCGATGGCGAAGAGGTCGATCTGACCACCGGCCACGTGAACGTGATCTGGCTCAGCGACATGATCGACCTGATGATCGCCTCCGCGAAGCTTTGCTCCGTGCCGGCGCGGGTGTTGAACATGACCGGGCTGGAGCGGACTTCGGTCCGCGAGATCGCGACGAAGCTGGGCAAGCTCATGGGCCTCAAGCCCCGGTTCCGGGGGAAGCCGAAGCCCACGGCGCTCCTCGGCAAGGCGGACGAGATGGCCCGGCTGCTGTGGCCGCCGAAGGTCTCCCTGGACGAGGGGCTGGAGCGGGTCGCGCGGTCGGTGATGGCGCGGGAGTTCCCCCTCGACCACCCCGCACAATGGGAGAAGCGTGACGGGTTTGGGAAGTAGGCAGGTGGGGCGTGGCAGAACGGCGATTCACCACAGAGACACAGAGAGCACAGTAACGGCGACGGCCGTTACCCGCCGTTCTCTGTGTACTCTGTGGTAAATGCCGTTAACCCGCCGGCCCGGGCTCGTCTTCGATCAAGTCCGCCAAGCGGTACCGGAAGACGACCACCAGGGCCCCTTTCTCGTCTGCGACCGCCCACTGAGGTGACACGAACTTGGTCCGCGTGTTGATGCGCTTGCTGGTAGGGAAGCCCTTCGCCACGCAGCGCTTGAAGCATGAGAGGCTGGGCAAAGCCGCCGGTCTCGCCGTCTTCGCCGCAGACGGCCTCTCATCCGTAGCCTACGCCACCGAGGAAATCATCCTGGCCCTTATGCTGGCTGGGACGGGGGCGGTGGACAGGGCTCTAATCCCCGTCAGCGTCGCCATCGTGCTGCTGATCTTCATCGTCGCACTATCGTACCGGCAGACCGTTATGGAGTACCCATCGGGCGGCGGGGCCTATATCGTTGCCCGCGAGAACCTCGGGCCTGTCGTCGCTCAGATTGCCGGCGCGGCGCTCCTCACCGACTATGTCCTTACGGTCGCCGTCAGCGTCTCCTCGGGTGTGGCCGCCATCACCTCGGCGGCCCCCGCGCTGCTGCCCTACAAGGCCTACATCGGGGTCGCCTGCGTTTGGTTCATCTGCATGGCGAACCTGCGCGGAGTCCGCGAGTCCGCCGCCGTGTTCGCCGGTCCGACTTACCTGTTCATCGGCAGTATGCTGACACTGGTGGGCGTGGGGCTGTTCCGCCAGTTCATCCAGCGCCTACCCCCGCCGCTGTCGGGGGGCGGCGCCGCTGAGTTGACCACCGCTTTGCCTCTCTTCCTGCTCCTGAGGGCGTTCGCCTCAGGCTGCGCAGCCTTGACGGGCATCGAGGCTATTGCAAACGGGATACAGGCCTTCAAGGAGCCGTCCTCGAAGAACGCGGCGACGGTTCTGGCGTGGCTGGCGGCTCTTCTGGCGGCGATGTTCATCGGCACCAGCTATCTCGCCCACCACTATCACATCTACCAGTCCCCGGACGCAGCCGAGACGGTCATCTCGCAGATCGCCCGCCAGTCCATGGGGCAAGGCGTCTTCTATTATGTGATCCAGGCCGCGACGGCTATCATCCTCATTCTGGCGGCCAACACGAGCTTCGCCGACTTCCCCCGGCTGGCATCCTTCCAGGCCCGAGACGGCTACCTGCCACGCCAGCTATCCAACCTCGGCGACCGCCTCGTCTTCTCCAATGGCATCATGGTGCTGGCGATCGTCTCCAGCCTGCTGATCCTCCTGTTCGGCGGCGATACGCACCGGCTGATCCCCCTGTACGCGGTCGGCGTCTTTACTGCCTTCACCCTCTCGCAAACGGGCATGGTCCTGCACTGGCTGCGGCTGCGGAACAGCAGCCACTGAAAGGCGTCCGCGGTCATCAACGGCCTGGGTGCAGTCACGACCGCCGTGGTTGTGGTTGTGGTCGGGGTAACGAAGTTCGTGCACGGCGCGTGGATCGTGTTGATCCTCATTCCGATGATCGTTTCGGTCTGCCTGCGGATCAACAAACACTACCGCAAGGTCGCGCAGGCCCTGACTCTCGACAAGGCTCTCCCCGCCGCCCCGCAGAAGACCCTCGTCCTGGTCCTGGCCGGAGGCCTGCACCGCGGCCTGCTCGCCGTGCTGCAATACGCCCAGTCGATCAGCACGAACGTCCGGGCCATCCACGTGGAGATCGAGGGGCATGAGGATCCGCGCATTCTGCGGAACTGGGCCTCATACGTGCCGAATCTCCAACTGATCGTGCTCGATTCCCCGTATCGCGAGCTTGCGCAGCCGGTGAGGGACTACATCCGTAAGGTGAGGGATGAGGAGAAGTATGACTTCGTTCTCGTGGTCGTGCCCGAGTTCGTAGTCGAGACCTGGTGGGAGAGCCTCCTGCACAACCACTCCGCGCTGTTCCTGCAATGGGCGCTCGCAGACGAGAAGGGAGCCCTGGTGGTCGTCTTCCGGTACCGCCTGGCGGACTTGATCGAGGACGAGCCGGCGGCGGAACCGCCGCGCCCGTGGGCGGCGCATAATGTGCCGGAGGAACGAGAGGAAGGATAGAGCGGCCCCGGGGCGACTGGCTAACGGCATTTACCACAGAGACACAGAGAACACAGTAACGGCAACGGCCGTTACCCGCCGTTCTCTGTGTTCTCTGTGTCTCTGTGGTGAATCGCCGTTTCTTCTCCCCCCGCCTCACCCGCCCTGCCGCATCAGTACCCCAGCCCCCTCTTCCCCAGGCTGCCTGTCCGCACCATCCCGTCTTTCACGGTGAACAGGTCTGCGTGCCTCGCCTGAAGCTCCGGCTCTATATGCGGCAGGTACTGGCGCGCGTTGTACTCGAAACCTTTCAGCGTGTCGATGCGCGCCGCGAAGCCCGCCTCGTGGATCAGGCTCAGCCCCGGGTTCGTCAGGTCCTGGAATGTGACCACCATGCCCGCCTCGCGAGCCTTGGCCACGTACAGCAGCGATGAAGAGTGCCCTTTGCAGGTCTTGAGGCCCACGCCGCTCCACCCAAGCTCCAACGCCAGGTCGAGCTTGTCCACGTCCGTCACGCCTTCGTCGACCACCACGGGCTTGATTGCCGCCACCGGACGCATGTCGAATCGGTGCGCGGACAGGTCGCGCTCGGTGGGCTGCTCCAGGTACAGCAGGCGGTCGAAAGCCGGCGGCGAGGCCTCCTCCAGCTTGCGCAGGTACTCCACAACCGTGTCCGGGCTTTCGTTCATCTCGTTGCTGTCCGTCGATAGCGTGAACTCATCGGGTATCCCCAAGCGTTCATAAGTAGCGGCGATGACTTCCGCGACTTGCTTCGTCCGGGCCACGTCCCAGTCGATGTCGTTGCCCCGTAGCTTCACCTTGAAGCACCGGATGCCGTCGCGCTCGATCCACTCCTCCAGGCTAACGGGCAGTCCGTCCTGCGGATCGTCGGCAGTGACCTCGCCGCGCGTCAGGCGGTCGAGGCCCCCCACGAGGTGGAAGATCGGCAGCGTCGGCTTGTACGCGCGGTGCAGATAGTCGGCGATGTACCTGCCCCGGAAGGCAGGGCCGCAGTATCGCGACAGATCGTGTTCCATGAACTCCGGGCCATAGCCGTCATACGCGCAGATTCCGTTCGCCCTGCCGAAGGCGTCCTGGAGCGCGGCATCGGTGGGGCTGGCGCAGACGAGCGCGCCGAGGAGCGGCATCGGGTCCGCGAGGCCCAACTCAGCGTCGATCTCCGCCGCGATTCGCGGCAGTTCCGGCTTGGCCTCCAGATACAAGTCGACCGGGTGTCCAAAGTGCGCGGTATCAATCAGGAGCCTGCAGAAGCGCTCGGACACGCGCCGCATGGCCGCATCGCGCTGCTCGTGGGTCAGGGCCGCGCTGGGGAAGCCCCACAGGTCTGACAGGAGGATGTGGCCGAGACCCTCGGCGACATCGCCGCGGCGGTTCTCGACCTTCGCACAAACGGTAAGCGAAGTCACCGCGCGCACGACGCCGGTCCCGAACTTCAGCGGCGTGCGCAGCACAGCATCGGCGAAGGTAGGTTCGATCTCGAGAAGGCGGATGTCTGTTTGCATGATGGGCAGCAATTCGCTGTGATGAGGAGAGAGGCCTTCTCGCGGAGGGACGGCTTCCTGCCCCCCGCGGCTACGACAACGGCCCTACCCCGTCCCGCTTCGCGGGACACCCCTCCCGTTCCGGGAGGGGGACGGCTAACGGCACCTCACCCCCGGCCCCTCTCCGCTCGCGGAGAGGGGAGAACGACAACGGCCACGGCAAACGGCCAGCGGGCGAGACGCCCGCTCCACGCGCTATGCGCGACAAGGTCGGGGCCGCCGCCGTTTCCCCCTCTCCACTCGTGGAGGGGGGCAAGGGGGTGAGGTCGCCGTTGGGCCTCGCGCAGGTTCGGTCGCTTGTGGCGCGAATAGATGGGCTGGATTGCTGCTTGGAGGTTGCACTTGATGCGTTGGTGGTGCGTTGCCGCGCTTTGTCTGCCTATTTGCGGATCGGCCCTCGCTGAGACGATCCCCTTCCTGCCCCCGGTGGCTGTCTGCCCCCAGGTGAAAGGGGACATCAAGGTCAACGGGGACCTGTCCGATCCTGCCTGGGCGAGCGCGGCCCTGCTGGCGCCCTTTGTGCTCGCCGGAACCGGCACGCTTGCCTCCGAGCAGACCACCGTCCGCGTACTGTGCACCGAGCGGGCGATCTGTTTCGGCTTCGATTGCGCCGAGAGCAGCCCGGCGGAGATCAGGGCGAACGCGAAGATCAACGATGGCGGCGATGTGTGGCTGGACGACGAGGTGGAGGTCTTCATCGCTCCCCGCGACGCCGTGCAGCGGGGCTACTGCCACATGCTGGTCAACCCGCTGGGCACGATCGACGCGGAAACATACGGCCCGAACTCGACCGACCGCAAGCTGGGCTGGAGTTGCGGGGCTACGGTGGCGACCGGCCGCACGGCACGCGGATGGACGTGCGAAATTGCGATCCCGTTCACCGCTTTGCGGGCCATTCCAACTGAAGGGGACGCGTGGCAGGTCAATGTGAACCGGGCCGAGCAGCCGCACCACGAGTGGTCGAGTTGGGCGCCGATCCAAAGCGGCTTCCACGAGCCGGCGCGTTTCGGAATGCTACGATTCGCGGCAGCCCCTGTCGTGACCGGCGTCGACCTGCCTGTGCCCTTCCTCGGCAAGAACCGCTTCAGCGTGGCCCTATCGGCTCCTCCGCCCGCGGGCCAGTATATCGCCGCAATTCAGACGATCCGCGGGACCACAGGTAGCCGCAAGGCCGCGGTGCCGATCTCGCAAGCGCAGGCGGCAGGCGACTACACGCTGTCCGACGAGGGCGACGGCTACGTGCGGATCGCCGTGCAGCAAGCGCAGACGAAACAAATCCTATACTCGACCCCCTGCATCGGCTTCTCGGTCCCCGAAGCCGAGCTGCGCCTGCAGAAGATGCTGGCGAAGGCGAATGTGCTGCGCGAGCAGATCGCCGGGATGAAGAACCCCGCCGCTCTCGAGGCCGTTACGGGCGACTTCACCCGCCTCGACGCCGCCCTGTCGTCATTGAAGGCCGGGCTTGCCCGCAGTCGGGAGCAGGGCTTGGCCGACCGGGCGCAGTGGAACCAGGCAATGGTACGGCTCGAGGAGCTTAGCGGCCCCCTCGCGACGCTGCAAATGAAGGGAGAAGCATACGCGTCTCTCGGTCGCGACGACCCGCTGCCCGGCTACGGAATCGCCATCGAAAACGCACTGCGCAAGATCCGCCGCGATGACCACGACCTCGAACCGGGGCGCGCGATGCGCCTCTTTGCGGCCCAGAACGACCGCGAATCTGCCCAGATCGCGATCATCCCCTTCGCCAACCTCCACGACGTTAAGGTGTCCTGGAGCGACCTTCGCGGCCCGAACGGCGCGATGCTGCCGGCCGGCAACATCCAATGCTGGTTTGAGGGCTACGTGAAGACCCGCACTCCGGCCTATCCGGTGGACTACGTCGGCTGGTATCCCGATCCCTTGCTCCCTCTGCAGCCCTTCGACGCCATCCAGGGCCAGGTGCAGCCGCTTTGGGTGACGGTCTTTGCGCCCGCAGGCGCCGCTCCCGGCGACTACACCGGCACGATTACCCTCCGGCCCGAGGGCCAGCCGGCGGGCACCGTGAGCCTCACGCTGACCGTCTGGAACTTCGCCCTGCCCTTGCGCGGGAAGCTCAAGACCGCTTTCAGCATGCTGTTCCGCAACGACATCCCCCGCTGGTACGGCTTCCCCGACGGGACAGTGCCCCATGACTTCCTGCTCAAATACTACGATCTACTGCTCGAGCACCGCCTTAGCCCCACATCGCTATACTTGAGCGATACCTGGCCGGCGCGCGAGGACTTAGACTATTGCCTGCAGCGCGGCCTGAACTCGATCAACCTCAAGTGCGTCGCCGATCCCTCGGACGCCGACCTTGCCTACCTGAAAGACTGGGCCAACTATCTGCGGGGCAAGGGCCTGCTCGACATGGCCTATGTCTACGGCTTCGACGAGGTACAACCGGATCGCTACGGGGAGTTGGCCAACGCCTGGGGCAAGATCAAGCAGGCGATTCCCGATCTGAAGCGCTGTTGCACGGTCACGCCGAACGACAAGCTGAAGGGCCTGATCGACATCTGGGTGCCCCTCACGGCGTCATACGACTTTTCCACGGCGGAGCGCTTCCGGCGGGAAGGCAACGAGGTGTGGTGGTACATCTGCTGCGGGCCGCAGCACCCTTACGCGAACTGGTTCATCGACTATCCCGCAACCGACGCGCGGGCGCTGTTCTGGGCTACATGGAAGTACAGAGTCACGGGCTTTCTCTACTACGAAATCGCCATGTGGCGCACAAATCTAATCACGGCCCCCTCCAGTGACGACTCCGAACAGCCGCCGGGCGACCCGGAGGCCATCGCGGGCATCAAAGCAGGCAAGCGCTGGCCCGACATCCCGTGGAACACGTGGACTTTCTCGCGCTTCAACGGGGATGGTCTCTTGGTCTACCCCGGCCCGAACCAGACGCCGCTGCCGAGCCTTCGGCTCGAGGTCATCCGCGACGGGATCGAGGATTACGAGATGCTCGGCGTGCTGTCGGACTACGTCGCGCGGCTTTCGGCGTGGGATACGAAGCACGACTTCACTTTCCTGATCGCCGAGGCGAAGCAACTTCTGACCGTGAACCCCGACGTCGTGCGCGATACGACGCACTTCACCTCCGACCCAAACGTGCTGCTGCAAGAGCGGGCAAAGGTTGCCAGGGAGATCATGCGGATCAAGAAGGTGATGGGCGAGAAGTAGCCGGATCCTGCCTCACCGGAGGTGCATTGTGCGAACCGCAAAGCGCGCTATGGTCGTCGCCGTCGCGACCCTTGCAGCTTCGACGGCATTTGCCCTGCCTCGGCCCTATCTGGCCTTGTTCACCTTCCAGTCGGCCAGCTTCAGCGCCATCACCGACGACCAGCTTCGCATCCTGCAAGCCTCCCCCTACGATGGCATGGCAACCTGGCTCATGGACGGTTACGACACCTACGATCCGCCGTCCATCACCCAACTGCTGCCGCGTGCCCATCACCTCAAGCGGCTGACCCGCAAGGACCTTTGGCCCTTCGTCTTCCTCAACCGGATCATCCAGCAGAACCCGACTGGCTCGCACCATACCGGCATGAAGGCCGACGCTGCCTTCGCCCGGATCCGGGGCATGGACCTCGATGACGAGACAGGAGCCCTCACCCAGTTCCTGGAGACCTGGCAGCGCAGCGTGCAGCTCGCCAAAGCCATGGGCGGCCCGGGCGCCGGCCTCGACCCGGAGTTCTACAATAACTACCCTCTGGAGGACCTCGGCGCACTCGCGAGGCGTCGCGAGGAAACACTGGAAGCGACGGCGGCCAAGCTCGCCGCTGTCGGCGCGCGGATGGCTGACATTATTCGCGACGAGTACCCCGGCGCGGTCGTCTGGAGCCTCTACACGCGCCTGGGGTCAACCGCGAGTCATGAGGCGACTTTGGGTCCTGTGCGAACGCCCCCGTCGGTTCAGGCGTGCATCCTGTGCGGCCTCATGGACCGGGCCGGCCGGACGCACACGCCCGTGACGGTCATCGACGGCTCGGAAGATGGAATCGGCTACACGAACGCCTCCTTCGATGAGCTGAAGCACAAGCTGGTGGCGCAGTCCGCAGCGAATGCTCTCTGGCTGTCGCGTTACCCGCAACTCGTCCTCGGGGGCGCGATCTCACCGTGGCTCGACCTGCAGCACCGCGCCTACTGGATGACCGAGAAGCCGGCGGTCGCGAGCATCGAGGACTTCGAGCCGTTCCTGCAGCTTCTCATGCAGCAACGCGCATTTGTCTGGGTGTACGGTGCGGGCAACGCCTACAACGCGTGGGAGAGACCGTACGTGGACAGGTACACGCCGGTCTTGGTGAAGGCGAAGGCTGGGGCCTCCCACGGCCCGTACCCGCCGCTCGCCGAGCCAGTCGGTCGATACAGGGTGCCCACCGGCCCGGCTCCGGCGCATGTGACCCCGACCATCGGCGATGTCCTCGCCGACCTGGGCCGCCCCGTTGCGGAGACCGGGATCACCTTGGACAGCCAGACCGGGGCGGAGGGACGGCGGGAGGTACGCCTGACGCCCGAGGTGCATGACGCTGGCGGGGGGCATTTCGTGGCGAC
>Ga0181520_10006020_pt1 | contig 18851 bp, 15 predicted proteins | sample PEATcosm2014_Bin_29_FD_132451 | JGI IMG/M metagenome (GOLD analysis project Ga0181520, IMG submission 132451) | Peatland microbial communities from MTU Mesocosm Facility, Houghton, MI, USA - PEATcosm2014_Bin02_30_metaG | ecosystem: Environmental > Terrestrial > Soil > Wetlands > Peat | place...
ATGGATTGATCCACTAGCAGGCCGCCGGAGGCCGCCACGCCGCTCAGCAATACAGGGCCATACTGCCGCGCCACTTCGCGCGTGGCTTCGTTTGCTCCGTGCCACCAGAGGCGAAAGCGATATCCGCGCGTGTCCATCATCCACGCCACCGTTATGGCATGAATCAGCGCTCCGGCAAGCGTCGAGTAAACCATCGCCCATATGCCGTAGCGGCCGCTGAGCGTGAGCGCTCCCACGATGATAAGAACCGGAGTTGCCACCGGCGCCAGCGCGGGCCAGGCAAAACGGTCAAAAGTATTCAGAACGGCTGTGCAGTTGGTGGCGATGCCGGTAATCAACACCACCGGCAGCAGCGCATAAAAGAGCCGGACGGCGAGCGCCAGCTTCTCCGGCGGAAAGTGTGAGGCAATCAGTGGAAAGAAGCCGCGCGCGGTCAACGCCATCACAACAATTACCGCGGTCAGCAGTACGCATACCCACAGCATCGAACTGGACAGAAGCTGCTGCGCGCGCTCGTGTCCTTCGCGCTCCCTCACCCGCACCAGCGTCGGCACCAACGCCTGGTTCATCGATTCCGAAATCAAATTGATGAGCAGGTTGGGAATCAGAAAGGCCGCCAAAAATGCGTCCATCGCGTCCGTGCGGCCGTAGACACCGGCGACGGTGAATTCCTTGAATGTGGCGACAATCTTGACCAAAATCCCCGCCGCGGTCACCGACGCCGCCGCTCTCAGAATGCGCCGATTGACGCTGCCGCCCTGAAAGAGCCACGCGAGTTGGGAGAGGGGAAACATGGAAATTGTTTACACAATCGGTTCAGAGGTTGTCTGAAACTCTCGAAGCGGCACATCTACTGAGAAGCAATCATCCAGCCACTTCGGCTCTTCGATCCCCAGCCGTCCGGCCAACGCGATCAACGCCAGCAACAGCCAGGTCGAGCGATTCTCCTCCACGGTAGCTACCAACGAGGTGATGCTCCAGACCACGAGCGCCAGGGCCATCGCCCAACGGAGCGGCCCTTTCGTTTGCATGATCGAGCAAATCGCGACGGCCACAATGGCCACAGCCAGAAACAACGCTACCAAGCCTCCGGCAACGGCGATGGAAAGAGCCGTGTTGTGCGCCGTATCGATCGGCGCGAGGCCGGCCGCCGAAACAAACGATCCTGCCCCAGAGCCGAACAATGGCGCCTTCACAAAAGCATGCCAGCCGGCCGTCCAGATATTCCACCGCTGGTTCAGGCCGCCGCCCTGAAGCTGCTCAGTGATAGTAGCCAACCGTTCGAAGCTGCCGCGAGGAACAATCCACCATAGCAATGCGGCAATGGACGGCAAAGCCAGCGCGCCTGCCATTACCCTCTTCGGATGTCCGTATGCCAGCAAAACTCCGCTGCCTATGAGCGCCACCACGGCCGCCAGAAACCCTCCGCGAGAGGCTGTGAGCAAAACGGCAACCAAGCCCAGCGGCAGGTATCCCAGCGCCAGTAATCTCCAAGGCCATCGCCGCTCGCTATTCACCAGCAGCGCCGCCAGTGGAAAACCCAGGTTAAGAAAACGAGCCACGTCGTTGGGGTCCTGTCCGGCGGCGGCAAAGCGAATCTGTTCGGCGGCCATGGCATCCGCGGAAACAAAACTGGCCAAAGTCAGCAAGGCCAGCACCCACGAGCCTGCCACATAGGCCCGCATCAGCTCGCGCAGGTCGCCGGCGCTCTCAGCAAACTCCCAAATCAGCCATACGATCATCATCTCCTGGAAGTAGCCGCGCATCCTGATTTGCGTCGCCAGCGGCTCGATCGTCCAGAAGTAGGTGCAGCAGAACCAGAGATAAAGGGCCAGTACCAGCCACTGCATCGGCCCCGGAGTTCGTATGCGGCCAGTTTGAAGAACCGCGGGAATCGCCACCAGAAGCAGCAGCAAGCCAACTACGCGGGCAATGTTGCCCAGCGGCTCGCCCAACTCCAGGGAGTACTCCCATGGAATCGCAAAGGCGAAGATCAGCAACAAAACCCACACAATGCGGCGCATAGGTCCTCAATACCTCTGCGAATAAACCAGAGCAGAGTAAATGGTGACGCCAATGGCCGATTGAATGGCCGATTCCACCGTCTTGTTCCAAATGTTCTTGGCCGTCGAGTCAGGCACGTAGAGAATGTCGCGGTCGCGGACCGGCTGGTCCGGCTCCTGACCGTGCAACATGCGCTTCAGATTGAGGCTGGTGAGGGTGCGTCCGCCCTTCTGCTCGCGGATAAGGATGGCCTTGCCCATGGCGGCGTTTTGCGATGGCCCCCAGGCCAGAGAAAGCGCCTGCACCACCGTAAGCCCCTGCGCCGGATCGACGGGAAAACCGCCAGGGCGCAGCACATCGCCCACCACGTAAACCAGCCCCGCGCGACTGACCTGAACTGTGTCGCCGGGAGCCAGTTCCGGATTGTGATCTATCTCCGTGTCAGTTCCGCTGGGGTCCAGCACAACCGGATGAGGCGTCTTGGCGTCGTCGCGATGGAAGATGTTCACCAACCGCCCCGCATTGGGCGCCAGACCCGAGGCCGCTGAAATCAGGTCCAGCAACCGGTGGTGCAACGTATATGGATAGACGCCGGGATGCACCACCTCGCCCAGCACACTCACATCCTGCCCGGCGTAGGAGGTCACCAGCACGGATACCATCGGATGTAACAGCATTCCCTGGGCAATCAGTGCCGCCTCGATGGCGTGGGCGGCGGATTGCTCGGTCATCCCGCCAACCTGCACCTCATGAACCATAGGCAGCGTCACCGTGCCTGAGGGAGAGACGCGCACCACGGAATGGAACTCCGGGGTGTGAACCTCGCTGACATCGAGAAAATCGCCGGGAGCGATGGGCGCGGGCATGGGAGTGGCCGACTGTGTGCCGGCCATGGGCGACACGCCGGCTTGGCCTGGGTTGTCCCAGGTTAGCGGCGCCTCCTTGGGGTTGGGCAGAACTCGCGTATCCGGCGTGGCAGGCATTCGGACCACTCCCGTGGGCAGGCCAGAAGTGCTGGGCGTAGGCGCCTGGGCATGAATCGCCGCGCCTGTCACGATGACTGCTAACAGCGCCAGAACGACGCGAGACGAGGATGAATGAGAAGAGAAATGAGAGGAGGGATGAATCGACTCCATCAGCAACGCGCCTCCAATCGCCAGCCAAAGGCTGACAAATAGTGTAATGAGCATATAAAGCGGCAGATCGGGCGCCACCGGCTTGACCGGCTGTCGGGCAGCATCCACCACCGAAATATTTGAAAATGCGATGCCGGCAGTCAGTCCCGCCTCTTCGACTTTTGCCAGCACCCGTACATATATCTGATGGCTGGCGTTGGCCTCCTCGCGCATGGCCGTGTACTGAATGGCGGCTTCATTGGCCTTCATGCCTTCCACGGTCAGTACATCGAGACTCTTGCGCACCAGCTGCTCACGGTCTGCGGCCGTTTGCCAGGCGCTACGAAAACGCTCCACCAGCTTGGCGTCCTCGGCTTTTTTCTGCTGGTCCAGGTCCTTAAGCAGGCCGCGAATCTCTACCACGCGGGGATAGTTAGGGCCGTGCTCAATGCTGAGCTGGGCCTGTTCCTGTTCCAGTTCGCTGCTGCGAGCGTGAATCTGCTGTAAGAGGGCAGTAGCAAAGTTGCCGCTCTCGGCCTGCAGTCGCGTGTCGGAGGCGATCACCAGCTCCGGGTCGCCTTGCTGAGCCGCGCGGTACTGGGCCTCGCGCAAAATACGATCCGTAGACACAGCCACCAACTGGCGGCCCAACTCATCGATCTCCAGCAAAGCCGAGGTGTGTTGCGACTCGCCTGCTTGTCCGTTGGCCAGCATCTCCGGTGTGGTTAGCAAGCCGTGCTCGCGTTGGAAGGCCGCCAGCCGCTGCTGGTCCTGTTCCGCGCGGGCCTTCGACTCCTTTAGCTGGCTCTCTAGCCATGTAACAGCTTGAGCCGTGGCATGTACTCGTACATCACTTTCCTGTTCGCTATAGGCACGAATCAGAGCATTCACCACGTTAGCCGACAGGGCCGCGTCCCTTGATCGGAAGCGAATCTCAATCAACAGCGTGCGTGGTAAAGTTTGTACGCGCAGCCGCTGCTGAAAGCGCTCCAGCAACCATTCCTGGGCATTGGCTGCCGGAGCATCGGCGCGAAAATCCGGAAACTTGGCGGCAAATCTGCCCATGAACCCCGGCGCCTGATAGAGCTTGAGGCCGGTAATCACCTTCCAAGCCAATTGATCGCTGCGGAAAACGTTTGCCAACGTCTCTAGCTGCACAGGTGTGGATAGAATGGAGGCCGAGGCAAACGGCTCCGGCGCATCCAGGCTAAGCGCCGATGCGGGCGAGGTGCGCAACGCCACCTTGGCGCTGGCCTCGTATTGATTGGGAGCAATAAGGCAATAGAGAAGACAGACCAGCAGCAATCCACACACTATCCCGCCAACCATGCGCCGCCGGCGAAACAGCATCTCCCACATCTCGCGCAAACTTCGCGTGGAGCTGCGCCCGCCGTTGCCGGACCGCGCATCCGGCTCGTAGGGCAAATCGTACGGCACGTCATTTGATTCAGGAACAGGCAGGGAACCTACCTCCTAATATTCATCAGGCGGAGGCAGATCTGGGGTTCAGAACGAAACAATGCTACAAAGTGAATCTCCGACAGTGTGCTTGATTGGAATCAATTCGTCAATAGACTCCCGCACATGTGATATATGGGCGGAAATGAATCGCCAGATTGCCGGGCTTTCACGCCGCGCAGCCGCCCACTGTATGAAGATAAAAGATAAAGCCACTGTCCTACTGTACAGAGTTTACAGCGGATAAGTTGGTGTGTATATACGCGCCGATTGTCCAGCCGCCACCAGAGCTATTTTGGCTGTTAAGAATTACACTTGATGGCCAGACTGAGGCAGGATTGAGGTCGTCCTGATACGCTAGTCCAAGATTCAAGCCCGCGCCGTATGCAGGAGAATACTGTGAAAGCGTAAAATTGTTCGTTGCAGTATTTGTAAAGAGCGGATCAGATTCCACGGAATGGGAACATCCCGTCCCGCCGCAATTGCCTGGCTCTGACTCCCACGTTAAATAAGTTGATTCATACCTTTCATACCCTGCTCCGGTTGGCTGAACGCCCCACACAATAAAGTTTGATGATGCAGGTCCGAAATCATTAAAAGTATAGACGTTTCCGGAACCAAGCCCTCCATTGTTATCACAGCCGTTGCCCGCGAATAAATTTGGGCCATTAATCGAATTCACGGCGATATTGTTAATTACAGAGTTATTGACACACCCATTTGATACAGGCGTGCTCATAGTAGGTCCAAGAAGCTCTATGCCTCCACCGTAATTGCCATATAAGGTGTTGTTATATATCTTCATGTCCGTCATGGGGGTCGGCTGCGAATCGGCGAAAGCCCTAATGCCATAATATCCATTGTTGTAAATCACATTACCGTAAACAGTAGCTTCATTGGTCGCGTCTAGCTCAATCCCGTCCCCGGTGTTGGAATATACCTTGTTGTACCGGATAATAGCTCCGTCTCCGATGGTGTCAAAGTCCATGCCTCGCAGAGCCGCGCTTCCTCCTACGACGCCATTTGAATAAATTAGGTTGTTTTGTACTATGATGTTTGTCGTTAGAGGACCACCCCCGTTAAGAGCAGACGCCTGATCAGCGGTCGGAACAGTGCTCAGTTGGCCATTATCATGCACTGTATTTCCGTCGATAAGAGCATTCGACGATTGGAAAATATTGATTCCCTCGCCGCCGTTATATGCAACCGTAGAAGATCTGATCGTATCGTTTGCAGAATACACAATCTGAATGCCCATAACGTAATTGTTAATTGATGTTACTCCGGATATGACGACATTATTATCACCACCAGCTCCCAGGCCTATGCCTATTACATTTGCGCCCTGGGTTTGCAGATTGGAGATTGTGATATACGCAACGTCATACAATTCAATGGCATAATCCCGCTGGCTTGCTTCCATGGTATGACCGCCTGGATTGTCGTCACCTATCAGCCGTATCCATATTTCACTATTCGCCGTATCAAGATACCATTGGCCAACCGCAAGTGAATTTACACTCACCGTATTCTGTGTAAGCCTGGTACCATCCTCAAACACCTGCGTCGGAACAGTCGCATAGCTATCTGATTCATAGTTGCCTTCGGTCGAAGGAGTTACCGTATATGGAGCATAGTAAACGGTCGCCGAAACTGAGCCTGTCGCTACTTGTTCTGGCTGCCATTCAGTAAATAGGTTTGCCCCGCTGATAATGGGAAGTGGGGACGCGGAATCTCCGAACGAACTATAGGTAATCGGCTCGCCAATGGAACCATTGGACATATGACCGCCCTGTATGTCCATCAATTGTTCACGCCAGATTTCGCCACGTCTGAAGAGAATCGTATCGCCTGGATTGAAAGCCTTGGCATCTATATCGGCGACCGTGGCAAATGCGATTGCCGATCCAGTGCCGCAAACAAATGTGGATGGGTTGTAAGTTGTGCAGTCTGGAGTTGCTGAGGCGACATTGATATCAGCAATGGTGTTGTCCACGTAATATATATTTCCCGACCCAACAGAACCGCTCCCCGCCGCTGCGGTTCCCGTGCCGCTTAAAGGCACTGTCTGGGGTGTTTCGCCTGTGTTAGCTGCTATGCTCACTACCGCATTCAACGTTCCGGAGGCAGCCGGATTGAAGGTTACCGTAATCGCGCAACTGCCGCCCGCCGCCACGCTCGTCCCGCACGTGTTGTTTTGCGAGTAGGAGTTGGCGTTGACTCCGTCAATCGTAATACCTAACCCCGTGCCGCTTAGGATCAACGCTCCGTTCCCTGTGTTGTAAAGTGTAATGATTTGCGCCTCCGCTGTCGTACCAACAGCGGTACTCGCAAAGGTCAAGCTGGCCGGAGACGATAGGGACACCACCGGCGTGGTTCCTGTACCGCTCAAAGCCACAGTCTGCGGCGATCCGCTTGCGTTATCCGCAATGCTCACATTTGCATTCAACGCCCCGGATGCAGTCGGATCGAAGGTCACAGTAATTGCGCAACTGACTCCCGCAGCCACGCTGGCGCCGCACGTGTTGGTCTGTGAAAAGGAGCCAGCGTTGACGCCAGAAATCGAAATGCCCAGACCTGTGCCGCTCAGGCTTACAGCTTCGTTGCCGGCGTTGGTGAGAGTGATGGCCTGCGTTGCCGATGCCGTATTCACAGAGGTGCTCGCAAAGGTCAAACTGGCTGGTGACAGGTTCACCACGGGAACGCTACTCGTTTGCGATGATCCGGCTGAGTCAGGCGATATAAGCTTGGAACTCGACTGACAACCGGCGACGATTATCGTTAGAAGCGTCACAACGAACCACAGCGATAATATGCGGAATTTCATTAGCTTTTTCTCTCTCAGCGTGGTTATCGGCGCAGGAAAGAAAAAGTATCTTAATGTATGAACGAATCTATCGTACCGAAGTAATATGAAAGGAGATTATTCATACAACTCACGTGGAATAGCACTATTTTTCATCTTCAAGTGGCGCATATCAGGCTGAAATCATCTCACAGTTGCATGGTTAATCGTTATAAAGGCAAAAATCAGGATAGGCTTCCTCAACCACGAAATCGTGCAACCTGATCCATCGAACCTCATCTGTGATGATCGGCCCCACCGATAAATTGGATAGTTGTTGAAAAACATCCTCGGGAAAAGTCTTCGCGCGATGACTCAAGTCCTTCAAAAGCTCGTCGAGATACGCCAAATCACGCGTGGAGACCTGCTGTCTCAAGCCACGCTGGACGTACAGATTGAGCTTTGCGGCGTTTTTCACCGCAATTAGAATTACCTTCCCATCCCCGAACTCGTTGTTTGACTCTGACCGGCAATACTTGAGCGCGCAAACTTGTATGTTCGACTCCGTCCGCGCACTGTGCCTGGGATTGATCACTGGCCTCGTTTGCCTTATCTGCCATGCCAAAGAGATAGTAAATTGCACTACTGAGCAGCGCCCGATCTGAAATCCGCCGCCTGAATCGATCATATCGTGACAACGCCAATTTGCTCTTCCACACCGCCGGCAAACCGGATACAACTTGATCAAGCTTTTTCAGATCAATGCCTTCAATTGCTTCTATCACCTCATTCGCAGTTTTTTGCGTCGCTTCAGTGTAGATTCTGGCATCAAGATACCGTGATATGAGTGACTGCGGATAGGCCGATCCTCCAGCTCCGCCAAACATATGCCCATGATCGATGAAGTATGCATCCAGCCAGCGCGTTGCCCTTTGAATGAAAATTGCCTGGCGGTTGTCCGCATGGTCACAAAGCAAGTCCAGAACTCGTGCCGTCCAGAAGCTGCTGCGATTGCGTACCCTGCTGAAATACCCTCCTGCAAGTATCTCAAAGAGAGAGTCATTGTTCAAGCTCAATAGCCTTGATCCAAAGCACAATCCCGACTTTGGCCGTTGCATGCCGCTCTCAGTCTCAAACCAGCTGTCCTGATTCTCTCTGATAAAACTATCGGACACGTGGATGATGCGCCACTCTGGAACCAGTAGATCGGTATAGCGAAACAACTCGGTTCCTACCGCTTCGTTGAATAGTAAATTAGGACCTTGAAGACTGTTCTGAAACTTGACGATATACATGTAATCGTCGCTGGCCTTGACAAGTATCGGTTGCGATCCCCCCCGCAGTTTGCGGATATGCTCCAAGGCTTCAATACATTTCAATGAACTCATTGCCAAACCTCAATTCCTCACTTCTGAATGCCGTACCAAGCATGCAGTTGCTGGGAAAAGTACAACAATTCTGCAGTAGAGCCACGCTACCAGTCGTCAATGCTCGAAAAGAATGGCATCGGTAGCTTTTTCTCCAATTTTTCAACCAATGGGGAATACAATCGCCTCCATTCAATAAATCCGGACGGTCATGCCGTCTGGCATTTCATTACTGAATTGGATCCGGGCTCAATTCCAATGACTCAAGTGATTCTTGTGTATAAAGTAGAACATAATCATCATGTTGTGTAAAAAGAGTCAATTAATTCTGAGGAAAACCCCCGAGAGTGACCATTTAGGCAATATTATGATTACCCATTTAGGAAATATATGATTACCTGATTGACTATTACCAATGAAATAGTAACCATTGCAGGCATACATAGAATCGTCCTACCGCGCAAGGCTTGCCTCCAAATGCTTAGGTTTTTCTAATTATCACTGCAATCGCCGCCGCTCCGATACCACTCCACAGTGCGGCACAAGCCTTCGCGGAAATCAACGCTGGGCGCGTAACTCAGCAGTTCCCCGGCCAGATGAATATCGGCCAGCGAGTCGCGGATATCGCCGGCACGTGGCGCGGCATAGGCCGGTTGGCCGCTGTAGCCGGTCAGTTCCCGCAAAATCGCGTAGGTTTCGTTCAGCGTGATGCGGCTGCCGGTGGCCAGGTTCATCATGCGGCCCGAAACCTTTACCGCCGGTGCGGTTGCGGCCAGCAGGTTGCCGTTAACCACGTTGTCGATGTAAGTAAAATCGCGGCTCTGCCCTCCGTCGCCGTAAATAGTAGGCTGTAATCCGGCCAGCATCTTGCGGCAAAAGATGGCCAGCACGCCGGAGTACTGCGAGCTCGGGTCCTGGTAAGGCCCAAATACGTTGAAGTAACGCAGCGTCACCGTCTCCAGACCATAGACTCGAGCAAAGGCGCTCATGTAGAACTCGCCGGCCAGCTTGGCTGCGGCGTAGGGTGAGATGGGGTTGGGCAGCATCTGTTCGTGCTTGGGCAGGGCCGGTGTGTCCCCGTAGACCGAGGACGACCCGGCGTAAATCACCCGCCGTACACCGGCAGTACTGGCAGCCACCAGCAAATTCAAGGTAGCATCCACGCAATTCCGATTGGTAGCCGCCGGATCTGCCACAGAGCGCGGCACCGAGGCCAGCGCCGCCTCATGGAAGACGATCTCCACCCCGGCGCAGGCCTTTGCGCAAGCTGCCGGATCAGCCAGGTCGCCTTCGATAAACTCCATCGCTTCCAAGCCCACCAGGTTGGAACGCTTGCCGGTGATAAGGCTGTCAATGCCGCGAACGCTCTCGCCGCGGGCCAACAAAGCCGCGGCAATCGAGCGGCCGATAAAGCCTGCGGCTCCAGTCACAAGATAAGAAGGCAAGATAATTCTCCAAAAATTCGCCTGCATGCGGAGGATATCTACTCCGCAGCCCACTATCGAAAGAATACTACTTTCAGAACGAGTCGCTGGTTCGCGGCCCATAAACGGCGGCATGGCCAGTTTTAGCTCTACAATCAAATGCATGACTACTGCGTCCGAAATCCGGCTGGCCGGCCTCAAAGCAAGAATTGATTCTCGGGAAGCGCGCATCGGCATCGTCGGAATGGGGTACGTAGGCCTGCCGCTGGCGCTTCTGTTTAGCAGCCAGCGATTCAGGGTGACAGGCTTCGATGTCGTGCAGAGCAGGGTGGACACGCTCAACGCCGGCAAATCCTACATCGTGCGCATTTCCCCCGTCGAGATTCAGGAAGCGCAACGGGCAGGCTTCCGCGCAACGACAGATTATTCCGAGGTCGCACAGTTGGATGCGATCATCATCTGCGTGCCCACCCCGCTCAACCAGCACCATGAGCCCGACCTGAGCTTCGTAACCGGGACAGTCAAGTCCATCGCACCCTGGCTGCACGAAGGCCATGTCATTGTGCTGGAAAGCACCACCTATCCCGGCACCACCGAGGAGATAGTGGTTCCGCTATTGGAAGCTGGCAACCCCCACGGCCTGAAGGTCGCGCGTTCGTTCAGTGAGCCCGGTGTCCATGTGGCATTTTCTCCCGAGCGTGAGGATCCCGGCAACACTGAGGTCGCGCGCCACGACATCCCCAAGATCGTCGGCGGCTGCGGTCCGGCGGCCACCCAGCTTGCCTCGGCCATCTACGGCGCCATCTTCCGCCGCGTGGTGCCAGTCAGCAATCCCTCCACGGCTGAGATGACCAAGCTGCTGGAAAACATCTACCGCTGCGTCAATATTGCGCTGGTCAACGAGCTCAAGCAGCTTTGCATGAGGATGGGCATCGACATCAATGAGGTGATCGACGCGGCCAAAACCAAGCCTTTTGGCTTCCAGGCCTTTTATCCAGGCCCCGGCCTGGGCGGCCATTGCATACCCATCGATCCTTACTATCTTTCCTGGAAGGCCAAGCAGTTCGACTTCCGCACCCGCTTCATTGAAATTGCCGGCGATATCAATACCAATATGCCCTACTTCGTGATTGAACAAATCGCCGCTGCACTCAACGAGCGAAGCAAATCCATCAAGGGAGCGAAAATTCTGGTGTTGGGCGTAGCCTACAAGCGCGACATCGACGACCTGCGTGAGTCGCCTTCATTGACCATTATCGAGTTGCTACGCGAAAAAGGCGCTGCGGTCGCATACAACGACCCCTTCTTTGCCACTGTGGGCCACGGACGCAACTACGACCTCAACATGACCAACACTCCTCTCGACAACCTCGGTCAGTACGACGCCGTGGTCATCGTCACCGACCACTCCGCCTACGATTACAAAACCATCGTCGAGCAGTCGCAATTGGTGGTAGACACCCGCAATGCCACCAAGGGCATTAATTCGCCAAAAATTGTGCGCTGCTGAGTACCTGCGGAGGGGCAGCCGCCTTCGGCCTGGAGAAGTGTAGCACTTGCTTGTGTTTGCCGCTGCGTTCATAATGACCATAGGACAGCATCCAATGAGCGCAGAAGCCCTCCAACCCGATTATGTGACCCTCTATAGGCGGGCTTTCGCTGAGTATGGAACGCATGCCCTCTGGAACTTGCGCTCTTTAGAGACACCTTCTTACGAAGACGCGCTGGTCGTCGCGCGTGCTTTGCGCATCGAAGGTGACCTCGCCGCCCGCCGTCTCGCCGAGTACATCGAGCAAGCCTGCCATGCCACTGTCTAAGTTACAAGTAGATATTCTCCGGCTGCTGTCCTCGCACCGGAGCCCGGAGAGCTTTGTTGGAGGCTCGACGCCGCTGAACCGCAACACGCTGCGCCGCTCCGGCGATATCGATATCTTCCATGACCGTGAGGAACGTGTTACCGAAGCCGCTCTCAACGACGTCCGCGCCCTGGAAGATGCGGGTTACAGTGTCACCTGGCTGCGCCAGCTTCCATCGATTCACACTGCCCAGATCGGCATTCGGGATGAGTTGACCCGCCTGGAATGGGTGGCCGACAGCGATTACCGTTTCTTCCCCGCAGAGAAAGATGAGGTCTTCGGCTACGTCCTGCATCCTGCCGATTTGGCCATAAACAAGGCCATGGCCGCTGCTGGGCGGCGCGAGGTGCGCGACATTGTTGATCTCGTAAATACCCATGAGACCGTTCTTCCGCTAGGCGCCATCGTCTGGGCAGCTGTGGATAAATCACCTGGTTTTACCCCAGAAGGCCTCCTCGCCGAAATTCGCCGTAACGCTCGCTATTCGACTGCGGAATGGAAGGCGCTGGTAACGGACGATCCGATTGACCCCGTTGATGTCCTCGCCCGCCTACGTGCCGCTCTTGAGCAAGCCGAAACCTTTGTAGCCCGCATGCCCACCAAAAAAGCGGGCCTGCTCTTCCTGGAAAATGGCCGCGTAGTCCAGCCCAACCCGGACCATCTTGATAGCTACGAAACTCATGCAGGACAAAGGCGCGGCCATTGGCCCGCAAGCTCGGAGATCACTTCCGCCATGCTTGAGCGGTACAACCAAAAGCCCTAGCACATAACGCCACCATACCCCCCGCGACATTCCCCCGCCCCGTACTGTATCTTTGGGAAGTTCCTATATGTTCCCACTGACCGCAACCCTGGCTGAACCTCAGTCCTTCTCTCTCGCCGAGAAACTCCTCCTCATCGTGTTGGTCGCCGCCTCCGCAGCCGGTTTCTGGCTCCGTTTCCGCGTCGTCCTCGGCAAAATCCTACGCTCCAAGCCAGACGCCAGCTTCCATCTCTTCCCCATCGGCAAGCGCCTTTGGGATTTCATCTGGGAGGTTGCCCTTCAGGCCAAGGTCATCCGCCAGCGCCCACTGCCCGGCTTGGCCCACGCCCTGGTCTTCTGGGGCTTCTGCGCCTTTGTCCTGGTCACACTCAACCACTTCGCCTCATGTTTCGGATTCGGCTTCCTCTCGCCCACCGGCCGCTTTGGCCGCTTCTATTTTAATTTCGCAGCCGTCTTCGCACTGGCCTGCGCCGCGGGCATCTTCGGTCTTTTCATCCGCCGCTTCCTGGTCCGCCCCAAGTGGCTCGGCACAAAGCTCTCCTACCAGTCCGGCTTCATTGCCTTCCTCATTTTCCTGTTGATGATCACCTACCTGGCCTCGTTTTTTGTCGCCGACTCTGACCCTGCCACGCGAGCCCTCTGGTGGGTCCACACGCTGGCTCTGCTCATATTTCTGCCCATCATCCCCCACACCAAGCACCTGCACCTGGTTCTCAGCCCGGCCACCGTCTTTCTCTCCCGCGGCAGCTTCAGCCAAATTCCTCCGCTTGCGGGTGACAATGACTTCGGCCTCATCGCCGGCACGGACCTCACCCGTCTCGTCAGCCTGCAAGCCTTCTCCTGTGTCGAGTGCGGCCGCTGCACCGAGCACTGCCCCGCCTCGAACACTGGCAAGCTACTCAATCCAAAAGAGATCATCCTCGGCCTGCGCGGCTACCTCAACGACCTTGGCCCTGCTTCTGAAGAACCCCTGCTCGGCAAATACAACCCCCAGCAGGCGCCCTTCCAATGCACCACCTGCGGCGCGTGCGAGTTCCAATGTCCGGTGGGCATCGAGCACCTGCCCATTCTCATTGGCCTGCGCCGTGGCGCGGTCAACACCGGCGCATGGGAAGACGACTACGGCAGCAAGCTCTTTCTCGCCCTCGAGCGCGGAGCCAACGCACACGGCCTGCCCACCTCCGAGCGCGATAAGTTCATCGAGAAGGCTACCCTGCCCATCTTCGACGGCTCGCAGGAGTACTGCCTCTGGCTAGGCTGCATGGGCGGATACGATCCCAAGGGCCGCGAGATCATCGCCGACTTCGCCCGCGTCATGAACTACCTTGGCACAAGCTACGGCGTACTGCGCAAGGAAAAGTGCTGCGGCGATCCGGTCCGTCGCCTGGGCAACGATCTCGTCTTCCAGCAACTAGCCGAAGCCAACCTCGAAGCCTTCGAGCAGAGCGGCGTCAAGAAGGTCGTCTCCATCTGCCCTCACTGCGTCCGCAGCATCCAGGAAGACTGGCGGGACTTCGGCGCGCCACCCACAGTCGAGCACCACAGCGAGTTCTTAGCGCGCCACACTGATAAGCTCCCCAAGCAACGCTCCGGCGCGGAGAGCATCGTCTACCACGACCCCTGCTACCTGGGCCGCTTCCGTAACGTCTATAAGCAGCCGCGCACTATGGTCAAGCTGGCCGGAAAGCTGGTCGAGGCCCCGCGCAATAACGACCGCAGCTTCTGCTGCGGCGCAGGCGGCGGCCTGGTCTTTCTCGGCGAAGAAACCGGCGAACGCGTCGGCCAAGTCCGCACCGCCGAATTGATTGCTACGGGAGCAACAACCATAGGCACCGCCTGCCCCTTCTGCAACAGCATCTTCCGCGACGCATTGGCCGAACACGACGAAGCCGCTCCGCAACTGCTCGACATTGCCCAGTTGACCGCGCGAGGATTGCCGACGAGCCAAACATGATAAGCAGATTAAAATCAACTTGAGATCGAAATTATGAAAATCATCGTAGCCATCAAACAAGTCCCCGAGCGCGATGCGCAAATCCGCATCGACTCCACCGGCAAATGGATTGAAGAATTCGGTATCCAGTACGCGCTCAACGAGTCCGACGCCTACGCCCTCGAAGAGGCCCTCCAACTCAGGGAGAAGCACGGCGGCGAAGTAATCGTACTCACTGCCGGACCCGAGCGTGTAGGCCCCACCATCCGCGAAGCTCTGGCCAAGGGCGCGGACCGCGCCATCCACATCGACTGCGCCGATCTGGGCTCTCGCGACGCTCTCGGCGTCGCCCACCTCCTTGCCGCCGCCGTCAAGCCCGAGAACCCCGATCTCGTCCTCACCGGCCTCCAGTCCGACGATCTCGGCCAAGGCCAGACCGGCGTGATTCTCGCCGAGCTGCTCGGCCTGCCCCACTCCTCGCTCATCCTGCATGTGGACAAAACCGACACCGGCATCACCGTCAAGCGCGAGCTCGAAGAAGGCTGGTTCCAGTTGATCGAGCTGACTGCGCCCGCCGTGCTTACTATCCAATCCGGCGGCAACAAGCTCCGCTACGCCACCCTGATGGGTATCAAGCGCGCCAAAACCAAAGAGGTGCGCACCGTGACCGCCTCCGAGCTTGCTGTAGACGCCGCCCTGGTTGTAATCCTGGAGCGCGTCGCGCTGCCGCAAAAACAAAAATCCACCCAGATGATCCCCGGCTCGCCCAAGGAAGCGGCGGTGGCGCTGGTCGAAAAATTGAAATCCGAAGCGAGGGTGCTATGAGCGGCATTTGGGTTGTAATCGAAGACAAGGATGGTCGCGTAAGCCGCGGCAGTTGGGAGGCCGTTGCCGCCGGTCAGAAGCTGGCCGCGCTCACCGGCCAAGCCGCGAACGCCGTCGTCATTGGCGTGCAGACCGAGCCGTTAGCCGCCGAAGTCACCACCAAGGCTCTCGGCAAAGTCGTCCGCATCGAGCATCCTCTGCTGGCGGCGTACACAGCAGACGGCTTTACTCTCGCACTGCATCAACTCATCGAGCAAGAAAGCCCCGCGTACGTGGTCTTCCCTCATACCTACCAGGTACGCGATTACGCTCCCAAACTCGCCACGCGTCTCGGCCAGGTGCTCATCGGCGACGTAACCGCCATCGCAGACGGTCCCCACTTCACGCGGCAACTGATGCAAGGCCGCCTCAATGGTTCTTATCGCCATTCCGGCAACGGCCCCTGCTTCGTCTCCGTGCAGGCCGGAGCCTTTCGTGCCGATGAAGCACAGTCAGGCTCATCCGCAATCTCCGTCTTCACGCCTTCCATCGAGCCGGCGCAGATTCGCACCCGCCCCAGTGAGCGTTTCCGCGGAGCGGCACAGACCGTGGACCTGGGCGCGGCGCAGAGAATCGTCGGCGTGGGCCGCGGCATCAAGGACGCCGCCAACATCCCGCTCGTCCAGGAGCTGGCCACGGCCCTCGGCGCGGAGCTGGGCGCATCCCGCCCCATCTGCGACAACGGCTGGCTGCCCATGGAGCGCCAGATCGGCAGTTCCGGCCAAACCATCGCGCCCAAGCTCTACCTCGCCCTGGGCATCTCCGGAGCCATCCAGCACCTGGTCGGCATCAAAGGCTCGCAGTGCGTGGTAGCCGTCAACAAGGACCCCGAAGCGCCCATCTTCGAAGCCGCCGACTACGGCATAGTCGGCGACCTGATGGAAGTTGTCCCCGCGCTCACCGAGGCCGTCAAGAACCTCTGAGTGCGTGTGAGGATTCTGGCAGGCCTCAGTCCAATTCCATATGCCGCAAATGCGCCATTGACGCTGGCAGCTACAATGCGCTACGCTTACCCCCAGATTTTTCATACCGCCAAATGAAGGAGATTGCACCATGAAATTCGTAGCGTCCGTTGTCGTCTTGTTATTTGCATCGGTGTTGGCTTACGCCCAGGGTCCAAAATCCTGTGAAGAGTTGAAGTCTGAGATCGCCAAAAAAGTTGAAGCCAACGGCGCCAAGGCTTACACGCTGGAAATCGTGGCCAAGGACAAAGAAGCAGAAGGTAAGGAAGTCGGTCATTGTGGTGGTGGAACCATGAAAATCATGTACCTCAGAACCTCGCCTCCGCCGGCCACCGCCACCACGCCCAAACCCGCAACCCCGGCAAAAACTCCTGCTCCGGCAAAACCTGCAACCACGCCGAAAAAGCCTGCGCCTGCAACACCAAAGCCCTGATCGTCACAACTTCGCTATGTGTCCCAGGTCCCGCTTATGGGACCTGGGAATCCGCAGATCCCGCCCTGACTAACCCCTGGTTACAAGCTAGACGCTATCCTTGCAGATAATTACGGTCTATTCGCGCACAATGAAATCTGGAGAATAAACCGTATGACCGAAACCATCGAAATCACCCCCGCCCAGGACGAGGTAAGCGAATCCATTGCTGTCCCGCAAAACCCTGCCATCGCACATTGTATGAGCGTTTGGTCACGCGCTTATAAAATTGCAGAGAAGACGGGTAGAAGCGATTTCTATATCTCAAATGAAAGTGGCATTGCCTACCGCCATGCCATGCCTCCGCTAACCGGAGAGGAAAACATCCGCGATTTTATCGCCTGTGTAGCACAGGGAATGCTCATCGGCGCAATCGCTGGTCCTGACGGCGCCAGGCTTCTATATGCCGCCCAGGTTGCACATACCACGGTCACTAAAAAGGGGTTAACTAGAAAATCTGCCTCAAAATAACACCCACCCCCAGGGGGTCCGATTCTCCTTTTCTTCGCCTTAATAGTACAGGTTAGCTTACGATTGTGCCATGTTTCTTAGCTTCAATCACGGATTTGCCGCTGCATCCGCCAACTTTCGCTTCGCATTGACCCACAACTCCTCAAGCTCAACGGCGGAAAGCTCTTCGAGCGGACGCTCCGAGGCTAGCTCCATGGCGCGAAACCGCTCGCGGAAACGCTGATTGCAACCGCGCAGCGCCATCTCCGCATCCACGCCCAGATGACGGCCCAGATTGACCACGGTAAACAACAGGTCGCCCAGCTCCGCCTCGACCGCGGGCTTGCGCGCCGGATCGTCCGATGCAGCCTCGGCCTCCAGCTCCGCCGTCTCTTCGGCCAGCTTGGGCAACAAATCGCGCCACTCCGGCCAGTCGAAGCCAGCCTTGCGCGCCTTGGCGCCCAGCTTGGCAGCCTCGGCCAGCGCCGGCATCGCCCGCTGCACCGAGTCCAATCTTGACGGAGGTTTCTGCGCCGAAGGCGCGCCTGCTGCATGCAATGCCGCCGAAGGCGCGGCTGCTGCATGCAATGCTTCCGCTGCCTTGATCTCTTCCCAATTGCGCAGAACCGCCGACGAAGAGCCTTCCACATCGGCATCAACGTCGGCCCTGTTGCCTGCTGCCCGCGAAGCCTCCTCGCCAAAAACGTGAGGATGCCGTCGAATCAGTTTGTTGTTCAGGTGGTCGAGCACATCGGCAATTGTGAAGTGGCCGTCGTTGGCCGCCATCTCGGCATAAAACAGCACTTGCAGCAGCAGGTCGCCGAGTTCTTCGGCCAGGTGCGGCCAGTCGCGCCGTTCAATGGCATCGAAGACCTCGTAGGTCTCCTCCAGCGTGTATTTGCGAATGGAATCGAAGGATTGCTCGCGGTCCCATGGGCAGCCGCCGGGGGCCCGCAGCCGCGCCATGATGGCCACCGACTGCTGAAACAAAGCAGCCGCACGCTCCGGATCGGATATCCCTGACGGGTCCGATGCAGGCCGCGGTGCGGAAGTCTGTTTGTTCGAGTGTTCAGGAGGAAGGTCCATGCATATTCAGTCTACTTCGCGCGAGTGCCCTACCCTCGACTGTCATCCTGAGCGAACGGGGCCCCAGGCGTACTCTTCAGCCTTTCCGGGGTCCCCACGAACAGGTCTTCGTTCGTGGGGTGGAGGCTGGGGGTGGTGAGTCGAAGGATCTGCGGTTGTCTTTCATGCGCAAGGTCTGAAAAACGCAGTTCGTTCATTGACCGTGCAGTAGGAGGTTATACTCAACATCGACATGATTCGCATTCTGGGAACGATCTTTGCTGGGCTGTTGGGCCTCGCCTTCGGCAGCTTTCTCAACGTCTGCCTGAGCCG
>Ga0181520_10006021_pt1 | contig 18850 bp, 16 predicted proteins | sample PEATcosm2014_Bin_29_FD_132451 | JGI IMG/M metagenome (GOLD analysis project Ga0181520, IMG submission 132451) | Peatland microbial communities from MTU Mesocosm Facility, Houghton, MI, USA - PEATcosm2014_Bin02_30_metaG | ecosystem: Environmental > Terrestrial > Soil > Wetlands > Peat | place...
CAAAATGTATGTGAAGTTCCAGGACCTGCTGAACCGTGAAGAAGGCCAGGATTTGGTTGAATACGCCCTGGTTCTTGCCATCATCGCCCTCGGCATCGTCACCACCATGAAGTCAGTGACCACGGCCCTCAGCACAGCGTTCTCCGATATCGCCGCTGCGGTTACCACCAACGCCTAGTTCCTGCCAGTCCATCGTCAGGATAGACCGAGCATTGCCAGGTTAAACGCGCCTTCAGCATTTCGCAGAGAAGTTTAATATGCGAAGGCTTGTTAGCCTGTTCAATCTGCTCAATATGAGGAACACCTATGTGGTCCGGATGCATGAATTTCATCATCGGATTGCAAGGGTTGATGGCGCGGGAGGATGGCCAGGATGTGGTGGAGTACGTTTTAGTGATCTGCGTAATAGGGCTCACTGCAACCGCCGCGTCCTCGCAGTTCTTCAATTTGATCACCACCTTGTTTAACGATATCGCGGTAGAAATCACTAGCCTAGTGTAATCGCTGCCGTCAGGCAGCGGCGCCAGCTGGGATGAACCTGCGGGAGAGATACATCGGCAACTCAATTGCCATGTATCTCTCCTTTATTTTGGTGGAAAATTAGTCTAGAATCCGCCTTGCATGCCATGGAGAACACATCGACGCTTCCAGAATAGCCGCGGCATATAATGAGATTCGATATGCTCCTGCCAACGAATCACGGAAGCAGCGTTTCATTGATGGGAATTGAAGCCGCTTTGACCGCGATCATTTTCCTGATGCCGCTGGCCTGGCCCAGGCTTGGCTCAAACTTATTCTTCCGTGTGGAGCGCTCTTTTGCAAAGTTGGCGCGGAGAAAGCGTTTATCGGTTTTGATTGTTGGGCTTGCCGCGTTGATTGCGCGTCTTGCCATCCTTCCCATTTGCCCTATTCCATTGCCATTTTGCACCGATGATTTCAGTTTTCTGTTTGCCGCGGACACCTTTCTTCACGGGCGGTTGACCAATCCCACACCCGCCATGTGGATTCATTTTGAAACGATTCATGTCTCCATGCAGCCGACGTTTATGTCGATGTACTTTCCCGCGCAGGGGTTGCTGCTGGCAGCGGGCAAGTTGCTCTTCGGAAATTATTGGTACGGCATTTTGATCACCAGCGCATTGATGTGCGCCGCACTCTGCTGGATGCTGCAAGCCTGGCTGCCGCCCACCTGGGCTTTGCTGGGAGGCTTTGTAGCCATTCTGCATCTGGGTCTGTTCAGCTACTGGATCAATACGTATCATGCCGCGGGCACCATCACTGCTCTCGGCGGAGCGCTGATCCTGGGCGCGATTGCTCGTTTCAAAAGGCATCCTCGTTTTCGTTATTCTCTGCTGATGGGAATCGGGGTTGTGCTCATCGCCTTGGCTCGTCCCTATGAATGCGCGCTTGTTTGCCTACCGGTCGCCTGCGCTCTGGCGCACTGGTTTTGCTTTGCGAAAAACCGGCCCTCGCCTGCGTCAGTAATTCGCCTCATGGCGTTGCCAATGGCAATGATTGTCACTGCCGCCGCATGGCTGGGTTACTACGATTACAGGGCATTCGGAAGCCCATTTACACTGCCTTACACCCTCAATCGCGCCACCTACGCCATTGCGCCCTATTATGTCTGGCAATCCAAAAGGCCCGAGCCAGCCTATCGGCATGAATCCATGCGGCTTTTTTATCAAAGTGAAATCGATTTTTACAACCGGATTCATAATCCTTACAGATTTATTCCCTACACACTTCTGAAAGTGGGCATCGGGGTTCTTTTTTTTGCTGGAACGGCGCTATTGATTCCACTCATCATGACGCGCCGGGTTCTGTTGGACCGACGCGTCCGCTTTCTAGTGCTTTGCCTACTGATCCTGATGGCCGGCATGGGAGTCGAGATCTATCTTATCCCTCACTATCTGGCGCCATATACGGCGGTCTTCTATGCGCTCGGGTTGCAAGCCATGCGCCATCTCCGCCTTTGGAAGTTTGAAGGAAAGCCGGTCGGATTGGCGTGGAGCCGCTTGATTATTGCTCTTTGCCTTGGGATGGCCGGATTGCGGCTGTGCGCCGATTCGTTGCACATTACCATCAAGAAATGGCCACCGTACAATTGGAATGTTGCGTGGTATGGTCCTGGCCATTTTGGCGTCGAGCGGCAACGGGTTGAGAATGCACTGGAAAAACTTCCCGGAAAGCAACTCGTCTTCGTTCGGTATCTGAAGGATCACAATGTGCTGGATGAGTGGGTTGCCAACGCACCGGAGATCGACAGTTCCAAGGTCATCTGGGCGCGGGAGATGGACCCGGCCAGTGATCTAGAACTGATGCGCCACTATGGCGACAGGCAAGCGTGGCTGGTGCAGCGGGGCGGGGATTCGGTTGCCGTTTCATCTGTTCCAGCACCGGGCCAGCCGATCGCTTCTATGCAATAAGCCAGGCCAAGGATATCTGCTTTTTTCTCATGCGCTCTTGCCTTCACCCCCCTGATTCAGGCGATACTAAGTTCATGGCCGCCATCCTTCAGCAAGGACTTGAAGTTCTCTATACCCGTCAACAGATTGCCGAGCGCGTCGCCGAGTTGGGCGCAGTGATTACGCGTGACTTGCAGGGCGAAAAAGTTGTACTGATCGGCGTGCTAAAGGGCGCGGCGATCTTTTTGTCTGACCTGGCGCGGGCGCTGGACGTGGAGGCAACCTTTGATTTTGTCGCTGTCTCCAGCTATGGCAGCGGGCAGCGTTCTTCGGGTGCAGTTAAACTGATCAAGGATTTGGACGATCCCATCGAGGGCAAGAATGTGCTGGTGGTTGAGGATATTCTTGACACCGGCCTGACGCTCTCCTATCTGCGCAACTTTTTCCTGCGCCAGAAACCCAAGTCGCTGCGCATCGCCACGCTGCTCGACAAGCCCTCGCGGCGGCTGGAGAAGATCGAGGCTGATTACGTGGGCTTCTCGATTCCCAACCTCTTTGTGATCGGCTACGGGATGGATTACGCAGAGCGCTACCGCAACCTGCCCGACATCTGCCTGATGACTGCGGAGCATCCTGAATAGAATTTTCCTGTGGATTGGAAATATTGGTCCGGCTCAAGAGTCCATGAACTCAGGACTGTCCTATCGCACCTTCAGAACAATGATCGTCTCATCGTCAAAGCGATCCTGGTCGCCCTGGAAGCGGCCGACGTCGGAGAGAATGGCGTCGGCGATCTCCTCGGCGGAATGTTCGCCGCGGTTGCAGAGCAACTCCTCCAGCCTTTCCGAGCCATACATCTCGCGCTGCACGTTCTCTGCGTCCAAAATCCCATCGGAGACAAAGATAATGGCGTCTCCCGGCTGAGTGGTCACTGTCAATTCGTCGTAGGCCACATTCGGAAAAAGCCCCAGCGGAAAGCCCTCTGCGAGAATGGTGGACGACTGGCCAGCGCGGCAGAGAATGGGCTGCACCGCGCCGGAATTGGCCACTTGCAACGTTCGGCTGTCGTCGTTCCACAGGGCGAAGAGCATGGTCACGTACTGCGATTCGAGCTTGCGTTCCTGGATGGCGTCGTTCAAAAGGGCAAGCATGCTTGCCGGCTCCGGCCGCTGCTGCGCCGCTGAGCGCAAATTGCCGCTGACGAGCGCGGCAAAGAGCGCCGCAGGGGCAGCCTTGCCGCTGACGTCGCCCAGCACAATCGCCATGCGCCCCGGACCGTACTCGACAAAGTCGTACAGGTCACCGCCAATGGTGCGTGCGGGTAAAAATCGCACCGCCATCTCGGCGTTGGTCCACACTGGTGCGGTGGACGGAAGCAGGCGCAATTGCACCTCGCGGGCCATGGCAATGTCCCGTTCCAATTGCCGCTCCTGCGAGCGCACCGTCTGGTAGAGGCGGGCATTTTCGATGGCGATGGCCACTTGCGCAGCTAGCGTGATCAGCGTTCGCTCATGCTCCTCGTTGAAGAAGCCGACCCGCGTGTGCTCCAGATCCAGCACGCCGATGATCCTCCCTTTATGAAAAAGCGGCGCAACCAGCTCGGAACGGGTTTCCGGGTTGAATGGCACATAACGCGAATCGTTGCGCACATCCGGCACATTCAACAGACGCCATTCGCGTACCGCCACGCCCACCAGGCCGCTGGTAATGGGCAGGCTGCGCAGCGGCGTGTGCGCGCTGCCAAAGCGCCATGCATAGCGGGTAATCAGCCGCTCGCCCCGCTCATCCAGAAGCATGATGGAAAACATCTGGTAGTCGATCAAGCGGCGCAGCAGTTGGCCCACTCGCTCCAGCAGCGGGTCAAGATCAAGAATCGAGGTCAGTTCCGTGGCAATCTCATTCAGCACCGTCAATGTCTGCGCCTGACGCGAGATGCGCGCATAAAGGCGGGCGTTTTCGATCGCCTGCGCGATGCGCGAGGCTGTCAAGGTCAGCAGCCGCATCTGCTCGGGGCCAAAGTAATCGAGCTGCTCGCTCTCGATGTCCATCACCCCGATCAGCCGGTTCTTGGCGACCAGCGGCACGGCGAGCTCGGAGCGCACATCAGGGTTTACCTCGACGTAGTTCTCCGCAGTGCTCACATCGTTCAGCAGCACCGCCTGGCGGGTCAGCGCCACCTGCCCCACCACTCCCTGTCCCATGGGAATACTGAGCCGTTCCACCTTGATGGTATGGCCGATCTGAAACCGGACGCGCAGCTCGCGGGTGCGGTCGTTGACCAAAAGAATCGCAAAGATGCGGTAAGGAATGACGGCCGCCACCAGCTCCGAGGTGCGCCGCAGCAGGGTCTCCAGATCGAGGGTGGTGTTCAGGGCCTCGGCCAGTTGCATCAAGTAGGCCACATCGGCCGCTTCCACGCGGATGTTGGCTGGATCAAGATGCGCGCCGGGGTTGGCTGGATCGCTGGGGCGATAGTCGCCCTCAAACCCTGTCTCATCGCGCGAAGAGGTAAAATCGTCTGCCATAGGCCTAGGAAACATAGTACACGGAAGGCCACATTCAGCGGCGGTGAGCTAAGCCAGGAGACCTGACCTCAGGCGGGATTCCGCACTGGCAAAGAATACTGCGCGACGGTTAACTCTCCGCCACATCCCGCACCCAGGCTTTCACCAAAGGCAACTCTTCCTCGCCGACCAGTTTGAGCCGAACCAGTTCCGCGTAAACCCGGATCAGATTCTCTCCCAGATTCTCCACTCCCGCTTCCAGCTTCAGCGCGTCCAGTCGCGCGCCGATCTCACGATTGTGAAGATACCCAGGCACTTCATCTGCAAAATCGCGCATCAGATTGTGGTCGTTCCGCCGTTGAAAGACGTCCGGGCCCTTGAAGAGCACGCTCCAGCCGTTCTCCCAGGCAATCCTCTGGGCCACAAAGCTGCGCCAGATATCCGTCATGCGAATCGAACAGTAGGATGGCAGATAGAGCAGCGGATAGGCTTTGGGAAACCATGCGGTATTCTGGCTGTTAAAAGGGCACCAGGTTCCCGAGGCCAAGCCCAGCCAGCGATCGCGTCGAAAGTTGATGGGAAGCGGCAGCAGCAGCCGGTAGATCGCGTCCACGTCAGGATCTTCATCGGCCAGCCCCGGTTGAATCGGGCAGTCGAGATCCGTCACCGGAAGCGTATCAAACTCCGGCAATGGCCTTTGCACCGCGTCCAACGGAAGTCCACGCGGCCAGATATTCGCATCCGTAAAGTATCCATAGACGTTCGTCCAGCCGTTTCCGGCGAGCGCCGGCACGCGCATCTTCGACTGGCGCGCATCCCAGAAGTTAGTGAGCGGCATATTGTCGTCATCGGTCTCCAGCAGCATTGCGGGACACGTGCGGAGGGCCAGCAAGTAGCCGATATTTTTGCGCGAGTAATGCCGTGTGGGCATGATCTCGGCAATTTTGAAGCCCGACTCCCGCTGCCGCTGCAGGCTGTAAAACTCGCATCCTTCGATGGAAAAATCCGCCGGACTGGGTACATCGCCAATGACGTAAAAAGAAAAGCCGCGCGTTTTGCATTGGCTAGCCAATTCGCGCAGTTCGGTATTCGGCGATGCGATAGAAGTGACAACAACACTGACCGGCCCTACATAGGACGTTTCACTCACAGTTGCTCCTTGATGCGAAGTTGGAATAACCGCCACAGTTGCACAAAGGCTTCTTTCACCGCCGAAGAACCAAGCCGCGGACTCGCTGCGCGGTATGTGATCGGCACTTCCACAAACTTCAGCTTCCGGCAATGGGTCTTGATCTCGGTTTGAAAAAAATGCGCTCTGGATTGAATGCCTTTGTCCAGGACCATGCTGAGCGTCTGACGGGAAAACAGTTCGAATCCGCTGGTCATATCCGTCTGGCGCGTACCCAGCAGCAAATTTGTCAGAACGGTTCCACCCCAACTGACCATGTGGCGTTTGAATGAACTCTTCTCAAAGCGCCCCATGAAGCGGCTCCCAAAGACACAATCCAGCCCTTCTTCCATGGCGCTGAAGAATTGGGGAATCTCTTCGGGCTGATGGCTGAATCCGGCGTCGATCTCCAGAATCCAGTCGCAGCCTGAGGTCAAGGCTTCGTTGTAGCCTCGCATATAGGCGTCTACCACACAGCGATTCTCCGGCGCCCAAACCACGTGTAAGCGGGGTTCTGTGCGCTCCAAGGCACGCATTTGATCCAGGCTGGAATCCTTGGTCACGCGATCGAAGACCGCGAAAAATGTTGCGCGCTTGAAACCGGTGCACTGCTCCAGCACCGCATGGCAGAAGGTCACGGCTTCATCACCTTCGTTGGCCATGGGACAGACGACGCCCAGCGAAATCGCATCTCGGGGTTGTACCGCAGGCTGCATGGCTCTGTTCGTGATCTCTAACTCCATTTTCCGTACGGATTCCGCTCTGGAGGAGGATCTTGAATTCAGAGCAATAGGGCCGACTTGATTTCTTGATGGTCAGAGTAGCAGAATTGACCTTCATTGTCGAGAACTGTGGGCTACTAGCAACCTGCAAAAACAAACTCACATTTTTACAAACATGCATTGGCTGCCGACCAGATCGAAGTACGGTTCTGGCTTGTCGGCAAAAAACTCTTCAAATGCCTGATTGACTCCGATCGACGTATCGTAATCATGGCAAACAAGAATTCCTCCTTTGTTCAAGCGAGGATAAAACCACTCCAAACCGGCTTTGGTCGATTCGTAAATGTCGCCGTCCAGATGGACAAAGGCGAATCTGCTGCCAGTCAAATCGCTTGCCGTTGCGGGGAACAAACCCTTGTGAAGGACAACGTTGGCGTCCTTCAAGTAGCTCTGAACATCCTCGAAAGAGTATCGGTATTGTCCCTTCATAAACCTCGAACTGTCTTTGACCGACGGATCAGGCAGCCCCTCGAAGGTGTCAAAGAGGTGCAGTACCCGCTCTGGGGCGCGGGCAGAAATCATCTTGGCCGATGCTCCCGCCGCCACTCCCAATTCAGCCATCTCTCCCGGGATACTCTTCACTGCATCCACCAGGCTCATGATCTGGCAGGCCTCACTGGGCAGCAACAGCATATCCCGCTCTGAACGAATCTTCAAAAGAAGTTTGATCCGTTCGCGACGCCGGGCTGAGTCCCAGTATTTAGAGAGCATCATGCCCATGCGGGCAAAGAGCAAGGGCACCGTGCGCAACACTCGCCATTCGCTGATTTTCATATAGGGAAATAATAAAGCAGAGGCCTCACTCCGCTCCCAGCTCCCGCACAATGGCCACCGAAGCCGAAGCGCCGATGCGGTTGGCGCCGGCCTCCAGTAAAGCCTTTACGTCGGCCAGAGTGCGGATTCCGCCCGAGGCCTTTACGCCGCAGCGCGCTCCCGCCACGCCGCGCAATAGCGCCACATCGGCCGCCGTCGCCCCGCCCTGGGAAAAACCGGTCGAGGTCTTGATAAAATCCGCGCCGGCCTGGATGGCGATCTCCGAGGCGCGCAGCTTCTCCGCCACGTTCAATAGTGAGGTCTCCAGAATCACTTTGAACAATGCGCCGTGTGCATGGGCGATCGCTCCCACCGTGCGAATGGTATGTTCTGCAACCAGGTGGTTACCGCTCTTGAGCTGCCCGATGGGAAAGACCATATCCAGCTCGCGCGCCCCCAGCCGCAACAGCGCGGTCGCCTCATGGCGAAGCGTGGAGACCAGCGAAGCCCCCAGCGGGAATCCGATCACCGCACCCACAGGAATGCCGGAGCCGAAGAGCGCGCTGACCGCCGTGGGAACCCAGACCGGATTCACCATTGCGCAGGCAAAGCGGTAGCGCTTCGCCTCCTCGCACAGCGTCTTTACCTGCTGCCGAGTGGCCTCCGGCTTTAAAAGTGTATGGTCGATGACCGCGGCCAGCGATTGCCAGCTCCGAAGTGCCGCCGTAGTGAAGGCGAATGCATCAAAACTTCCGTGATCAAACTCCGGATCAATCTCCTGGATCGGAGGAATTGCAGCCATCGGAACCTGCTCCTTGCCGAAAATGCCGCTCACCATCGGCGGCTAGCCGGTTGTCTTACCGCAGATGAGTATAGTTCCTTACAGGGGTCAATCCCAAGAACGAATGTGAATTTTGGGTTGATTCGCGGCTTCGCTCCTCCATTGTTTAGACTTGAAGAGAGATCTTTCTGGAGCCATCTTGCCTGCCAACCCCCAAGAACGAATCGTCCGCCCCGCCAGGAACATAACCGGGAGCCTGCGCCTGCCCGGTGACAAGTCCATCAGCCACCGTTACGGAATGCTGGCCGCCTTTGCCGAAGGCACATCGCGCTTTACCAACTTCTCCACCGGTGCGGATTGCGCATCCACACTGGATTGCATGGCAGCGCTGGGCGCTCGGGTGCGGCGGCTGGAGGACGGGGCGGTCGAGGTGACCGGCGTCGGTGGTCACGTAACGCCGACCGACCAACCGCTCGACTGCGGAAACTCCGGCTCAACCATGCGCATGATCAGTGGCCTCTTATCGCCGCAGCAGGGCAGCTTTACCCTGGTGGGCGATGAATCGCTCTCCCGCCGGCCGATGGGGCGCATCCAGAGGCCTCTGGAGGCCATGGGCGCGCATTTGGCGCTCACTGACGGCCACGCGCCGATCGTCATCGAGGGCAGGGAATTGAAGGCCATCGACTATACAACGCCGGTACCCAGCGCCCAACTGAAGACTTGCATTCTGCTGGCCGGCTTGCAAACCTCGGGTGCAACCACAGTGCGCGAGGCGGTGCGCACCCGCGACCATAGTGAGTTGGCGCTCAAGGCTTTCGGCGCCACCATCGAGCGCGCGTTGGATTCGGTCTCGATTATCGGAGTGCAGAAGCTTCACGCCATCGATGCCATCATCCCTGGCGACCTCTCATCGGCGGCATTTTTTCTCTGCGCGGCGGTGCTCTTTCCTGGCTCCAATCTGGTTCTGGACGCGCTTGGAATGAACCCGACGAGGGCCGCGCTGCTGGACGTGCTGGCCACACTCGGCGCGCGCATCAGCGTATTGAATCTGGAAGAGAAGAACGCAGAACTGGTGGGCACGGTGCAAATTAAAGCACCGGCGGAGGGGCTGGGTTCAATCTTCATTCGAGGCGCTCTTACTGCGCAACTGATCGACGAATTGCCCGTTCTGGCGGCGATTGCTCCGTTTACCAGCGGCGGCATCCGCATCCGCGACGCACGAGAACTGCGCGTGAAGGAGTCCGACCGCATCGCGCTGGTGGTTAAAAATCTGCGCGCCATGGGTGCCGAGGTCGAAGAGTTTGAGGACGGATTGGACGTTCCCGGCGGGCAAACGCTGCATGGCGCAACCATCGACTCCGGCAGCGATCACCGCATCGCCATGGCCTTTAGCGTGGCTGCGCTGCGCGCGGAAGGAGAGACGAATATTCAGGGCGCGGAATCAGTGGCAATTAGCTTCCCGGAGTTCTTCGATTTGCTCGATTTAGTGGCGGAGCGGTAACCACCTGCGTGGGGCCAGCGGCTCGCTATCCGCTCGCTCAAGTTTCGTGGTTTCCCATCCATTTCACATGAGACTTGAATTGGATGGGAATTCAACGATAAAAAAGCCCGGCCGCTTGATGAAAAGCAGGCCGGGCTTTTTCTATGGCAATTTATCGCGTGGCTGGCACAGCTACAACCTAATTGCTCGCGCTCTTGGCTGGCGTCAATCCCGGCACCACCGGTGCGGAGTTCACATTGCCGCTGGCAGCTTCATTCAAGTTGATGCCGTAGTGATGCAGCGTCGAGGCTAGCATCTGGTACATGGCCGCCCGCGCCTGCGCGTACGTGGCCTGAGCTGCAATCAGGCTGTTCTCAGCCGAGGACAGGTTGCGTTGTTGTTGCAGAACGTTGGCCGTGGTGGAAGCGCCCAGCCGCAGCTTTTTCACCTCGGCGTCCAAGCTCTGCTGGTTGTAGTCGCGCGATGCGATGGCCGCCTGCACCAACGCACGGTCGTTGGCCAGCGCAATCTGCTGGCTCACAACCTGCATATGAATCTGAGTGTAGAGCTGTTCCAAATGCAGTTCGGCTTGGCGATACTCAATCAGCGAACGCGCCTGATCGGCCTGTGCCGCACGGTTACGCAGAGGAATATTGAGATTGAAACCAACGCCTTTATCGGGCGAACTGCTGTCGAAAAGGCCGTTGAAAGTGCTTCCATAACTTACACTTGGATAGGTGTTTGGCAGGCAGGGCTGGCCCGTGGCGAAGTTCACACAATATGGACTCTGCGCTCCACCCGCGGCGCTTGCACCGTAGAATGCGTTGACACTCAGCGTGGGAAGCAACGCATTGCGCGCGCCTTTCAGCGTGATCTCATCCTTCTTGATGGCCAGTGCAGCCTGTTCCAGCTCAGGGCGGTTCTGGAAGGCTTCTTGTACCAGATCTTCAACGGGCCGTTTCTCTTCAGGAATCTGTTCAAGGCTCACGCGGTCAGTAGGAATCACCTCGGCGGCAACCAGAGCTGCATCATTCAAGTTGCGTGCAATAGCCTGTTTCAGAATCAGCTGCTGATAGCTCAGATTATTTTTCGAGCTAAGCAATGCCTGCTGGTCACTGGCAACTGTGGATTGTGCGTTGACCACATCCAGCGGGGCCAGGGTTCCAATCTCCAATTGCTTCTTGTTGTCCTCTAGCAACTTGCTGCTCTGCTCTAGAGCGTGCTGCTTGGCCTGCACATCTTCATAGGAGCTGACCAGCGCCCAGTAGATATTTTCTACCTGGTTGACGGTGTAAAGAATTTGCTGGCGGAAGGTCGAGTCAGTGATGCGGCGGTCCAGTTTCGCCTCGTAAATGAAGCGTTGGTTCACCCAGAAGCCGGCTCCCTGCAAAAGATTTTGCGTCACTGTTGCTCTGAAACTGGAAAGCAGTTCCGGGCTGTAATCGTTGAAAGGGCTGCTGGAAGATATATGAGAATTGTTGAAGGTCACGGCCAGTGATCCGCCAGTGATAAAGCCTTGATTGTAGGTGAAATTGTACGAGTCCGTATTCTGAAAGGCGCGCGGCTGGAACTGGCTCGTTTGTGGCGATTCAGAGCGCTCGAATGTAAGCGCACTGGTTAAGACAGGATCCAGATTCTCCGGCGCCGGACCAACGCCGTCGGTCGTCAATACAACGCCGTTGGTGCCCGTCGTCGCACCGCTCGCGGTGCCGCCTGGAGCGCCGCTGGCGGCTAATGTCTGAGAGCTGCCGCCTTGCGTATTCTGCAAAACCGTTGCGCCCACGCCGCGCAGCCCGGAGCCAGCCTTGGCCCGCAGAATGTCGGTGTCGGCAATATCCATGTAATAACGCGCAATCGCGATGTCGTAATTGTTTTCGAGCGCCAGCGCCAGTGCATCCGACAAGCTCAGATAAATCTTGCCGTCCTTGACCAGATCGGTCAGGCGCACCGAGTTGGCAAAGCTGGCCTTGGAGATGCTGGTTGGCCGATACTTGTTGATCGGATTGCCAAGCAGCGTGCCCGATGGAACAGAAAAGTCGCGCGACGATTGCCGCAGGTTGAGCGGCTCAGTCTGCGCGGGCGCGGGAGCCGCAGGCAGCTCAGAGGCTGCCTTGTCCGACACGGTAGCCGCCGCCTGCTGGGCAAAGCCTGAAGGCAATGCCGTCATCAAGGCCAGCATCAGCGCCGCTACGGCGCGCAGCCGATTACCCGCCGGTTGTGATTTTCTCCCCGCGGCTTCAACATCCTGCTTCTCAAACACACTCTTGCCAAACAAATGCATATTTCCTCTCCACAAATTTCTGAGGCGTATTGGCGTTCTTCTTCAAGACGAACGGGAAGCCTTCCCGGACGCATTCTTTGCAATTCTCCACTCCTATTATCGCCTGTGGACAATACCGCGTCACTTCACTCGCAGGTTATTACGCAACAGACTTCCAGTTCGTTCCCTTGGAGGAGCTGGGAACATTGAACAGTAGCGTCAGCGTTCTGGTCCACGTCTGCTTCTTCCTGGGCACAACAATCGCATTTATCCGTCATGAAGTTTATCTCCCGTCTTCGAGTATTCTGAATTCAGAACGCCCTTCGCCATGACAGAAGAGACCCAATTCGCTCCCGACTGCCAAAACTGGAAGCTGACCCTGGCTTACGATGGAACCGACTTCCGCGGCTGGCAGGTGCAGCCGGGTGAGGTCACTGTCCAGGGCGAGTTGCAGGCCGCGCTCAAGCGCATCACCGGCGAAGGGCCATTGCCCCAGGGCTCGGGGCGAACCGACGCCGGTGTCCATGCTCTTGGACAGGTGGCCAGCTTCACGCTGGCCGCCTCCATTCCGCCAGGAAACCTGCAACGCGCTCTCAACCGTACGCTCCCACCTGCCATTTGCGTTCTGGAAGCGAAAACAGCGCAAAGAGCATTTCACGCCCGCCACTCGGCGCTGGCCAAAACCTACGAGTACCGCGTCTTCCGTGCGCCGATCTGCTCGCCTTTTCTGGCCCGTTACTTCTATCCATGCACATGGCCATTGAACCTGGAAGCGCTGCAGCGAGCGGCGCAGATTTTTGTTGGCGAACATGATTTCACGAGCTTTGCCGCCACAGACCCGGAGCTGACGCAACGCAACTTCGACCTGGATGCGCCGCCCGATCTGAGGCCGATTCCGCGCGTGGGCTTTCAAATCAAGCCGCCGACGGCCTCGACAGTGCGCAGAATCTTCTCTTCCAGTTGGGAAGAGCAGTTAAGCGAAGCCGGTGCGCTGCTGGTCTATCGCGTGCGCGGCAACGGCTTTCTGCACCACATGGTGCGCAATCTGGTGGGAACCATGCTGGACGTGGGTAGAGGACGATTCAGTTCCGACTCGATCCCAGAGATTCTCGCCGCCCGCAATCGCGCCGCCGCCGGACCCACCGCTCCTGCGCGTGGGCTCTTTCTTCATTCGGTCGAGTACGACGGGACGGAATGAGAAATGAGACCAGAAAAAGATTTTACTATGGTCGAATAAAAGACTAAATTCAGACTATAAAAGATCTTTTGGGGTTCAAAATGCGCTATTCCACCCAAATCAAACCCATCAGTTAGGTCAAAGCCCACGCCGCCGAATTGCTCGACCGCATTACCGAAGAGCGCGAGCCAATCATCATCACCCAAAACGGCGAGGCACGGGCCGTGCTGGTGGATGTTCACTCCTACGATGCATTTCAGGAGAGCATGGCCATGTGGCAGATACTGGCAATCGGCAAGAAGCAGATCGATGCAGGCCAGACCCTCCCGCTCGCCGAGGCTATCGCCAAAGTTCGCAACCGCGCGGCCAGGATGCCGGAACCCGAAGGCGTAGCGCAATGAACTTCCCGGTTCGCATCACCAGCGCAGCCTGTCGTGATCTCTTGGAGATTTACGACTGGATTGCGGAGCACGATTCTCTGGAAAAAGTCGACTACGTCCTAGACCAGGTGCAGGAAGTGGCGGAGAGTGTTGCGGTATTGCCGCACAGCGGAACGCGAGTGTGCGAACTTCCAGCGGGAACGGAAGCAGAGTACAAGCAGGTTTATTTCAAATCCTATCGTGTGGTGTACGAAATCATGCGCGACGAAGTCGTAATCCATCTGATCGCCGACGGCCGCCGCAATATGCAATCGCTGCTGATGCGGCGGCTCTCCGGTCAGAACTTGTAGACCACGCCCAGTTCAGCGCGCGAGTTGCGGCTTGCATGGTTGGAGCAGCCCATGTTGGCGCAAGACGAAGGCAGGTCGGCGGTTATAGCAGAGCGAACATCGTCGCCCGCGAAGCTGATAAAAATGCGCGGTTTGATTTTATACTCCAAACCGCCGCCCAACCCCGCGGCAAAGGAGACACTCGGGGTGGCGTAAGGCTGGCTGGGTGTACCGCTTGGCAGACCGGTTGTGATGGGCGTTCCGCTGATTTGCTCCATGCCTAGCAGTACATGGCCAAAGACCCCTATGGGCCCAAGCAAATGCGCGTGCAACACTGGGCCAAAAAGCAGCATATCCACGGTCGGGTTTCCGGGATTGGTCGCGTCATACGGAAACTTGTAAACGCCGCCATCGGCAAAGACGCCAAAGTACTTGCCCCAGTCGCGGGTCACCTTGACGTTCACGCCAAACTGTCCGTTGCGCGACTGGTTGACGTTGTTGAGGCTGGTGTACCCGGCGCCAACGAATACCTCGTACTTGGGCAACACATCGGTAGCCTCGGCGTGCGCTGGCTTGTCGGGGGCAACTTGACTGGTGGCGGTTAAGGGCATCATCATGGCCGCAACCACGGCCAAAACCAAGAACAGAAACTTACTCTTCAATGTGGGACTCTCCTCAATGCATTGCTGGGACGACGTCGGCGCTCCAGGGCCAAAGCCCTCCGAGTTGCCGCTTGAATCCGCCGCTTCCATCTTGACCGGCCGCCCGTATCGACGAACTACTACTAGACTATCCTCTCAGACCCGCTTCCATGAAGTCCCGCTGCACCGTGCCCCATCCATTGCGCGTTTTTTGCGAAATAGGTGGGAGCCGCCTTCCTTAGGAGAGCGGATACCGAGCAGTCGGCCCTACCGCAGGTGGTTCAAGGCCTCTGGACCGGAACCGGCTCCGCAAGCCGCAGCAGCTTGCCGGAGGTCACTGTTACTGTGACGGGAATCCCGGCGGAAAGATAGCGCCCAATCACCTCTGGCCGCGCCCAATCCAACCCCCAACCCTCCTCAATCGCCACCACCGTGTACTCGCCCGGAGCCACATCGTGCAACGAAAAGCTGCCGTCAGAGTCGGATTGATCGCGCCGGACGAGCGATCGAAAGGCACCCGCCTCTTTGGGAACCAGCTCAATCATCACGCCGGATTGCCCCTTGCCGTCCTTACGTGCAATGCCCTCCACGCGCGTCTCGCTCAGGCTCACCGTCGCCATTACTTTGAGAGGCTTGTCGCGCACGGTAATCAGGTTGCCTGGATGCGCCTGACCGCTGACTGTCACCGAAGTTATGATGGGATCTTTACCGTTGGCAAAGGCCCAAAGCTCCCAGCTTCCCGGTGGAACCGCATCAAAACTGAACTTGCCACCATTGACATTGGTTTGCAATTCTGCATGATTTTGAGTCCCGTCAAAAGACGTGAGTCGCACCACCATACTCTCAGGCAGTGACGACCCGTCGGCGCTTTGCAGACTTCCCGCCAAAGCCGTCGTCGCCGTGCCAAGATTGGGGTCAATCTCCTGGCTGGAGTTGACATCAATCTCCGCCACGCGCGGCGGATCGCCTTGGGTTAGTACAAAATGGCCAGGAGCAATAGCTGGCAATTGAACCGCTACGTTTCCTTTATTTCCAGGAGGAAGAAAATCCACAATGGGCAATTCTGTATCGAAAATGGTTTGATGCATCTCCACTTGCGAGGCCCATTTGTTCTCTTTCATGGGCGATTCAACCACCAGATGCAATGCGGGAACCGTGCGCAAGATAACATTTGCAACCGCATGATCTCCGCCGGACAAAGCAATTGAAGTCGCGGATTCCTGATCCGTTGTCGAATCAAAGTAGGTCACTGGATACACCACATCGAGAGCCGCATTTGTTTCAGTTTCCGGCTGCTCATTTCCAAAGATACTCTGCCGCTTCCCCAACGAATTGGAATGGGTAGCGAACCAAGGCTCCGCCTCCACCGCAATCAAATAGTCGCCCGCCGCCAGCCCATCAAGCTCATAGGCGCCCGTGTCATCGGTGCTTGCGTCCCGCAACTTCCGGATCTTCTCGCCGGGAATATGGCCGCTCGGCTTGCGGAAGAGCATCACGCTCGCCCCCTCCACCGGATCGCCGCCGTCGCCCGTGACCACGCCGTAAATCGAAGCTCCTGGAGTGATCCGAAAGACCAGCCCACTCGTCTCTTGATCCGGCCCAGTGACAATGGCCGTGTTGTATCCACCATCATGTTCATCGTAGAAGCCAGTCAGAAAGCCGCGCTTGGAGGCAGTCAGCGGGTACTTGCCTGCCGACAATCCTTTGAGTGAAAAGCCTCCCTCACCATCCGTCTCCACCGACGCAACAATCGCGCGGCTCTCCAAATCCTGCACCGAGACCGTCGCGCGCCGCACCGGCTCTCCGCTGACCGCGTTAATGACCGTACCGGTAATGCTGTAGACCGTGGCGGGTTTTGGCATTGTTTGTGCGCCGATGGATGCCGTTGCCATGAGCAAAAAGACCACGCTACGGCAAAGGATTCGCGTCGTGAGAGAAGCATCCGCCCCGGAGGGGCGACATGAGAATAGCCCAGGGCGGAAGCAATGGTTAAGCCGACCAACAAACGATCCAAGCCCCGGAGGGGCGACCGATTCGTCCCAAGGGATTCTCAATGGGATTGACTGCATTTTCGACGGTGCCGAAAAGACCGCTAACCAACGCGCGGGCCTTAGCCTCTGAGGGAAAGTCTTTCTCATCGTCCTGGAACCTCCAGCCCAAGATTCCCAGTTGTCCCCGGAGAGAGCGTCACCTGCTGCCCCGCCGTGGGCAGTGCGGCCAGCGCTGCCTGATTGCGATACTCCAGCCGCACCGGCTCGTTGAAGGTATAAACGTGATAACTGCCCGGAGTCAGCCCATCAACCGTCAGAGATGCGCCAGACGAAGGATGCACAGTCATCGGTGGAATGTCCGCCGTCGTATCAAAATCAGGAACCACATAGACGGTATAGAAAGGCTCTTCGCCGGGCAGGAAATCAGCCAGCGCGGACGGCAGCGTCAGTGTCAGCTTGGCGCAATCGTCGCGGAGCGTCAGTTCCATCGGCGGCGGCGAAGTGCCCGGCGCAACCGTCAGCGGCTCGCGGGCCAGATTCGCGCCGCCTGCGCTAAACGAATCCATGCATAGGCTGGGGTTGTTGATTTCGGTGTTCAGCCATTCAGAACCGAGAGTGAATCGGCTTAGTTCCAAGAGATCCGCACCAATGACGACCGAAGAGATGTCGATATCATCACCAATCGCCAGTATGGGTTCGGCGGGAGAAGCGTTCACCGTGACTTGCATTTGCAACTCCTCGCTGGTCTTCGATCCAGAACTCCGCACCGCTCGCAAATGAATCGACCAATTGGGCATGGTGGAAAGTGAGATACGCAGATTGGTCACCGCATGGCCTTCCACTGAGAACTCCGCCGAACCCCATAGATACTCAGATGGACGGTTCGATGCCATCTGAACATTGATGAACCTCGATACGGCCAGAAGCGAATACGACCCATTGGGCAGATCGGCCTGGATCAAGCGCGTTTGCGCGTCAAATTTAGCGGAATAAGCCAAGGCGTGGCCGGAGATATCCTGCACTTCAACCGAGATTGCCGACTCGGATGGAATCACTCCCCTCTCATATCCCACGCCATCGTATGGTTTTCCGCCGGGTAAGGATACCGTTGCCTTGACCGTATAAAACGGTTCCTGTGTCAGTTGCAGATTGGCCTCGGCCTGTTCGCCTGCCTTGAGCCGGATGCGCGCGGCGCCTGAGAACTCCCGCGCTTCGGGATAAAAAACGTTCGGATAGCCGCTCAGCGCGATCTTTGCGCCCTTGGCAACCGCCGCCGCCTCGCCATCCATCGTGGGCTGCGTGTAGAGCGCGTAAACTCCGCTGGGCAATCCGGCAAAGCGGTATGTGCCGCTGCCGTTTGTCTTGGTGATTCCATTCTGCTTCCAGACGGCGCGACCGTTGCGAATCACCTGCTTGAGCAGCGAGATCTGTATCCCTTCGGCCGGGTCGCCGGTCGAGAGTTCAATGTGTCCGCGAATCGCCGAAGTCGGCGTCAGCGTGAAGTTCAGCTCCGGCGTCTCAACCGCCACCAGCACGCTATGCGCCGGGCCATCGCCCTGGTAGTCCACATCTTCCGTGGCATAAGGACGGTCCAGAAAGCCCGGCTTGCGCAACCGTATGATTTGCGGCCCAACCGCCACGCCAGTCAGTTCGAAGCGCCCCTCGCCGTCGGTGAGCGCGGCAATCTGGCTACCCTCAATCTGCACCAGCGTTCGGGGCAGCGGAGCGCCGGTTGCTCCATTGCGGACCACGCCCTGCACGGTGGTCAGCGTGGCCGGCGCGGCAGGTGGAGGCTCTTGCGCAGGCGGTTGCTCCGGCGGAGGCTGCAAATCCTGCGCCGGAGAGACGCTTCCGACTGCCAGAATCAGAATGCCAAGCGTCATCCCAAGCCGCAATCGGCTTTGCCTGCCCGTCGTTCGTTCCTGGATGGCCAATGGGTCCACGATGTATTGTGACGGTTTCCCGCCGAAAATAGTACTCTGCCGCAATAAAAACCAGGCAAACTTTCAAATTGCATTCATTCCAAGCGCTGGTTACATCCGATTGATGAGCGAGGCCATGCAGGCCGCTCCGAAGCCGTTGTCGATGTTGACCACCGAGACGTTGGGCGAGCAGGTGTTCAACATTCCCAACAGCGCGGCAATGCCGCCAAACGAGGCGCCGTAACCGATGCTGGTGGGCACGGCGAGCACCGGC
>Ga0181520_10006024_pt1 | contig 18846 bp, 13 predicted proteins | sample PEATcosm2014_Bin_29_FD_132451 | JGI IMG/M metagenome (GOLD analysis project Ga0181520, IMG submission 132451) | Peatland microbial communities from MTU Mesocosm Facility, Houghton, MI, USA - PEATcosm2014_Bin02_30_metaG | ecosystem: Environmental > Terrestrial > Soil > Wetlands > Peat | place...
CGCGTAAGCCGATCTCGTTGGCGAAGAATCTCCTTTTGTTTCATCACTCATAATGAAACACATTTTTACCCAAAAATCAAGCGTTCTATAGCGTTTCGACACGAGAAATGTAGAAACTCCAGTATCCGACGAAAGTCGGATCGATTGAAACAATCTTGGGGAAATGGCCGGATACGGCTTGGCAGAGTCGGCCTTCTAGCGGTATCCGCCACACAGATGGCCGTTTGTGTTTTGAAGGGGCTCGACTTCAGTCGTGCCGTAAACGGCCCAAAATGAGCTGGGCTTTCGCCCCTGAGCGAGGCCTCTTCTGAGAGTTCGGCCCAGTCGCGGCCATCGGCAAATGACCCTATCTGCGACGGCCTAGACTAGGGGTATTGCCGTGTCTTGAGTGAGAAACTGGCGCTAAATGCCTTCTCCGCGCACCAGCGCGCGGCGCGCGCCCTTTTCACCCATTCATGAAGGCAATAACGCTGGCGCCAGCATCCTCGCGAGTTTCGTCTGGCGCAAGGGTCGGAAGGTGACGTCCTCATCCAGCGTTTTTCACAGAACGCGACGCCAACCCTGCTTCAAGGCGCTTTGCGATCTTGCGCGGAAGGATGAATCGAAGCCAGCCTCTCGCCCTTGAGGATGCGCGCCAGCAGATGCGGGGTGTAGTACTCCCGGATGTGCGCCTTCAGCGGCTGCGCGTGCATCGGAGATGCGTCGGCGATCCACTGCATTGGAACCTTATCGTCCAAGCTGCTGCTGTCGAACCGCCCTTGAGGATCGGTCACCGCCCAACCATCGTCTTTGAAGCCAATCAGCGAGGCCAGCTCTTTTCCGGTCCCGGCCTCCCAAAGGCGCGTGGTGCCGTCCATGCTGCCCGTGAGCACGTATCGGCCATCCGGCGAAAAGCCTGCCGACTGCAGTTTGTCCAAGTGGCCATGAAACACGCGCACCTCCGCGCCGGTGTTCACATTCCACAGCCGCGCCGTCTTGTCGTAACTTGCCGTCAGCGCCAGACGGCCGTCGGGCGAGAACGCCACCGCGCTGACCCAATCCGCGTGCCCTTCGAACCGCCGCACTTCCCTGCCTGTGCCCGTATCCCACAGCCTTGCTGTCTTGTCGTTGCTACCCGTCAAAGCGTATTTGCCATCCGCGGACAGAGCCACCGAATTGATTTGCCCGGTGTGTCCTACGAAAAACCGAATCAGCTTGCCGCTGGCCGCATCCAACAGCCGGGCTTTCTCGTCCAAACTTCCCGTCAGCACGTATTTGCCATCCGCCGAAAAGGCCACCGAAGCAACCGGATCGGAATGGCCTCCGTGGCCGTCGTTGTGCCACTCGCCGTTGAATCGCCAGATTTCCTTCCCGCTGTGCACATCCCACAGCCGCGCCGACCCGTCCCAGTTCCCCGAGAGCAAAAAACGTCCATCCGGCGAGAATGCCGCCGATTCAATCGGGATGCCGCTTCCTCCGAAGCGGAGAATCTCCTGCCCGGTGGACAAGTCCCATAACTGCGCCGTCTGCCCCCCAGCCGTCAACGCGGTTCGCAGGTCACTTGAAAAGGCAACCGACTGAATCCAGACTGTCTGTTCCGGATAGTCCTGGTGCGCTTCGAAGCGGTGTGTCGTCCGGCCGCTCTTCAAATCCCACAGGCGCGCCGTTTTGTCCGCCATTCCAACCATGGCATATCGCGCGTCGGGAGAGACAACAGCCGACATCACCCAATCCGATTGGCCCGTAAACCGCCGAATCTCTTTCCCGCTGCTCACATCCCAAAGCCGCGCGCCGTCATTTTCCGGGCTCCCGGTCAGGACCGAGCGGCCATCCGGCGCAAACGCCACCGAGTTGACCGGAAGCGAAGGCCCCTCAAACCGCATCGACTGTTTGCCCGTGGACGCGTCCCACAAACCGGCTGTATCCCTGCCGCTGTCTCCGGCCACAGTCCGCCCGTCGGGCGAAAACTCCAATGCAGGCACAAAACCGGATGTGCCTTCCAGTTGCAACGTCTGCTTGCCGCTCGAAGTCTCCCAAATTCGCGCCGTACCATCCCAACTGCCCGTGATCACCCTGCGGCCATCCGGTGAAAACGCCACCGTCGCAACTGCATTCGAGTGACCTGAAAACTGCCGCAGTTCTTTGCCGGTAGCCGCATCCCAGAGCCGCGCCGAGTTGTCGTAGCTGCCGGTCAGCACAAAGCGGCCGCCGGGGGAGAAAGCCACCGCATCGACGTAGCCGGTGTGGCCTTCGAACCGCCGCAACTGCTTGCCGCTGGCCGCGTCCCACAACCGTGCTGTCCTGTCCTCGCTACCTGTCAGAATATGGCGGCCATCATTCGAAAATGCGACCGTCATCACCCCGTTTGATTGGCCTTCAAACCGTCGCAGTTCCTTGCCGCTGGCAGCATCCCACAGACGTGCGGTGCGATCTTCGCTGCCGGTCAGCACCTTGCGGCCATCGGGCGAGAACGCAACCGAAGTCACAGAACCGGTGTGCCCTGTGAATCGCCTCAACTCCTTGCCATTCGCCGCCTCCCATAGGCGCGCGGTCTTGTCCTCGCTGCCCGTCAGCACGAGCTTTCCGTCGCGCGAGATGGCCACGGAGGTCACCCAATTCGAGTGGCCCAATTGCACCATCAATTGCTGGGGCGAGTTCTGCGCATCCGCCGAACGCGCGCCCAACCCGAGCGCTGCCATAACGCATATATCGAGAATCCATGTCTGAAGCCGCATATTGCACTCCATGGTCAGCAAAGGAACGGCGGAAACTGCGAACCAAGTATAGGCCTTGTGCCCGCCGAGCCGCTCTTGCCGTCGCAACCTGGTGAAGAATCCCTCCGCGCCACCAGGTCTTTCATCGATTCAGCTCATCAATACTGAACCTTCGTAACTGAAGCTCCGTGCCCCATCCTTTTCCGCACACTTTGCGGAAAGGATGAGATAGCGCCACAACCATTTCCGTCTCAATCGATCACCCTCGCATTTCCGCCAATGCCGGCCTTCCCAGGCGACGGCACTTGTATCAGACAAGGTTCGGCTCACAATGATTGAGCGCGATGCGATACCATTGCAAAAAACCGCATCGACATTCAGGACAATGCACCGCACCTGAACACGGTTTGATCGGCATAGACAAACGGAGAATGCCCGATGATGAGCGATACCGCGCACGAGTCCAGCACTAGCCCGGGAGACACCCGCGCCTCCGAGCAGTTGCACCACGCAGGCAGCGCTAGCTTCGGCGAGGTGGTCTCGTTGGTGAATGAGCGTAGTGAATTGATCGTGCTCTCCGACGAGCGCGGGCGCGCATCCATTGCGGTGTGGCCGGCCACGCAAGGCCGCGTGCTCACGAGTTCCGTCGCGGGTCTCGGCGGCCTCGGCTTCGGATGGTTCAACCGCGAACTGATCGCCTCGGGTGAAATCCGCCAGCATATTAACGCGGTGGGCGGCGAAGACCGCATCTGGCTGGGTCCCGAGGGCGGGCAGTTTTCCATCTTCTTTGCGCCCGGAGCGCCCTTCGATCTGGACCATTGGTATACCCCGGCGCCAATTGACACCGAACCCTTCGACATCGTCGCGAAAAGCGCAAACGCAATAAGATTCCGCCGCGCCTTCCCCCTTTCCAACTTTTCGGGAACGAGGTTCGAAGTACAGATGGAGAGAGAGGTGCGCCTGCTTTCTTCCAGCCAGGTGTGGAAGGGGCTCGGAATCGGGGCGCCAAACGAAGTCGAGGTGGTCGGCTACGAGTCGGAGAACAAGCTCACCAATGTAGGAGCTGACCGTTGGAAGGAGGACTCCGGCTTGCTCTCGCTCTGGGTCCTCGGTCAATTCCAATCCACGCCGCAGACCACTATCGTGCTCCCGATTCGAGGCGGGTCGCAGGATGAACTTGGCATTCCGGTTACATCCGACTACTTCGGCGAGGTGCCCGACGACCGGATTGCCGTTGGAGAAACTGCTGTTTTCTTCAAGGCCGATTCCAACTACCGCAGCAAGCTCGGCCTGAGCCTGCAACGCGCAATGGGGATCCTGGGCAGCTACGATGGCTTGAACCGCGTGCTCACCATTGTGCAATACAGCCAGCCGTCGCAATTCGCAAAGTATGTGAACTCGGCGTGGAAGATACAAGAGAATCCTTACAACGGGGACGTTGCCAACTGCTACAACGACGGTCCACCCGCGCCCGGCCAGGCGCAACTGGGGAGTTTCTACGAGTTGGAGTCTTCCTCGCCTGCCAGGGAACTCAGCCCCAACGAGTCTGTCGAGCATACACATCGAACCCTTCACCTGGTCGGCCCGGATGAGCAACTGGATGCAATCTGCATGGCCGCCCTTGGCGTCCGCCTGGCGGAGGTGCGTTCCTTCAGCGCATAAGATCCGTTGCCGAACCGCGGGAATGACGCCAACAAGAGCCGGACACAGGAGCTCAGCCAAGCAGGCACCGCTCCCACCTTGAGAAGCCGAACTCTCGTTCACCTGTGTCCGCCAGCCCCAATCGAGAGCCTTTCTCGACTGATCGGCCTGTTCTGTGCATCTTTCCTTTGCTTCCTCGGAATCTTTTTCTGTGAACAGCGATCTATTAGCTACATGCTCCTGGAGTTGCGCGGCCCCAGGCCCCTTCCCGGGACGCGCAAACCCGAGGAAACGGCAGCTTCCCAGCAATCCCCTTGAGGTCCTCCGATGCCCGACAAAGCATCCGAATTGTCCCCCGCCGAGGCAGTTCTGCGCTCCTTCGCCATCCACAATCGCATCCACCTTTATCTGCTCGATGCCCTGCCGTACGAGGTGTGGCAGGCGCCGCCCCCCGGCGGCAAAGGCCGCGCCGTCGGCGCTCTGTTCAGCCACATTCACGCAGTACGGCTCATGTGGCTCAAAGCGGCTGGAGCCACCACGCCGCCGGCTCCCCTGGAGAAGACCGCGACCATCGAGGAGGCCAAAGACGCGCTTGTGGCAAGCGACCTGGCAATCCGCGAATGGCTGACGCCCATTCTGCATGGCGACGCCAAGGTTCACGGCTTCAAACCCGACGCCTGGACCTTCGTCGCCTATCTGATCGCCCATGAGGCCCATCACCGCGGCCAGATGTTGTTGCTGGCCCGCCAGTTGGGCCATCCCATCGACAAAAGCACCAGCTTTGGCCTTTGGGAGTGGGGCGTGCGCTGAGCACGCGGGCGCCTCTGCGAGGCTCCGTCTCATTCTCAACCCAAAGTGTGAGCCAAATCACACCCGAAGAGCCTATGATGGATTGAGAATTACACTGCTGGGAGACCACCAAAGCTGCCAGCCTGCGTGCGAGAATCATCCTGGAGTCCTCATGGCAGCCTTCGGTAGTCTCTCCCTTTTAATCGCCTTGGCGCTGGCAGCGTACAACCTGCTGGCCGGGGCCGTGGCTCTGCGGCTGTTGGCCACCGGCCAGCCCGCGCCCATTTCTCCCGAACGGCTGGCCGACACCGCACGCCGCGCCGGAATCGCCGGCTTTGTGGCCGTAAGCGCGGCCGCCTTTGCGCTGATCTGGTCGGTCTTTGCCGACGATTTCTCCATCACCTACATCATGGAGCACTCCAACCGCGCCCTGCCCGCCGCCTACAAGTTCTCCGCGCTGTGGAGCGGCCAGGAGGGGTCACTCCTGCTGTGGGCCTGGCTGCTGGGAATCTACGGCTTTGTGCTGCGACTGACGCACAAGCGCGACGTGAAGCTCTACGCCTACGCTGGCGTCATCATGGCCGGCATTCAGGTCTTCTTCCTCGCCGTGCTCAACTTTGCCGCGCCGCCCTTCGCGCTTTTCCGCGGCGCAGTTCCCGAAGACGGCAACGGCCTCAATCCGCTCCTCCAGTATCCAGAGATGGTGATCCATCCGCCCATGCTTTACCTGGGCTACGTGGGCTTCTCGGTTCCCTTCGCCTTTGCCCTGGGCGCGCTGATGATGCGCTACCCCGGCGAGAAGTGGATCAAAATCACCCGCATCTGGACCTTGGTCACCTGGCTCTTTCTCACCTTCGGCATCTTCCTCGGCATGCATTGGGCTTACGCCGTGCTCGGCTGGGGCGGCTACTGGGGCTGGGACCCTGTCGAGAACGCCAGCTTCATGCCCTGGCTCACCGGCACCGCCTTTCTGCACTCCGTGATGATGCAGGAGAAGAAGGGCATGATGAAGAGCTGGAACGTCTGGCTCATCTTCTCCACATTTCTCCTCACCATGCTGGGCACGCTGCTTACCCGCGCAGGCCTGGTCAGTTCGGTACACGCCTTTGCGCAGTCCACCATCGGCACATGGTTCGTCACCTTCATGATCGTCGTGCTGGCGGTTTGCATCTTCACTTACGTGCTTAACCGCAGCCACCTCAAGAGCGATCAGCAACTGGAGTCGCTGGTCAGTCGCGAATCCAGCTTCTTGTTCAACAACCTCGTTCTGCTGACGGCCTGCTTCGTTATTCTCTGGGGAACGCTCTTTCCCATCCTCTCGGAGTATGTGGTCGGCAATAAGGTAACCGTGGGCGCGCCGTTCTACAACCGCGTTGCCGTTCCCATTGGACTGTTCCTTCTGTTCCTCACCGGCGTGGGACCGCTGCTGCCTTGGCGGAATACCTCGCTCAAAAGCATCAAGCGCAACTTCGTGCTGCCGACCGTAATGCTCTGGGCAACAGTGATTGTCTGCCTGGCCGTCGGCGTGCGGCCGTGGAAAGACGGCGCAGTCGATCAGGGCAGCTTTTACGCATTGATTGGTTTTGCCCTGTCTGCCGCGGTCTTCACCGCCATTCTCTCCGAGTTCTTGCGTGGCGCGGGCGTCATCTCTAAGCAGACCGGGCGCAACATTTTCTCCTCCATCTACCTGCTCACCCGGCGCAACACCCGACGCTACGGCGGATACATCATCCACATTGGCGTGGTCATCATCGTCATCGGATTGGCCGGGGCGGCCTTCAATCGCAGCCAGGAGCAGGAGCTGGCCCTCCACGACAAGCTGGCCATCGGCCCATATGTGCTGGAAAACGTCGGATTTACCGAAGACTCGAACCTCAACTACAACTCGGAATACGCGCAGTTGGATGTTTACAAGGGCGGCAAGAAGCTCTTCCAGATGACGCCGGAAAAGCGAGTCTACCTGGCCAGCGGACAGCCGCAAACCATGGTGGCCATCCACTCGGTGCCGGGCTGGGATCTGTATGTGGTCTACGAGGGCACCAATCCCGATACCCAACAGCCCATCATCAAGGCCTATTTGAACCCGCTGGTCGGCTGGATTTGGGCCGGTGTGGCATTGATCTTCTTTGGCACCGTCGTGGCCCTGGTTCCTTCGTTAAGCCCGGCAACTGCTGCCCTGCGGGTACCCGCTCGAACAGCGCCCGCCGAGCCCGCACTGAAGGGAGGCCACGAATGAGGAACTCCTTGCACATGGGATTTTGGATCAAAGGCGCGCAGGCGCTGGCTTTGGCCGCAGCCGTCTGCTTCTCCTTGGGCGCCACCGACACCGGCTCCCGCTACAACGACTTGAACCACCGTCTGATGTGTACCTGCGGCTGCGCGCAGATACTCGGCGAGTGCAACCACGTAGGGTGCACTTCATCAAAACAGGAACTCGACGAGTTGCGCACCTACCTCGCCGCGGGTATGAACGACCAGGATATCCTTGGCAAGTTCGCTGCCAAGTACGGCGCGACGGTGCTGGCCGCGCCCACCACCCAGGGCTTCGACCTGGTGGCCTGGATTGCCCCTTTTGCGGTCTTTGCCGCCGCCCTGCTTGGCACCATTCTGCTGGTTCGGCGCTGGACAGTAGGAAAGAAGGAAGCCGCTGCGCAGGCCCAGATCTCCGATCCCGCCACCAAAGCGCTGCGCGAACAAATTCGCCGGGAAACCGGCGCAGACGGAGGCTATTGAGCCATGACCGATTCCCTGGGTCTGATTTGCGGCGCGCTGCTGGCGCTGGCCCTCTTTTTCTACACCTTTTGGCCTGAAAATGTCTTCGCCAGCCAACGCGAAAAGACGCGCCTGGACTACCTGCTGGAGCGCAAGGACCAGCTTTACGAAAACCTCCGCGACCTGAACTTCGAATTCAAGGCCGGCAAGTATCCCGAAGAGGATTTTGTCGTTCAGCGCGCACAGCTTGAAAACGAGACGGCCGACTTAATGGCCGAAATCGAGCTTTTGCAGCAAGCATAGCCAACCACTCAAGCTGTCATCCTGAGCGAAACGGAGCGCAGTGGAGTCAAAGGACCCGCGGTTCTATTTCGTATGAAGCGTGTATCCGGAGTCTGAAATTTGCAACATAAAACTGGCTGTCATTCTGAGCGAACGGGGCCCCGAACGTCTTTCAGTTCGGGGGTGGTGAGTCGAAGAATCTGCGGTTTTTCTTCGATGAGCTTTAGACTTGCCACACTAGCTCCCTCCAACCACGACACACGAGTTTAGGACGCTAAAAAGACCATGAAATCAATCCAGCTTCTCCTCCGCACCGTTGCTCTGAGCCTGCTCTTCACCGCCGCACTGGCGCAGGCCGCGCCCGTCACCGGCACCGTGACCAATAAGACTACCGGCAAGCCCGCAGCGGGCGATACGGTTGTGCTGGTCGACGTGCAGGCCGGTATGGGCGAAGTGGCCAAAGCCACCACCGACGCCCAGGGACACTACTCCCTCGCCAAGCCCGGCAACAGCAATTACCTGGTAAAGGTGACCCACCAGGGCGCAACCTACTTCATCGGCGCGCCCGAGGGCAACGCCTCCGGCGACCTTCAGGTCTACGACGTGGCCGCCAAGGTCGATGGCGTCAGCATCGATGAGGACGTGCTCGGCATCGAGACCGACAATGGACAGCTTCGCGTGGTCGAGCGCTACATTGTCCGCAACACCAGCATGCCGCCCCGCACTCAATGGCGGCAGCGTTCGTTCGAGGTCGTGCTGCCCGCTGAAGCGATGGTGGCCAGCGTCTCTGCCCAGCGCCCCGCCGGCCTTCCCACCAACCTCAAGCTCGACCCCGATGGCCCCAAGGGACATTACTCCTTCAACTTCCCCATCCAGCCCGACAACGGCGACAAGGCCACACTCTTCCAGATCGAGTACACGGTGCCTTACAGCGGAGAGAAATTCACCTTCCATCCCCAGGTGTCGATTCCTGCAAGAACTGTTTGGGTGGTGCTGCCCAAGAGCATGAGCTTGGCGTCGGGCGGCGATTCCGCCTTCCAGTCCTCGCCGCAGGACCCCGCCGTCCAAACTTTTGTCTCCCGCAGCGCAGTCCCCGGCAAGGCACTGGAATTCACGATCACTGGCAGCGGCTCGTTGCCCCGCGATACCGAGACTTCGGGTGGACAGCAAGCCGGCGCTGGAATGGGCACCAGCGGATCGGACGACGCCAGCGCGGCGGGCGGCAAGCCTGGTGGCGGAATCGGCAACCCCATCGCCACGCCTGACCCGTTGACCAAGTACAAGTGGTGGATTCTTGCCGGTCTGGCGCTGCTGCTGGCCGCGGGCGCGGCCTTCCTGCTGCGCAAGCAGCCGGGAGCGCCCGCGGCTGGCGCGGTTCAGGATGCGACCGGGCAATCCTTCGCACCGGCAACTCCAGCCAACCGCAATGCGTCGCTGCTGAACGTCCTCAAGGAAGAACTCTTCTCTCTGGAGAGCGAGAAGCTTTCCGGAACAATCTCGGCCGCCGATTACGACGAGGTCAAAGCAGCGCTTGAGACCGTGCTGAAGCGGGCGCTGAAAAGAAACAACTAGCTCCCAGCCACAACGCTTCAACTGCGCCCTCGTGCTGATCGGCCTACGATCCGCCCAGCACGAGGGCGCGGCGTTGAGGTGAGCTGCCCGCCTCGGATGCCCCTCAGAGGTACTGGATCAGAACCCGCTTCATATGCTTGTCCTCGAGCACCCGCGCGATGCGCTTCACAATATTCCGTCTCAGATCCAGTTCCATCGGAATGTTGGGGTCCTGGTGCGCTTCATTGATTCGCGTGCCCACTGCAAACTTCACAATGTCGCTGTCAAGCAACAGGTTTGCAAGCCGCACCGCCGCGTTGGACCCTCTCTCTTCGGGAACAAACCCCTCTTCAAGAAGGCGAAGCACTTCACCCAAAGTCAGCGTGCCTTCCGTAACCAGGTCGAACCCCTCCATCCTGGCCGACGGAGGCACTTTTGGGTCGAGCTTCTGCCGCATGTCGATCTGAATCTGGCGATTCAACAGACGCGAGATGATGTTGGCCGTAGTTCCTCCGCAAATGACCTTGCGCCCTTGCGTTCGCTCGGCCATCTTAGCCAGATCCTGGTCGTGCGCGCGATTGAACGGAGCCCCGGTCATCACCAGCAACTGACGGGGACTGCGGAAATACACCACGCCGCATGTGATGTCGTCTTTGGCGCTGAGGCCGTCCACCTCCTCCGCCTTTGCCACCAGCAGGCGCGACAGCTCTCGTGCGGAAATATACGGATACCGGGCGATCTTCTCTCGCACAAACTTCTCTACACTCTGCAATCCCCAGCCGAGCGGCGTTCGGAATTCGCCCATGCCCGCCTGCGTAATTCCATCGGAGAAGAAGACGATGCGGTCTTCGCGCTGAACATCGAAGCTGGAGAAACTGATAACGCGGTCCTCCCAGCGCTTGGGACGCACCTCGGTCTTCTCAACTGCCAACTCGCCTTTGGGCCGCACCAGCAAGAAGGACGGGTTGCCGTGCTCGATGATGCGCGTCTGCCCGGTGCTGGCCATATCCACGACGGTGAATGTCGAGTAACTGATCTTGCGCACGCTGCAAATGGGCAGCGTGTCCATAATGATCTCCGCCGACCGGTGGATATCCATGGCGCTGGCGGTAAACTTCAATGCCATGGTCGCCGTCATGCTCGCCAGCACGCTGGCTTTCACGCCGCTTCCCAGCCCGTCGGAGAGAACCGAAATGATGCGCCCTTCCGGTTCCACCTTGCGCGACAGGAAAACATCTCCCGAGATGAACTGGCCGTGCTTGGCACGCTGGCAGGAATCGACCTCGATGAAGCTCTCGGCGCTAGGCACTGCTGCCTCCGGCATCGTTGCTGTCCAGTTCCTCGGGACTGAATGAGCGCACGATGGAGTTCAAAATGATCTCCGAATCCGCTGCGTTCTCGCCCAGCAGAAAAGCGATCTGCTGCACAGTCTTCAGATTCTTTTGGATCACTTCGTGGGCCCGCGCAATGATCTGTTCCTTCTGGAAAATGGGCTTGGTGATGTCCTGGAAAATTCCGCACATTACCGAGTGAGGCTCGATGGTGAAGATGCTCGTGTTCAATATGCTTCTCTGAAAGCGGATATCGTGGCCCACGATATCTTCGCCGGAATCGAGCACGCGTTTGAACAAGTAAGAAAATGGGATCACCGAACTGAGTGCGCTGCCTTCGAGATTTGTGTTCTCCTCGCCGTCGTCGGCAAACAGGTGAACAAAATTCGAATTGCTCTCGATGATCTTCAAATCCTCATTGACGATCACCACCGCCGACGGCATTTTCGCGAGCAGGGCGTTGGCCTTTTTCTGCGCCAGCTTTCGCGTGTAGGTTGCGCACATCATGCGCTCGGCGTTCTTCGCGATCAGCGCATTGGCAAAATCGCGGCAGGAATCGTACCCGCAGCCTCCGCAGTTCAACTCGTCGTCGGCAGAGTATTTTCCCACCGTGCGCAGCGCATCCCGCAGTTGCAATTCGGTGTACTCGTTGCGCGGCACCGGCGAAGCTACATACTTGCGTTCGATTCCCAGCGAGAGCTTGCGCGGTTCTTCGGGAGCAGGCTTGGCGTAGTGGACAATGTCGTAGCGCCGCCGCGCCACCGACAAGTTGCGCGCCGCCTTTGGCCCATTCACGCAGGAACCGGCGCACGCCGTTAGTTCAAAGAAGATGTTGTGCTCCGGCTTCCACTCTGAAATGCCCTTCAATGCCTGCTCAACGTTGGAAATACCCGAGAAAGACATGAACTGCGAGCTGTTCACGTCGCCATTGCGGGCAACGCCCGGAACCATTCCGCCGTCGATGGGATAAAGCGCTCCCTCCTCCGCTTCTTCGGGTTGAAAACGGTCGGTCGCGCTCTCTTCGATCTCCGCCAGATGGATGTTCTGCTCATCCAGCCAGCGGTCCAAATCCTCGAAGGTCAGCACGGCATCGAGGAGTTCGGGGTGCTGTTCGGCCTCGGTCTTCTTCGCGATGCAGGGTCCGATGAAAACAATCGCGATGTCGCTGCCATAATGGGTGCGCAGCATCTTGCAATGCGTCAGCAACGGCGACAGCACGCCAAAGACATGAGACTGGCATTCGGGATGATACTTGCCAATGAAATCGACGACCACCGGACATGCCGACGAAATCCAAATCTGCTTCGGTTCGCTGCGCATCAAAGTCTGCACGCTTGCCGAGACCTGTTGTGCACCCAGCGCAGTTTCAGATACGGCGAAGAAACCGAGTTTCTTGAGCGCATGAACCACTTGCGCCGGGCGCACGCCCGTAAACTGCGCGATAAACGAAGGCGCAAGCGAGGCAATCACCGTACGACCGCTGGTCAACAGCGCTTTTGCGCGGGCCAGATCGTCGCGCACCCGCTTTGCGCTGCTGGGGCACGCCAGCACGCAATTGCCGCACATTATGCACAGCTCGGGCACCACGCGCGCATACCCATCCTCCACGCGAATTGCCTTCACCGGGCACTCGCGGATGCACTTGTGGCAGTCCTGACACTCGCGTTCCTGCGTGTAGATGGGATTAAGCCGCTCCATGCTCTCCCCTGAGCGGACTGCCAGGCTGTTGCAGCAGTTCGCGCAATCTTGGCGCAGTCACACTGTGGTGGGTCTCTCCACCGATGGTCAGATTCGGCCCCTGCTTGCATTGATCCTGGCAAAGCCTGCCAGTGAGGTGCACCGACCCATTCAAGCCGTGGCTCTGTACATGCTTGTCGATGGTCGCAAGATTATCCGAGTTCCCTCTGGCGAAACAGGAACTCCCAAGACAGACCACAATCTCAATTGGATCGTCTTCCGGGAACATGGCTTACCTCTCTATGCCTGCAACTGCACAAACTGCGAGGACGCATTGGGCAAGACGGCCACGGGAGATTCGACTGCACCGCCGACCGCTCCTCTTCCGCCCGGTCCACTTCCCGCGAAACGGCCCAACGAACGAATCTGGCCGCGCAAGCATTGATTACAATCGGAGGCGCTTTCCTCGATGCATGCCTTGGCGGGATAAATCTGATACAGGCTTCGATACTTCACGGGCGTCAGGTTCGGCATCACCACGTTCGCGCCTACTCTGAGCCCTTGCTTTCGTCCATCTACCTTGTTGATCGTGGCCAGCGCCGTTGTGCTTGGAATGTTCGCATCCGGGCAAACGATGCGCGTGAGCGCAACCATCTTGTAGACCGTCTCTTCGTTGCTTGGAACCTGCTCCGATGGGTCGATCGGCGGACGCAGTGCACCCGAACCCAAGGGCGTTGCCGCGTGCGCGATGTACGGTCCGATGCCGATCATGTCCAAGTCCAGCGCGCGAAAGGTGAGAACATCCTCGGCGAGACTCTCGAACGATTGCCCGGGAATGCCGACCATCACACCTCCACCAGCCTGGTAACCGAGAACCTTCAATTGCCTTAGGAGCGTCAAGCGATTGGGCCCGCCGGCAATGCGCTGAGGATGAATCGCACGAAACAGCTTTTCGTCCGAGGTTTCGAAGCGCAGCAAATAGCGGTCGGCGCCAGCCTCGCGCCACAAGCGAAGATCACTTTCATTGCGCTCGCCCAGGCTCAGCGTGACAGCTAGAGCCGTCTCGCGCTTGATCCAACGAACAATCTCCGCGATCCACTCCGCGGTGAGCGCGTCGTCTTCGCCAGCCTGAATGACCACCGTGCCGTATTCAAGCTTCTCGGCCTGGATGGCACAGTCTAGAATCTCTTCCCTGGTCATGCGGTACCGCGGCAGGTCACCATTGCCCTGCCGCAGTCCGCAATACATGCATTGCCGCACGCAGTGACTAGAAGCCTCAATCAATCCGCGCAGATGCACGCCATCGCCGACATTCTGGCGGCGCACTGAGTCGGCCCACTCGTACAGCGCCTGAAGGCGCTCGGGCCGGCTCTCATGCAGCCATCCAACCAGTTCGGCTTTATTCAGTACGCTCATGGTTAATTGACCAGGCTCAAGTTGCTTTCGTCCACGGCTGACAACGCCCTCGCCGCCAGCAATTCCAGTTGTTCCTCACGAGCCCCACGATATGCGGCAAGCGCTTCCGGGAAGGGCTGCAACGCGCGTTCCAAGATTCCCAGCGAGTACGCAATCACCAGACCGTAGTTGGTGATGGGCACTCCTTGACGCTGGCACTCGCGAATGCGGCTCACCATCTCCTGGCGATTCCACATGCAAGCCCCGCAGTGAATCACCAGCTTGTAAGGCGACAGGTCCTCTGGGAAATCGCGGCCCTTCACGGTTGTGAATTCCAGTTCTCCGCCAACGTACTTCTGCAACCAGCGGGGAATCTTCACGCGGCCGATGTCTTCTTCAATTGGGTGGTGCGTGCACGATTCCGCCACCAGGACTTTGTCGCCGGGTTGCAGCATATCCACCGCAACCGCGGCCTTAGTCTGCGCCACCAGATCGCCCTTCAGCCTCGAGAGAAGAATCGAGAAGGCTGTCAGCGGAATTGAGTCGGGAGTGACGCTTGCGACCTTGTCGAATACCGCCGCATCGGTAACAACAATGCTGGGCGGAGTCTTCAGATTGTCCAGCGTCCTCTTCAGGCCAGCGTCCTGCACCACCATGCAGGATGCCTGGCCGTCGAGCAATTCGCGAACGCACTGCGCTTGCAGTTGCTTGATGCGGCCCTTGGGAGCTTCCTTGTCGATGGGCATCACCAGAACGGCGGTCTCCTCCGGCTTGATCAGGTCGCGCAGCAACACTTGCGGCTCGGCGGCCTCAGCCGGCGCAACCTGCCAGAGCATGGCGCGAAAACCATCCACACCCTCGCCCGTCGTCGCGGTGATCTCCGCATAGGGGAGATTCTCTTGCGCAAAGCGAGCCACGTGCTCCGCTTCCGGGCGGCGCAGGTCAGCCTTGTTCAAAGCCACCAGAACGGGGATTCCATGCGCGCGCAGCTCAGCCAGCAGCTTCTCCTCAAAATCGCTCCACACCCCGGCTTCGGTAACCAGAACACCGACATCGGTGCGCTTGATCGCCAGGCGAGTCTTCTCGATGCGCTGCGCGCCGAGCGCTCCCACATCGTCCACTCCGGCGGTGTCAACAAAGAGCACCGGCCCGATAGGAAGGAGTTCCATCGGCTTCTCCACCGGATCCGTTGTCGTACCCGCCACATCCGAGACGATTGAAACCTTCTGCTGCGTGATTGCATTCAGCAGGCTTGATTTGCCAACGTTGCGGCGTCCGAAGAAACCGATGTGCAGCCGAAACCCTTTCGAAGTTGCCCGTATCATGTTGATTTCTCCTTTGTCCCTTTCTGGCTAAACGAAAACATCGCGTTCACCGCCGCGCACCTTGTTCAGCATCGGTAGTGTGCGGGCGGTTTGCAAACCGTTCATTTGTTGCAGCTCAATTGCTATGAGCTTCTCACCTGCTGCTTTTGCCAGCGGCCCGGCGTAGTCGCACAGGTACTCCTGAAACGTCGAGAGCGCATTGGGTTGGCAGTGATACTTGATCTCGCCCGGTTTAGCCAGATCCATGAAGTCCTGTCCTGTGCGGCCCATGCGATAGCAGGCGGTGCAAAAGGACGGCAGGAAGCCCAGCGAAACAACGTCCTTGACAACCTCTTCCACGGTGCGATGATCGCCCAGTTGAAACTGGCTGCCGTTGGGATCGCCTTCGCCGTCTTTGTATCCGCCTGGATCCGTGCGGCTGCCGGCTGAGATCTGCGAGATGCCAAGTTCCAACGTCGAGCGGCGCACATCCGCGTTTTCGCGCGTGGACATGATCATCCCGGTGTAAGGAACCGCGAGGCGCATGATCGCGATCATCTTCATGAAATCGCCATCACTCACCGCGTGGGGTGGTGCAGAGGCCAGATCCGAGCCTACCGCCGGCTCAATGCGCGGGAAGCTGATCGTGTGCGGTCCCACGCCGAACTTCTCTTCCAGATGGCGAATGTGCTGCATCATTGAGAGAATCTCGAAGCGCCAGTCGTAGAGCCCGAATAGGACGCCCATGCCCACATCGTCGATGCCCGCTTCCATGGCTCTGTCGAATGCCGTCGTGCGCCAGTCGTAGTCGCGCTTGCGCCCCTTGAGGTGAACTTCGGCATAAGTGGGGCGATGATAAGTTTCCTGAAACAGTTGGAAGGTGCCGATCCCGGAATCCTTTAGTTGACGAAAGCGGCTGACCGTTTGCGGAGCCAGATTCACATTGATACGCCGAATATCGCTGAGGCCGATCCGCGTGCTGTAAATGGTCCCTATGGCATCCAGAATGTATTGAAAACCCTGCTCGGGCAGCGACTCCCCGGCGACAACCAGAACCCGCTTGTGTCCCTGACGAATCAGAATGCGAGTCTCTTCCGCGATTTCCTCTTGCGTTAGCGTGCGCCGCGTCAGAGACGTGTTGCTCGCCCGGAAAGCGCAGTAGGTGCACTCGTTCGCGCAGCGGTTGGAGACGTATAGCGGCGCAAACAACACCAACCGCGATCCGTAGATTTCCTCCTTGATCCGCTTCGCCGCGACGAAGATCTCCGCCAGCAGCTCGGGGCTATCGACGAAAGACAAAGTTGCAACATCCTCCATTGAAAGCCCGTTCATCTCGCGCGCCTTGGCCAGCAATTCACGTACCTTCGCCGGTTCAGGGCGCTTGCTGCGCGCAAGCATGCGTTCGACTTCCCGCTCATCGATGAAATCTGCTCGTTCGTGAGTAATCAAGACATTCTCCTCTCGAATCACTCAGTCGGCGCTTGGTCTTGCGGTGTTCGCGTCGGCTGTCTGTGCCGGGGTATCGTTCTCAATCCGGCTGTGAATGACTTCTATTGCTTTTGCGCTCGTGCAGCAAGGAACATGTTCGCCGCCGATCATTACGGTCGGACCGGTCTCGCATTTCTCGAAACAGAATCCTGCGCGCACGTCCAAGCGGCCTTCCAGATTATGCTGCTCCGCATTGCGCAACACCCCGTTCAGCACTTCCTGCGACCCCTTCAGGAAACAGTTCGTTCCCAGGCAGACGCTGACCTTGAGTTTGTCGTCCCCTTGCGACTGCATGAGCGGAAGGGACTCGTCCGCGATCCTGTGGCGGCTTTGATACGTGGTGTGAAGAAGATGATGCGCCTTCTCTCCGCCGATCTCTCCCAGGAAGTTTGCGTAGCACTCGGTAATGAACACGTTGTCCTGCGACTTATGCAGTTGCAGCATCTTGTCTGCGTTGTACAAGCCCTTTGTCCGCTGCGCCCGCGCATCGCGCGAAGTGGTCACGGGCTGTCCCGCGCCGCCCACGCAACCGCCGGGGCAAGCCATCACTTCGATCAAATCGTATTGGCTCTTCCCTGCCCTCACCTGTTCGGCGACGACGCGGGCATTGCGCAATCCGTGAACGATGGCCAGCTTCAATTCGGTTCCGTTAATCTCGACGGTGGCCTCGCGCAGTCCCGATTCTCCGCGCACTTGCTGGAACTCAACATGTTCCAGCTTCTTGCCCGTGACCTTTTCCGCCGCGTAGCGAAGAACGGCCTCCATCACGCCGCCCGAGTTTCCGAAGATCACGCCCGCGCCTGTGTAGAATCCGAACGGCATGTCGAACGATTCCGGCTGCAAGGCGTCGAACATGATGCCGGCGGATTGAATCATCTGCGCCAGTTCTTGCGTGGTTAGCACGTGATCCACATCCGGATCGCCATTCACGCCCATTTCCGGGCGCTGCGCTTCGTACTTCTTGGCCGTACACGGCATGATGGCCACGACCTTGAGGTCCTTGCGCTCGATCTTGAGCTGTTCGGGCAGCATCGCCTTCAGCAGCGAACCGAACATCGCCTGCGGCGAGCGGCAGGTTGAGAGATTGGGGAGGAGTTCAGGGAAGTATTGTTCCGCATACTTCACCCAACCGGGGCAGCATGAGGTGAACATCGGCAGCGTGCCGCCTTGCGTCTTCCGCTCCAGAAATTCCGTTCCCTCTTCGATGACAGTTAGATCCGCGGCGAACGAAGTATCATAGATCTGATCGAATCCGAGTTGCTTCAATGCCGCAACGATCCGTCCAGTGGTGATCTCTCCCGGCTTCATGCCGAAGCACTCGCCCAGGCCCACGCGCACGGCCGGCGCAATCTGCACCATGACCTGCTTCTTGGGGTCGGCAATCAAGTCCCAAACCTGGTCCACTTCGGACTTGACCGTCAACGCGCCAGTGGGGCACACGCTCGCGCATTGTCCGCAGTTGACGCATTCCACGTCGCCAAGCAGCTTGCCGAACGCCGGCTGCACCGTGACTTCGTGACCGCGGTGAGTAAAATCGATTGCCCCGATGCCCTGAATCTCCGAGCACATGCGCACGCAGTCGCCGCACAGAACGCACTTGTTCGGGTCGCGCACCAGCGACGGCGAGGACTCGTCGAGCGCAACCGGCTGATGCACTGACTTGAAGCGCACCTTCTTGATGCCCAACCGTGCGGCCAGATTCTGCAGTTGGCAGTTGGCGCTGCGCGAGCAGGTCGGGCAGCTCTGGTCGTGGTTGGCCAGCAAAAGCTCTACCGCGATCTTGCGAATCTCGCGAATCTCAGGGGTTGTGGTCAGAACCTTCAAACCCGGTTCCGCCGGTGTGGAGCAGGCGCCTTGAATTCCGCGCCCTTCCACCTGAACCAGGCACAGGCGGCAGGCGCCATACACGCTCAGTTCGGAGTGATAGCAAAACGTGGGCAAATCGATGTTGGCCTTGCGCACGAGTTCGAGCAGGTTACGCTC
>Ga0181520_10006025_pt1 | contig 18844 bp, 15 predicted proteins | sample PEATcosm2014_Bin_29_FD_132451 | JGI IMG/M metagenome (GOLD analysis project Ga0181520, IMG submission 132451) | Peatland microbial communities from MTU Mesocosm Facility, Houghton, MI, USA - PEATcosm2014_Bin02_30_metaG | ecosystem: Environmental > Terrestrial > Soil > Wetlands > Peat | place...
GAATCGATAAATCTTTCGAACAATCTGCGCGGCCAGGATGTCGATCCGCGACAGCGTCGTGCGCCCCTCGGCCATGAAATCGATGAAGCTGTCGAACTCGACCAGCTCCGAGCTCGCCGAGCGCACGATATAGGGGCTGGGGCAGTTAGGCAGGAAGGTTTTGAGCACTGCGATCTTGAGAGCCATGGCGATGACTCCTCCTTTCCAAAGCTACTACGCTCGCCAAACGGCGCCATGCTTGAAGGAGGAGGATGTATCAAGCTGTATAGGAGGGTTTTTCAGCTTGAAAAGCGGGACGGGACAGGTTGAAAAGCCTGACCGGACAGCTTGAAATGCCGAGCCGGACAGGCTGAAAAGCCTGACTGGACAAGCTGATTAATTCCCCGCGACAGGCTGAAAGGTCGGACGCGACAGGTTGAGACCGTAAGGTCGAGGACTGGCGTCCGGACCTTCCTAGTGTTTACGCGCCGGCATTTTACCGTCTTCTCTTGGTCCTCGCGAGAGGTTCGGACGAGGAACGCGCGTCCTTAAGGGCCGCGTCGAGCTCGCCTGGTTTTAACGAAATATCCAGGATGGGAATATCGAGAGGCGAGCCTCCGGCGCGTTCCGGCACGAGCTAGACATTGAGGTCAGGGCCCCGTTCCCCTGTGCTTCAAGCGCTGGCTCAAGGCTTGGGGAGTGATCCCCAGCAATTTGGCCGCCTTGCTCCGATGCCCGTCGCTGCGCCTTAGGGCCTCTTCGACCAGATTCTCGATGGCCTTCTGTATGGTGGGCAATTCCGGATTGGGCGGAATCGCCGCCGGAACCGTTTCCTGAGGCGTTGCCGGGAGAGCCGAGGAAGCATGACCGGCTTTCGGGGAGTCGGCGAGGAGCTCCTCGATGACCCTGCGGTCGATCGCCCCTTCGCCGCTCAAGGCCTTGGCCTTGAGGAGGATGCTCCTCAATTCTCGAACATTCCCGGGAAAGGAATAGAGGCACAGCACCGCGAGGGCTTCCGTGGTCAGCCTGGGAGGCTCGGGGGCCGCCGCCATCGACGCGAGAAAATGCCCGCACAGAGGCGGGATGTCTTCCTTGCGCTCCCGGAGCGGAGGGATGTCGATCCTGAACGTGGAAAGCCGGTATAGGAGGTCGTGACGGAAGCGGCCTTCCTCGGCTCGGGACTCCAGATTCTGGTTCGTGGCCGCCACGATCCTCGCCTCGCTACGGCGCGGCAGATCGGTGCCCAAAGGGAAATACTCGCGATTCTCGAGGAAGCGGAGGAGCTTGACCTGGGATTGGGAGCTCAAGTCCCCGATTTCATCCAGGAAGAGCGTCCCTCCCGCCGCTTGGAAGATCAGTCCCTTCCTGGCCTCGTCGGCTCCCGTATAGGCTCCCTTGACGTGACCGAAGAGGGTGTCCGAGACCAGGAGGTCTTCCAGTCCCCCGAGGTTGGTCGCCACGAAGGGGCCGCGGGCCCCGCTGGCCTTGTGTATGGCGCGGGCGAACAGCTCCTTCCCGGTTCCCGTCTCTCCCTGGAGGAGGATGGGCTCGTCCGAGCCCGCCACTGCCTCGATGAACCGGAACAGGGCCCGCATCCGACCGCTTGCGGTAACTAGATCGGAAAAGCTCTCGGGATGCCTCAAGTCGGGTGCCTGCAGGCTCTCGCGCAGGCTGGCGATCTTCAAGTCTTTTTCTCGCGATTCGAGGGCCCGCTTGACGCTGTTGAGGAGTCGGCCCGGGTCGCTGCCCTTGACCACGTAGTCGTAGGCCCCGCCGCCCATGCACCGCACGGCCGAATCGATGTCGGCCAGGGCCGTGACGACGACGACCGGGACTTCAGGATAATCCCTCCGCAGCCGGGATAGGATCTCCTCGCCGGGAAGGTCGGGGAGCCCCAGATCCAAAAGGACCAGGCCGACTGGCTGTCTGGCGATGAAGTCCAAGGCTTCCTTCCCCGTCGAGACGGGAACGCACCGGAATGGAAAGCCTGCTTCCAGGACCTGCGCGGTGCTGCGGAGGATCGCGAGGTCGTCGTCGACGAGAAGAATGGGCGCTGAGGCTGCGGGCATGAGTACTCCATCGATCCCCTAGCTATAAGGGATTTATAAGTAGCATGCAAAAAGCATGCCCGGAAAATAAGCGGGAAACGGGACCTTTTAGTAAAGATATATTGAGAAGAATAAAGGTGTCTTGATGAAAAATCAATCTTTCTTGATATGAGAATCGTTTGAGCGAATACTCGAATTACATTCGCGAGTATTCCGGGCCGAATTTACCAGCCATTTCGGGCGAAAGCCGATCATCTAAAGGAATTCCCATCGCCGAAGCCCGATCCATCCTTGCCACGGCGCTCTCCACGGCTGCGATCCGCTCGAGATTCTCCTTGCCGATGGCCTCGAGCTCCTCCATGCCCGCCTTCATATGATCGAAGGAGGCGAGGACGGCGTCGATATCCTTCGCGTAGCCGTCGAGCGAAGCGCCGAGAGCGGAGAGCTCCGAAGCGCCGGCGGTCGACCGCGCCGAGATGGACTTGATCGCGGCTTCGATCTCGAGCGAGGCGTCGCGCACTCCCGTGACCGCGGCGGTAATCTCGACGATGCCGCCCCCGATTTCCCCGAAGGCGTTGAAGAGGCCATCCATGGCGTCGGACACGGAGGCTACTTCGGAGCTAGTGGCGCGGAACCCGGAGCTTGCCGTTTGGTTCACGCCTCTAGCGTGGTCGATCTCGAGCGATATTTCCTTGAGCGTGCTCGTGATCTCCTTCGCGTTGGCGCTTGTCTGGGCGGCGAGGGCACGAATCTCGTCGGCCACGACGGCGAAGCCGCGGCCGTAGTCTCCCGCGTGAGCCGCCTCGATGCTCGCGTTCATCGCGAGGAGGTTGGTCTGGCTGGAGATTTTCTGGATGATTTTCCCGACTTCGGTGATCGTCTGGGACGAGCTCGCGATCTTCAGGATGGCGTCGAGGGCCTGGTCCATGTCGGAGGCGCCACGTTCCGTCAGCGCCTGGAGCTCCTCGAGGCGAGAGCGCTTGTCCTTGGTACCGGAGCTCAGCGCGTCGATGGTCGCATTGATCTGCTCGATCGAGGCGCTCGTCTCGTGGATGGCCTCGGAATGGCGGAGCGTCTGGTCTCGCACTCGTCCCACGAAGCCGGCGATCTCGGCATTGCCGTCGCTCGCCACGCCCATGCGCTCGGAGAAGCGCCCGAAACCCTCCCGGAGCGCCGAAAGGCTCCCGCGAGAGGACCGCACGCGCGCATCGTTGTCCCTGACGAAACCGAGGAGACGATCGCCCACCGCCATGCCTTCGCGGACCGAGGCCACGACGCTGCCAAGGGCCTCGATCCGGTTCCTGTTCATTTCCATCTCGGATCGCGCGATCGAGGTGAACTTATCGACGAGCCTCATAAGCGAATTGCCGACGAATCCCGAGAGGCCGAGAAAGATGGCGATAAAGAACAGGGACTCCAATTCCTTGGGGTGATCTTCCGCCGGGGACATCGCCCGAGTCCTGGCGAAGTACAGGGCGAGGATCGCGGCGTAGGATAGCGCTGCCGCGACGGCTGGCAGGGCCCGCCTGTGTCCGATGAGGCAGGCCATGAGGACGGCGGCCTCGAGGAGGAAGGCGAGGGCATAGAGCTCGTAGTAGTGCTGGAAGGGCCTCATGTACATGAAGACCCAGAGCACCACGATGGTGACACTGACGAGGAAGCCGGAGGAAGCGCGATACTTTCCAGCCCGGAGCAGGGCGACCGCCGTCAGGATGGCTGCGAGGGCGACGAGGCGGAACGAGGCTTCGCCGATCGAGAAGCCTTTAACGAGCATCAATGCGAAGGGCGCGAGGTCCGCCGCGAGAAGGACGATAGCCAGATAGACCGTGTAGGTCGCCTTGGCTTGAACGAAGAAATCCGCCCTCTTGTAGCCTGCCAGGAAATGCCTCTCGAGGAATCCCCTCTTGGCTGGGGCGGCTTCGTGGTTCATGACGTCTCCTAAAGTATCGATTATCCGAGATTCCCTCGACGATTCGCGCTTCGTGCCAGCCATCGAGTCGCCTCGCCAGCGCTGTCTATTTTACTAGGGCTGGGCCTTCCGTCAAGACGAGTTCGGGCTATCGGGGTCGTTCGGGGATGAATAAGCGAATTCCCTGTTTGCCCGAGCGCCCCTGTCGCCGAAGGTATGCCGCGCAGCGCGGCTGGATCATTAGGAGCCCTGCCGACTTGCCCTATGACTGGCGAGAGCTCGTCGCTAGCCCAGGCTCTTCCCGATCGCGAGACCCGCGATGAGCACGCCTAGGACGAGGGCCGTGATGGCGACGTAGCGCCAGTCCTTTCCAAGGGCGAAGGCGACGATGGAGACGGCGACGCGGGCGAAGGGCGTCGCGATCAAGGTCACCAGGCCGAGAGAGATGACGGAGGCCGGATCGAGGACGACGAGCCCCGAGAGCAGGGTCGCCAGACTCCGAGGAAAGGGCATGGTAGCGTCTATTCTGGTATTGCCCGAGATGCTCCCTTTCGCCAGGAAAAGAGCGAGCCCCAGGCAGACGATCGCCGCGCTCAGTACGACTCCGGACCTCAAGACGAGGCTCACAGCCTTTTCCACCGGCTGCGAGGGCTCCGAGTCGCGAGTTTGCCCCGACTTCATTTTTTCCTCTCTCATCCGCCGACTCCCAGGCCATGGAGGAGCATTTGAACCGATATGACGGAGATGACGACGATGAAGGCGATGCGGATGCCGAGACCGGCTATCCTGGGCAGTATGCGCGCGCCGAAGAGGGAGCCGGCCAGCACGCCGAGGGCGACGGGCGCCGCGACGAAGGGGTCGATGTCGCCGCGGCTGAAGTAGATCCCCGCGCTGGCGGCGGCCGTGACGCCGATCATGAAATTGCTCGTCGCCGTCGAGCTTTTTATCGGCATTCCCATCACGCCGTCCATGGCCAGCACCTTGAAGGCGCCCGAGCCGATGCCGAGCATGCCCGAAGCCAAGCCGGCGATATACATGATGCCCGCGCCCAGGGGGACGCGGCGCAGACGATACTCGATCAGGCGGCCTTGCGCCGGGTCGAAATACGAGCCCTCGAGCTTCAGGGCGAGCGCGATCCGGCTCGACGCCGCCGATTGCGTCGCCTCATGCGACGGCGTCTTGCCTCTAAGCTCGAAAAATATTTTTTGCGCCGTCGGCACGAGCGAATACATCAAGATCAGGGCGAAGACGACGAAAAGCAAAGGCGCCGCGAAAAGGCCGGACAGTAAGGCTCCCGTGATCGCGCCGAGGGCCGTCAGGATCTCAAGGAGCATTCCCACCCTGATATTGGCAAGGCGATCACGGACGTATGCGGCGGCCGAGCCGCTCGAGGTCGCGATGACGGCTATCAGCGAGGCGCCGGCGGCGGCTCGGAAGTCGATATGGAGGAAGAGCGTCATGATCGGAACGATGATGATCCCGCCTCCGAGGCCGAGGAGGGAGCCTACCGCGCCGGCCACGAAAGAAACGGCGAGCAATTGCGAGAACTCGACTAGGAAGGTCGACATGACGCCCAGCTCCTTGGCCCGACGGACCTCAGGCACGTGACCTGCTTCCTTGCGGTCGCCGAGAGCTCGACATCGGTCGGGCGGCGGAAAGGCTTCATATCCCACGGCCGCCCCAGAGCCGGCAGATCATAGAACCGCTCGGCCCGACCCCGAAGAGTCCAGGAATGCAGGTAAGAGGCAAAAAACGCCGCGACAGGGGAGGTAGGAGCGATGTCTCGGCGCGGAGAATGCACATTTAATACATTAGCCAACAAGTCAAAGGCATACCAATACTTATTAAGTTCCGCCTGATACCTATTTGGTATATGGCTGCATGGATAGCCAAGGCTGTTGCGCTACGGTTAATAATATATTATCAGTGCGCGACTTCGAGCGCTCGCGAGAGGCCGGCCAGACCTTTTACCCGATCATGAAAGGGCCGACGCCGTCATCCGTAGCCCGAGCGCCGCCGGTCCCGCGACCGCAGGAAATCGCTCGAGACGACGACCCAGCCGCTCTCGCTCTTGTTGTGCGCCACCGGGACGAGGACTTTCGATTTATGGAGGCGGAAGAAGGCCGCCTCGATGACCTCCTTCGCGCATCCGGTATGCCCGTTGATCCATCTCTTCATTTCCTCGAGCGAGACGAAGCGCGAATCCCCGCCGGCCGAATCGCCGAATTTAAACGAGTAATCGGCGATCCCCCTGAGGATGCGCTCGCGCTGGTCGGTGTCGGCCAGCTCCTGGATCTGCAGGTTGGCCGAGCGGATCCGCTCGGACAGGACCTTGATGATCTTCACCGCGAACTTGCCGTTGGTCAGGAGGAGATTCTCGAAGGTCGCGCCGTCGACGGATACGAGCACCGCCATGGTGATCGCGGTAGCCGTCGCGGATCGGGGCTTCCCGTCGATGAGGGCCATCTCGCCGAAGAAATCGTTGACCTGATTGACCGTCCGCAGCATGGTCTTCCCATGCTCGCCGCGCTTGGTGAGCTCGACCTCTCCCGTGAGGAGGACGTACATGCAGTCCGCCGGGTCGCCTTCCCGGAAGATCACCTGTCCGGGGTCGAAAAGGACTTGCTCAGCCTTGTCCATGCGGTAGATTCTAACGGAATCGCTCGGATTTGTCACATCATGGCCTTTGGGCCAGGAACAATCGATAAGCCGGGTTGGCCGATTCGTCCCAGTAGCGGTAGCCGAGGCCGTCGAGGAAGTCGCGGAACTCGCCCATCTCCCTGGACGGCACCTGCATTCCCACGGAAACGCTCCCGACGTCGGCGCCGTGGTTGCGATAATGGAATAGGCTGATGTTCCAGCCCGGGTGCATGCTGGTCAGGAACTTCATGAGGGCTCCGGGGCGCTCGGGAAACTCGAAGCGATACAGGAGCTCGTCCTCGGCCAAGGCCGAGGAGCCGCCGACCATGTGGCGCAGGTGGGACTTGGCGAACTCGTCGTCGCTCAGGTCGAGGGCCTCGAAGCCGTGCCGGCCCAGCCCCTTGAGCAGGGCCGCGATGTCGGCGCGGTCGTGTATCGACAAGCCGACGAAGATGCGCGCGAGTTTCGGGTCCGCTATTCGATAATTGAATTCCGTCACGTTGCGGCTGCCTATCAGGCCGCAGAAGCGCCTGAAGGAACCTCGTTCTTCGGGGATCGTGACCGCGAGGATGGCTTCCCGGCGCTCTCCGACCTCGGCGCGCTCGGCGACGAAGCGCAGGCGGTCGAAGTTCATGTTGGCTCCGCTCGCGACCGCCACCAGGGTCTCGCCCTTGGCCTTCTCGCGCCCGACGTAGGCCTTGGCCCCGGCGATGGCGAGGGCGCCGGCGGGCTCGAGTATGGAGCGGGTGTCCTCGAACACGTCCTTTATGGCGGCGCAGACCGCGTCGGTATCGACGAGGATGATCTCGTCGACGAGCTCGCGGCAGAGGCGGAAGGTCTCCGCGCCGACCTCCTTGACGGCGACGCCATCGGCGAAGAGGCCCACCCGCTCGAGCCTGACGCGCCTGCCCGCCTCGAGGGACCGCGACATCGCGTCCGAATCGACGCTTTCCACGCCGATCACCTTTATCTCGGGCCGTACGCGCTTGACGTAGGCCGCGATGCCCGCGATGAGGCCGCCCCCGCCGATCGGCACGAAGATCGCGTCTATGGGGCCTTGCCGCTGCCGCAATATCTCCATGCCTATAGTGCCCTGTCCCGCGATGACGTCGGGGTCGTCGAAGGGATGGACGAAGCTGAGGCCCAGCTCAGCCTCGAGCTCGCGCGATCGGGCGTAGGCCTCGTCGAAGCTGTCGCCGAAGAGGATCACCTCGGCGCCGCGCGCCTTGACCGCGTGCACCTTCACGCTGGGCGTGGTTACCGGCATCACTATGACCGCCTTGGCCCCGAGGCGCTTCGCGGCCAGGGCGACGCCTTGCGCGTGGTTGCCGGCCGAGGCGCAGATCACGCCCCGGCCCAAGTCGTCGCGGGACAGGTAGGCCATCTTGTTGTAGGCCCCGCGCAATTTGAAGGAAAACACGCTCTGCGCGTCCTCGCGCTTGAGAAGCAGGCTGTTGCTGAGGCGGGCGGAGAGGATGGGCGCCTTTTCGAGGGGCGTCTCGCCGGCAACCTCGTAGACGCGGGCGGTCAGTATCTTTTGGAGGTAGTCAGGCTCGTCGAGGATGCTCGAGTTCATGTTCTCCACCCCCTGCGGAGGGGTGCAACTATACACCATGTCCCTCTCCGAGGTCATTTCTTTTTTTGCCTTCGGGGAGGTCCAGGCAGTACTTTCTCACCCTATGGACAAATCGAAGGGCGCGACGCCCATCCTCGAGGTGCGCGACCTCCATAAGGCCTATGGCAAGGTCAAGGCGGTCGACGGGATCAGCTTCGCCGTCCGGGAAGGCTCCTGCTTCGGCATCCTCGGCCCCAACGGCGCGGGCAAGACCACGGCCATCGAGGTCATCGAGACGATACACGAGCCCGACTCGGGGACGATCCTCTACCGGGGCGAGGTCGTCGCCCATTCCTTCAAGGAAAACATCGGCATACAATTCCAGGATACCTCGCTCCAGGAATTCCTCACCGTCCGGGAGACCCTCGAGCTCTTCTCGAAGCTCTACCCGAAGCCGAGACCCATAGCCGAGATCGTCGAGGCCTGCTCCCTCGAGGAGTTCATCGACCGCGACAACCGCAAGCTTTCGGGCGGCCAGCGCCAGCGCATGCTGCTCGGCATAGCCCTCGTGAACGATCCCGATCTCCTCTTCCTCGACGAGCCGACCACGGGCCTCGATCCCCACGCGCGGCGCAATTTCTGGCGCCTCGTCGAGGGCATCAAGGCACGGGGCAAGACGGTCATCCTCACGACGCACTACATGGACGAGGCCGAGTATCTCTGCGAGGACATCATCGTGATGGACCACGGCCGTATCATCGAGGCGGGGAAGCCCCGCGAGCTCCTGCTCAAGCACTTCGGAGAGGCCGTCATCCGAGTGCCCGAGGCGGCCGTTCCCTCCGGCGCGGCCTTCGGATGCCCCGCCGCCGTCGAGGACGGCTTCATGGCCTTCAAGTGCGCGGACACGGACGCGAGCCTTCGCGAGCTCGTGGCGGCCGGCGTGAATCTCGCTGGGCTGTCGGTCGAGAGGCGCAATCTCGACGATCTCTTCCTCAAGCTCACCGGATCGGGGTTGGACTGAAATGAAGAAATTCTGGGCGGTCTTCGTCGCGCGCAATCTCGAGTTCTTCCGGGACAGGTCGACTTTCATCTTCAACCTGGTCTTCCCGATCGTCCTCATCTTCGGCTTCGCCTACGCCTTTCCGGCCGGAGGGGGAACGACCTTCAAGATAGGCGTGGTCGGCGGCATGCCCGCGGCCGGAAGCGCATCCGACGTCTCCTTCCTCCATTATAAGCACCTCCAGTTCGTACCTTATACCGAGTTGGCGACCCCCCTCGACAGGCTGGCGCACGACCAGATCGACATGGTGATCGATTTCACGAAAGGCGACTATTACATCAACGAAGCCTCTTCAAACGGCTATATCCTCGAAAGAATGCTGGGGACGGCCGGCTCCGCGGGCTCAGGCGGAGCGCAGGCGGGCGTCTTCGCCAAGAAGACGGTCTCGGGCACCCCGATCCGCTACGTCGACTGGTTCGTCCCCGGCATCATCGGCGTCAATATCCTCTTCGGCAGCCTGTCCGGCGTCGGCTTCGTCATCGTGCGCTACCGCCGCAACGGCGTGCTCAAGCGATTCAAGGCGACGCCCCTGAGCGCCTTCGAGTTCGTGAGCGCGCAGGTCCTCTCCCGCTTCTTCATCGTAGCCTTCCTCTCGGCGGTCATCTTCGCGGGCACCGACCTCGTCCTGCATTTCCGGATGGCGGGATCCTGGGCCCTCCTGGCCCTTATCAACGTGCTCGGGATACTCTGCATGATATCGATCGGTCTGGTCTTCTCGTCGAGGATCAGGAGCGAGGAAGTCGCGGGCGGGATCATGAATCTCATCACTTGGCCGATGATGATCCTCTCGGGCGTCTTCTTCTCCCTCGAGGGCACGCCGCGGGCGATGCAGGTCGCCTCTCGCGCCTTCCCGATCACCTACTACATCGAGGCCTCGCGCGCGATCATGCTCGACGGCGCTGGATTAGCGAAGGTAGCGGGCGACATCGGGGTGCTCGCCGCGATGACCCTCGTCTTCCTCGCCGCCGCCGCGACCCTATTCAAATGGGAATGAGAGGGTCGCGAACGGCCTTGTCCAAGCCGGAGTAGGCCGGTAAACTGCCCCGCGTCATGCAAGAGCGTCCCGGTCGTTTCCTGATTCCCTATATCGAAGCCAATGCCCGCTCCTTCGCGGCGGCCTTAGCCTTCCTCTCCCTCGAGGCCGCATGCGACCTCATGCAGCCCACGATCATGTCGCGGGTCATAGACCGAGGGGTGGTCGCGCGGGATATCTCCGTCGTGCTCTCCCTCGGGCTCGGCATGCTGGCGGTGACGGCGCTCGGGGCCTTCGGGGCCACGATGCGCAACGTCATCTCGAGCAGGGTCTCGCAGCGCTTCGGCGCCGCCCTCCGCGGCGACCTGTATCGGCGCATCCACGGCCTCGACTTCACGGAGCTGGACCGCTTCGAAAAGGCCTCCCTCGTCACGCGCCTGACGAACGACGTGACCCAGGTGCAGAATTTCGCCAACGGCCTGATGCGGATTTTCGTCAAGGCTCCGCTCCTCGCGATAGGCGGCATCGTGATGGCCGTCCTCCTCGATCCCTCCATGTCCCTCGTCCTCGTGGCCGTCGTGCCCGTCGTCGCCGTCCTCATCATGGGGAGCCTCAGGTCGAGCTTCCCCTTCTACCGCCTCATCCAGGGCTCCCTGGACAAGGTCAACGGCGTGATGCGCGAGTACCTCTCGGGCGTCCGCGTCGTCAAGGCCTTCAACCGCTTCGCCTACGAGGAGGCCCGCTTCGCGGGGGCCAACGAGGAGCTCTCCGCCTCGATGCGGAGGGCGATGCGCGTCATGGCCCTCTTCTCGCCGGCCATCGGCGTCTCGCTCAACCTGGGGATCTGCGCGGTCCTGTGGTTCGGCCATCTCCGCGTCGCGACGGGCGGCATGCGGGTCGGACAGGTCGTGGCCTTCGTCAACTACATGACCCAGATCCTGGGCTCCCTCATGATGCTCTCCTTCATCTTCAACATGTTCGTCAGGGCCAAGGCCTCGGTCGAGCGTCTCGGCGAGGTATTCTCCGCGCCGGTTTCCGGCGTAACGCCGGTATCCGATGGGGCGCCGGGGATCGGCCTCGGGTCGGCGACCGGAATCGCGGAAGGCGCCGCGAGGCAGGGGAGAGAGGAGCGGGGCCGCGTCGCCTTCGAGGAGGTCTGGTTCCGCTACGACGGCGCCAAGGAAGCCGCGCTCCGCGGAGTGAGCTTCGCCTGCCGGCCGGGAACGAGCCTAGGCATCATCGGCTCGACGGGCTCGGGGAAGACGAGCCTCGTCTCCCTCATCCCGCGCTTTTACGACGCGAGCGAGGGGAGGGTGCTGGTGGACGGCCTCGACGTCCGCGGGCGTGACTCGAAGGAGCTCCGCGCCGGCATTGCCATCGTGCCCCAGCGCTCGGTTCTCTTCTCGGGCAGCATCGCCGAGAATATCCGCTGGGGCAAGCCGGAGGCCAGCCTCGAGGAGGTGGAGGCCGCCGCCCGCGCCGCCGCGGCCCACGATTTCATAGTCTCCTTCCCTGAAGGCTACGAGACTCACGTGGGCCGCGGCGGCCTCTCGCTGTCCGGCGGCCAGCGCCAGCGCATATCCATCGCGCGCGCCCTCGTGCGCGAGCCTTCCTTGCTGATCCTCGACGACAGCATGAGCGCCGTCGACGCCGTCACCGAGGCTCGGATACGATCCGCCCTCCGCGACGCGACGTCGGGAAATGGCGCGATGCGCGGCGCTACGGTAATCCTCATCGCGCAGCGAATCTCGGCGGTGCGCGACTGCGACCTCGTCCTCGTCCTCGACGAGGGGAGGGTCGCGGGGCTCGGGCGGCACGAGGAGCTGCTCGCGGACTGCGAAGTCTATCGGGACATCCACCGCTCTCAAGCGGGGATCGCGGGAGTCCGGCATGGCTGAGCCCGTCGTCGAGCCGCCCAGGCTCCCGGGAATCGGCGGCGGGTCCAGAGGCGGCATGGGCGGCGGGGCGCGTTGGCTTCAGGCAGGCGCCCGCGCCAAGGACAGGAGGGGGACGATGGCCCGCCTCTGGTCCTGCTTCGGCGTCGAGCGCGGGAGGATCTTCCTCGTCTTCGGCCTCGTCGTCCTCGACTGCGCGATCCTCCTCTCGGGACCCTGGCTCATCGGGCGCTGCGTCGACACGATGGTTCCCGGCCCCCTTTCTTCCGCGATCGCCTTCGCGGTCCTGCTCGTCGCCCTCCTCGTCGCCTACGCCCTGGACGCCGCGCTCGTGGTTTCCCAGGGCTGGCTCATGGCCGGAGCCTCGCAGGAGATCGTGAAGTCATTGAGGAAGGACCTCTTCGGAAAGCTCCAGCGCCTTCCCGTATCCCTCTTCGATACCTGGAGCCACGGCGACCTCATGAGCCGCCTGTCGAACGACGTGGACAACATCTCGGGCACGATAGCCCAATCGACGACCCAGCTCGTATCCACCCTGCTCACTATCGCAGGCTCCCTCGTCCTCATGCTCGTCCTCTCGCCCCTCCTGACCCTGGCGGCCCTGGTCACCGTGCCTTTAGTATTCCTCCTGACCCGGACCGTCTCGCGGCGCACCCGCATCCTCTTCAAGCGGCAGCAGGTCGCGCTCGGTTCCCTCAACGGCCAGATCGAGGAGACCATCTCGGGGCTGGACGTGGTGAAGGCCTTCGGTCGGGAGGAGGCCGCGATAGGCGAGTTCGACGGCCTCAACGATGAGCTCAAGGCCATCGGGACTCAGGCGCAGGTTTGGTCGGGCTTCATCATGCCCCTCATGAACGTCATCAACAACCTGGGCTTCGCGGCGGTGGCCGCCGTGGGAGGCGCCCTCGCCGTCAAGGGCATCGTCACAGTCGGCGTCATCGCGAGCTTCATCTCATACTCGCGCCAGTTCTCGAGGCCCCTCAACGATCTCGCCAACACCTACAATACGCTCCAGACGGCCCTCGCGGGCGCCGAGCGCGTCTTCGAGATAATGGACCAGGCCGAGGAGGCGCCGGACAGGCCCGTCGCAAGCTCCGTCGCCGTCGCAAGCTCCGGCGTCGCCGTCGCAAGCTCCGGCGTCGCTCTCCGCGGAGAGGTCGAGTTCGAGCGAGTCTCTTTCGGCTACAAGAGCGGCGAATACGTCCTCCACGACGTCAGCTTCGACGCGCGGGAGGGCCGCGTCACCGCCCTGGTCGGGCCGACGGGCGCGGGCAAGACCACGATCGTCAACCTCCTCGCGCGCTTCTACGACCCTAACGAGGGCTCCATCCGCATCGACGGCCGCGACATCCGCGACTACGCCCGCGACGACCTGCGGCGAGTCTTCGGCATCGTCCTCCAGGACAGCTATCTCTTCTCGGGCAGCATCCGCGAGAACGTCCTCTACGGAAGGCCCGGGGCGAGCGAGGCCGAGGTCGAGGCGGCCGTCGAGGCCGCCAACGCGGCCCACTTCATCGATCGCCTACCGCGCGGCTTCGACAGCCTCCTGAGCGAAGGCGGATCGCCCTTGAGCGAGGGGCAGCGCCAGCTCCTCGCCCTCGCGCGCGCCATCCTCGCCGATCCCGCCATCCTCATCCTGGACGAGGCGACGAGCAGCGTCGATACGCGGACCGAGCTCCACATACAGTCGGCGATGATCAGGATGATGGCGGGCCGCACGAGCTTCATCATCGCCCACCGCCTCTCGACGATCAGGAACGCGGACAACATCCTGGTGCTGGACGGCGGGCGCATAGTGGAATCGGGGAGCCACGAAGGGCTCATGGCCGAGGGCGGGCTCTACGAGCGTATGTACTCGAGCCAAGGCTAGCGGCTATAATCCGGCATGGACTACGAACGAAGCCATTTCAGCTATCTCGCGCGCTACAATCGGGGCGCCAACGAGACTCTCGTAAGGCACCTCGCGGCTCTCCCGGCAAGCGAGATCTCGAAGCCGCGAGGCTCCTATTTCGGCTCGATCCAGGGCGTCCTCGACCATATCGTCATGTGCGACATCAACTGGCTCAGGCGCTTCCGGATCCTCTTCCCTTCCGACGAGGCGCTGAACCGCCCGCGCCTCGCGCCTCCGGGCAGCGATTGGACGAAGTTCGAGTTCCCCCTCTTCGACGAGTACGGCCGCGAGCGAGCGGTCGTCGACGCGATCTTCGTCGACTGGATCGCCGCGGCCGATACCTCGCGCTTCGGGGAGGTCCTGGCCTACTCCGACTCGCGCGGCCGCCCCCAGCGCTATTTCCTGCGCGAGGCCCTCGATCACGTCTTCAATCACCAGACGCACCATAGAGGCCAGGTTTCCCAGATCCTCGACGAAATGGGCATTCTGCACGACTACTCGAACCTGATAGGGGCCGCCGGAATCCCATCCGACTGAGGCTTTCCGGCGGGCAGCCCGGGAATCGCCCGAGCGAGCAGCGCGGCGACGTCTCCGACGAGCTCGAGCCCGGCGCCTCGTGCCTCGCCCTGGAAGGCCGTCTCGTCCCCCCGGATCCATCGCAGGCGGATGGCCGCGTCCACGCTCTCGGCGATGCGCCTCGTGAGGAGACCCTTGACGGGGGCTCGCAGGAGCCCCCCTCGCGTCCGCGAAGCCTCGATCTCGAGTCGCGAGCCGCCTCTTTCCAGCGCCAGGCTCAAGCGGTCGTCCTCGAGACGGAATTCCTTCAGCCGGGCTCCGGTATAGGTCGCCTCGCGAAGCGGGCGGCTCCCGCGCGGGTCTCCGCCGCCGAGGCGACCTACGCAGAGGAAGCCGGTGAAGGCCGAGCCCAGCCAGGGAATGTCCGCTATCGACAGCATGAAGGAATCGCCCGGCGACTCGAAATCGTTGGACTGCATCCAGATCCAGCTCGAGGGCATGGAGGAGCCCCAGTCCTTCTCGATATAGCCTCGCCCGAGGCCCGAGCCGCCGCTTCCCGACCGCCCCATCTCGACGCGACGGGAGTCGCGCTCGAAGCTTCCCTCGACTCCATGGTCGAGGGACACCAGGCCGTGGCGGCATTCCATGAAGGGTATAAAGCTGTAGGGACCCATCACTCCGGGCCAGAAGAGGCGTGACGGCAGTCGCGCGAAGGGGCCGAAGCCCAGCTCGCCGCGGAAGCGCCCCTCCTCGCCCGAGAGGTCGAGGACGAGGCCCTTCTCGGCGAAGACGTTCCTCCCCACTCGTATGTCGAGCTCTCGGGTCGAAGCCCTAAAAGCCTCGAGCGGATACTCGAACCACCAGGTCCTGCCCGTCTTGCCTTCTATCACCTGGACGAAGCTGTAGCCTTCGCCCTCGTTTCCGCCCCTCGAGATGCCCGGTATGAAGGACCAGATTTCGGACCTATCGGCGGAGACTTGCTTGAAGTACCAGCCTTCGAAGTAGCGGCGCTTCCTCCTCGAGCCTTTGTAGTACTCGTTCCATGGCCATGCCGGCATGCGCGCCCCTGGTTCGAAGGTAGCGAATGCCGGGCCGTCGGTAAAGGGCGCGCCTTGCCGACCTCGGTTGAAATGCCGCGGAACGATGCTATAATGCCGAAATGGCGCGCCGCGAGCCGATCGCGCGGTAATATGAACCTGTCCGCCGCCATCCGGCGGCGCGTAATACCGAAGGCATGAAGGGGCCGAAGCAGGCTTCACCTACTATTTCCCCTAAGAGCGGAGACGTCGATGGCGGAAGAGCACCCCGAGATTACCGAAGGAATAAAGACATTCTTCGTCGAGCCCGATCGCTCGATGATGCCTCTGGACTTTCTCTCCGATTTCTTCCTCGAGGGCTATGAAGCCTATTATCTCCTCGATAACAGATACCTCGATATCCTCGAGAAGGTCCACGCGCTCTTTTCCATATTCCCGGACTTGATCGTCTTCTTCAATACGGAGCAGGAGCTCAAGAAGAACAATTGGCCGCTCATCATCAGGGTGCTCCAGGGCGAATATAAAGAGAAGGCGAGATTCGGCGTCCTCTACTCGAAGCACATAGGGCCCGAGGCTCGCCGACAGATGGAAAGTCTCTATCTTTACGATATCGGAATCAACTGCGGATGCATACCCATCGAATCCAGGCCGACCGCGAACCTCGCGCTGCTGACGGGCGTATTGAAGGCGAATCAGGCGAACGGAAGGCGAAAGAACCTGCGAGCCATTTGCGGAAAGAATTGCAATTTCTCTTTCTTACACGACCAGGCCAAATTCAGCGGCACTATCCTCGACGTCAGCATAAGCCATTTTTCGTGCAGCTTCGCAAGCCTCGAGCCGAGCCTGCTCATGTACGGAAAATCGATGAAGATCCATTTGAATCTCGGCGGAATGATCGTATCGGTATACGCGATGCTCCTGACGAGGCGCGCCAGCGACAAAGACGCAATATACGTTTTCGTATTCAAGACGTCGCAGGGAAAGGACGGACTCGATTCGGACCTGCTCGCTAAAGTAAATAAATTCATCTACGAGCACTACGAGAGAAATGTCAACTCGGTGGTAAAAAAAGCCTTCGAGGAGGAAATATTAAAAAAGACTACTACGAGGTGAATGCATAAGGGAATGACATTCGCTCGATGGGCGCCTCGAGGCGGTGAGCTGCGATTGCCTTCGACCTGTCAGGTCCTGGGCTTTTTGTCTTGACTGTTCTACGATGTAGAATTACTCTACATCGTAGAGTGCTTTGTAACATACGCGCACTCATCAGGAGGCTCGTAATGAGGATTCTCATCGTCGGGGCGGGCATCATCGGCAGCATCTACGGATGGGCCCTGTCCGCCGCCGGCCACGAAGTCGTGCATCTCGTTCGCGAAGGTCGCTCCGCCCGTTACCCCGACGGAATTCCTGTCGATATTCTGGACAGGAGAAAGGGGCGTCGCGCCCGTTTTCTCGGGACCTATGCAATCAGGACCGTCGAGGCCTGCGAAGACTCGGACGGTTACGAGCTCCTTATCGTTCCGTCCCACCATTTCGCCTTGAATGAAGTCATCGCAGGCATAGTTCCCCGATTGCCGCGGACCGACGTCCTCTTCCTGACGCAGAACTGGAAGGGGACCGCCGAGATCGACGCCGTCCTGCCCAGGGAGCGCTACATCTACGGCGACGCCAAGGCGGGCGGATCGTGGAAGGGCTATCTTCTCGTCGGGGCCATAGGGTCGATCGATATCGGTCCTCTTGATCCTTCCGGGGTGGAACTGACCGCGCGCGCCAAGGCCTGCTTCGAGTCCGCGGAGGTCGGCACGAAGGTCCATGAAAACATGCTTCATTACCTTTGGGCTCAGTTCGCCCTCACCGGAGGGCTGTGGCCTTCCTTGGTGAAGGCGGGCAGCTTCAAGGCCCTCCTGAGGGACCGGGCCCTCGGCGCGGAGGCCCTCGCGGCCGTGCGCGAATGCCTGGGCCTCCTCGAGAGGCGCGGAGTCAGACTCGACGATTTCCCCGAGCTCGCCATGTATCGAGGGTCCTCGCGGATCGGCACGTTCATCGCCATGGCGACGCTGCGCCGGATGTTCGCCTTCAGCGAATGGATGAAGAGGACTTCCGCCCATGCCCTGAGCGATCCGCGAGAGATACGGGCCTTTTACTACGATCTCCTGGATAGCGCGACTGCCTTGGGCTACGCGATGCCGGTTTTCTCGTCATATCGACCTTTCATCGATCGATTGGCAGAAGCATGAGCAAGACCAGGCACCCGACCAGGCCGGCCCTCAGCCGCGAGTACATACTCGACCGGGCCCTTGCCCTCATCGACGAGGAGGGACTCTCCTCCTTCTCGATGCGCAAGCTCGGGTCGGAGGCCGGCGCCGATCCGATGGCTATCTACTATTATTTCCCGAACAAGGCCGCCCTCTTCGACGGTATCGTCGAGAGGGTATACTGCGAGATCGACCCGGCGGCATTCGGCCGAAGCGAGGATCCTCGAGAGCGAGTGGCCGAGGGCCTGCGCGCGATGAGGCGGGCCTTCCTTCGGCATCCGCGAACCCTTCCCATCGTGAGCACGCGCCCCGCCGATACGCCGGCCATGGCCGCCTTGATCGAATCCTTCCTGCGCATCCTGGAAGCATCCGGCATGAGCCCCGAGCGAGCCATGGACGCGATCACCTGCTTTACGGTCTACACGATCGGTCACGCGCTCGCTCAGGCCGGCGAGCCTCTCGGCGGACAGGAATCCGGCAGTGGCCGGAGTCCCATCGAGGCTTCGGCCGACTTGCCGCTTCTCGCACGGGCGCTCGGAGCGATGGGGGACTACGATCCCGACAGGCAATTCGAGCTGGGGCTCCGGGCGCTGATCGAAGGCCTGCTCGGCTATCCGGCTGATACCGCGCTTGCTCCTGCGCCCCCGCCCTTGGTAGAATCGCGGACACGGAGGAAGAGATGAGCCTGCCCGGACGCGACGATGCGATACTGCTTTGGCGTAAGTACAACGACGACGACTATCTCTACAGACACGCCCTGTCGGTAGAGGCGGCCATGCGCGGCTTCGCCGCGAAGTACGGCGAGGACCCGGACTACTGGGGCATCGTCGGCCTCCTCCACGACATCGACTACCAGAAGTATCCCGAAGAGCACCTCGAGCACGCTCGGGCCATGCTCGAGGCCGCCGGCTATCCCGAGGCTTTCATCCGCGCCGTCGAGAGCCACGGCTTCGGGATCTGTACGGACGTGGAGCCCGTCCACGTCATGGAGAAGGCCCTCTTCGCGGTCGACGAGCTCACCGGCTTCATCTCGGCCTGCGCCCTCATGCGGCCCTCGAAGAGCGTCATGGACCTCGAGGTCAAGTC
>Ga0181520_10006033_pt1 | contig 18827 bp, 18 predicted proteins | sample PEATcosm2014_Bin_29_FD_132451 | JGI IMG/M metagenome (GOLD analysis project Ga0181520, IMG submission 132451) | Peatland microbial communities from MTU Mesocosm Facility, Houghton, MI, USA - PEATcosm2014_Bin02_30_metaG | ecosystem: Environmental > Terrestrial > Soil > Wetlands > Peat | place...
CACCCCGCGATGCCACACCGCCCCCCAAGAAGCCGCACCTCGCGCCCACCGCAACGTCCCGTCGCCTTGCCACCAACGCAGGCACGTGACAAACTCATGGGTTGGGAAGCTATACTGTTACGCGATTTCACGCCACCGCACGCAGTTTCACTCACCGGCCGTCGTTCAGGCACACCGCGGCCAAGATCACCTCCATCCCCTCGTGAACGTTCTTTCCCGTCACTTCGGTCATCGAGCCGTTACTGGCGCCCAGTTGCACCTCGATGTGCCGGACCAGGCCGCCATCCTTGACTAAGAGGTGCCGGTTGACTTTTCGCTCTTTGGAGAACTTGGCCATCTTGGGCGGGCCGGGCATTTTCGCCGGCGACGGGGCCTTCTTGGCCGCCGACGGCGAGGCGTCGCTCAGGGCCGTCGCGTGCGCGTCGGTCGGCGACGACGGCAATCGCTTGAGCGCGTCGTTGGGCAGCAGCAAGACGTTGAAGCGGCGTTCCACCTCGAACTGCAAGTTGGCGGTCATGTCGGGCAGCATGCTGCCGAAATTATCCGCCGCGACGACGACCGTATACTTGACCGCGTCGCCTTGCTTGGTGGGACTCAGGCGGACCTGCATCACCTTGCCCTCGAACGACTCGTCGGCGCAGGCATTCAGCGTAAAACGCACCGGCGCCCCAGGGCGGATGTAGCCGATGTCGGCCTCGTCGACCGAGGCCCAGACCTGGACTTGCTGCGACTCTTTGGCGATCAGAAACAAGCCGGGGGCGTTGAAACTGGCCACCACGGTCTGGCCGACGCTGACACGCCGATCGATAATCACCCCGTCGCTCGGCGACTTGATGATGGTATAGTCGAGGTTGGTCTTTGCGATCCGCAGCGACGCTTCATTTTCACGGATCGCTGCCTCTCCCGCCACCACGTTCGCCTCCGCCGTGCGGAAATTGCTCACGGCCAGATCGTAATCGGTGTCGGCAATGGCCCGCAGCGGCAGCAGGCCCTTGGCCCGCTTCCATTCCTGCTCGGTTTGCAGGCAATGGGCCTTCAACTGGTCCAGGTTGGCCTTGGCCGCCAAAAGCGCCGCCTCGGCGAAATCGACCTGGGCCTGATAAATCGTGGGATCGATGTGCGCCAACACCATCCCCGTGCGGACCCGCGAGCCGCAGTCGAGCGGCTTGTCCGGATTGTCCGGATCGGGCGCAAAATCGTGGATCATACCGGTGATCTGCGCGCCCACTTCGACCTCTTCGAGCTTTACCGTTCCCTTGGCGGGAACCGTGCAGATCAGGTTGCCGCGCTCGACCTTCGCAGTGGGAAGGGCGGCGGCCTTAGGGGGTGAATGTGTGGCAGTTTGGGCAATCGGCTGAGCAACCGCCGGGGCCAAAGCGGCCGCGGGGGGCCGCCGGCTATAGCAGGCGAGGGCGACCACGCCCAGGCCAACCGCCATAAAACAGGTAAGTACAGTCTTCATGATGTTGCCTCCACAGCAGAGAGATAAAGTGGCTTGCGCGGACGTCTTCCTTAACATCTCGAAAGTCGCCTTCTCTTGTCGGGAGCCGAGGCTGCATCCGACGATGCGGCCTCCGCTTTTCACAACACTGGCCGAACACGATCTCTAGCGAAGCGAGACCGTCAATTGGGTGGTACAACCGCCGTAAGGCGCGGCGTCCGGATACTTTGGCGATCCAGACTCAGGAACCACTCACCACCCAACGTATCACGGGCAGCCGTCACGCAAGGGCGCCCTACTCACTGGATATTTTACATCTTTAGGGGGGCTCAGTGAGCGGGTGCATTATAGCCAGCCTCGGAGCGACCGGCAAGAGAGATTTCGGCCGTCCGAGGGCCGGACGCAAATGGGGAACGCCCTGCCATGGAACGACTAAAACGCAGTGCCACAATGCGTTACGTCGCCGCCGACCCGGTTTCCAAACGGCCGGACTACGTCGCCTATTTCAGCTCGGTGGCAATGACCTCATACTCTTCGAGCCGGCCCAGCTCGAACGCGGCCTTGCCGCCGGTTTGCTTAAACGGCAGGTCCGCCGCGTTGTGAAGTCGATGGATTCGCTCGGCCTGGCGGCCGGCGGGAATCGCCACCGAGATGGCAACGTTGTCGATCGCCCGCACCTCGTCGCTCCGATACCGCGTGTCGCGGCGGTAGTTCAACAGGTGCAAAATCCGCCGCTCGGGCTGCTCGAAAAGGGTCACACCGATGGCGTCGGCGGCCCGGACCGCGACCGGCGATGGCTCTTGGGCCGCCCAGCAGACCGCGGCGGCAAACAGGCGCTCGATGGCCGGGTTGAGGTTCTGACATTGCATGGAACACCATCGGCCGGGCAGATAGACGACGCGGCCTCGCCCAAACTGGTTTACGAGAATCGCCGGCACTTCGGCCAGCCGCGATTTCCCGCTACAGAGGCGTGCGAGCACCTTGGCCGAATCGGCCTGGACTACGGCCAGTGGCTCGTCGTGACCGAGCGGAGCATTGCGGATTGCCGCTGCCACGGGGTGCTCCGGCGTGGCGATACGCAGACGGCGGCCGGCAGCCGGCAACATGCCGCGATAGTGGACGCCCAGCACGTCGGCCAGGCCGAAATCGGCCCGCCGCGTGCCTTCTTCGTCATAGAGCGACGTTTCGTGGGTAGAGACGAGGCCGCCGCCCGAGCGGACGAACTCGCGGACCGCTTCCAGTTGGCCCTGGCTGAGCAAGGCCGTGTTGGCTAGCACCAGCACGCGAAATCCGGCCAACTGCCGCTCGAAACCGCTGCGGTGCAGTGTGACCACGGGCAGGCCCGCCCGCATCAGGGCCGAATAGGCGCCTACGTAGGGGGCCATGAATCGACTGTGGGCGTAGGTTACGCCGGCGGCCCGCGGCGCGGACTCCTGGGCCACATCGGGGCGAAAATCCCGCACCAGGGCCAGGAACTTGACCGGCTGTGTGCGGGCAAAATCGTAGTATTCGGCATTTTTCCGCAACAGCGAGAAGACGGGCTTCATGCCCGGCGTGCTCCAGAAATTGGGATACACGCCGTTGGCCAGGCCCTCGAACGCCTTGTGCCGTGCCTCGGCCTCCGTGTAGCGATCGTGGGGATAGATGTTGAAGAACACGGGGATGGGAAACACGTTCGAGTAATTGGCCAGCTCGCCGAACTTCCAGGCCAGATGGACCCACGGCTGGCTGGCGTAGAGCTCCGTCAGCGTGCCGTCGTAAAACGCCACGCTGTCCGGCTTCGGATAGCTGTGATAAATTGTGGCGGCATCCGGTCGGCAGCTTTTGACCGTGCGGGTGAAAAGGCCCGTCACTTCGGTCAGCGATCGATCGAGGAAGGCGTTCAGGCGGCGGGCCTCCGGGTCGTGCACGGCCAGCGGCGGGGTATCGCTTTCCAACTCCCCCCAGCACACGTGAGGAAGCTGGTATTTCGCCAACTTGTCGACCGGCATCTCCGCAGCGAACATCTCTCGGTACTTCGCCCGGCAATGCTTGCAGAAGCAGACGTGGCCGGAGAGCCCGTCCACGTATAGGCCGTCGGGCCGATATTCGCTGAAAATCTCGCGGAGCACGTCGCGGAGAAATTGGCGATATCGCGGATGGTTGATGCACGCGTAAAGCGCCTTGCCGGTGAACTGCTGGCCGTAAACGCTCTGGAAGACGATCCGGCCGTCGGGCCCCCGCAGGGCACAGTCGTCGTGGAGCGGATGACCGTTGAAGAGGAAATTGGGATTCATGTAGACGACGGTCTTCACACCCAGGCGGCGTCCCTCGTCGACGGCCTCGCGCAGATAGTCCAGATCGTTCAAGCCGGGGACGTGCGGGGTGACGCGACTTTGATAATAAGCCTGGCCGCCAATGAAGATCGAGAACCGAAAGGCGTTTCCCTCACAGGCGGCGATCTGGCGAACCAGGGCGGAAATGTCGCCGGCCGAGCGGTACGCCAACTCCTCCGGCCAACTGTCCTTGGTATACCAGCGGGCCGCACGGAGCCAGTGGGGGATCGGCTGCTTGCCGGCTGGCCGCCACTGGCTGGGCGACACAAACGGAAATGTCACCTCCGGGACGGATGGTGCAACCTGAGTGCGGGGATGCAGCCCGAGCGCCCGACAGGCATCCGCATCCGAGGGGACATAGTGGGCATCCGTGGTAAGGCAGAGAACATTCAAGTGCGGATTGAGCGCCGGCTCGGCATGCGGCCAGTGCATTGGCCCATAGACCGTAGCGCCGGCTTCCCGGGCCGTAATGCGGAAGGATAACTTGCCGGGCTTCAACTCGATCGTTGTCCCGCCGCCGGTGCTCTCCCAGTGCCAATCACGGCAGTCAAGCCTGCGGTTAGCCAGCATCAGGGGCGGCCCTCGGTCGCCTTTCGCGGCTGCCAGACTGAAAGACGCGTTGGCTTTCAAGGGGCTGCGGAGCCGGGCCCACACGCAGTAGCTCCCCGCTTGTCGCACGTCGACGGCAAAGTCGGCGAAGCAGTCCACGGCCGGCTTGTCGGCCGTCGAGGTGACCGTGGGGGCGAGAAAATCGCCCAGAACATTTGTCTCCAGCAAGCCCGTGGTGTTCCCCCGAACCATGGTGGGCGAAAGCCGCCGGGCCTGTTCGGTCGGTATCCACAACGTCGCGGACGACGCCCATGGGGCAAACGTCACGGCCAGCCAGCAAACACCGAGCAACCGAACTCGCGACATGGAAAGGGGTTCCTTTCGCACGGTTTCGCGGCAGCGGCGAAAGTGGCGTGATGAACGGCGAACGCGGGATCAACCGGCCGGCTGGATGATTTGCAGCCCGACCTTCACTCCGAGTGGCTTCGTCTGCTTACCGAACTCCACCATGTGAGACGTCTTCAGATGGGCCTCCAGCGCAGCCAGGCTCTCCCACTTTTCGATCATCGTGACCACGTTGTCGCGCACGGCAACGCCAAAGCCGTTGGATACGTCGGTGGTGGGCGTGTATTCGATGCAGCCCTGTTCCGCGCGGACCTTGGGCACCAGCCCCGCAAATATCGCCAGCAGGTCGTTGCGGCGGCCGGGAGCGGTTTCGATCGTGGCAATGACAGCAATCATGGTATCGTTCTCCTGAGTAGTCATTCTGAGCGCAGCGAAGAATCCCCGGCCCGGTTGCGGGCAAGATCCTTCGCTGCGCTCAGGATGACGTGGGTTGATTGGATCGTGTTATCCTCTCACGATGTCCAAGAAAGGTGCTTCAACCGCCAATCTTGGCGTGGGCAATACAAAACTTCTCCAACGCGGCCCGATCCGGTTCGACGCCGATCCCCGGCCCGCTCCACAATCGCACCCGCTGCCGGCCGTCGGTCTCGTCTTTCGCGGGCAGCAGCGCCTCGGCCACGTCGGCCGCCAGCACCTGGTCGGCGGGAAAGAAGTCGGCCGGGTAGCTGCAATTCTCCTTGGCGGCCAAGGCGAAACCGATGCGGCCGCCGATCGCGCTTTGCGGCACGGCGCCGACGAAACAGGGCGTGCAGTGCTCGTGGCACAGATCGTGGATGGCCACGGCCGGCGTGAGCCCTCCCACACGCCCCGGTTTCAGATTGACGTACTTGCAGCTATGCAGCTCCATGGCGATGTCGGCCTGGGCCAGATTGCCGATGCCCTCGTCGAGCCCGATGGGCGTGCGGAGCGATTCCTGCACCATGGCGTGGCCGACCAGGTCGTCGGGCCCCAGCGGCTGCTCGATCATCGAGAGCGCGAAATCTTCGAGCCGGTAGAGCATTTCCATATGTTGGAGGCCCAGCCCTCCCTCGCAGTCGATGTGCAACTGCTGCGTGGGGCACTCCTTGCGGACGAAATCGACCATGCGGACGTCCCAGCCGGGCCGGAACTTGAGCTTGAGCCGGTCAAAACCCGCGGCGACGGCCGCCGCGATCTCGGCCAGGAATTCCTCGATCGATTCGCGGCGGTCGAAGGTCGGCCCAACCTCGATCGCCTGGCGTTTGCCATCCAGAAGCTCGTGGAGCGGCTTCTCCTGCAATCGAGCGTTAAGGTCCCACCAGGCCGTATCGAGGGCCGACTTGGCCCACGGATTGCCGCGAAAGGGGGCCAGCCGCTGCGACAAATCGTCGCCCGAGGATAGAACCTGGCCCACGACGGCGGGCGCCAGCCAATCGCGCAATAGCGCAAATGCGCCGGCGGCCCATTCGCCGGCCGCCAGCGGCGCGGCGCCGGGACTGGTTTCGCCCCAACCGGTTGCCCCGTCGCCGTGCAAGGCGACCAGGATGGTTTCCAGTTGCTCCCGTGGGCCCAGCGGCGTCGTGACGGGTTGGCGAAGCGGCAAGCCAAGGTGATAGATGTCGATGGTATCGATTTGCATGAGATGCGGCGCGACGTTACGTCGCGAGTTGATGGCGATTGGTGGTTAGTACGTTAATGCTGTTTAGCAGCCGGAGGCACACCGGCCAACGTGGTTGAGTTTGCTGCTCACGCCGCCGTGCCGGCGGCGGCTAAACATGCCGTTGCCCCGCGGCCAACTCGATGGCCTTGAGCAATCCCCGGGCCTTGTTGAGCGTCTCGTTCCATTCGTTTTCGGGCACGCTGTCGGCCACGATGCCCGCCCCGGCTTGAACGTAGGCCTTGTCGTCGTGGATGACGATGGTCCGCAGGGCGATGCAGGTGTCCATGTTGCCGGAGAAATCGACATAGCCGACGGCGCCGGCGTAGGGCCCCCGGCGGTGCGGCTCCAGCTCGTCGATGATCTCCATGGCGCGGACCTTTGGCGCGCCGGAGACGGTGCCGGCGGGCAGGCAAACCTGCAAGGCGTCGAAGGCGGTCTTGCCGGGCGCCAAGCGCCCCGTCACGTTCGAGGTGATGTGCATCACGTGGCTGTAGCGCTCGACGGTCATCACGTCGCTGACCTCGACGGAGCGGAACTGGGCCACGCGGCCCACGTCGTTGCGGCCCAGGTCGACCAGCATCACGTGTTCGGCCCGCTCCTTCGGATCGGCCAGCAGCTCTTCGGCCAGCCGGCGATCTTCCTCTTCCGTAGCCCCGCGGGGGCGCGTGCCGGCCAAGGGGCGAACGGTCACCTGGCCATCGACCACGCGGACCATCACCTCCGGCGAGCTGCCCACCAGCGTGACGCTGGGCGTGCGAACGTAGAACATGAAGGGGCTGGGATTCACGACCCGCAGCGTACGATAGATCTGGAACGGATGCGTGGGCAACGGCACTTCCAGCCGCTGGCTGAAGACGACTTGGAAGATGTCGCCGGCGCGGATGTACTCGACGCACTTGCGGACGGCGGCCTCGAAATCGGCTTTGCTGAAGTTTGAGCGGTAGGGGAGCGTGACCTCGCCCGCCGTGCGGATGTCGAAGGGCCGCAGGTCGGACTGCCGCTCGGAAAGCTGCTCGACCAACTGGTCGACGCGCCGGCAGGCCGCCCGATAGGCTTCCTCCGCGGTAACGCCCGGCTTGTCCAGCCGGGCCATGGCCACGACCACAATGGCTTTCGTGACATGGTCGAAGACCACCATTTGGTCGTAAAAAGCGAACGCCATGTCGGGCACCTGGCGGTCGTCGGGCGGGATATGGGGCAGTTTTTCCAAATAGCGGACGGTATCGTAACCGGCGTATCCGACGGCTCCTCCACAGAAGGGGGGAAGCTCTGGTAAATGCACCGCCCGCACCGCTTCCACCCGCCGGCGCAAGTCGTCCAGCGGATTTTCGCTGTCAAACTGGCGGGTCACCAGCGTGGGCGTTCCGCCGGCCGAGGACCCGCTATAGGCATTGGTGGTCACCCGTCGGCCATAGGCTTCGATCTCAAAAAACGGCTCGGTAGCCAGGAAACTGTAGCGACCGACCTTCTCGCCCCCCACCACGCTCTCGAACAAGCAGGCACAGCGTCCGGCGTCGAGCTTGTGGAAAGCCGTAACGGGCGTTAAGGAATCGCTAACCAACCGGCGGTAGACCGGCACCAGTTGGGCCCCGGCGGCGAGGGCCTGGAACCTCTCGAAGTCGGGGTAGTATAAGGCGGATGTGTGCATGCGGAAGGAGAGCCGCCGACGGCGGAAAGGTTCAGTGCGCGACTTACGTCACCGGCCGGATAAGACATTAGCTTAGCACCGGCGGTGGATTGCCGCAATTGCGGCGCGCAGTGCTGGTTGGGCGGCAGAAAGCCTGGGATGGGAGCCGTGACGGATACTCTCGCAATCGCCGCGAGCTAACCGCTCCCGGAACGCGCGACGTGCACTGCCGCTTCTCGTTCGGAGGCCGTTGGATCCCCGGCTGTTTTCTTGTGATATAGTAGGTGTCTGGAACTCTGCCGTGCCGGACGGTCGCCAGACGGTCGAACGTTTGCTATCGTTCTTGTGGTTGTGCCCGAGATCACTCCTGCCTTGACACCAGGGGGGTGATTGATAGAATCCATTGGAAACTGAGAAGAGGTGTGCGATGAAGTGCCAGCAATGCGACAAGCCGGCTACGTTCCATATTACGGAGTTGACCGGCGGCAAGCCGCAAGAGTTGCACCTGTGCGAAGAGCACGCGCGGCAATATCTGACGGCCCCGGCCAGCGAGCCGGCGGCCAGCGGCAACATGGCGGCTGTGTTGGCGCACCAAATGGCGATCGGTCAGACCGCCGAGGAATTGGCGCGGCTCGATCAGCAGGCCTGTCCGGTGTGCGGCATCACCTTTTACGAGTTTCGCAGCCAGGGACGGCTGGGCTGCCCGCACGATTACGTTTGCTTCCAGGCCCAGCTCGAGCCGTTGATCGTGAACATTCACGGCGAGTCGGAGCACGTGGGCAAGCGGCCCACCCGGCCGGCCGGCGGCAGCGAGCGCCGCACGCAATTGATCCGGCTGCGGCGGGAAATGAAGGAAGCCATCGACGACGAGCACTACGAGCGTGCCTCGAAGCTCCGCGACGAAATCCAACGGATCGAAAACGAAGGGAATTGACGCCGTGCAACTAGACGATTTGGCCACTACTGCCGGTGAATGGTTGCGGGGCTCCGGTCCCGAGGCCGACATCGTGATGAGCAGCCGCGTCCGGCTGGCCCGCAATCTGGCCGACTTTCCGTTCATCAGCCGCGCCACGGCCCAGGACCGCGGCCGCATCGAGAGAATCCTGCACGAGCGAACCTTGGCGATCGCCGGCGAGACCGACCTCTTGTACGTCAACGTATCGCAACTAGAGAAGGTCGATCGCCAGTTCCTCGTCGAGCGGCACCTCATCAGCCGCGAGCACGCCGAGGGTCAGGGCACCCGCGCCGTGGCCATCGACAGCCACGAAACCTTCAGCCTCATGATCAACGAGGAAGATCATCTGCGCATCCAGGTGATGCAGAGCGGGCTGAACCTGACCAGCGTCTGGGAGCAGATCAATCGCATCGACGACCTGATCGAGCAGAAGGTCACCTATGCCTTTCACGAGCGGCTGGGATATCTGACGGCCTGCCCCACGAACGTCGGCACGGGCATGCGCGTCAGCGTCATGCTGCACCTGCCGGCGCTGGTCATCACCCGGCAGATCGACAAAGTCTTCCGCAGCCTGCAGAAGATCAGCTTGGCGGTGCGCGGGCTATACGGCGAAGGCTCGCAGGCGATGGGCGATTTCTACCAGATCAGCAACCAGGTCACCCTGGGGCGGACCGAGTCGGAGCTGATCCGCCAGGTGAGCGACATCGTGCCGGTGATCATCGATTACGAGCGGCAGGCCCGCGATTTTCTCATCAAGGAGAGCCATGAAAACCTGCACGACCGCGTGAGCCGGGCGTATGGCATTCTCCGCACCGCGCAGACGATCAGTTCGGAAGAGACCATGCACCTGCTTTCCAGCGTGCGGATGGGAGTCAACTTGGGGCTGATCCACGATTTGAACATCCCGACCATCAACGAGCTGTTCATCCGCACGCAGCCCGCCCACTTGCAGAAGCTCACCGGCGGCGAGCTCGATACGGCCGATCGCAACATCGAGCGAGCGCGTTATCTCCGCCGTCATCTCAACGACGACAATAACGGCGGGGCGGAGAAGAACTGAACGGAAAAAGGGGGACAGTCCCCATTTGCCGGAACGGCCCGAAGGGTGCTTCGCACAAAGGGGGACTGTCCCCCTTTTTTCCGCCCAGCTACTGCGGCGGGGCGGCAATCCGCGACCGCAAGGCAGACACGACATTCGGCGGCAGGAACCGGGCCAGTTCGGCATCGCTGGCCACCGAGGCGATCTGCTTGATGAGCGAACTGGAGACGTGCGCCAGTTCGCCGTCGGCGACCATGAACAGCGTTTCCACGTCGTGGTCCAGCCGGCGATTGGCCATCATCATGGTCAGCTCGGCGGCAATATCGGTGATGGGCCGCACGCCGCGGACCATGATCTTCGCCCTGCATTGCTTGACAAACGCCACGGCCAAGCCGGTAAAAGCGAGAATCTCTACGTTCGGGAGATGCTGCGTCGCCGCGCGGATCAGCTCCTGGCGTTCTTCCGCCGTGAAGAGCGTGCCCTTCTCGATATTGACGCCCACGCCCACGATCAAGCGGTCGAAGAGCCGGCTCGCCCGCTCCATGACGTTCAGATGGCCGAGCGTGATGGGGTCAAAAGAGCCCGGATAAACGGCGATCCGCGGGGAGCAGGAAGGAGTGGTCATTCGTCTGCGCTAAGCCAGGATTCGCATATTTTCGTAGAGGAACTCGGGTGCCAAATCGGCGCCATTCTCCCAAACAACCGTTTCCAATTCGGGGTCCACCTTGAATCGCTCAAACAATTGCTTGTCTCTCAACGGTCCAAAGACTTCACCCTGCAACTCGCTTTCCAGATCGATTTTGCCCTCGGCCCCATCATTGAATCGGAGCCAAATGACGTAATCGTGCAAATATCTGGCTTCTTTGACGTGCAAAAACATGCCCGACTACTCCAATGGCGAGATGCGCTGCAAAGACCGCTTCTGTTCTGCCCGTTCCCAGTCCGCTAGCAATTCCGCCTTGTGCAATTCTCGCCACTCTTGAACCAGAGCCGCCGCTTTTGGACCCATCCGTCCCTCGATGCGGCCAGTCTCAATTTCAACAGCGATTTCCTGGTCTTGGTATTTCGCGTGGAAATGCGGCGGCACGTGGTCGCGCCAATACATGTATATTACGATGCCGAAGAAGCGGCTAATTACGGGCATCTGTGGACCCGGTACGCAATATTAGAGATTCTAATTCTCTTTTTTGAATCAAACAAGCCCCTGCAACGCCTCGACGAGCCGCTCGATGTCCTCGGTGGTGTTGTAGGCGTGTGGGCTGATCCGCAGTCGGCCCGCCCGGCAACTGAGCAACACTTTTCGCGCGATGCACTGCCGCCGGGCGGCGACCGGATCGCGGCCGGGCAACTCGAAGCTCACGATGCCGCTGCGGTGGGCGGGCGTCCGGTCGCTGAGGATCGTGGCCCCGATTTCCGCCAGCCGTTGGCAGGCTAGGTCGCTAATCTCGACCACCCGGGCGGCCAGCGCCTGGCGGCCGAAGCGGTTGAGCAATTCCAGGCTGGCCCCCAGGGCCGACAGCCCGGCCACGTTCTGCGAACCGCCCTCGTAGCGGGCCGCCGTGTCTTTGAAGACCAGTTCGATTCGGGTGAAATCGTGACAGTGGCGGACGCTGTTCCAGCCCACGCCCAGCGGGCGGAGCAAATTCAGGTGCTCCCGGCGGGTGAAGAAGATGCCCGCCCCTTCCGGTCCCAAAAGCCATTTGTGGCCGTCGGCGGCCAGGAAATCGACGGGCGTCGCCCGCACGTCCAAGGGAAACACGCCCAGGGCCTGGATGGCGTCGATGAACAGCAAGGCTCCGCGGGCGTGCACCAATTCGGCTACCCGATCCAGATCATGCCGCCAGCCATTGGCATAGGCCACCCAGCTCAGGCTGACGATCCGCGTACGAGCGTCGATGGCGGCGGCGAGCTTATCAAGGTCGAGTCTCCCTCCCTCGACGGGGATACGGCGGGTTTCCACCCCGTGATCGGCCAAATGGAGCCAAGGGTACTGGTTCGAGGGGAATTCGTCCTCCCGGATGACCACATTGTCACCACTCTTCCAAGGGAATCCTTCAGACACCAGATTGATGCCTGCCGATGTGTTGCCTATGAGGGCAATCTCCTCCGGCGCGGCACCAATCATGTCGGCAGTCAGGGTGCGCACGCCTTCCACCCGGCGGGTCCATGCCGGATAGTTTACCGACCCATTGGCTGTGGCATCGCTGGCCCAGGCGGCCAGGGCCTCGTGCGCAGGCCCGCTGAGCGGGGCCACGGCGGCGTGATCGAGGTAGGCCCATTGCCGGGAAATGGGCATTTGGCGACGAAACGAATCCCAGTCGGCAGCGGTGGTCGATGGCTCCATGGAACGGTTGGCCCTGAAACGGTGAGAGGCAGTAGAGAGTTGGCCGAGGAGCAATTATACTGGAAATGTGGAAATGGATCAGTAGCGGGAGAGGCCCGATGCCGAAAGCTCTGTGTCTGGCGGGAAGTGTCGTTGCCGGATTGCTGTTGCTTGTATTTGGATTCGATCTGGCGCTCGGCTTTCCGTTCCGTCGGGCGAGTTGGCCGATGGACGTCGGTCTGGTGATTTGCTCTCTCGCCTTGGGGTATCTGGCCTGGAGCACCCTAAAACAGCAAAAATAACGATTATCATGGCGTCTGACGGACCTCCCCAGGAAGGTGATGGGCCTTCTCCGGCCAAGCGAAGGCGGCTGGAGAAGATCTTTGAGCATGCCACGAAGAGGATGGCGACGGCCACTCCGAGTGCCAGCGATTTCGATTATTGCGCCGATCTGCTCGGCCAATGTGTCTCCGGCGACCCCGGCAACGACAAATACGTGAAGGCCTACGTAGAAAATCTGCAGAAGAAGTACAACAATAACAAGAAGGGCGGCCCGTTGGCGCACTTCAAGGAGCGGGGGGCCCGCAGCGCGCTGAAAAAGGCGCTGGACCAGGAGCAGTGGAACGACGTCTTTCCGCACGGCCTGAAAGTGCTGACCGTCAATCCGTGGGACGTGCCCACGCTGACCGGCATGGCGCTGGCCGCCAAGAAATGCGGTTACTGGGAATGCGAGATGTTTTATCTCCATTGCGCCCTGGTGGCCAATCCCGACGACCCGGAAACCAATCGCCTGTGCGCGATTGCGGCCGGCGAGCGGGGGCTATTCGATCAGGCGATTGCCTGCTGGCACCGGGTGGAAAAGGCCCTGCCCACCGACGAAGAGGCGAAACGGTCGATCTCCGTGCTCACCTTGCAGAGGGCCCGGTCCCGCGGCGATTTCGGCGGCGAAGAGGCCGCGCGAAAGCCCGCCGGCAAGGGCGAGGCGGCCGCCTTCCAGGCAATTTCCCCCGAGCGAAAGCTGCTGCAGAGGATCCAGAAGGAGCCCAAGAGCCTCCCCCTCTACCTGGAACTCTGCCAACTCTACTTTAACGAGGAGCGTTACAAGGACGCCGAAGAGCTCATGGCGCGGGCTTACGAAGCCTCGGGCGAGGACCCCGATATTCGCGACCGGTGGGAGGACGCCCAGTTTCGCCGCCTGCGACAGCGGATCGCGCAAACCGAGGATGCGGCCGCCAAGAAGAAGTTGGAACTGTCGCTGTTCGAGAAGGAGCTGAAGTTCTATCAACACCAGGTCGATCGCTATCCGGGCAATCTCGCCTTCCGCTATGAGCTTGGTTATCGCTATATGCTGACCAAGCGCCATGCGGAGGCGATCCAGGAACTGCAAAAATCGCAAAATGATCCCCGCAGGCGAGGGGTGAGCTTGGTGGCGCTGGGGCGCTGCTTCGAACGGATCAAGCAATACAAGCTGGCGATGAATCATTACGAGTCGGCGATTCAGGAGATTCCTGACCGCGACGCCACCAACAAAAAACAAGCCCTCTACCTGGCGGGCCGCTTGGCGATGGCCCTGAAGGACCTGGATGCGGCCGAAAAGCACTTCTCCACCTTGGCGGGGCTGGATTTTACCTATCGCGACGTCTCCGCGGTACTAGACAAGATCGCCAAGTTACGCGAGAATCCAGAGTCCGGCTCGGAAGGCAACGGAAGCGCCCATCCGTAGGATTCTCGGGGCCGGTTGGTAAGCGAAGCATTGCCGCCGCGGCAGCGAACCGGGCCGCCGGCAGCCAGCAAGCGACGACCGCTGGGACTGTTTCCCGCGTCCCGCTTTAACCCGTACATTCATTTTTCTCCAGCAGACGGATACCATGCCGAATATCAAGAGTGCGAAGAAACGACTGAAACAAAGTCTCGTCCACCGCGATCGGAACCGCTCGGCCAAACGCGCCATCCGCACCGAGTGCAAGAAAGTGGGCGAGGCAGTCCAAGCCGGCGGCGTCGAGAAGGCGGAAGCCGAACTCCGCTCGGCCGCCAAGCTGCTCGACCAGAGCGCCGCCAAGCACGTCATCCATCGTAACGCCGCCGCCCGGCTCAAGTCGCGGCTGTCGGCCAAGCTCAAGAAACTTAAAGGGAAGTGACGTTCCATGGGCGCGAGGGCGCGTTTGCATGGAACTGTACCACTATACCGATAAGAAGGGGTATGACCGGATTCGGGCTACGGTTGACTGGTATTTTCGGGCGGCATAACCGGTGCCGCGCGATCACCCCTTCGGCGCGTACTTTACGACGATGCCGCCAGACGCCAAGAATTTGGCGTTACGCATACGGGTGCCCAATCATAAGATCAGCCACCTGTTCTCGTTTCTCGACGCGGGAGATCTGACGCCTCTCCGCGGGGGACGGGGTGAATACGTCTTCTACTCGCCGCAGGATTACGTCGTTGTGAAGAAACGACAGGTGTTCGCCGGAGAACGAGGAGAGACCCCATGATCGGTGGGATAGACACCGTCATCCAGGCGCCTCCGGGCATACCCCTTGCCGACCTGATTCTCGGGCGTCTCCGCTCCTTTTGGCCTTCCGCCGTTTTCCAACATGCGGACGCGACCGCTCAGTTTCCCATTGACGATTCCTGGGTTCTGATGCATGGTGGCAGTGCCCGGGAGTTCTTTGTTTACAAAGACCGCGATGCGGCGGAAGCCTGGGCCCGACACGGCACGATTCCTGCCAACAGCAATACCATGTTGCACTTTTTGGTCAGCCCCCCGGCCATGGGGGAACTGCAGGAGGTCACGCTGGTCTGCGATCAACGGACCAAGGAAATTGATCAGTTGATCGCGGATCTGCAAGACACCTTTCATATTGATCTCGCGTTGGTGTGAACGCCGTGGACAAGACCGACCCAGCCGACGTTGCAGTCGCTTTCGAGAAGTGTGGGTGCGGATGGGTACTGAAGTATCCGGATCGGCAGCAGCTTCTGGACACTGTGGCGCACGAGATCGACGAGTTTCGATCGGAGTACCACCGGCGATTCAAAGAAACGCCCGACCCATTTGCGTTGCTGCGCGAGAACGCGATGAAAGCCGCCGCGTTTTTTCAGGCGTTCGCCGGCGCAAGGATTTCGCTGGAAATGCGGATCATGATCTGGAGGATCCTGCTGGGATCAGAGATCCTTGCGGTTCATTTCGACTACGCAAAGGACCGGGACACCGACTTTCGGGTCGCTATCCAGACTCCCTATGGCAATCGTGAAGAGTATTCCGGCAAGAGCCTGTGGGACTCAGCGATACTCAGACACCTCGGAATCCTGGCTGTCGGGGGCCAGCCCACATTGTACGGGTATTATGCCTTGCGAAATCCGTGATCGAGGTTGCCTCGCTCAGAACTGCACGTCGCCGGCCTCGAACACCGGCCCTTCCACGCAGGTGCGCCGGTAGTCCCAGCCGCCCGCCGCATCGCGGATCTTCTTCACGCAACTGAAGCAGATGCCGATGCCGCAGGCCATCGGGCTTTCCAGCGATACCTGGCAGGGCACCCCCAGCTCGCGGGCAATTTGGGCCGTGGACTGCATCATCGCCTCGGGACCGCAACAGACGATCCGGCACGCCCACGCCGAGCGCTCCACCACCGGCCGGATCAGATCGGTCACCAACCCCTGGTAGCCCTGCGAGCCGTCATCGGTGCTCAGTTGCACCGTTACGTCCAGGCAGCGAAAGTCCTCGACGCCGGCCAGGTATTCGCGATGGCGGACACCGTAGCAAAGCGTCATCTTTCGCGCGTGGGGCACGTGCCGCGGCGGATCGCCATAGGCGCAGAGGCCGAGATATTCCCGGGCCAAAGCCAGGAAGGGCGTTTGCCCAATGCCGCCGGCCACCATCACCAGATGCTCGGTGGGCGTGGGCGGAAAGCCGTTGCCCAGCGGCCCCCATATTTCCAGCCGCGAGCCAGCCGAAAACTCCGGCAACAGCCGCGTCATCTTGCCGACCGTCTCGTAAACAATGTCCAGCGAATGCGGTCTCCCCATCGCGTCCGGCACCACGTCATAGAGCGCCAGCGGGCGGCCCAATAGCGGATCGTTGCAATCGGCCAGCCGCAGCATCACGAACTGTCCGGGCACGATTCGCCGGGCAATCTCCGGGCAGGCAAAACGCAGGCGATAGGTGTTCCGCGCCACCGGCACGTTCTCGGCGACAACCACCGAACCGTGCCAGGCATGGTCGGCATACGTGGGCGTGGGCATGGAAAGCGTGGTTTAGGCTAGTAAAGAAAAAACTGTTCCATTCATTCAACGGTCATTCTGAGCCGATAGCAGTCATTCTGAGCGTAGCGAAGAATCTCCGCTGGTTCTCGGGCGAGATCCTTCGCTGCGCTCAGGATGACCTGCTACGCTCAGGATGACTTGCGAAGCAATTCACCGGCGAAACGTAATATGGCGGTGCCAGTGGCTTTCGTCAATCCGGGGAAAATCGAGCCGGAACTGCGCGCCGCGGGTTTCCTGACGCTCGAGCGCCGCCTCGATCATCAGCCGGCTCACGCACAGCATGTTCTGCAACTCCCAGCCGGTTGGATCGGCAAATTGTCGCGGCAACACGTAACGGCACCAACGGTTGAGGCTCTCCGAGGCTTCGCGGAGCCCTTCGGCATCGCGGCGGACTCCCACGCTCCGCCACATCAGGCTTTGCAGCGAATTGCGGATATCGGCCAGGTGCAGCGGTTCGGTGAGCACGTCGAAACGGGGATTCTCGATGACCGAAGCGGCAAAATCGTCGCGGACCTGGGCCGCCGCCCGGGCGGCCCCTTCGCCGGAGTGCGTGCCGTAGACCAGCGCCTCCAGCAGGCTGTTCGAGGCCAACCGGTTGGCCCCGTGCAGCCCGGTGGCCGTCACTTCGCCGGCCGCCCACAGATTCGGCACCAGCGTGCGGCCTTCCATGTCGACCGTGACGCCGCCCATCATGTAGTGCGCGCCGGGGCGGACCGGAATCCGATCGCGGGTAATATCCAGATCGAACTCGGCGCAGACGGCGGCGATGCCGGGGAAGCGGCCCATGACCCGTTTAGGATCGAGATGCGTCAGGTCGACGTACACGTTTGGGTGCCGCGTCTTCTCCATCTGGCTGACGATGGCCAGGCTGACCACGTCGCGGGGGGCCAATTCGGCCCGCGGATCGTAATCGGGCATGAAGCGGTGGCCGTGGCGGTCGACCAGCCAGGCCCCTTCGCCGCGGGTGGCCTCGCTGATCAGGCTGCGGCTGCCGCCGGCGATGTACAGCACCGTGGGGTGGAACTGCATGAACTCCATGTCGCGCAGTTCGGCCCCGGCGCGGTAGGCCATGGCCATGCCGTCGCCCGTGGCCACTTCGGGATTGGTCGTTTCGCGATAGAGCTGCCCCGCCCCGCCGGTGGCCAGGATCGTCTGCTTGGCCCACACCATGGTTTTGCCGTGGCGACCGTTCCATACCAGCGCCCCGCGGCAGGCACCCTCCAGCGTTAGCAGATCGAGCGTGAAGGTGTTCTCCCAGACCTCGATGTTGGCGGCCTGTTCCACGCGGCGGATCATCACCCGCATGATTTCCTTGCCGGTGGCGTCGCCCAGGGCATGGACGATGCGGGAATGGCCGTGTCCGCCCTCGCGGCCGAGGGCCAGCCGCCCGCCAACCTCGTCGAACTGCGTGCCCCACTCGACCAATTCCTGGATCCGCGCGGGGGCCTCGCCCACCACCCGCTCGACCACCACCGGGTCGCACAGCGTTCCCCCGGCCTCGACCGTGTCGGCCGCGTGGTTCTCGATCCGGTCGTCCGGGTCGATGACGGCCGCCACGCCTCCTTGGGCGTAATTGCTGTTCGACTCTTTGATTTCCTGCTTGACGATGACCACCACGGAGAGCTTGGGATCGACGGCCAGGGCCGCCCGCAAACCGGCCAGTCCGCCCCCGACCACCAGCACGTCGGTGAAAAAGTGGGGCACGCGCTTGGGATGAAAGGGAACGAGATACCGCGGCACAGATACGGACATGGCATGGGCGAATGGGGAATTCGCAATAAAGAACAATGATCCTCTTCTCATACAAGTGTAACAGTCCGGCGGTGCGGCTTCCAGAAGGGCGGGCTTGGTCCGTCTGGTAGTGGCCCAAATTGGCCGTTTCGCTCACGACCGCGGGCCTCTGCTTCTCACGGCGAAGGGTGACGAGCGAAGGTCGGAGGGGCTACCCGGGAGCGGTTCCCCCTCGGATATACAGCCCGACACAACAGTTCCAGATGCACGCGACGGCACCGGAGACGGGTGTAGCTTGCGTCGGTGGCGAAGTCTAGCTAATCTGACTCAAAAGCCCTTGTCGATACAACTTAGCGACATTTTACCCCAGAAGGCTGGAACATGGCCAAAAAACACCCGTCCTCTGCCGGGCCAACACAAATTCAAGAAATTGATACTGAACTGTTAGGCAGCCCGCGGGAAATAATCTACCAGGGCTTGGGATGGATCACGAGGCTCCATTTGGGGAGGAGTTTCGAGCGTTCGAGACGCGTTGCAATGGGACGGAACTCGCGGGATGAGAGACG
>Ga0181520_10006034_pt1 | contig 18826 bp, 18 predicted proteins | sample PEATcosm2014_Bin_29_FD_132451 | JGI IMG/M metagenome (GOLD analysis project Ga0181520, IMG submission 132451) | Peatland microbial communities from MTU Mesocosm Facility, Houghton, MI, USA - PEATcosm2014_Bin02_30_metaG | ecosystem: Environmental > Terrestrial > Soil > Wetlands > Peat | place...
CGTGAGTTTGCCCAGTTGTTTCAAAAGCACGCGGCCGATGCCGACAATCCGGAGGAGGATGTCCACCGCAGCTTCCGCGCCGAGGCCGAAGCGCACATAGAGGATCGGCGGCGCAGCATGGAAGTGGCAGCGCTGATTGTGGACAAGCATCTTCACCTCCTGCAGAAGCGCGACGTGAAAGACCTGGCGCGGATTGCGCAGATTACCCCCGACGAGGCGCATGTCGGAATCGAATTCATTCGCACCCTCGATCCGCGGCCGGGCCGCCAATACAATCGAGAGCAGTCGCGGCTCATCGAGCCGGATGTGATGTTCATCAAGCGCGGCGACACCTGGGTGGTGTCGATGAACGAGGAAGACCTGCCCAGTCTCCGGCTCAGCCGGCGTTACCGGCAGATGCTCACCGCCGAAGGCACCGACAAGGAAGTCAAGGAGTACGTGAAGGAGCGGTTCCGCTCCGCGCTGCAATTGATGCGCAACATCGCCCAGCGCAAGAGCACCATTCTGCGGACCTGCGAAGTGATTGTGCGGAGACAGCAGGACTTTCTCGAAGTTGGCATCGAGGGCCTGCGGCCGATGATGATTAAGGAAGTGGCCGAGGAGATCGGCGTTCACCCTTCGACGGTCAGCCGCGCGGTTGCCAACAAGTACGCGCACACGCCGCAAGGGGTCATCGAACTCCGCTTTTTCTTTTCCGAAGGGTCGAACGGTCCTGAGGGCGCAGATACGCCGCTGCTGGTGCTTAAGCGCAAGGTTCGCAAGCTGATCGAAGAGGAGGATGCGCGCCATCCTCTCACCGACGACCAGTTGGCCGCCTTGCTCCACAGCCAGGGCATTCAACTGACGCGCCGCACGGTGGCCAAGTATCGCGAAGACATGAACATTCCCAGCACGCATCAGCGCAGACAACGGGACAAGTGAGGGCTAGGGACTAGGGAATAGGGTCCCTGAGCCTTATCTTTCACACAGGTTAGTCAAATGCTATAGAATCCGAAGTCTTCCAGCCTGATTTAATGGCTGCGAGAAAAAAGAAGCGGAGGCTGACCATGGAAGTGGAGTACACCGCCAGGCAAGTGAAGATTTCCAAGGCACTGCGCGCGCAGGCCGAGGAAGGTATGGAGCGGATTGCCCGCATTTTGGGCAGGAACGCGAACGCCAGCATTGTTTTCAGCACCCAGAAGCGTCTGATGATTGCCGAGTTGACGATTAAGGCTCGGATGCAGACCATAGTGTCCGAGGGCAAGGCAGACACGCTGGAGTCGGCCCTGCGCCAGGCTATCGCGCATGCTGAAAATCAGGCGCGCCGGCACCGCGACCGGCGTATGGCGAGCAAGCGGCTGCCTAAGGAGGAGAAAGTACACGCGGCGCCTCCTGTGGTCCGGCCCAAAGCTCGCGCCGCCCAACCGGAAGATGGCTTGGAGGAGGTTAAACCGCCTCGCTCCGGCGCCAAGGCCCGCACCGCTATCGCTGTTCACTCCTTCCCGGTTCGCAAGGCTATTGTCGAGCCGCACGTGGTCACCAATGGCGAGGCATTTTCTCTGAAGCCCATGACAATCGAGGAGGCCGTCAAGGATGCCGAATTCCGTGACCGCGACCTCGTCGTCTTCCACAATCCATCGGGAGATTTGTTTGTGCTCCATCGCCGTCGCGACGGACAGATGGAACTGGTAGAGATTCCCTGAACATTCTCATGCCTCATCAAGCCGACAGCCCCTCCCTTTCCTGCGCCTGCTTTCGGGGCAGACGCAGGAGAGGACGGGCTTTTTCGGCTGCTCGCGTGGCCCCCGAGCGGAGCGCAAGGGCCGCCATTCGGTGTAGGATGTGCGCATGACGACTTCCAAGCCTGCGCGCCGTGCGACCTCTGCGCGCAAGGCCGCCAAACCCGCCAAGAAAGCCCCGGCCAAAGAGCTGGTCATCGTTACCGGAATCTCCGGCGCGGGCAAGGCCTCGGCCCTCAAGGCATTCGAGGATCTTGGCTTTCACGCCGTGGACAACCTGCCTCTTGAACTGCTGCCCGATTTTGCCGCCTTGGTGGAGAAATCCTCTGAGATTCAGAGCGCAGTGATCGTAGTAGACGTCCGCGAAGGGCAGACACTCGACCGCCTCCCGGAAATTCTCAAACAGGTGAAGATGCTGCTGCACACGCGCGTGGTTTTTCTTGACGCGCAGGACGCGGTGCTGGTGCGGCGCTACTCCGAGACCCGTCGGCCGCATCCGCTGGGTAAGCAGGAGACGGTTTCGCGGTCGATTGTCGAGGAGCGTCAGCTCCTGGACCCCATCCGCAACGTCGCGGACACTCTGATCGACACCTCCAACTACAACGTGCATGAGCTGCGAGCCCATATTCAGGACCGTTTTGGCCACGAAGAAGAGAGCAAGCGCCTGCTGGTCTCCTGCCTTAGTTTTGGATTCAAGAACGGCGTGCCGATGGACGCGGATATGGTTTTCGATGTGCGCTTTCTGCCCAATCCGCACTTTGTTCCGGAGTTTCGCAAACTCACCGGACTTGACCCTAAAGTGGCCGCTTATGTGCGCAAGTTTCCGCAGACCAGGGAGTTTATTCGGCGGGTCACAAAATTGCTGCTTTACTTGCTGCCGCACTACGTGGAAGAGGGCAAGAGCTATCTGACTGTGGCCTTCGGTTGCACCGGCGGGCAGCATCGCAGCGTGATGATGGTCGAAGAGATCGCCGGAGAACTCAAGCGCGCCGGCTACCAGGTGAAAGCCTTGCACCGGGATACGCCGCGGTGACCGACAAGCTTATTCTGATTACGCTGCTGGTCAAGCTGGGGGTGGTGGCCTCGGTGGCCAGCATCCTGGCGCGCGGCAGCACCTTCCGGCGTTTCTTCTTCGCTGAGCGCCGCACTCACCGCCAGACTCTGGCATTGCTGGCGTTTTTTCTCGTGCCGCTTACGCTGGGCGTATGGGTGCGCCTCGCGGTGCCGAATTTTCTCGCCGCCGACATCTCCTTTGAAACCATCGTTCTGTTGGGTCTGCTGGTGGGGCCGGAGTGGGCCATGCTGGGCGGCGCGGTGCTGTCAGCGCCCGCTCTCTACCACCACGAATTTCTGGCGCTGCCCTTCAACACAGTGCTGGGGCTTGCAGCCGGGCTGCTCGGTCTCTATGTCGAGAAGGAGGAGATATGGTCCTTTACGCCCTTCGTTGACCTGAGCCTCTACCGTTGGATTCGCCGCAACTTGCCACAGCCGCGCGTCGACCGTCAGATTCTGATGCTGGTTCTCATCGCGGCCGCCGAGGCCTGTCGCGACTGGATCGCCCACATTTTCCCGCACCGTCTCTTTGCGCTGCTCTCCACCCAATGGTGGCTACAAGGGCTGGTGTGTCTGAGCGCGCCCATCACTGTAGGCATTGCGCTCAAGGTGTGGAATGCGCTGAGGATCGAGATGAAACTCGAAGAGCAGAAGCGGCTGCTGCTCGAGGCCCGGCTCGACGCACTGCAACGCCAGATCAATCCCCACTTCCTCTTCAACACTCTCAACTCCATCGCCTCGCTGGTGCGCATGAAGCCTGAACTGGCCCGCCAGATGACGGTAAAGCTGGCCAACATTCTTCGCGCGCTGCTGAAAGACCATGACAGCTATGTGCCGTTGAGCGAGGAGCTAAGTTTTACTGATGATTATCTTGACATTGAAGTGGTGCGCTTCGGCCCCGAGAAGCTGCGCGTCGAGAAGGAGATTGATCCGCGCACGCTGGGAATTTTGGTGCCCAGTATCCTGCTGCAGCCGCTGATTGAAAACAGCATCAAGCACGGCCTCCAACCACGCCTGAACGGTGGAACCGTCACGCTGCGCAGCCGCCTTGAAGGAGATCGCGTGCTGATCGAGGTAGCAGACGATGGGGTGGGCATGGATAGCCGGCCGACCTCGGCGCTCAGCCGCGGCGGCGCCGGCATCGGCATGAAAAATGTACAGGAGCGGCTGGAAGTCCTTTACGGCAACCAGGCACGCTTCAGCGTGGAAAGCAATCCTGGGCGCGGCACCTTGGTCTCCATTGAAATCCCTGCTATCTTGCCGGAAGCGCGCTAGAGCTGTTCCAGCGACCGATGCGCGCCAAGTTCTATTGCACCCGCGCAACGAAGCGTATCCTCAGTCTCACTGAGTTATGGCGCGACTATTGTTGCGGGCGGTCAGCCAGCGTTCGTATTCCGCCGGGAGACTGCATCCAGGCCTGGGAAAGGGCGCCTTTTGTTTTGCAACAAAGTCCATCCACTCCGCATAATCCTCGCGGGTGGCCTCGGCAAAAGTCGTATTCACTGGCGCGGCTCCCTTGACTACCGCCTCCTCTTTGCCGGTGCTGAAGAGCCAGTTGCACTCAAAAGGCGCAAGCGCGGGAACGCAGAGGCCGATCAATGAGAAGAAGGGAATATAGCGGCCTCCAATTCCCAGGCAAGCGACAATCGCCAAACAGGCTGTGTGCGTCATTATCGTTGGGCCAACGGGCAGAGCGAAGCCTGCCTTGTGCTCCGCGGTGAAAACGAGGTATCCGAGAAAGAGGTGGTATGCCACCAAAATCGAGACAAACACCGCCCAGTCGCCCGTGAGAAACAAATGTCCCGCGAGAAATCCGAGACCGGCACAGAATAGATAGACCACGAATCGCAAGCCTTGCTTCACGTCGTCCGAACCCAGTCTCCTGCGAGGCAGAAGATTTTTCTGCGTCGCAAGTATTGAGGATTTTTGTTGCAACGATAATCCCACTCCAGGCCCGGAGTGTCAATTGTTTCCGAGAAGCGCGTCGCGGTATTGAGAGAGATTCCAGGCAGAAGCTGAGAGGTTTTCAAGCGCTCGTTCACGCTTGCGCCCAACGCACAGCCCTTCGCGGTATGCTCTAACCATGGTGCGTTTCACGGTGCTCTCGTCGGGGTCAAAGGGTAACAGCGCAGTTGTCTCCAGTGGGCACACGCGGATATTGGTCGATTGCGGACTGAGTTGCCGCGAGCTTTTCCGGCGTATGAAGCTGGTGGACGAAATGCCGGAGACGCTGGACGCCATCGTCATCACCCACGAACATTCCGACCACGTTGGCGGTCTGGCCGTGACGGCGCGCAAGCTGGGCATTCCGGTTTACTTCACCGAGGGCACACACCGCGCATGGATGCGCTGGCTCTCACCGCGCAAGCAAATGACCTACGCCCAGTGGCTGGAGCAGACACGCAAGCAAGCTGCCGAGCGCCAGGCCGAGGCCGACGCCACAGCCGAAGAAGGCGACCCGGACGAGACCGATCTGGTGGAAGCGGAAGTTTTGAGCAAGGCGAATGAAGAATCTGCCTCAGCGGCTAAAGCCACGGTTGATTCTGCTGATCCGATGTGTGCACTAAAGCCTGCACCTTCAACAACTCAACAACCTTCTCGCAAGGACGACCCAACCTGGCTTCCGTCGGTCGAGTTCTTTGCCGCCGGGGAGCCATTTGAGATTGGTGACATCAGCGTCAGCCCATTTACCATTCCCCACGACGCCGCCGACCCGGTCGGCTTTGTGTTCCAGACTGAAGGCGTTCGGATGGGTTTTGCCACAGATTTAGGCTATATTTCGCCCAATGTGAAGGCGCAGTTAAAGAATCTGGACCTGTTGCTGCTCGAATCCAACCACGATCTGGAGATGCTTCGCGACGGCCCTTACCCCTGGGCGGTGAAGCAGCGGGTACTTTCGCGGGTCGGGCATCTGTCGAACGAGGCGGCGGCGGGATTCCTCGAAGATAGCTACGACGGCCAGGCAGCCTACGTGATTCTGGCCCATCTCTCTGAAAGCAATAATCTTCCTGAGCTGGCGCGGGTCGCAGCCGAGCGCGCGCTCATCGGCCGTGCGAGCCTTATAGCCAATCGCTTGTTGTTGGCCGCGCAGCATGAGCCACTATCTTCTCTTTACTTTTAGGCTGTGTAAGTTACAATGGTAAGACAAGGGCTTCACTCTGTACCAGGTTGGTTGGCAAGGGAGTCGCCAGGGCATACCGCTCTGTGAGATGCAATGGGGACCGCGATATGCAAGCGAATCCGACCCCGACGGTTGCATCAATTGATTAAAGCCTTCGGTTGCCACACGGGCCGCGCAAGTTTCCGGCGGCTAAACAAATCCTTTGCAAAGTGAGTCTAAACACCTATGGCAAGAACCGAATGCACTGACAGAGTCGCAGGCTCAATCCTGGCGAGCTGGCGTTATGATATTTCAGGAATCTCTCCGGAGATGCGCAAGGACTACGAGCAGCATTTTGCCGAATGTCCGCACTGTAGAGCACGGCAGAAATTCCACCGCAGCCTGGATGTGACGTTGGCTGTTTTGACATCTCTAGCGGTTTTCTTTTTCCTCTTCGCACTGGCGGTTCTCAAGCACATCAAGCCACTGGAGCATGTCGCCTTCAACGTCTTCGGCTTGGATATCGCTGACACCTATCACATGCTGGTTTCGGCAGGCATCGCGGGGCTGATTTTCTCGGTGATTGCCCTGGCGCTGGTGCTGACGGCCACATCTGCGCCAACGTATCTTGGCGGCATTGCTGCCGAGCAGGCCAGGAACATCGAAGAACGGCTGCCTGAGGCCATCAAGTCGCTGCGCTTGCGCTAGAATAAATTCCGGTGCTGAAAGCTTTAGAGCCTCCCCATCCGGGAGCCTCTTGCGCGTTAGGGCGCGATGGAGAATTGTTCGATGAAAACCGCGAAAGGTGCGGGACGGCGAACTCTGCCGGGACTCACTGTAAGTGAAGGCTATACGCGCCATCCGTTCGACGAGGAATTCGGCGTGCGCACCAGCGGGCTCGTAGCCGGAAGACATCTGAAGAGCGGTCACCGGCATGACCGCCATGCTACGGCTTACTTTGCGGTTGCGCCCTCGGTCTTTCAGGCGTTGATACGCCGTTGGAGGAAGAGTCTCCCGGCTGAAGCGATTGAGGACTTCACTTTTCTCGATGTTGGCGCGGGGATGGGGCGAGCTGTTCTGCTGGCTTCGGAAATGCCTTTTCGCCAAGTGGTGGGAGTGGAACTCAACCCCACGCTGGCGCGGATTGCGCGCAAGAATCTGGCTCTTTGGCGGGCATCGGGGCGAGCGAAGGCGCCGACAAAGATCATCTGCAATGACGCGGTCGATTTTCGGCTTCCTGCGGGGCCGTGCCTTGCATTTCTCTTTAATCCTTTTGGCGCGCCGGTGATGCGGCGGCTGCTCTCGGCCTGGAGCAAAACTTTGTCTGGGGACACCACTGGGCACACGGAAAAACTGGATCTGATTTATGTAAACAATGAGCAAGATCACGTGCTGGAGCAGCAGCGCGGATACGCAAGGTTGTTTTCGGGTCAGGTGCGGCGCTCGCGAGTGGATGCGATTGCCGATCATCGCATCATGGCCAACCAGCCGGATGGGGAATACGCTGCGGCGAACTATGAGGACTGTTCGATGTGGCGCTGGGTAGGACCAAATAAGGAATAGAGATGGACAGAGATATTATGAAGTGCGACTATCTGTTTCTGGTATAGCGAGTTTAGGCGTCCCTTCGGAGGTTGAACGTTGAAAGAGCCGCATCTGATTCTGGGAATCGGAGAATTGTTGTGGGATATTCTTCCCGGCGGGCCGAGGCTCGGCGGGGTCCCCATCGACGGGTCTTTGTCGATCGGTTTACTCGGCGGCGCGCCGGCCAACTTTGCAGTGATGTCTGGAAGGCTGGGCAATCACGCGGCGATTCTGAGCCGCACGGGGCGCGACGAGTTGGGCCGCAAGGCGGTTGAGCTCCTGGAGCCGCTGCCGGTGGACGCCAGTTATCTTCAGGTGGACCCGGAGCATGAGACGGGCCGTGTGACGGTTGAGTTCGAAGGCGGGCAGCCGAGTTATACCATCCATCAGCCGGCGGCGTGGGATTTCATGGAGTTGACCGACGACTGGGCGCAACTGGCCGAGCGGGCCAGCGCCCTCTGTTTCGGCTCGCTGGCGCAGCGCTCCGAGGAGTCGCGGCAGACCATCCAGACGCTGGTGGCGCAAACCTCGGCCTCGTGCGTACGGGTCTTCGACGTGAATCTGCGCATCCCGTTCCTCTCTTCCGAAGTGATCCAGGAGTCTCTGGAACTGGCGACGGTGCTGAAGATGAACGACGATGAGGCGCCACGGGTGCTTGGGCTACTGGGGCTGCCTATGGGTGAGGGCCTGCCGGGGCAGCGCGAGTCGGCTTCGGGCTTATTACGGCTGGCCGCCGAGCGGCTGCTGGAGGAGTTTCCGCCGCTTCGCATGGTAGCCATTACGCGAGGCTGTCACGGCAGCCTGCTTGTGACGCGCGAAGAATGGCACGAGCACCCTGGAATTTCCGTCCAGGTGGCGGATACCATCGGCGCGGGAGACGCGTTTACGGCGGCAATGACCCACTACCTGCTGCGCGGTGCCGATCTGGCCACGCTGAACGAGGCGGGCAACCGGTGGGGCGCGTGGGTTGCTTCGCAATCCGGCGCCATGCCCGCGTTGCCGGAGACGGTGCTGGCGGGGATTGCCGCGGACATCGAAGGCTAAGCCACGATGAAGCCATGGCAAGCACGGAAGCGCGCCGAGAGTTTCACAGGTTAAAATGTATAGAGCGAAAGTGGAACTGGACAGGGCGGAAGTGCGCGCCTTATCGCCAAACCTGCTGTCAAACTGGTAGCTTGATTTAGAAGGGTTCTGTTTTCGATGATGGCTTCAAATCCCTATTTTTCTCTTGCAGTTCTGTTTTTGGCGGCGATGGGCTTTGGCCTCGCTCCGCTGGGGCTGGCGTGGCTGTGGGCAAAGGTGTTTTCGCCGGCCAAGCCGAATGCTGTGAAGAACGCCATCTACGAGTGCGGCCTCGAATCCAGGGGCGACGCGTGGATGCAATTCCACTCGGCTTATTACCTCTATGCGATTATCTTTTTGATCTTCGATGTGGAGGCGGTTTTCCTGTTGCCCTTTGCGGTTGCATTCACCGGGCTGACGGGGGCGGCCTGCGCGGCCATGCTGGTCTTTGTGCTGCTGCTCATCGAGGGTTTGGTATGGGCCTGGGCCAAGGGCGTGCTGACTTGGATGTGAAAACAGTGGTCAGTGGGCAGTGAACAGTGGTCAGTTTTTTGAGCGGAACGAGGAGCAGAGGACGGGGCGCAAGGTGAGTTGGTATCCCTTCGCTTCAGTGAAGGCAAGGACGCGGCAAGGGCAGAGTCCGGCGCGGGATGAACCGACGGCATTTCGAAGAATCACTGACCACTAAACACTGTCCACTGACCACTGGAGTGGAGCGGAGCGGAACGATGGTAGATGCTGGATTGAAGATCGAACTGGGCAAGCAGGGCGTCTTCGTGACAACCATCGAGGAGCTATATAACTGGGGCCGGCGCAACTCCGTCTGGCCCATGCAGTTTGGCCTCGCCTGCTGCGCGATTGAGATGATTGCCACCACCATGGCGCGCTACGATCTGGCTCGTTTCGGGGCTGAGGTCTTCAGGCCATCGCCTCGTCAGGCTGACCTGATGATTATTTCCGGCACGGTGACCAAAAAGATGGCGCCGCAGGTGGTCCGTCTCTACAACCAGATGGCCGAGCCAAGGTATGTGATTGCCATGGGAGCTTGCGCCATCAGTGGAGGGCCGTTCAAGCAGGGCTACAACGTGCTGAAGGGAATTGATCGCTATATTCCAGTGGACGTGCATATTCCCGGCTGCCCGCCGCGTCCCGAAGCACTGATTCAAGCTTTTATGACGCTTCAGAAAAAAATTGATGCCCAGCATCTGACCGGCGAAGACCGTCCGCGGCATTTGGACGCCGAAGCACAGGGCGAGTTTCCCGTGCCTGTTTTTGGGGAGCACGATCTGGAACCCACGTCGAATCCAGGCGTCTGGCCCGTGCCGGTGATTATCAAGTGACAAATGACAGGTTTCAGTGCGGGGAGCGGATGGAAAAAAGCGTCGATCGAGATTTTGCCCAAAAATGGTACGACAACAAGTTCCATTGGACCACAGCCTATATATTTGTGGCAGCTGGGTCCCTCGCTTTCTTAATGAGATTATGGGAGGAGGTTCATCTCCGTGGATTGACTCATACCCTCATTCGAATCGTCCCTTTTTCATTGATCTTCGTATGCCCTCTGACAGTCTCTCTTCTTTTCAGAGGATATATCAGATCCGCCTTGAAGGAGAATCTTGTCAGTGAAAGAGTAGCCAAGAACTGCGAGTACTGGATCGGGTCACAGCTATTTTCTGTCTATATTCTGATTCTCATATTTGTCACATGGGATTGATCTTGGCTTCGGGGGAACTAGGTTTGAAGGGATTAGAAGAAATCAAAACGATAATCGAAGCGGCCGTGCCAGGCGCGGCGGTGGAGGTTGTCGCAAACCCCAGCGTTTCCGGGCAGCACTCGCTCAGGCTTGCGCCGAGTTGTGCACCGGCTGTGGCGAAGTTTTTGCGCGACGATGCGGAACTCAGGCTCGATTTCCTCTCGAACGTGACCGGAGTTGACTGGCCGGGCAAGGAAGTTGCCGAGAAGGTGACGGTCACCCGCCAGGTCACGAAGACAGTGGACGGCGTCGAGCAGCAAGTGGAAGAGACGGTCGAAGAAACCCGCAAGCGCAGCGAGCCAGGATTTCTCGAAGTGGTTTATCACCTGTATTCGATGGAGAAAAAGCACGGACCGGTGGTCATGAGGATGCGCACCGTGAACCGGGCTGACCAGGTGGAGTTGCCTTCGCTGACACCAGTCTGGCGCTCGGCCGAGTTTCAGGAGCGCGAGGTATTTGACCTCTACGGAGTCATTTTCACGGGTCATCCGGACCTGCGCCGTCTGCTAATGTGGGATGGCTTCAGAGATTACCCCATGCGGCGGGATTATGTGGAGCCGGACGACTACGAGTACGAACCAACGGCGCACGACGCGGTGCTGAAACGGGCGCAGGCGCATCAGGACTCGACTGCTGGCCAGTCGAGCGAAGAAGGCCGGCAAGGAACGGGGGCGAGCCAATGAGCCACCCCCACACCTATTTTGCAAGCGACGCGGATAAGCTCGAAGGCTGGAACCGGCCCGCTGTGATTGCGCCCGACGGCGACGGGGAACTGCTCGAAGTGGCCATGGGGCCGCACCACCCCTCGACGCATGGCGTCTTCCGCATGGATGTGGCGCTGGACGGCGAGCGTGTTATCCGGCTCAAGCCGGTCTTCGGCTACTTGCATCGCAATCACGAAAAGCTGGGCGAAGGGCAGAGTTATCTGGCCTCGATGCCTTACACCGACCGGCTGGATTACATCTGCCCCATTACGAATAACTGGGCGTATGCGCTGGCTGTCGAAAAGCTAACCGGCCAGGAAGTTCCAGAGCGCGCCGAGTACCTGCGAGTCATTCTGGGCGAGCTGACGCGCTTCCAGAATCACGCCTCGTCAATTGGTTTTTTGATTCAGGAGATGGGAGCCAGTGGCACGCCGCTGATGTATGCCTTCCGCGAGCGGGAAAAGATTCTGGATCTATTTGAGGAGTTGACCGGCGCGCGTATGATGGTCAACTACATGCGCTTTGGAGGATGCCGCGTGGATGCGTCGCCGGCCTGGCTCGACAAAACGCGCCACGTCGTCGAGGGCCTGCCTGGGTTTGTGGACGAGTTTGAACAACTGCTCAGCTCGAATGAGATTCTGATGGCGCGCACTCAAGGCGTGGGCCTGTTGCCAGCTGAATTGGCGGTCAACGCCGGGGTAACTGGGCCCATGCTGCGTGCCTCTGGCGTGAATTACGATATCCGCAAGGTCGACGGTTACGGCATTTACAACCGCTTCAACTTCCGCGTGCCACTGGGCGATCACGGCGATGTGTTCGACCGTTATATGATTCGCGTGCTGGAGATGCGCGAGGCAATTGAGATTCTGCGCCAGGCGCTTAAAGACATTCCCGCTGGCCCGGTGATGGACCCCAAGGCGAAGATTCGCGGCTTCCGTCCCAAGCCGGGCGAAGCATACGGACGCATCGAAGCGCCCAAGGGAGAATTGGGTTTTTATCTCATCAGCGATGGTGGGCCAAATCCTTATCGCTACCGTATTCGTCCGCCCAGCCTGATCAATCTCACAATACTTGAGGATATGTGCCTGGGACAAAACGTGGCCGATGTAGTGCTGATCTTCGGCAGTGTGGATATTGTGTTGGGAGAAGTGGACAGGTAATTGAGTTACCGGCTTTATAGGATGTTGTGGGCTGAGTTATCCCTGGTTTCAAAGCAAGGCGTGAAGCATCCTGAAGGCGACCGCGTGGGCGGAGATGAAAATAAGGAGAGGTCGAATGGTAATTCGTAAAGCAGGTGCTCTGATTGTCGTGGCAACTGCCTTGGTGGGCAGCTTGAATGCCAGTGCCAATAACAAGTCCAAAGTCGTCACGACTGAGGCTGCAGGCAACTATAACTTCCGTTGCACCGGACCAACGCTGGATTTGTCTCTGGTGTCGTTCAGCCTGCCAATCTCCAGGCCCGCAGCATCCTTAACTGGCTCGGGCGCAAGCAAGGCTCCGACTTCGTCCTTGACGATCGAATTTGCGGCGAACAAGGACTATTCAACCTTGTATGCCGAAATCATCAAGGGTGATCACTACAGTTCCTGCACGCTGGTCGAGACAGTGGAAGCATCCACAGGCAAGGCCGGCGGGACCGTTTTTACGTGGACCTTTAATGAAGTGGTCCCCACTAATGTAACTGCAGTCTGGAGAGACGCATCAACCGCAGGGCCTCAGGGGTCTAATCTTCCGGAGGCGCTGGTTCGAGTTACATTGAATTTCAACGAAGTCAAGCTTGAGAACACTGCTGGAAGCAAAACAGCAACCGATAGCTGGACACAAACCACGCAATGAATTCAATCGAAGTTTTCGCGCGGAGTGCATGTGGGCGGATTGTGAATTGGAGGGTAGTAGGTGCTAGGTGAAGGCATACTGAAAGGGATGGCGGAAACAGCGAAGAATTTCTTCTGGAGCTACTTTCGCGCCGACCGGTTGACGACCGTCGAGTATCCGGAGCAGCGGATCGCCCCATACGAAGCGGCGCGCGTCTTTCCCTTCCTGGTCTACGACTCTAAGAACGCGAAGGATGCTGCCGATTGGGAGGCCGGGCTGCGCTGCGTGGCCTGCCAGATCTGCGAGAAAGAATGTCCGCCCAAATGCATTTACATCGAGAAGTCAACAGACAAGAAGCCGGACGCTCTCGGCAAGCCGCAGTTTTACCCGGCGCGCTTCGACATTGATATCTCGGTCTGCATGAGCTGTCAGATTTGCGTCGAGGTTTGCCCGTTTGAAGCTATCAAGATGGACACTGAGTTTGAGCTGAGCACCGGCGACCGTTTTGGCGGGCTTCTGCTGGACCGCAAGCAACTGGCAAAATCAAACGAGTATTACCATCAGATTCATCTCACCGAAGCGAACGAGGTGGACGCAAAGCTGGCTGTGGAGAAGGCCAAGGCCGACGCCAAGGCTAAAAGCATTGCCGCAGCTCGAGCCACTTCCGCTGCGGCGGCAACGGCTGGAGAGGGAGCATAACCGATGATCCGAAATCTCGACCAGATCTTCGTTTTGCTCCAGCACTGGCTCGTGAGCTTTCTGCCTGCATCATGGCAAGGCGCTGCCAGTGTATTGATCAACGCAGCAGCCATCATCTGTGTATTTCCGGCGCTGTTTGCGGTTGCCGTGTGGCTGGAGCGCAAGGGATTGGGGCGCATGCAAAATCGGCTTGGCCCAAACCGCGTAGGCCCCTACGGCCTTCTTCAGCCGATCGCCGATGGCATCAAGTCACTGACCAAGGAAGACATCGTTCCGTTGAGCGCGGATAGGGCGGTGCATTTTCTCGCGCCGGTGCTGCTCGTGGTCACCGCCTTCATGGGCTTTGCGGTGCTGCCCATGGGACGCAACATGGTATTGGTAGATCTCGACGCCGGCTTGCTCTTCTACTTCGCGATGGGCGCGTCCACTGAGTTAGCTGTCTTCATGGCGGGGTGGTCCAGCCGCAACAAATATTCGCTGCTGGGCGCCATGCGCGCAGTAGCCCAAATGATCAGCTACGAAGTGGTGCTGCTGCTGTCGAGCGTGGTCGTGGTGATGATGGCGGGCTCGCTCTCGCTGACCAGAATTGTCGAAGCGCAGAACCACTACACCTGGGGATTTCCTCACTGGTACATATTCACGCCCTGGGGTTTGGCAGGCTTTATCATGTACGCCATTGCGGGCACGGCCGAGACCAACCGTTCGCCATTTGACCTGCCAGAAGGCGAGTCGGAGTTAGTGGCCGGCTATCATACCGAATATTCGGGCTTTAAATTTGCGCTCTTTTTTCTGGGCGAGTACGTGGCCATGCTTTCCATCTCCGGCCTGGGCACCACGCTGTTTCTGGGAGGATGGTCAGCGCCTTTCTCTTTCCTGACCTGGATTCCGTCGTGGATCTGGTTCTTCTCCAAGATAATGCTTTCCATTTTCGTCTTCATCTGGATGCGCGGGACATTGCCACGGCTTCGCCAGGACCAGTTGATGAACTTTGCCTGGAAGTTTGTTTTGCCCATGTGCTTGCTTAACCTGATGGTTGCCGCGGTTTGGCGGTTTATGGGCGATGGCTGGCTGCGCTGGTTCGTTTGTTCAGCGATTCTGCTGCTGGCTTATGTAGGCGCGGGCCTGACGCAACTGCGAAAGAAGAACATTGGGCCGAGGAGTTATCGCTATGCGGAGTAAGTTCTTTTGCGGTCACAACGAAAGGAGCGCCCACCGATGAGCCCTGTTTTCTATATAATTGCGGCGCTCACCGTTGCCGGCGGCCTTGCGTCGATGGTGCTGAAAAACACCGTGCATTGCGCGCTGGCGCTGACGGTTGCTTTTGCTGGACTGGCACTTTTTTTTCTGAATCTCGACGCGCAGTTTGCCGGATTCGCGCAGATTCTGGTTTACATCGGCGCAGTGGCCATCCTTGTAGTTTTTGCAATTCTGCTTACCAAAGGCTCTGAGACTCCCAAAGACGGAGTCTTCAGCCGCACCTGGCTCGCTGGCTTCGCGGTGGCCGCGGCGGTCTTTGCGGTGCTCGGCTGGGCAATACTCCACACCGCGCCCATGCTGCCCGCAGCTACGCCCGCGCCCACAGTGACCGTACAGCAGATTGGCCAGGCGCTCATTGGCCGTTACGTTTTGCCGCTGGAGATTGTTGCCGTGCTGCTGACCGCAGCCTTGATTGGCGCGGTTATCGTGGCCATGCACGAGAAGGAGGGAACCAAGTGACTCCTTTGGCGGGTTATCTTCTCGTTGCCGCGCTCTTGTTTTCCATCGGCCTTGCCGGTGCGCTTACGCGCCGCAATGCCATCCTTGTGCTGATCGGAATTGAATTGATGCTGAACGCCGCCAATTTGAACCTGATTGCTTTCTGGCGCTACGGGCCGCATCCCGAGGCGCTCACGGGAATGATGTTTGCGATTTTTTCCATTGCCGTAGCGGCTGCCGAGGCAGCGGTAGGACTGGGGTTGGTGATCTCCATTCACCGCCACGCCAAAACGACGGACCTGGATCAGATGAATAGGATGAAGGGGTGAGGGGTTAATGCAAGAGGCAATATCATTCACTCCGCAGTTGACGGCTTCTCCCATCGCGGAGATTCTTTGGCTGATTCCCGCCGCGCCCGTCGTCGCCGCGGGTTTGTCATCGCTTATGAAGCAGCGGCGCCGCAGGGTTTCCGCTACTTTGGCCATCGGCTCGCTGACCTTTTCCTTATTGCTTTCGCTTATCGCATTTGTTCATGTCGTGAGCGATTGGGTGCGTGGCGGAGCAGCGCGCGAGGTTGTCAACCTTACCTGGTTCCAAAGCGGCGCCGTCAACGTGGATCTTGGCTGGGTGCTCGATCCGCTCTCGGCCATGATGCTGGTGATGGTCAGCTTTGTCGGCCTGCTCATTTTTATCTATTCCACTGGCTACATGGAACACGACGAGAACTTCACGCGCTTCTTCTGCTTCATGTCGCTCTTTGCCGGTGCGATGCTTGGCGTGGTGATCTCCAATAGCTTGCTGCTGCTGTTTATATGCTGGGAGTTAGTGGGACTTACTTCTTACTTATTGATTGGTTTTTGGTATCAGAAACCCGCGGCTTCGGCAGCGGCAAAAAAAGCATTTCTTACAACACGCATCGGCGATGTCTTCTTTCTTTTGGGAATGGTCTGGTTGTTCTCGCAGACCGGTACGTTGCTCTTCTACAACCATGGCGCAGGCTCGCTGGAACCTTCAGCGTTGACCGGATTGCTCGCAACGCCAGCAGCTCTGGGGCTTACCGCCGCGGGCGCGATTGGCCTGCTAATCTTTGCCGGCGCGGCCGGCAAGAGCGGCCAGTTCCCGCTGCACGTATGGCTGCCCGACGCGATGGAAGGCCCCACGCCTGTCTCTGCGCTGATTCACGCTGCGACCATGGTGGCCGCAGGCGTTTACCTAATCGCGCGAGTTTATCCGCTTATGCAGGCCGGCGCGCTGGCCGGAGGGACGACAACGGCACTCACCGTCGTTACCTGGGTCGGCGCATTTACGGCCGTTTTTGCCGCGCTGATTGCCGTGGCGCAAAACGACATCAAGCGCATACTGGCTTACTCGACCGTCTCGCAGCTCGGTTACATGATGGCCGGCCTCGGCATGGGCGGTGTGGCTGTGGGAATGTTTCACCTGATAACTCATGCGTTCTTCAAGGCGCTCTTATTCTTGGGCGCAGGCTCGGTGATTCACGGCTGTCACAAGGAGCAGGATATTCGCAAGATGGGTGGCCTGAAATCCGATATGCCGCTCACCTGTCTGACTTATGGGATAGGAATGTTGGCGCTGTGTGGTTTTCCGCTGTTATTTTCCGGCTTCTGGAGCAAAGACGGAATTCTCGATGCTGCGATGCATTGGAGCGTTGCGAAAGCTCCTTTCTACATGCTGGTGTTTGGCGCGCTGCTAACTGCGTTTTACATGACGCGACAGATGGTTTACGTCTTCGGCGGGTACTGGCGGGGCAACAAACCCGCGACCGAAAGCCCAACGGTGATGACCGCGCCGCTTGTTGTTCTGGCCTTCTTTGCCATGGCGCTGGGAGCGATTGGAACGCCCGCATGGCCGTGGTTCCGCTCGTTCCTCGACGGTCACGCAGCGAATTTTGAGCTGCACGGTTTTGCCGAGCCCGGCCTGCTGACGGTGATGGCGGCCTCGACTCTGATGGTGTTTATCGGCATTGGGTTGGCATGGAATCTTTACACAGATCGCTCTCCACGGCCGCAAGAGCCGGATGAACTGGAGCGAGTTATCCCAAAGGCTTGGGGATGGCTGCGCGACAAGTTTTATGTGGATGAGTTATACGGAGTGACGGTGATAGCTTTCTATGAGAGTTGGGCGCGCGTCTCGGATTGGCTCGATCGCCGCGTCTGGGGTGGCGTGGTGGCCGGGGTCGCGCGGGCCTTCGGCTTGTGGGCGCAATTGAACCGCTTCCTCGATAACAACATTGTGGACGGCAGCTTTGACAAAGGCTGCGATGAGTTAGGCGTGGGCGGAGGCCTGCTTTCGCGCATGCAGACGGGCCGCGTGCAAACTTACCTGAGATTGCTGGCGCTGGCTGTGGTTGTGCTGGCGGCAATTCTGATTTGGAGCAGCCGGGCATGAGCGGAATTCCTGTACTTTCGCTGTTGACCGTGCTGCCTCTTGCCGGGGCGGTGATTGCGCTTGGCGCGGGCAAGCATGCGCGCGCCGTGGCGCTTTGCACGACCTTCGCAAGTCTCGCGTTGGCTCTGGTTGTTTGGACCGAGTGGAGCAGGGGACCCGTTTTTGGCGGCTACGGATTCATCGAGCAGCACGCATGGGCGCCGTCGCTGGGAATTAATTACTACCTCGGCGTAGACGGGCTGGGCGCGCTGATGCTGGTGCTATCAGCCATCGTCACGCTGATGTCGGTGGATGCCGCGCATCGCGTTCATCATCAGCCTGGGCTTTACTTCGCGCTGGTGTTGACGCTGGAAGCAGGCCTTTTCGGTTCCTTCACTGCGCTGAATTTCTTCCACTGGTTTCTCTTCTGGGAACTGAGCCTGATTCCCGCTTTCTTCCTCATCAAGCTGTGGGGCGGAACGCGGCGAGGCCCGGCGGCCACGCAGTTCTTCATTTACACCATGGCCGGCTCCGCGGCTCTGCTTGTCTCATTTCTGGCAATCTTCCTTTCAACAGGAGGCAAGGATTTTCCCGGTAGCATGGATTTCCCTCATCTGACGCTGCTCGCCTCCACCGGCGAACTCGAACAATTGGTCACGTCGCACTTGGGGCCTGTGATGATGTGGTTGGCGATCGGAGTGTTGGCGGGCTTTGCCGTCAAGGTGCCGATGATCCCGTTCCACACCTGGCTACCCGCGGCTTACGCTGAAGCGCCCTCGCCGGTAACGATGCTTCTGACGGGAGCTATGTCGAAGATGGGCGTCTATGGCCTGCTGCGCATTGCGCTTCCTCTCTTCGGCCATCAAATTTCTCAGATTCGTACCCCGCTCCTGGTGCTGGCTGTGGCTACTGTAGTCATGGGCGCATGGGCTGCGGCGGCGCAGAAAGATCTGAAGCGCGTATTCGCTTACATGTCGGTCAACCACCTGGGCTACTGCTTGCTGGGTATCTTCGCGCTGGCTGTTCCGGCCGTTGGAGCCGCAGCAGTCAACAGTCAGACAGCGGCGCTCAACGGCGTAATCTTCCAAATGTTTAACCACGGCGTCACCGCGGCTGCGCTCTTCTGGTTTGTGGCCATGTTGCAGGAGCGCACAGGCGGTCATCGTGGCATCGACCAGTTCGGCGGCCTGCGCAAGCCCGCGCCAGTGCTAGCCGGGCTGATGGGCATCGCGCTCTTTTCTTCGCTGGGGTTGCC
>Ga0181520_10006035_pt1 | contig 18823 bp, 18 predicted proteins | sample PEATcosm2014_Bin_29_FD_132451 | JGI IMG/M metagenome (GOLD analysis project Ga0181520, IMG submission 132451) | Peatland microbial communities from MTU Mesocosm Facility, Houghton, MI, USA - PEATcosm2014_Bin02_30_metaG | ecosystem: Environmental > Terrestrial > Soil > Wetlands > Peat | place...
CAACTTATCATTCAGACCACTGCGCCCCACCCCGCATCTGCATCTTCAAAAGGGAATTCCGGTCGTCTGCATAAAGCTTCAGGCATGGCTCTGGCGGCACTGGCTTTGATCCTGATTCCATTTCGCCGTATGAACCGCCGGCTGCGGCGCATTCTTTCGGCTTTCGTCCTGGCGGCCCTGTTCACAGCGATGAATGGCTGCGGCGCGCCCTCTGACGCCGGTGGAACTCCGCAGGGAGTTTATACCTTCCTGGTTAGCGCGACTTACTCCGGCTATGGCACGACAATAACGCAAAGCGCCGACTTCACTCTGACGGTCAAGCCGCTCTTCTAGCAGAAGATCTCGAACGGTCTTACTTTCCGCGGTACTCCTGGAATAACTCCGGGAACTGCTCTCGGAGAGCCTCGATCTTAGGCCGGTCGCAGACCTGAATATAGGGATTATCCGGATGATAGAGCGCGTAATCCTGATGATAGGACTCGGCATCGAAAAACTTCTGCAAAGGCACAACCTGGGTCACTATCGGCTTGGGAAAAACCTTCGCGGCATCAAGCTGCGCAATGTACGAGAGGCTGAGGGCGCGCTGCTCGTCATTGGTGTAAAAGATGGCCGAGCGGTAGGAGGTGCCCACATCAGGCCCCTGCCGATTGAGCTGCGTGGGGTCGTGCGCCACGGCGAAGAATATCCGCAGAAGTTCTCCATAAGTGATTTTCGCCGGATCGTAGACTACTCGCACGGACTCTGCGTGCCCGGTATTCTGCTTCGTGACTTGGTCGTAGGTCGCGGTTGCCGCGGAGCCTCCCGCATAGCCGACTGTCGTTGCGAGCACACCTTTTACGCGCTCAAAGACCGATTGTGTGCCCCAGAAGCAGCCCCCTGCAAAGACGGCCGTCTGCCGACTGGAAGTGTGAGCCAGCGTGGCGTCGCGCGCGGGAGCCGGAATCGCAGCTTTTTCCCTCGTTTGGCCGCCGGCATGACCCGTCAAGGCGATCATGGATGCAACAATTGTCGAATGCACTGCAAACGAAATGAACATAGGCTCTCCGTGGACTCTCATTAATCTCGCTGAACATGAGATGATTGCTGGCCGCAAAAGTTACAGGACTCGGCAAGGTTTCGGTGTATATTACAGCCTGTCAGTATTTTATTCATTCTGCCACTTCAAATCACGGAGACAATCATGCGCTGCTTTCGCCTGTTGAACTCAGTATTTCTCGCCGCGGCCCTGTTCTGCGGCCTGCTTGCCGTTCCGGCATCTCTTGGCGCCCAAAAGCCTTACCACATTGTTGACCGCTGGAAGATTGGCGGCGATGGCTTTTGGGATGATCTAACCGCCGATGGGCAGGCTCATCGCCTTTACCTCACCCACGGCCTCCGCGTCGATGTAGTCGATACGCTGTCCGGCAAGCTCGTCGGCTCAATCACTGGCCTGCACGGTACCCATGGCGTTGCCCTCGACAACGCCGGAAAAATCGGTTATATCTCCGACGGCGGCGCTAACGCCGTGGTTGCCTTTGACCGCGCCACGCTGGCCATTGTTGCCACCATTCCTGCAGGAACCGGCCCCGACGCCATCGTCTTCGAGCCGGCCACGCAGACCGTCTGGGCCTTCAATGGCCGCAGCAAGGACGCAACGGTGATCGACGCTGCGACACGCAAGGTTGTCGCCACCATTCCTCTGCCCGGCAGGCCGGAGTTCGCCGCCGTAGATGGCAAGGGCTTGGTCTTCTTCACTATCGAAGACAAGAGCGAGATCGGTCGCCTGAACGCGCGCTCGCTCAAGCTCACCGCCGAGTGGCCGATCACCAGCTGCGAGGGGCCCAGCGGCCTGGCCTTTGACATGGCCGGCAACCGACTTTTCCCGGTTTGCGGCGGCAAAGTGATGGGCGCGCTGGACGCCAACACAGGCAAGGTGCTCGCGACTCCGAGGATTGGAAATGGCCCCGATGGCGCCGGCTGGGACGCCAAAGACAAGCTGGCCTTCGCCTCCTGCGGTGAGGGCGTCCTCTCGGTGATCGATGCCGGCGCTCCCGGCTATCCAACCATCGAGACGCTGCCCACGCAGCGCGGTGCGCGCACCATGACCTATGACGCCGCTACCGACCGCATCTATCTGCCCACAGCCGAATATGGTCCCGCTCCCGCGCCCACGCCGGAGAATCCCCGCGCCCGCCCGTCCGTCGTCCCAGGTAGCTTTACCATCCTGGTCGTCGGCCGGTAACGAATCCGCCTGCTACCACAAACGAACGGGCGTTTCATTTTTTTGTGTACTTACTACCCCAGCGCATAAAGTTTGTGCGCTGGGGTTCTAGGTTTGCGAGAAGGATGAGCATCCGGCTGGTTGGGCGCTACAAAATACTTCTTGTGAAGTGGGATGTTTCAGAGGATAATTCTGTTGCCATTTCTTCACAACTTTGGCGGTTTTGAATCAAAGGAGAAGACTCGTGCACAATAATCCTGTCGCAGTCGTGCTTTTAGCAATTTGTCCTTTACTCATAGCTCAACAACCACAACCCGCTCCTCAAACGCCTGCCGCTGCGCAACAAGCTGCCACGACGGCACCGCCGTCTCCTCATACGCTTCTTGATGGCACACCCGTAAAACTGCGGCTAAGTCAAACGATATCCTCCGCAGACACGAAGGTAGGGCAGGAAATCCCCTTTGAGGTCGTTGAAGACGTCACCGTAGATGGACTAGCAGTTCTCCCCAAAGGATCGACCGCGATTGCAACCGTGACAACTTCAGAACACAAGAAGAGCATGGGACGCGCCGGCAAGCTGGATATTGCCATTAGTTACGCACGGCTCAAGGATCAGGAGAAGATCGCACTCAGGGCGACACAAGAGAATAAAGGTGGTGGCCATGTAGGAGCTATGACTGGAGCTATTGTTGCTACATCCATCGTCTTCTTTCCCGCCGCGCCGCTTTTTCTATTCGTTCATGGTAAGGATATCTCGATTCCCCAAGGTACAGAGATCACTGCATTCGTCGAGGTCGATATGCACCTGAATATGGCAAACTTTGCTGACACTCCAGCATCTCCAGTGCTCCCTCAAACTTCAGCAGCTCCAGCCCTTCCCGTTCAAGTATCTTTAGTGATCGATTCAACTCCAGCAGGAGCTGATATTGAAATCGACGGAGCATTTGTTGGCAACACGCCTTCAACGGTAACGGCCACTTCCGGCAGTCATCAAATCGCCGTCAAGAAAAAAGGATTTACCGACTGGACCAAGACACTCAACGTCACTGGTGGCACGGTTCATTAGAACGCTGAACTGGAGCAGGCTCCGAAGAAGTAATGTTCAGCCGCGCTTTTGCGAAAGATGCGATACTATTTGCGATGAGCTGAAAATCCATCTTAGTTCTCTGCAGCGTCAGACCGTTTCTATTTATCTTCTAATGGCGCATATCTGACCAATGCGAACGAGGATCAAGAATAATCGTTCTGAATCGAACGAAAGCCAGTTATAACCTGAAAGGATGTTTCATGAGAAAACCAATTGCGATATTGGCCCTCTTTATGGGTGTTTTGCTGTTTGCCCACGCACAGGGCACAACTGCCTCCAAGAAAGCAGCGGCGCCCGACGCCATTCATTCGTATTTGCAACCGCTGGTGAACAACCACACGATCGCCGGAGCTGTGACGCTTGTTTCCACCAGAGACCACACGGTTTATCTGAAAGCCGCCGGTTTTCGCGACCTGTCATCGAAGGCTCCCATGCCGGCAAACGCCTTGTTCTGGATTGCATCAACTTCAAAGCCAATGACCGCTACCGCGCTGATGATGCTGGTGGATGAAGGCAAGGTCAATCTTGATGACCCGGTGGAAAAATATCTCCCGGAGTTCAAAGGGCTAATGGTCAATCAGACATATGCCGATTCAGCACATAAGTCGAAGGAAGCAGCGGGCGAGCAGAAGTTGGTTCCGGCAAATCATCCCATCCTCGTGCGAGAGATTCTGAGTCATACCAGCGGCCTGCCGTTCAAGTCGAAGATGCAACCCGGCGCGCTGGATCTGCTGCCTCTCAAGGATGCCGTGCGCAGTTTTGCCGCGGAGCCGCTGATTTTTCAGCCAAACACAGATTATTCGTATTCAAACGAAGGCCTGAACACCGCGGCGAGAATCATTGAAGTGGTGAGCGGCATTCCCTATGAGCAATTCATGCAGGAGCGGCTTTTCGATCCGCTGGGCATGAAGGATACAACATTCTGGCCCAACATTGAGCAGATTCGCAGGCTTGCGAAAACTTACAAACTGGACGCGAAAACCAAGGATCTGATGGAAGTTCCCATCGATCAGTTGACTTACCCGCTCGATGATCGGCAACACCGGTATCCGATGCCGGCCGGGGGGCTGTTCTCCACCGCTGAAGACGTCTCAAAGTTTTGCCGGATGATTCTGAATGGCGGCGCGCTCAATGGCAAGCGATACATTTCTGCAAATGCGCTACAGGAGATGACCAGCAGGCAGAACGGTGGCCTGGGCGGAACGAGTTATGGTTTTGGTTGGGGCGTCTCCGCAAGCGGTTTCGGCCATGGCGGCGCATTCAAGAATGCAATGGAAATTGACCCTGTGAAGGGCCGAATACTCATCTTCATGGTCCAGCAGGATGGGCCGTGGGGGACACCGGAGGGCGATGCGATTGTTTCCACGCTGCAACGGCTTGCGGATGAGATGGTTGCCGCACACCCAGCCATTCCTGCAGCCAGCGGGCGTGTGCCTTAACTTCGACGAGTCTCCCAGGTCTGGATTATCAGACCTGGGAGACCCTCAAGATCTTCCGAACTCAAATGCTCCCCGCCCTCAAAGTGCATTTTGAGCGCTCCATAGTTTCGTTGAAATACTGCTTTCATGTTTGCCGGCAGCACAACGAAAACCGGCAGGCCAGGAGTTCATCCCAGCCTACCGGATTTGCGCAAATACTGCTTCTTACTGTCCGCTGTTCACTGTCAGCTGCGTTACGGCACAAAGACGCGCAGACGGACGTGCCATTTGGTGCTTTCGCCCGGCTTCAGCGTGACCATGCCGGTGTTCGTCGCGCCCCACTCCTTGCCGAATGGGTCGCCAAAGTTGAATTGATGTTCGACAGCCACGAATTGCTTGGCTGGCGGCGCATAAACCTGGATGGCCTTGATCTCCGGCGACAAGCCCTCAATCTTCACGCCATAGTGCGCGGCCGGATCGGTAATTTCCACCGTGGCTATGCCGGCCTTCCAATCAATGTGGTTCCAGTTGTCGTCAAAGAACTCCGTACCCAGCGCCTTGCCTCCTGGCTCGCGCATATCAAAGCGAGTGCCGGCCACGGGCAGGATTTTGCCGGTGGGGAAGACGTTGTCGTAGTTATCCACTTCAGCTACCGTTGAGGCCGGCACACGCAAACGCGCCTGTGTGCGGTCGCCTGCCGGCAGGTTGAAATACGGATGCCACGCAATGGCCATCGGTTCGGAGGCGGCGCCTACGTTGTGCGCCACAATGGTGGCATCCACCGCATCCGCCGTCAACGTGATGGTCACCACCAGGTCGGTCTTTGACAGCCAGTGGCCGCCAAAGTCGCCGGCGTGGATGATGCCAGTCACTTGCTCGCCGCCCGGCGTCTTCTTCACAGTCACGTCGCTGGCTTGGGACTTCGGAATCAGTCCGTGCATGGCGTGGCGCTCGGCGGTGGGAAGCCTGCCGCTGCTGTTGGCCGGCAATGTCAGTGTGTGGCCCTGCCAGGCGGTGGTAATGGTTTTGCCGTCGGCCGACAGCTTGCCGCGAATGCGGTTGGGGTAGGGAACCAGAAACGCCGCGCCCAGCCGGTAGCCCAGATCGCCGTTGGCGGTGTCTTCCTGGTCAAGCATCTTGGCCGCTGTGGCCAGTTCTTCCGGCATCAGCACGTCGATGTTGCCCTTGCCGGGGCAGTTGGCGGTCACCTGCAAGACTTCCATGCCGCGGCCTGGCAAGATGGTGACGCTGGTGAACTCCGGCTTGGTGGTGCTGACGGCGGCACGGCTCAGGGTGACGATCTTCTGGCCGCCGATCTCGGTAACGGCCTGGGCCTGGCTGACCAGCGAGAGCGAGCCGGCCATCAGAACCGGCAGGGCAAGGGGCAGCAGAACAACTGCGTAAATAAGAGTCTTCATCTCCATCCATCCTTCAATGTGTAATCGATTTTTCCGGAGCAGGCTCGCCGATGGGTCCACTTTCACGACGGCAAAGAGCGCACTCCGGACGCAGCGCCATTTTACGCCACGCCGTCTGCTGTTGCTCAGAGCATAGTGAGTGACTGCGGCGGCGCAAGCAAAAGGCAGTGCCAGCTGGGTGCCCATCTTTAGTGCATTCATTCAGTTCCCGGCACTTGGGCCACTTGCCAGCCCAAGGGTACTCCAAGTGTGTATCCGATGGCAGTGAAATGTAGGTCTTAGCTCCCCGGTTCCCAAAAGCGAGGGACCGGGGGCACCCTCGGCGGCGGGTGACTTCATTATCGAGACCGGGACCAGTCGCCTACACGGTTTCTCGAAGAGGCAAAGGCGAAGATGCGGTCACGAAAAAGTGCTGTAAAAGAGGTGTTTTTTCGCACGAAACGGGCAAAAAAGCGTGTTTTCGGACCCCCAAAACGGTGGTTTTTCGGGGTTTGTGTTTACTGATGAGTACACATGGATGGTTGATGAATATGTTTATTATGTGTAACTTGCATGAATGATCCCCTCTCAAAAACTCGGTTTTGAGGGTGGGGGGGTGGGGGTGTCGCTGTTTCCTTCCCCTTTTGATCGCTTTTCCTTTGCCCCTGCGCCCTCTTCTTTTTCCCAACTCAAAACCATTGTGCGCCCAGGGAGAGTAATTATAAGCAAGCGCCTGCCACCTGCGGTGGGGCCAGCCGGCGATTGCGCGCCATGGGGTTCGTGGTTTCCCACCCATCGCAAAGAACGCGATGGATGTGGCACCCGGCAAATTTGAAGCAGGGAACAGGGATCAGGGAACAGCCGGTAGCTCCGAGGTTCGTGCGTTCCCCGATCCCCAAAAGCTGGCGACCGGGGGCACCCGCACCAGCGCTTGTGGCACTTTTTGCCATGGGGTGCGCGGGTGTACACTGCCCTTTACGTTCAAATAACAAAACCATGCCAGCTGAAGATAATCTTTGCGCCCTGAGCCACACGCGCGGTCCCAGCCGCCCGCTTCTAGAACTGACTATAGGCGAACTGCTCGACCGCACCGCCAGCCGCTATCCCGGCCACTTGGCCGTTGCCAGTTGCCACCAGGGCAAGCGTCTCACATGGTCCGAGCTTTCCGCCGAGGCCGACCGCGTTGCACGCGGGCTTTGGGCTCTTGGCGTAAGACGCGGAGACCGCGTCGGCATCTGGTCCACTAATTGTATTGAGTGGGTGATGATGCACATGGGCGCAGCCCGCGCCGGAGCAGCGCTGGTCAACATCAACCCCGCCTACCGCTCCCACGAGCTGCAATACACCCTGCAACGCTCGCGCATGAAGGCTCTCTTTCTCTGGCACAAGGACAAGCACGCCGACTACGAGGAGATTTTGGGCCGCGCGAGCCACGGCCTCGAACTTGCCCTCCAGCGCACCATCTACTTCGACTCGCCGGAGTGGCCCGCGCTGCTGGACGCTGAGGGCCGCCTGCCCGACCGCGTCTCCTCGGACGACATTGCCAACATCCAATACACCAGCGGGACGACTGGACTCCCGAAGGGCGTGCTGTTGACCCACCACAACATTGTGAACGACGGGCAGTTCCTGGCTCAGGGCTTTCACTACACCGAGCAGGACAAGATCGTGATGCCGATGCCCTTCTTCCACTGCTACGGCTGCGTCATCGGCACCATGTCTGCCCTCAACTCCGGCGCAGCCCTCATTCTGCCCAACTGGACCTTTGAGGCGCGGAGCACGCTGAAGGCCGTCCAGGATGAACGGGGGACTTCAGTCTACGGGGTTCCGGCCATGTACGTGGCCGAGTTTGGCCTGCCCGACTTCGCCAGCTTTGACTTGACCAGCCTGCGCACCGGCATGATGAGCGGTGCGCCCTGCCCGATCGAACTGATGCGGCGCGTCCTCAACGAGATGCACTGCAAGGAACTGGTCATCGCTTACGGCCAGACGGAAACTTCGCCGGTATGCACGATGAGCGACGCCAGCGACTCTATTGAGGCTCGCGTCAATACCGTGGGCCGCGCCATGCCACAGACGGAGATCAGGATTATCTCTCGCGAGACGGGCCAAACCCTGCCTATCGGGGAGCAGGGTGAAATCTGCGTACACGGCTTTACGCTGATGAAGGGCTACGATGGCGACCCGGAAGGCACCCGTCAGGTGATCCACGATGACGGCTGGCTCTATACCGGCGATCTGGGCATCATGCGCGAGGACGGCTGCATCCACCTTACCGGCCGATCCAAAGACGTGATCATCCGCGGCGGAGAAAACATCTATCCCCGCGAGGTCGAGGAGTTTCTTTACACCCATCCCAAGGTCGGCGAGGCGCAGGTCGTCGGCATCCCCAACGCCCGCCTCGGCGAGATCGTCGCCGCCTGGGTCCGCCTCAAGCCGGGCGTCGAAGCCACTGAAGAAGAGATCAAGGAATTCTGCCAGGGCCAGATCGCCTACTACAAAATCCCAGAACACGTCCGTTTTGTCACCGAGTTTCCCATTACCCTCAGCGGCAAAATCCAGAAGTACAAAATCCGCGAGTTCGAGATCGAAGCGAGAGGGTTGCAGTCGGTGGCGAACGCGGCTACGGCGTAAGGGAGTTATACGGCGGGATCAGTTCGTGGTTTCACAGCTCCCAAACACGGGACCTGGGAAACCCGGCGCTTGTGGCCAGCATCTGCCGGGTCCGTGCCTCTTGCATAAGCCAAGCTATCAACCGGCCGTGCCCATCCTAAGGGTCCAATTCCAATCAACGCTGCAAGCGAAAGAGTAAAATTCATAAGTATGCATGAGCTTTCACTTGTCACGAGCATCGTCGAGACGGTGACCGAGTCGCTGGACGCCTATCAGAAAGCGCGTGTGCTCGCCGTTCGGCTGCGCGTTGGAGCGCTCGCCTCGGTGGTTCCCGATTCGCTCGAGTTCTGCTGGGGGATTGTCTGCGAAGGAACACCGCTGGAAGGCTCCCGGCTGATAATCGATCTGCTGCCGGTGGTCGTCCATTGCGAGCGTTGCGGCAAGGATGCGGAGTGGGAGGGGGTGCAGAGCTTCCGATGCCCGCGCTGTGGCGAGCCGTGCGGCGAACTGCGCCAGGGCCGCGAACTGGAGATTGATTCCATCGAGATTGACGAAGAAGAGAGGACAGCATGACCAGAATTGTCGAGTTGCGGCGGGGAATTCTCAAGAAGAACGACGAACTGGCGGCTGCCCTGCGCTTGAGCTATGCCGAGGCCGGCGTACTGGTGGTGAATCTGGTTTCCAGCCCTGGGACGGGCAAGACCGCTTTTCTGGAGCGGACGCTCACCGAGCTGCGTGCGCGCGGCTCGCGCGTGGCAGCGCTGGTTGGCGATCTGGAGACCGACAACGACGCCCGGCGGCTGGCCTCAAGCGGCGCTCCCGTCCGCCAGATCAATACCCATGGCATCTGCCACCTGGACGCGGAGATGATTGGCAAGCACATAGACGGCTGGCCGGAAGTAACGCTCAGAGGCCTCGATTATCTCTTCATCGAGAATGTGGGCAACCTGGTCTGCCCGTCCAGCTACGATCTGGGCGAGCGAATTCGCGTGGGCCTGCTGAGCGTGACCGAGGGCGAAGACAAGCCGCTCAAGTATCCGACGATGTTCAACTCCGCTGACGCCGCCGTCATTACCAAGATGGACATCAGTGAGCCGTGCGGCTTTGACCGCGAGCTGGCGCTGCACAACATCAATGAGATACGGCCGGGGATCAGGATCTTTGAGACCTCCGCCAAAACCGGCGCGGGGATGGAGGAGTGGCTGGAGTATCTGGCGGAGATACGAAAGGATCGGAGGTAGGAACGTACAAAGCGTTGGAACGGTTCGCGAGGCAAAAGACTATTTGGCCGGGAAGATTGTGGCGGAAGCGAAGCGAGAGGGAAATCCTCTGACAGAAGTGGAGCGAAAGATGCTCTACTTTTCCGAAACCGACTGGACGCTTCCCGGTATGCTCGAAATCAACGCCGAGTTCGAGAAAGACTATAACGGCAGCGAATACGAGAGCAAGATAGCCGGACTAATACGCAACATCGAAGTGCGCGATGCCGATGATGAACAGGAAATGAGGACTTGGGACCATGCGGTCGAAAAACTGAGTGAGGGCGACAATTACCTGTCGATAATGCTCAATCGTTCCTTTACTCCAGAGGGGGAAACCATTCGGCCGCCTCATGACCGGTTGAAACTTTGGCTCACTGCTTTTGGCATCGTATTCGGCACCTTCGGCCTACTGGGGCTGCTCAATTGGGCATTTGGACCTAAGCTCTGGGCTTTACAAGATTGGCTCTCCGACCACGGCGTTCGCGGCTTGCCGGGGCTTATTCTCCTTGCGGTCATTGTGCTGTATTGGCTGGCTAAGCCCAAAGCCGTGGCAGCATTTGATGGGTTTTTTAATCGGAAGAAAACAACAAAACGCGCGGGATGAATCTGTGATCCAACTCACCCTATACGCCGCCCCCTGGACGGAATACCATAGAAGCTATGTGCTTAGCGATTCCGGGAAAAGTTGAGGAAATTTTCACCGAGGGCGATCTTCGCATGGGGCGGGTGAACTTTGGCGGGGTGGTTAAGCGCGTCTGCCTGGACTACGTTCCAGAACTCGTGGTGGGCGACTATACCATTGTCCACGTGGGCTTTGCGCTCTCCAAGATCGACGAAGAGACGGCCTTGCAGACGCTCGATGACTTCCGCCAGATGGGTGTGCTGGACGCCGAGTTGGAGAGCGAGGAAGAGGCCTTTGCGCGGGCTGCCGCCACGCCGCAATCGCCCTGCCCCGATGGAAGCTGTTCAGCGGAAGAAGTTTAGAGGATTTTTGGAAATAGTGTAGGCCGGAATTTTGTCGGTATCCCACCCATTCCGCAGAAAAAAGCGGAATGGATGGGGCACGGAAGTTTATAGCAAAAGCTAAAATGCTCTAGGCAAGACGAAAGCTGAATCAATCCATGAAGCCAATTCTCATTCCCGATTCCGCCCGCCGCTGGGATTGCCTGAGCCTGGGCGAAGTGATGCTCCGGCTCGATCCCGGCGAGAGCCGCATCCACACCACGCGCCAGTTTCAGGTGTGGGAGGGCGGCGGCGAATATAACGTGGCCCGCGGCCTGCGCCGCTGCTTCGGCCTGCGCACAGCCATTGCCACGGCGCTGGCCGACAACCCCGCCGGACGCCTGGTGGAAGACCTGATCATGCAAGGGGGCGTCGATCCTTCGCTGATCCGCTGGCTTCCTTACGACGGCGTGGGCCGAACGGCGCGCAACGGCATCAACTTTACCGAGCGCGGCTTCGGAGTGCGCGCCGCGGTGGGCTGCTCGGATCGCGGCCACACCGCCATCAGCCAGGTCAAAACCGGCGACTTCGACTGGGAGGCAATCTTCGGCGCGGCGGCGGGTCGGGGTCCCCAGGAAGCGATTGTTGCTTCCTGGGGTGGTAAGGGCGCGCGCTGGTTGCACACCGGCGGCATCTTCGCCGCGCTCTCGGCCTCTACCGCCGAGGTGGCTGCCGAGGCCATGGACGCCGCCCGCCGTCACGCAACGCCGGTCTCCTTCGATCTCAACTACCGCGAATCGCTGTGGAAGAGCATCGGCGGCAAGGCCAAGGCACAGGAAGTGAACCGCGAGCTGGTGCGCAAGGTCGATCTGCTGCTGGGCAACGAGGAAGACTTTTCCGCCATGCTGGGCGTCGAGATCAAAGGCGTCGACGAGGAGTTTGCCGAGCTGCCCATCGCCGGCTACGAAGAGATGCTGCGCGAAGTGGCCGCGGCTTATCCCAACCTGAAGCTGGTGGCCAGCACCCTGCGCACCGCACACTCCGCCAGCCGCAACGCGTGGGGCGCCATCGCGCTTTACGAAGACAAGATCATCCACGTTCCCCAGCGCGCGATCGACATCTTTGACCGCGTGGGCGGCGGAGACAGCTTTGCCTCCGGCCTGATCTACGGCCTGCTTGCGGGCAGGCCCATCGAGTGGGCGGTACGTTGCGGCGTGGCTCACGGCGCGCTGGCCATGACCACTCCCGGCGACACCAGCACCGCGACGCTGGCCGAAGTGGAACGCATCATCCAGGGCAGGTCAGCAAGAATTGCCCGATAAAAGGCAGGTTGGCAAGGATTGCCTGATAAGAGGAAGAGAATGTCAGAGACTACACAGGAAATCATCGAACGCGTGGGGCTGATCCCAGTGCTGCGCGCGCGCAATGCCGCACAGGCTCATGCTGTTGTCGAGGCGATGATCGCCGGCGGCGTCACGATTGTTGAAGTCACCATGACCGTACCCGGCGCGGTGGAGCTGTTGAAGGAGTTCAAGAAAGAGTACGGAGCGAAGCTGTTGCTCGGCTCCGGCACCGTGACCACCGCCGCGCAGGCCGAGGCCACTATCGATGCGGGCGCGGAGTTTGTCGTCAGTCCCAGTCTGCATCCTGAAGTCATTGCAGCGACCAAAGCCAGGAAGAAGCTCTCCATCCCCGGTGCGCTCACGCCCACCGAAGTGATTACGGCATGGAACGCGGGCGCGGATTACGTGAAGATTTTTCCTTGTTCGGCGGTGGGCGGCGCAAGCTATTTGAAGTCACTTCTGGGGCCGTTTCCCTTTCTCAAGCTGATTCCCACCGGCGGCGTCACGCTCGCCACCGCCGCGAGCTTCTTCAGCGCCGGGGCGCGCGCGCTGGGCGTGGGCAGCGACCTGGTCAATTTAGCCAAGGTCGATGCCGGAACTCCGGAGACCGTCACCGAAACCGCACGCGAGTATCTCAGAATTCTTGCCCAGGCGCGGCAGAGGAGAAAAGAATGAAGTACCGGGCCGAGTTCGCAAGATTGTGCGAGCGCGGCGCAGGGTGCGAGGAGCTTTTTGGGGCAGGGAAACTTTTCAGCTATCGCTCCCGTCAAGTCGTACTGTGCGGCTGTCTGCATTCTGTTCCGACGCGACCGTACAAATTCACCGCGAGGTTTTACCGATGAAACAGCTTTTGTGTCTATGCGCGGCCTTGATGATGTCTTTCAGCGCCGCAACCGCATTCGCCGCCGACTTTACCGGCACCTGTACCGGCAATATGGTTACGCCGGATGGAAACAGCTTCCAGATCACGTTCACCTTCAAGCAGGACGGCGCCAAGCTGACCGGCACGGTTGCCGGGCCGCAAGGCGATCCGATGGAAATCAGCGACGGCAAGGTTGATGGAGACAAGCTCTTCTTCAACGTGAGCTTCAACGGCATGACAATCAAGCATGAAGGCGTCCTCAGCGGAGACACCATCAAGCTGACATCCAAGTCCGATCAGGGCGACTTTCCTCCGGGTGAGATGACGCTGACACGGAATAAAGCCAGCCAATGAAGTATCTTACCGAATTTCGCAACGGCGAAATTGCGCAGCGAATGGGGCGCGAGATAGCTGCTGTCGCTACGCGCCCCTGGAAGATTATGGAGGTCTGCGGCGGGCAGACGCACTCCATCATCAAAAATGGAATCGACCAGATGCTTCCCGCCGGCATCGAGATGATTCACGGCCCCGGCTGCCCGGTCTGCGTTACGCCGCTTGAACTGATCGACAAGGCGCTGGCCATCGCCGCGCAGCCGGGCGTGATCTTCTGCTCCTTCGGCGATATGCTGCGCGTTCCCGGCAGCGAGGGCGATCTCTTCCAGGTGAAGGGCGCGGGCGGCGACGTGCGCGTGGTCTACTCGCCGCTGGACGCGGTGGAGCTGGCCGTTAAAAACCCCGACAAGCAGGTTGTTTTTTTCGGCGTGGGCTTTGAGACCACCGCTCCCGCCAACGCGATGAGCGTGCATCTGGCCAAGCGGCGCGGGCTGAAGAATTATTCGCTGCTGGTTTCGCACGTGCTGGTGCCGCCGGCGATCTCGGCCATTTTGGAGTCGCCGGGAAACACGGTGCAGGGATTTCTGCTTGCCGGGCACGTTTGCAGCGTGATGGGCTACTGGGAGTATCCGCCGCTGGCTGCCAAATACAAGGTTCCGATGGTCGTCACCGGCTTTGAGCCGCTCGACCTGCTTGACGGCATTCGCCGCTGCCTGATTCAGCTTGAGGCTGGCCGCCACGAGGTCGAAAACGCCTACGAGCGCATTGTCACCTTTGAGGGAAACCAGGCTGCGCAAAAGCTGCTGGCTGAAGTTTTTGAGGTCACTGACCGTGCGTGGCGCGGGATCGGCGTCATTCCGAAGAGCGGCTGGCGGTTGAGCGAGCCGTATAAAGAATTCGACGCGGAAAAAAGATTCCAGATCGCCGGCATTCATACCGTCGAGTCGCCGCTCTGTAGATCGGGAGATGTGCTGCGCGGGGTCATCAAGCCCTCCGAGTGCTCGGCCTTCGGCAAGGAATGCACACCGCGCCATCCGCTGGGCGCGACCATGGTTTCGAGCGAAGGCGCCTGCGCGGCTTACTATAATTACGGACGATTTATCTCGGCGGAGGAGCTGGCGAAGACAGTGGTCAGTTGTCAGTGAACAGTGGTTAGTTCTCAGTTATTTACTGTATACATCGAAGCAGGCTTTGTAACCGGGCACGACTTTAGTCGTGCCGAAAACGCAGCAAAATAATGTTGGGCTTTAGCCCCTGTACAGAGGTAACAATGTTCGATGCTTTAGCAGAGTTCATTTCCATGCAGCAGGGAGATTCGACCGAGTTTATTGCAAAGGCGCGAGCGATTGCCATTGGAGTTGCTCAGGAATATGAGCCTGCGCGCCTCTACGCTATCCGGATTGACAACTGGTTTGGGCCGAAGTGGATGCACTTTGCGGGAAAGTTCACCGTTGGAAGGCTCCCTCACAGTGGACCTACTGCGGCTATCGGCGTTCACAAGGCGCGCTTGCACGTGCCGCCGTTTGTTCCTCATCGCGTAGTGGCCGAGCGGGTATTTGCAGGGCCGGATTTTCAAGAGAGAATAGCTGCGCCACCGCTGCATATCGAGATTCCGAGCAAAATTGCTCTGCGAAGACGTATTGCGGACATCGACAATATTGCGGCATTCGTATGGTTCAGCGGAGAGTCCGAGGCGCAAAAGCGTGGTTCGGTGATGGTCTATCTACCAGATGATTTCGATCCGACAGCGCCTCGTCGAGGCAAATTAGGTCATCGGGGCAAGTTAGGCAGCAGCGGAGCATTTTATATGGGCTTTTCAAATAATGAAATCAGCTGGGAGCCAGTGATGCTACGTGGGGTTTCGCGTGGCGAAGTGGCACACTTTGAGGAGAGTGGTCGAGCTTTGATCGATAACCAGCCTTCTCTCAGGGGCTAAAGCCCAACATTCTTTTGTTGCTCTATCGGCACGACTGAAGTCGTGCCCTTTCAAAACTGAGTTACCGGGGAAGTTCAATGACTGAAGAATTGAAAAAAAACGCGCCTGATTTCTCGAACTGGTCGTGCCCGCTGCCGCTCGCCGGCTATCCCACCATTGTGATGGGCCACGGCGGCGGCGGCAAGCTGGGCAACGAGCTGGTGGAGCATCTGTTTCTGCCCGCCTTTCGCAACGCGGAGCTGGAGAACCTGGGCGACGCGGCGGTTCTCGACCTCGGCGGCGGCAAGCTGGCCATGAGCACCGATTCCTTCGTCGTGCAGCCGCTGTTTTTTCCCGGCGGCTCGATTGGCGAACTGGCGGTGAACGGCACGGTGAACGACCTGGCCGTCAGCGGCGCGGAGCCGAAGTATTTGAGCGTCAGCTGCATCCTCGAAGAGGGCTTTCCGCTAGCGCAGCTGGCGGCGATTGTGGACGATATGGCGCGGGCCGCGGCCACGGCGGGCGTGAAGATTGTTACCGGCGATACGAAGGTCGTCGAGCGCGGCCACGGCGACGGCTGCTACATCAACACGGCGGGCGTGGGGCTGCTTCGTCCCGGAATTTCAGTAAGTCCGCTGCATGCAATGCCCGGCGACGCGATTCTCGTCTCCGGCTTTATCGGCGACCACGGCATGGCGATCATGAGTGTGCGCGAGGGGTTGGAGTTCGAGAGCCAGATTCGCTCCGATTGCGCCGCGCTGAACGGGCTGATTGCCGAGGCGCTGGGGGCGGCGGGCGCGGCGATTCACACCATGCGTGACCCCACGCGCGGCGGCCTTGCCTCCACGCTCAACGAGATTGCCCAGGCCTCCGGCGTGGGCATTGAGATTGACGAGCCAAGCCTGCCGGTACGACCCGAAGTCCAGTCGGCCTGCGAGCTGCTGGGCCTCGACCCGGTTTACGTGGCCAACGAGGGCAAGGCGGTTTTCTTTGTCGCGCCAGAGGCCGCTGAGCAGCTTCTCACCGTCCTGCGCGCCCATCCGCTGGGGCGCGACGCCGCGCACATTGGCCGGGTTACTGCCGAGCACAAACGAATGTTAGTCGCGCGTACCGCAATGGGCGCCAATCGCGTGATTCCGATTCAAATTGGCGAGCAGTTGCCGCGCATTTGCTGAAGAGCGCGCACGAGTGAGATTCGAGCCTGCCGCCCTGCGCTTTGCTGGACGAAAACGCTGGCGCAGCTTAGGCCCCATCGGCGACAATATCTTCCGTCATGAAAAAACTTTCTCGCCGTGCATTTCTGTTGACTGCTTCCGCCGCCACGCTTGCCGCCGCGGCATCGACTTCAGCCGCCGCGCCCCTGGTTGCGGCCCACCGCCGCCAACGGGTCTTTGTTGCCTCCGGCGCCAGGGAAGGCATTCTGGCTTACGATTGGGATCCAGCCAACGGCGAACTCGCTCCTGCAGGAGTAGCCGCCCCGCTGAACAGCGTCTCGTGGATCACCTACTCACGGAACCATGAGTTTCTCTTTGCCGCCGCTGACGGAAAGAGCTTCATGGGCAAGCACTCCGGCGTGGCGGCCAGCTTCCGCGTGGTAAACGGAGAACTGCAACCGCTTTCGGAGCAGAACTCGGCTGGCGCGGGCACCTGCTACGTGGCTCTGGACCACACGGACCGCGTGCTGCTTGCAGCCGATTACAGCGGCGGATGCGCGGCAAGTTTTCTGGTGCGCGAGGGCAAGCTCAGCCCCGCCGTCTGGACCGAACACTACACCGTCCACGGGCCCAACGCCGAACGCCAGGAGAGCGCCCACGCGCACTTCGCTTCCTTCACGCCCGACAACCGCTTCGCCTACATCAACGACCTGGGTGGGGACGTGATCCACATCTATCACGTAAACACAGCAACGGCGCAGTTGATTGCGGCGGGCAGCTACCACGCCAAACCCGGCGCCGGCCCGCGCACGCTGCATTTTCATCCCAACGGCCACACCGCTTACTCGGTGAACGAGCTGGATTCGACGGTGGACGTGCTGGAGTGGAGTCCTGCGGACGGCGGGCTTGCTTTGGTCAAGCGCATTGAATTGCTGCCCGAGGGCTATCACGGTCCCACGCGGGCCTGCGACACGGTTATCACTCGCGATGGAAAGTTTGTTTACTTTGCCAATCGCGACAAGGATTTTTTATATAGCTTCCGCGCGGAGTTTGCGACAGGAAAACTGACGCCGATTGGACGCACAGCCTGCGGCGGCAAAACGCCGCGCAACTTTACGCTTGACCCGACCGAGCGCTGGATGCTGGTGGCCAACCAGGACTCGAATTTGATCAGCGTCTTCGCGCGCAATCCGCTTTCAGGCGCGCTGGCCAATGAGGGAAAGAGCTTTCCGGCGACAGCTCCGATGCGGATTCTGTTTGCGTAAAAAAACAGGGTAGAGGGAATCGGGATCAGGAAGCTGACCGGCCCAAATAATGTATTCCGTTTCTTCCTTGCTCCCTATGTCTCAAGCGCTCACCAGCGCTGGAGTACCGGCTTCCAGGTTCTCTTCGACCGGTTCGGCGGTCACCGGCACGTGCGCCAACTCCCAGGCGGAGCGATCCTTGATGAGCCGCGAAACCAGCGCGGCGTGCATGGCGTGGCCCGCGCGCTCGGCCACTACATGACCCTCGATGCGCCGGCCGGCCAGCGCCAGGTCGCCGATGAGGTCCAGCACCTTGTGGCGCACATACTCATCGGCAAAGCGCAGCGGGCCGTTCTCCGGTCCGTTGGCGCCCAGAATGATGATGCTCTCCGGCCCTGCGCCGCGAATCAGGCCCATGTCGCGCAGCTTTTTTTCGTCGGCCTTGTAGCCAAAGGTGCGCGCCGGAGCGATGGTCTGTCCGTAGGTCTCCGCGGCCAGGTCAACGCTGGCGCACTGCCGGCCGATGGGCGCGGGAAAGTCGATAGTGTAGAGGATTTTGTAGCCAGAGCCGGGGTAGACGCCGATGAATTTATTGCCCTCGCGCACTTCGACCGGGCGCAGCACGCGAACCGTCTCGCGGCGGCGTCGCTGGGTGCGGATGCCCACGCTTTGGAAGGCCTGCACGTAAGGCAGCGCGCTGCCGTCCAGGATGGGCAGCTCCAGGTTGTCCAGCTCGGCAATCACGTTGTCCACGCCCATGCCGATCAGCGCCGAGAGCAGATGCTCGGTGGTCGAGATGAGTACGCCCTGACGCATAAGGCTGGTGGCGTAGCTGACTTTGGCGACGTTGCGTCCGATGGCGGCGATCTCGAAGTTGTCCAGGTCGGTGCGCCGGAAGACGATGCCCGAACCGGCCGGCGCGTGCAGCAGGCGCATGGTGACCGGCGCGCCGGAGTGCAGCCCGACACCAGTGAACTCCATGGATGCGGCAATCGTCTGCTCCAGATGCGCTGGACTCAGGTGCGCTGAAATGGACAAAAACTTTAACTCCGA
>Ga0181520_10006036_pt1 | contig 18821 bp, 16 predicted proteins | sample PEATcosm2014_Bin_29_FD_132451 | JGI IMG/M metagenome (GOLD analysis project Ga0181520, IMG submission 132451) | Peatland microbial communities from MTU Mesocosm Facility, Houghton, MI, USA - PEATcosm2014_Bin02_30_metaG | ecosystem: Environmental > Terrestrial > Soil > Wetlands > Peat | place...
CTCCGCCTTCCTCATGGCTGTCTGGCTGCGCGGGCTCAACCTGGACGAGACGCGCGCCCTCACCCTGGCCATGCGCGTCTCCGGCGAAAAATTCTCTCCCGCCAACCTCGGCAAGCAGGCCGTCGACAAGCACTCCACCGGCGGCGTGGGCGACAAGACCAGCTTCCTCATCGCTCCTCTCGCCGCCGCCTGCGGCGTGGCTGTACCCATGATCAGCGGCCGCGCCCTGGGCCACACCGGCGGGACGCTCGACAAGTTGGAGGCTATTCCCGGCTTCCGTACCGCCCTCTCCCTGGCCGAGTTCGAGTCCGTGCTCCTGAAATGTGGAACCTCCATCGTCAGCCAGACCCCCTCGCTGGTCCCCGCCGACCGCGTCCTCTACGCCCTCCGCGACCGCACCTCCACGGTCGAGTCCCCTGGCCTCATCTGCGCCTCCATCCTGAGCAAAAAGCTTGCCGCCGGCCTCAACGCCCTGGTCCTCGACGTGAAAACCGGCTCCGGCGCGTTTTTGAAGAAGGCCGAAGACTCCGAGTATCTGGCCGCCCTGCTCGTCGCCACCGCTGAATCGGCCGGTACCCGCACAGTGGCTCTGCTGACTGACATGAGTCAGCCCCTCGGCACCGCCGCCGGCAATTGGATTGAGCTGGTCGAGGCCGTTGACCTCATGCGCGGCAACCGTCCGCCGGAGAACGAAGACCTGCGTCAGCTCTCCCTGATTCTGGCGGGCTGGATGATCCACCTGGGTGGCCAGGCCGCCACGGCGGAAGTGGGTTTTGCCCGCGCCGAACAGGCCCTGAACGACGGTACCGCGCTCCGCATCTTCCTCGAAATGGTGACCCTCCAAGGCGGCGACCCCAGCGTCTTCGATCATCCAGAAAACCACCACGTCCCCGGCGCAACCCGCGTGCTGGAAGCTCGGCAAGCTGGCTATATCACCGCCATGGACACTACCGTTCTGGGCTGGGCCGTGCAGCGTACCGGAGCCGGACGCGAGAAGGCCGGTGAGCCAGTAGACCCTCACGCCGGCATCCTCTTCCATGCCCGCCGCGGCGCCAAGGTCGAAAAAGGCCAGCCAATCGCCACCCTCTTCGCGACAAATAAAAAAATGCTCGACGAGGCCGAAGCCCTCTACCGCAGCGCGATCACCATCGCCCCCGCGCCGCCCGCTCCAGTTCCTCTGGTAGGCCGCATCTTCACAAAGGCTGAGGCCGAGCAATACCTCGCCCACCACCCCCGCTAAGCACCTGCGGTGCGGCAGACGCGCCTTCGGCGCAGAGCATTGCAGCCGGAGCCCTGCATCAACCCAAGCGGTCAACCCCCGCACCCAGGGCAAACGCATCTAAAATTGCTTCGGAACAGGCCACGAAGGTAGAACACAGAATATTGATTTCATGAGCTTTGTAACAGGGCACGACTTTAGTCGTGCCCTGTTACAAAACCCCTCATTGGAAATCGGTAGGTGAGATTAAGATGCGTTTGCCCTGCCCCTGCACCCACCTGCGCAGCTGGGTGCCCCAGGTCCAGATTCTGAGCAAGGCACCGGCCCAAACCGGTGGGGGTTTTCAGGGAACATCAAGGATGTTCCTTGGAAAACCTGGGATCGGAAGGAGCAGAGACTTTCAGGTCCCTGAAAACCCGACCCAAACGAATGATTCCGGGGTTTCAACCCCGGACGTGTCTTGGTGCGGCCCAAGCGCCCTGCAAGGGCGCTGTGCAAGTAGCCCAGCACGGAGCCGCGCGACGTGCTGGGAACAGTCGCCCTCCCAACGTCAAGCGCCCTGTCAGGGCGCTGTGCAAACCGTCCTCCAACGTTCGCGGAGGTAAACGCCCGCTGCATGCAATGCCGCGTAGCGCGTCTGCCGTACGCAGTGCCTTCAGTCTGGGTGGTGAGTCGAAGAATCTGCCTTCGTTCTTTCGCGTTCCACAAAATACCTTGGACTCAAAACACGAGAAAGGCCAAAATCGCAGGGGGCGCAAAGTTGTGGGTAATTGAAAGCGCTTGCGCTCGCCATGGGCACGTTGGCTCTGGATTTGCGCTAGCGCGGGCTCTGCGCGGGTTTGGCAAAATGGAAGGTGCAGTTCACTTGGGAACTGGCAGGGTCGGCCTTGACGTCGAAGGTGGTGAGAACCGTCTGCAGCCATTTCGTCATGGCCTTGTCCTTTTTTTGTGCCAGAGCCGCAAAGTTTGAAAGATAGCTTTCGTCGAATACGTCGCCTGGCGCCATCTTCCAGGCGAGCTTGAGCTTGGAAGCCATTGCATCAGGGGCGCCGTCGAATTTGACGGAGGCAAACCGGTACTGCGGACCCGGTGTAATGTCGAGGCTGTAATTCACGATTCGCGTCGCCTCATTGAACGAAGGGTGTGGCACAATCGAGCAATCCAGATAGCCTTTTGCATGGTAGGCATCACGCGTGGCCTGGGAAAACAGATCCAGAGGCCGTCCTGAACCGGCCGGGTATTTCGCCAGGAATTTATCAATCTCTGTGCGCGCCACCAGTGCGCTGCCCGGAAGGTCGATGGTCCCCAGTTTGTAACTCCCACCCTCCTGGATCGTTACTGTAAAAGGGATGTCGACGGATTGATCCGAAACCATGGGCGGATCAACCTGGGCAACATTCACTCGTACCGCCGCATAGCCCTGGTCCTGGTAGATTTCCTCGAAGGCGTGCTGAAGACCCGCGGCGGTGTTTTCCGTGTCAAAGCTGTTTCCGGTTTGCCCGCTGGCCAGCAGGCTGACCTTGGCTTGCATCGCGGACGAGATGCCGACAAGCTGGATGCGCCCGATATGCACCGCCGGCGATACCACAGTGAAGTTCATAGCCGTGAGCTTTTGTGGGCCCAGGCCGCTGGTGGGAACGGCTTTTACTGTTGCTTTGATGCCATGGGCCGCCAGCATCTCTTCGAACGTCTGGCGTATCCCTTCGAGGATGGAGCCGCTGGCAGGCAACAGCCCGTGATAGAGCGGGAAGCGTTCATGAAGTTTGGCATCGAGTTCTTTACCGGGCGCGAGGGGCAGATTCTCCAGGTGCATGGGAAAGAGCTGGCTGGTGGGCGTCAAAGTGAAGAGCAGCGATTTGCCGGCGAAAGTGAATTTGACCACGTCGAACAGGCCGGTGTCATTCAGCTGTTTGGCGTGAGCCTTCACTTCGCGGGGGTTAAGGCGCGTGTCCGGTTTCAGACCGGCGGCCGCCAGCAGCTCCTGTTGCGAATACTGTGGCGCGCCTTGAAAGCGGATCGCCTGGGGGGGAAGCTTTTTCTGCGCCAACAAAGGAAGAGAGCAAAACAAAAGCAAAGCGGCATGGACTGCGCCTGATCGTAGGTTCATGTTGTGCTCAGGTTAGCAAATATCGGCCGTCGAGGCCAGAGGGTAGCCGGCTTGGTCCCGGAGACGGTCGGTTGCTGATGGGGAAGGGAATTGTCACCGGCTCCAGATCGGTCTTGAAGTATGCCGGTGTTGCCAGAATTGAATCTGAACGGGCGCGCAGCTCCCCGTCGTGGGATGCCGCGCCGTCTGGAGCGCCTGGAGTTTGCGAGAATGGAGGAGTGCAGACAAACAGAGTTCAGCCTGATGCCGTAGGCTTCGATTTCGGCACCACCAACAGTTCCGTGGCTCTTTTGCGCGACGGGGCCGTGCAACTTGCTTCATTTCCCTCCCTGGGCGCCCAGGTTGAATCGTTTCGCTCGGTGCTTTATCTTGAATTGACGAAAACCACCGGCGGGCCAAGGAAGGCCCACAGCTTGACCGGTCCAGCCGCCATTGAGCGCTACCTTGATGGCGAGGAAAAGGGCCGTCTGATCCAGTCGTTGAAGTCGCACCTGAGCAGCCGCACGCTGACCGGAACCGAGATCTTTGGACGCCGCTACAAACTGGAGGATCTGATTGCCCGCATCCTCGGCGACCTCCGGAATCATGCGTCCACGCAATTTGGAAACCCGATTCGCTATGCCATGGTGGGTCGTCCGGTGCGCTTTGTAGGGGCGGATACCGCGGAGGACGACGATTTTGCTGTGGCGCGTTTGCGCGAGGCATTTATCGCCGCCGGCTTTGAGCACGTCGACTTTGAGATGGAGCCGGTGGCCGCCGCCAGCACCTATGAGGCCACGCTCGATCACGACGAGTTGATCTTGATTGGCGACTTTGGCGGCGGCACCAGCGACTTCTCCCTGCTGCGCGTGGGGCCAGGCGTAAGGCGCCATGGAAGCTCTGCCCAGGCCCTGCTGGGCAACAGCGGGTTGGGCCTCGCCGGAGACACCTTCGATGCCCGCATCGTGCGCAAACTCGTCTCCCCTGCGCTGGGATCGAACACCGACGCGCGCTCCTTCAACAAGCTGCTGCCCGCGGTTCCCGCGTGGATCTACGCCAACCTGGAGCGCTGGCATTATCTCTCCTTCCTGCGCACCAACAACGTGCGCGAGATCTTGAAGGGCGCGCGGGTGCGGGCGCTGGAGCCGGAGAAGATTGAGGCCCTGATCACGCTGATCGAGGAGGACCTCGGCTATCAGCTCCATCAGGCCGTGCAGCGGGTCAAGTTCGAACTCTCGCGGAGCCAGACGGCCGAGTTCCGCTTTCGCGATGGCAGCATGGACCTGCGCATCCCGGTTACACGGCGCGAATTCGAATCTTGGATTGAGAAGGATCTGCAGGCCATCGGAGGCTTGATTGACGGGCTGCTGAGCGCCTCCGGAGTCCACCCTCGGGAGGTGGACCGCGTGTTCCTGACCGGAGGAAGCTCGTTTGTGCCCGCGGTCCGCAACCTCTTTGAAACCCGCTTTGGCAAGGACCGCATCCGCGGCGGCAACGAGTTCACCTCCGTGGCCCACGGTCTGGCGTTGCGCGCGGCTGAGGCGTTGCGTCAAAGGTCCTAATGATCCGGCCCTTAAATAGGGTGCAGGTATCCCACCCATTTCCGCACAAAGCGCAGAAATGGATGGGGCACGGAAGCGTTCTGCGCGAAGCGGACTGGCCGGATCGCAGGTGCCTTATTGATCCGGCCCATGAATAGTGACAACTGGGTGCCCCATCCATCCCGCGTTTTTTGCGGGATGGGTGGGATTGGGACACTGTTTGAGGGCCGGATCAATTGCATGCCAAAGGGGTGGAACGGGCACAGTGCCGTTCCACCCCTCGTTTCCTAACGTCCATCGCTTCCAGGATGTGGCGGCAGTTGGGCAGTCTCATCATGAGTTGCTATTCGCTGAACGGCACGCCAAACGAAAGCAGTGCCACACGAGGCGGGCGATGGTGCGTGCCCAACAGCTTCGGTCGCTTGCCCATTTCCATCCAGATGCGAAGCGCGGTTTCATTCATATAGAGCAGGCGAATCTGCTCGTTGCTGGTTCCGCGCTGGCCGTAGATGCTGATGCTGCCCAGCAGCCGTGTCTGGTTGGATTCGATCAAGTACGGACCCATGCTGATGGACGGAGCATTCTGAAGTTCTCTGACTTCGTTCACGCTTTGCGCCACCATGGTGTAGTTCTGCGGCTGGTCTGTCTGCTTTGCGGCAAGGGACCTGAGCAGATCATTCGATGTATGTGTAGTTGCGGATGCCATTGGGTGCTCCTTGAGTAGGGTTGCGGTGGCGCGGAAGCGGCGACATGTGCGGAGCTGACTTCTCAGCCCTGGTCGGTTGCAGGAAACGAAAACCTGTAGAATCGCCTCCAGCAAAATGCGCAGCGAACGGGATGCAACAAGAACATGCTGATCAGGCCGTCGTAACCGCGCTGCTCCGCGGGTTTGAATTTAATCGAAGCGCAGCGAGGACACTTGCGCAACCACAGCAGATGGGGGATTTCGGTCATCCAGTTCCATCGCATCCAATCCATTCTGTCGTCTCCTTTGCGCGGGTTAGAGCATTTTCCCTTTTGGTATAGACTTCCGTGCCCCATCCATTTCCGCGTTCTTTGCGGAAATGGGTGGGGCACGGAAGAAAATCAGGTCTACACCATTCCACAAAATGCTCTAGATCCTGCTGGCCCTGTCGTGGCTGAAGTTGGCAGCGGGCCACGCCAGCAACTCACGAATACTTCCCCTGGCCAAGGCGATGCAGCAAACCCTGCTAGATGTCGTTGGGGCAATCCAGGGAAGTCTGTTGCTGTATCTGTCGAGGCTGCACGATGACCGTGGCCACATGAAATCCGGGGTACTCGGCCACGTCCACTGATTCGAGTTCAGCGGCGTTGAACCGCACCGCGATTCCATCCAGCGCGCGATTCAAGGCGCGCCGGGTTGCGTTCCCGCGCGACATCCCAAAGCCCATGCGGGAGCAGGAACCCTGCATCCACATAAAGTGCCATCCTGCCTGGCGAATCATGGTGTCAAGCACCGGCGCATCCAGATCTTCAACCCTTGCCCAGTCGTTGCCCAGGGGTTCGCGAATCGGGTCCAGCCGGTTGGGCAACTCGCATGCACTGCGCAGGAAAACCGAGTGCTGCTTCAACCCTGCTCGCTGGGGGGAGTTGGGGAATTAGGGGTCGCGCTGCTGTTGGCTATCTCTGCGGCGCTTGGCAGTGGTGCGGCAGCGGCCCGCAGCAGTGAGCGGGGCGCACGCGGCGCGGTATTGCCGCTGCCGCCCTTTCGGCTGAAGAAACCGGAGGAATCGGATGGACCAGTGGCTCGATAGACACGCTTCAGGTTGCGCATGGGCGGGGATAGATGATTCTTGCCCTCGCTATTTTTTGTCGCGCACATAACAACTCCGGACGTATCGGTTGCGAATCTGAACGGTGCTCGTCCGAAGCGGAAACTGGGTTGCCGAAGGCGAGAAATAAAGAATGGTACAACTAGCCTGAGGATACGCTCTAATCCATGCCTGTGCCGCTATTTCTAAAGGACGTTGATATGGAACCACTTAGGTGTCTTAAGGTGAGCAAAAGCGGGAGCCATTGGGGATTCACATGCGAAAGAAGTTACGCCGATGGCAGCCGGTAAGGCCGTCCGCGATACATGCCCACCTGTTCCACATCGCGTACCCGGATCACTTGTGCCGTGGTGTTGTCGCCGCCATCAATCTCAACGGCGCGGGCCACAAGGTCCTTGGCCAGTTCTTCGGCGGTTTTGTTTTGTGAAACCACGCGCGCAATCTCCGCTACCGGCGTTTCGTCGTGCACGCCGTCCGAGCACAGCACCAACACGTCGCCCGGCTGAATAGTAATCTGCGAGGTATCGGGCGAGATAAACATCTCCGGGCCAATGGAGCGGATCAGCACGTGGCGGGAGGAGGATTCGGCAATCTCGTCGGCTGAGATCAGCCCCATCTTGCGCTGCTCGTTCACCAACGTGTGGTCCTGGGTCAGCTGCCGCGCTTGGCCTTTGCGCACCAGGTAGCAGCGCGAGTCGCCCACGTGGCAGATCACCGCCTGGTCGTAGCGCAGCGCGCAGGTTACCAGAGTGGTGGCCATCTTCTTGCCGCCATACTCAGGCTTCAGCGTGCAATCATGCACGTCGTTGTTGGCCTGTTGTACCAGCTTGGGTATCAGCGACATGAGCATGGTGCCGGGCTGCGCCTTGGCAAACAGTTCCGTCACGGTTTGGACGGCGGTAGCCGAGGCCACTTCGCCCAGATCCATGCCGCCCACGCCGTCCGCCACCGCGAATAGATAACCATGGCTGCGCCGTTGTGCGCGGGTTGAGGGCACAAAAGAGCCCATCGAATCCTCGTTGTTGGTACGAACCTTGCCGAAATCGCTTGCTTGACCGAACTGTATATCCAACATGGGGCGCCGTCGCTCTATCAGGTTGCCTCCCAACTGGGGAGGAGGTGTGGGTTGGAAACCATGGTTGAGTTAAGTGGGGAAAATGGCCACTGGGTGACCCCCATTCCAAAGCTTAACTCAAGTATTGGAAAAGAGACCACCCAGACGGCAGGTTCAGGTTAACAGGGCTTACCTGGATTCCAGCAGGATCGCCTTCCCCTTCGCCTTGGAGCTGCGCAGGAAGTAGATGGCGCCGTACAGGCCCCAGACAGCGGAGATGCCCACGGCTAGAAGTGGTTCCTTGAATGTCCCCAGTCCAAAGGCCGGAGAGATCAGATAGAACGCCATGCACACCAGGTTGGCGATCAGGCCAAAGCCAGGAATCAGCAGGTGCTTGATCACGTTGTAGTCCGGACGCTTGTGGAAGGCCACGATGCACAGCAGGCAGCTGAGAGCATACAGGATGAAGGTTCCAAAGTTGGAGGTAAGGGTGATGGTGAGCAGGCTGTTGGGAAGCGCGGCCATCTTGTCGTGCGTCGAATATCCGAAGCTTGAGAAGATACCGTGGGGCAGGGCAGCGATCGAAGCATCGGTGGGAGCACCACCATCGCCAAAGGCCAGGGAGACGGCGATGACGCCGATCACAGCCGAGATGATCGCCAGGGTCCAGATCGCGCGACGCGGGGTCAGCGACTTGGCGTGCAACATGCCGAAGTGCTCGGGAGCCTCGTCGTCCTTGCCCATCGCGTAGGTCACGCGAGCGCCGGTGTTCATGCAGCTCAGCGTGGTACCGATCAGCGCCAGGAAGACGGTGAAGGCTTCAGCCAGCATGAAGTACTTGCCATTGCCTTGTCCCAGCAATCCGTCGCCCACGATGATCATCATGTCGCCGATTGGAGCCGCGGAACTGGCGGCACTGGCCATCGTATACCCGGAGTTCAGGAAGTAATTGGCTGCGAAATACTCAAACAAGTAGCAGAATAACCCTTGGATGAGTAGCGAACCAATTACGGCAATGGGTATGTGTTTGGTTGGATTCTTGGCCTCTCCGCCCATGGCGGTAACTGACTCAAAGCCGACCAGAATAAGAATGGCTACCGTGGCCTGAATGAAGATGTAACTGATCTTGTGGGCACTTACTACCGAAGCCGCATCCTTGTGGGTCAGGAAGGCGCCGGTGGAGTCGGTGGCGGGGTAGTCGATGAGGAAGGGAAGCGGCTTGCCGGCGGCATCCACCTGGGGCTGCGGAACGCCAGCGGCATCGCGGACAATGGTGCCATCCTTGGCGGTTGCGAACTGGTAAGTGTAGGTGGCCAGTGATTGACTGTCGTATTGGAAAGCGGGGGTTCCGGTCGGGTGGCTGGTGCGGTAGCCGAGAGCCAGAACACTGAACACGACCAGAGCCGAGATCTGAATGATGTTGATGGCCAGGTTGACGGCCGTCGAAGCGCCCGCGCCCTTCTGGGCAATCCAGGCTACGAAGAACGAGAAGACCACCGCAACCAGGGCCATGAACAAGGGGCCGGGGTTGGACCCGCTGATGAAGTTCGGATACAGGAAGCCAACAATGTAACCGACGAAGATGCCGGTGGTGGCCACCATGACACCGGGATAAACCCAGTAGTAAAGGTGAGAGCCCCAGCCAACCACGAACTTCGCAATGCGGGCATACTTCGAGGCCTTGTTCTGCGACAGCATGGCCTGCTCAGCGTAGTAGTAGCTGGAGCCGGTGCCGGGATAAAGCTTGGAGATCTCGGCATAAGCAACAGCCGTGGCCAGACACAGCAGCAGAGCGGCAAGGATACCGATCCACATGCCCGGGGCCGTGGTTCCGGTGGTGGCCTGGATATAGAACGTGAGCCACAGGAAGGCGCCGGGAGCGATGAGCGCCATTGCGTTGCTGGTCAGACCGGTAAGTCCGAGGGTGGCCTGCATCTGGGGTGCTTTCTGTTCTGCCATGAGCATTCTCCTGAAAAAGTGAATTGCCTTGTAGATTTATCCCCGGATCATTCTCCGGGATCGTGTGCGCTGCTTGGGGTGCGGGAAGCGGGCCGTGGAGGGTTGCGGTTATGGGCCGAATGCCGTGCGGATCTGTGTGTCCGTTCATGCGATGCGCAAATTTTGGTGGTGAACTGCCGGTCGAGAACAAGAGGGAAACGGAAGCCGCAAGCTCTTCGATATTCAGAGCCTAGTACCGTTGGAATGAGGACTCAATAAGGAAGCACACTATTTCTCAAGAAATGATAAGGACCGCATAAAGAAAGGATATTGGTTGTAAGTTCCCCTGAAAACGACTTCGCCCAGCAGCCGCTGTCCTAAGACAGTAACTGCTGGGCGAAGTCGAACAATATTGCATCCAACCAATCTATTTTGTGGTGATGTTGTTGCCAAAGATGAAGCCGAATTCGAACACGCCCCGGACCTGAGTAGGGTCAGTGCCCTTGGCTCCAAAGACATCTCCTGACGTGTACGTCGTGGCATGCACGAACGAGATGTCGCCGCGGGCGAAGAATCCACCCTTCTGGTAGGTCGGCGTTGCGGTGAAGGAAGTTGCCGCGCTGCCTGGTCCATAGATCAGGTTGACGGTGGTGGGGGATCCGTTGCCGGAGCTGGTGAGGTATTCAAAACGCGCCGGGAGCGAGAAGCCGCTCTTGAAGGAGCGGTTGATCGTAATCGCGCCGCCATCGGTGGTTGCGCCCTTGATGACGCCGACCTTGGCGTTGGTGGGCACGCTGCTGTGCTGGTAGTAGGGCTGCACAATCCATGCGCCCTTGGTGTAGGTGTAGATCACGGCGTGCATGGAGCCGTTGTTCTGGACCGGCGTGGCGGCGGTTTGGAATACGGTCTGTCCGGTGTTGCCCATGCCGTCGTACACCAGGCTATGAGGACCCTTGGTAAAGGTGACCGAGCCGCTGATGAAGTTGTAGCGATTCGAGTAGTAACCGTCATTCAAGCTGAGAGAAGCGGTGATGTATTTGCCGAGCGCCTGATTGACCTGTACGCCGCGGTTGATGGCATTCTCCTGGTTCCAGACCAGGCCGCGCTCGATGTTGAAGTTCTGGTAAGTGAAGGTTGATTCAGCGCCCATCAAAGTGGGCAATGAACCACCCTGGATGGATGTCGTCTTGCCCAGGGGAAGCTTGAGGAACGCAACCGGAACCGGGCCGTAGTAGCTGCTCACGGTGGTCTTCGCGTCCAGGAAAGCGGCACCTAGAGTGGGCATGGTGTAAGCGCCGGCCTGCACGTACCACTGATACTTTCCGTCGGCTTTCTGGATGAAGATTTGACCATTGCTCAGGGTAGCGTTTTTGTTATCGTCGCCCGCGGCCGTCATGGGGTTGTTCTGAAACCTTCCGAAGCCGGTCAAGATGCCGTTGACGGACAATTTGCCCAGAGGACCCGCGTCGAACGTGGCCGGCGGAAGCCACTGCAAAGGGCCGCTCAGAACGAACGTGGAAAGGGGCGCGGGCGCGGCATCCGCGGGGGCGGCTGCAGTCGGCGCTGCGGGCGCTGCCGGAGCCGGTGTTTGAGCGGCTGCGAAAAGTGCAGAGCCCATGGCTGCAACGGCCATCGTGAGCAGGGTGCGATTCCAGTTCTTTTGCATCGAGAAAAATCCTCCCAAGAGTAATGTTGGTTAAAGTCGTAAATCAGTCCATGCCCTGAAGGGCAATGAGCGGCAACCGCAAAGTTGCTTATGGGCTTTGGAACCAAAGCCACCCTGGCGGCTTTAGTCCATATCGGCTTCTTCGCCACCGCGGTTACGGTTCTTGCGAAGGCAACAGCCCGTTGGTATGACTCTAGTTACGCAAGGATTCCATAAGGAAACTATGAGGATCAAAAAAGTTTTTCCCAAAGCCCTGAATTTGCGCTGGCGAGGCGCGCGCGAAGTGCTGGTAAGTACAGGGCTTCACTCACTCCCAGGGCATTTCTCTCTTTTCCCCTGGTTCATGAAGATAGAATAAGGAAATTTGATACACTGCTCAAAAGCAGCAATGCGGTTTTGCCAACTGGTTCCAGCAAGCTTCAGGCAGAGCGTTGTGGCACTTCGGCAAAAGCTCTTCCTCATGGCGATGACTGCAACCAATGCGCGTGAACAGCAAGTCGAGAGGAACCACCTTGGCCAGCGGTTACATCTCAGGTAGGAACATGTTTGGCGCCCGCAGCAGATTCACGCGTGGCATCCGTGTGCTGCTGTTTGTGCTGGAATGCTCGCTGGGTATTCTGGCCGTCATTCTGCTCGCGGCGCTGGCGCATTGGGCGGGTTGGCTGCTGCCGGTTGCCTTCCTGCTTTACTTGATGATCGTAGTGCCCACCGCGCTGCTGTGCGGTTTTTCGCAGGCGCTGATTGTGTCGCTCTCCGCGGTGGTTGTCCACGGGGTTGTGATCAGCCGTCAACCGGAGATGAAGTTGGCCTCCGATCCGGTGAACTCAATCACCTTTCTTGCCTTTGTGCTGGTCTCGCTGCTGATCAGCCGACTCTCTTCGCGCGTGACCGAGAATGCCCGCGAGGCGGAGACCCGCGGCGAGCAGATGCACGACCTCTACGAGTTTACGCGGCGCACCCTGCAACTGAATCTGCACGTGGAACCCGGTCTGCAGCTGGCCGATCTGATCCACGATATCTTCGAGCTGCAAGCGGTGGCCGTCTTCGATGCCGATCTGCATCACGTCTATCAAGCCGGCTATTGGAGCCAGGACCCGATGGAGTTGGCGCAAAACGTCTATTACTTTGAGACCAACGACGACGACGCGGTTACAGGGCTGGGCCGTCGCGTGGTGCGGTTGGGCGCCGCGCCCGTGGGCAGCCTGGTGGTGCGCGGCGAAACCAGTCCGCTCACCAACAACGCCATCGCTTCGCTGATCGCCATGACCTTCGATCGTTATCGCGCCTTTGCCAATGAGAGCCGCATTGAGACCGAGCGGCGCACGGAGCAGTTGCGCGCCACCGTGCTCGACAGCCTTGCGCATGCCTACAAAACCCCTCTTACCGCCATCCTCGCGGCCAGCACGGGCCTTGCGGAGATGGGCAAGCTGTCTCCCGGTCAGTCCGAGCTTGTAGCATTGATCGACGAACAGACCGCGGCGCTCAGCGAGCTGACCACGCGGCTGTTGACCACGGCGCGGCTGGACGGCGGCGAAGTGAAGATCAACGCCGTGCCGATAAGTTTGGGCAGCCTGGTGGAAGAGGTGGTGGCCAGCCTGCGCGACCGCTTGGCCAGTATGAAGGTCGCGGTGGAACTTGCCGACGATGAGATGACCATGGCTTGCGACCGGCAGTTGATGGTGATGCTGCTGACCCAGTACATTGACAACGCCTGCAAATACTCCATCTATGGCACCACGATTACAGTGCGCGGGGAGCGGGGCAAGGCCGAGACCATTCTCTCCGTGCACAGTTTTGGGCCGGTGATTCCGATGTCGGATCGGGAGCGGATCTTCGATCGCTACTACCGCTCGGCTACCTTGGCCAACCGTGCGCCAGGTACAGGGATCGGGCTTTCCGTGGCCAAGCGTGTAGCGTTGCTGCACGGCGGCTTTGTTTGGGTGACCAGTGACGAACAGGACGGGACGACGTTCTTTGCGTCGATTCCAGATGCACGACAGAAGGGAATGGGCGCATGAATCAGGCAGCAATACGCATTCTGATTGTGGACGATGAACTAGCCATCCGCAGGGCGCTGCGGCCGCCGCTGGCGGAGCTGGGCTTTCAGGTGGCAGAGGCTTCGCGCGGCGAGGAAGCCCTGCAGTTGCTGCGCTCCGGCGGCTACGACGTGGTGCTGCTGGACATCAACATGCCGGGCATTGGCGGCATTGAAACGCTGCGCCGCATTCGCGCCTTTGCGCCGCGGCTGCCCATCCTGATGCTGACCGTGCGCGACCAGGAAGAAGACAAAGTTGCAGCGCTCGATCTGGGCGCGGACGACTACGTGACCAAGCCCTTCTCCACGCGCGAGCTGATCGCCCGCATCCGCACCGCGGTGCGCCGTGTGCGCGCTCCGGAGCGGGCTGAGGATGCGCCCATCTCCATTGGCGAAATCCGCCTGGACCCGGTGAAGCGCATCGTCACCAAGCGCTCGGAGGCGATTCACCTGACCCGCAAGGAGTTCGATATCCTCCATTGCCTGATGAGCCGCGCGGGCCGCGTAGTCACCTACGCCAAGCTGCTCACCGCCGTGTGGGGCGCTGACTGCCGCGAGGAAGTGGAGTATCTGCGCACTTTCGTCCGCCAGTTGCGCAAGAAGATCGAAGACGACTCCTCCAATCCCGTCTACCTGCTCACCGACGTGTACGTGGGCTATCGTTTTGCCGACGCGCAGAGCTTCCAGGACGAGCCCACCGAGTCCTTGCCGGGTGAGGTTCTTTGACCTCTTGACGGGAAGACTATGCCAACAACAAAAGGCCCCGGGTTTCCGGGGCCTTTCTGTCTTTCAGAGTGGAACAGGCAAGCAACAGAGTTTCCGAGCCTCGGCGTGGAGACTCAAGCATGCTCATCGTTGGCCCGGCCGGCAGCCGCAGGCTGCGTCTGGCCCACCGCAGGCGGTGCAGGTGGTGGCTATTCATTGTAGTGCAGCAGGCTGAAGACGTCGTGGCCGGGGAAGCGGTCGCGGCCCTTCAGGAAGTCCAGCTCCACGGCAAAGGCGATGCCGGCAATCTGGCCGCCCAGGTCGGTGACCAGCTTGACGGTGGCTTCCATGGTGCCGCCGGTGGCCAGCAGATCGTCCACAAGGACCACGCGCTGGCCGGGGACGATGGCGTCCTTGTGGATCTCCAGCGTGTCGGAGCCGTACTCCAGATCGTAGGTAACGCGCGCCACGGGCGCGGGCAGCTTCTTGGGCTTGCGCACCGGCACAAAACCCGCGTTCAAGCGGTAAGCCAGCGCCGGTCCAAAAATGAAGCCGCGGGCCTCGATGCCCAGAACCAGATCGATCTTCTGTTCAATGTAGTGCGCCGCCAGCGCGTCGATCATCTGCGCAAAGCCGGTCTTGTCCTTGAGCAACGTGGTGATGTCGTAGAAGAGAATGCCGGGCTTGGGGAAGTCAGGCACGGTGCGGACCAGCTTCTTGAGGCTCTCCATGTCGATGGGTTTCTGGGCGTCGGGCATGTTTTTGGGTCGCTCCTTGCTGCGGCTCGCCTGGGTTCTGGCCGGGCTGCCGGGGTACGTTGCGATTATAGCTGGCGGTGGTCAGGGGTCAGGGGACTAGGGACTAGGGACTAGGGACTAGGGACTAGGGACTAGGGACTAGGGACTAGGGACTAGGGACTAGGGACTAGGGACGGGATGCTGGTGGGAGGAAGATGGTTGCCCTTTTGATCGCTGTCATCCCGAGCGAACGGGGCCCCGGGCGTTCTCTGGGGCCCCCAAAGAGCGATCTTGGCTCTTTGGGGCTGAGCCTGGGGGTGGTGAGTCGAGGGATCTGCGGTTGCTTTTCGTTGGCTGCAACCCGGCAACGGTCGGCTGGAGGCGCGGCGCCCAGGGGATGCGGATTTCGGGTTAAATGCAAGCATTAGCAAGGCGCAGCTAAAAGCTGAAAGCTAAGAGCTAAAAGCTGCTTTACCAAGCCCCTTCAATCCGGAACGCGCTCAGCCCCTCGGCCTCCGCCTCTTCCAGAAAATGCTCGATGAGGTTGTCCACGCGGCAGCCACGGGGGCCACGGCGCAGGGCGGAACGCAGCCCGGCCAGGTCCTCGGCCGTGCCTGCCGCCACCACCTCCACGTCGCCCTCCTCGGTGTTGCGCACCCAGCCGTGCAGAGCAAGCTCGGCGGCCTCCCGCTGCACAAACCAGCGAAAGCCCACGCCCTGCACACGGCCACGAACCAGGAAGTGAAGAACCATGACCCCCAGTTTTGCAGAGCGCAGCCGCCCTGCGCAACCCAAGCCCGCAGCAGCACCGCCCCCGCTCGCGCTACACTGGCACTACAATGGTCTTCGTACTCGACAACTACGATTCGTTCACCTACAACCTGGTGCAGTATTTGGGCGAGCTGGGAGCTGAGGTGGTGGTGCGCCGCAACGACGAGCTGACCCCAGTCGAGGTTGAGGCGCTGCGGCCCGAGCGCATCCTTCTCTCGCCCGGGCCCTGCACCCCGCGTGATGCCGGCATCCTGATCCCGCTCATCCGGCACATGGCGGGCAAAGTGCCCATCTTTGGCGTTTGCCTGGGCCATCAGGCTATTGGCGAGGCTTTTGGCGGCGAAGTGGTGCGCGCCAACCAGCTGATGCACGGCAAAACCAGCCAGGTGGAGCACGATGCCAAGGGCATTTTTGCGGGCCTGCCCACGCCTTTGACCTGCACGCGCTACCATTCGCTGGTGGTCCGCGAGGAGTCGCTGCCGGCCGAGCTTGAGGTTACGGCCCGCACCAGCGAGTCCACCGGCACGGTCATCATGGGCCTGCGTCACCGCAAGCTGAAGATTGAAGGCGTACAGTTTCATCCGGAGAGCGTGCTCACCGAACATGGGCATGAGATGATCCGGAATTTTTTAAACATGTAAAACCTATGCGGGAAAAACACAGCATGTTGCGCGCGGCAACTCTAGCCCCAGCCGTGGGCCTGATGCTGACGGCTGCCTGTTTGCAGGCGCAAGCGCCTACCCAGGCCTCTCCCATCGCCATTGTGACCATGGAGGCCAACGCCCGGCCGGGTGAGGCGCCTACCGTCACCGGAGCGCTGGAAGTCACCGCCGGGCGCACCATGATCGCCGCCTCGGGCTCGGTTACGGCTGGCTCGCGCACCGCCCGCGTGGCGCTGCCAAGGCGTGGCGAGCTGCACGTCTGCGCGCGCACCACCGTGAAGCTGGCGGCGGACGGCACGGCGCAGGGTGAGGCAGGACAAGGCTTGTTGTTGGCTCTGGACCACGGAGCCATTGAGCTGAGCCTGGCCGGGTCCAGTGCCACCCGCGCCTCCGACGTGCTGCTGACCCCCGACTTCAGAATCTTGGTGACCGGGCCCGGCGCGGCGGAGGTGAAGGTGCGGCTGGGCGCCGGAGGCGATACCTGCGTGGATAACTCCGGCGCCAATGCCCCCTACGTGCTGGTCTCCAGCGTCTTTGAGGGCGGTGCATACCGGGTGCAGGCCGGCCAACGGGTCAGCTTCCAGCACGGCAGTTTGCATGAGGTGGTGGACGCCGAGAAGGAGCCCTGCGGATGCCCTCCAGAGACTCGCGGGACCAATGACTTTCCTCTAGCGCAGAGCGAGGGACTTGAGCCCCTTACTCCGCCTGTGCCAAGCCGCGAAGGCGCGGTGGTTGCGGAGCCTCTAGTGCGCGAAGGCAGCGACAAGGCCGCCAAGCCTGCCGTTCAGCCGCCTGCCGAGACGCCCAAGCCTGCCAAAAAGCTGGGCTTCCTGGCCAAGGTGGGCGCATTCTTCCGCAAAGTTTTCGGGGCAGAGTAGGGAACTGGCAGACGGCTGATAAATTCTTCTCTTTGGGTTGTTTTGAAAGGGCATGGCTTTACAGGTTGCGGAAAAACTTCGAAATTCAGGATGAAGCCGAAGAGAATACCGCAAGGGCTAAAGCCCATCCTTAACTTGCTGAAATGTATTGTATGTTATTGGTTCGTAACTATTTAGTTTCACGGCTGTCCGGTAATAGTGATGCCCTGATCTTGTAACCCATGCAACCCAAGCATGTTATCGGCGCTTTTTGCTTGCCGCGATTTGAAGTGCGTGTATGCCTCCTGCCCGACCTCCCAAGATGGAGGGATGAACGAAGGCAAGCTCGTCTTCTCTCAGTTGATCGGCTTTCTCCTCGACCGCGAGGTCAGCCGCTGCGTTACCCGCCGGGGCGGCGACCGCTACTCCAAGATGCTCTCCTGTTGGGAACAGTTTCTCGCCATGGCTTTTGCTCCACTGGCCTACCGCGAGAGCCTGCGCGACATCGAGGCCTGCTGGGGCGCGATTGGCCCCAAGCTCTATCCCATGGGCTTCGGCTCTGCGGTGGCGCGTTCCACCTTGGCCGACGCCAACGAAAACCGCGACTGGCGCATCTTTGCCGACTTTGCACAGGTGCTGATCCACACGGCGGTCAGGCTCTGTGCCAACGACGCGACCGGCATCCCAGACGTGCGCGATCTGTACGCACTGGATTCGACCACCATTGATCTTTGCCTGGCGCTGTTTCCCTGGGCCAAGTTCCGCAAGCATAAGGGCGCTGTCAAAATGTACCCATTGCTCGATCAGCATGGATCGATTTGGACGCGACAACGCAGCCAGTATCGGCAACTAGTCGTCTGTCTATCGTACAAGCCAGCTTGTAGCCCGCTTCCAGTTCTAAGCTGATTTGACTAGCCCCTGGTGCGCGTGCAGTTCTGGCGTGTACCAGGGATTCTCTGAAGAAGACCGTCGCGCGTGTATACGATACAAAATCGTTTCAACCCGAATGAGATAATTCTTGTGCGTATCAAAGTCACCAAAGCGCTCAGCCGGGAAGGCCCGCGCTGGGTATTCGTTGAGAAAGCTGATGCGGTATCCGCCATGCTTAAAAATACTCTTGCCACTGGGCTCTGTCTTCTGGCTCTCGGGTGCGTCCCGGCGCTTGCGCAACAACCTCGCAACCCGTTCAATGATCCTTCGCTGCCAACGGAAAAGCGAATCAACAATCTGCTTTCGCTCATGACCATCGATGAGAAGATCGACTGCCTGAGCACGAACACTGGCGTGCCACGGCTTGGCGTGAAGAGCTACGGTAGCTCTGAAGGCATCCACGGAATCGTCCAGCGTGAGGGCAGAGCCAATCGGCTGCCCATTACAACGACGCAGTTTCCACAGCCTCCGGGCATGGGCGAGTCGTGGGATCCGGACTTGGTCCGTCAGGTGGCGGGCGTGGAGGGCTACGAAGCTCGGTTTATCACCCAGACAGAAAAGTATAACCGTCAGACACTCATGCTCTGGGGACCGCAGGCCGACCTTGCGCGCGATCCCCGCTGGGGCCGCGGCGAAGAAGTGTACGGCGAAGACCCGTTCTTCAATGGAACGATGGTAGCGTCCTTTGCCAAGGGTCTGGAGGGGGACGATTCGAAGTATTGGCAGGCCGCCCCGTTGCTCAAACATTTTGTGGCAAACAGTAACGAGGATCACCGCACCGAATCGTCCTCCAATTTCGATCAGCGGCTGTTCTGGGAGTACTATTC